>Ga0163163_10003451_pt1 | contig 13432 bp, 15 predicted proteins | sample S65metaG_FD_119766 | JGI IMG/M metagenome (GOLD analysis project Ga0163163, IMG submission 119766) | Switchgrass rhizosphere microbial communities from Kellogg Biological Station, Michigan, USA - S6-5 metaG | ecosystem: Host-associated > Plants > Roots > Rhizosphere > Soil | place: USA... | reverse complement strand
TCGAGCTCAGAACTGGCGTGCCAGAGGGCCGAAGCTTTCTCCGCGATGCCGCAATCGGCCAGCGGCAGGTCGGCCAGTACCGGAGCCACGCCCGCGGCCGATGCGCCAGCCCCTTCCAGGCCAGGCACAAGAAAGGCGAATACCACAGCCAGAAGCAGGACTCGATGCGCGTCCACGCACACACAATGTCTCTTCCTGCTTCGAAGATCGATACCTCGTGAGTCTTGCACGGTACTTTTGCCTTCCTCCTGGGGCCATTTCTGGAATGGATCGCTTTGGGCTATTCTCCCGGCCCACACCCAATCTTTGTTGAGGATTTTTATATGCGGAGCCGTACTGCGCGAGCGCTCGGGATCGCACTGGCCCTAATTGCGCAAGTCGCACTCTGCGCGCCAGACCCGGCGCCTGCCAAGCCCGTAGTGCTTAAGGCCACGCGCTTGTTCGATTCCGTGTCGGGCAAGATCCAGGAGCCCGGCGTGCTCGTCATCTCCGGCGACAAAATTTCGGCTGTGGGCTCGGGTGCCGCCCTCCCCGCCGATGCTCAGGTCATCGACCTGGGCGATGCCACCTTGATGCCGGGCTTCATCGATGCCCATGTGCACTTGTCCGATGTCATGGGTCCGAATTGGTATCTCGATTTCTTCAACGAGATCATGCGCTTTCCGACCGAGCAGGCACTCTACGGCGCCCAATACGCCAAGCGTACGCTCGAAGCTGGGTTCACCTCGGTCCGCGACCTCGGCTCTTCCGACTATATTTCCTTGGGACTGCGCAACGCGATCAACGCCGGGGTCATTCCGGGCCCCAGAATGCTGATCGCCAACTACGCCATTGGATCGACCGGCGGCCACGCCGATCAAAGCCCCTACCCGCCCGAACGCATCGAGGTGGCCGGACCGCTCAAGGGCGTCTGCAACAGTCCGGACGAGTGCCGGCAGGCGGTGCGCTACCAGATCAAATATGGCGCGGATGTCATCAAGTTCATGCCCTCCGGTGGCGTGCTCTCGCTGGCCGATCCGGTCGATAACGTGCAGCTGACGCAGGAGGAGATGAACGCCATCATCTCCGAGGCCCACAGCTGGGGGCGCAAGGTCGCGGCGCACTGCCACGGTGATCGGGCTGCCAAGATGGCCATTGCCGCGGGCGTCGATTCCATCGAGCACGGCAGCTTCCTGCAGGATGACACGCTGCAGGAAATGAAAAAGAAGCACGTCTATCTGGTAGCTACTTTATTCGCCACTGACTGGATCAAGGGGCGACTGGATGGTTTTCCGCCGACGATTGCCGCCAAGGCCAGGGCGGCCTCCGCGCAAGCGCAGCAAATGTTCCAGCACGCGGCCAAGATTGGCGTGCCGGTCGCATTGGGCACGGATGCCGGCGTCGAGCCCCATGGTAAGAATGCGGCTGAGTTTGCGCTGATGGTCAGGAATGGCCTGAGCACTGAGCAGGCGCTGATGGCCGGGACCGCCAACGCCGCTGACCTGCTGGGCATTGCGGACAAGACCGGTTCGCTCGCCGTGGGCAAGCTCGCAGATGTGGTGGCCGTTCAGGGTAACCCCGTAGCGGACATTCACAGCACCGAGCATCCAGTGTTCGTCATGAAAGAAGGAGCCATCTTCCTGGGTGCCGCGCCGCGCTGAGAAGCGCTCCTTCGCGCCGGTGTTCGAAATGCTGGGCTATTTCGGAGAGCGTTTGGCTCTGCCCAGCAATTCCTGGAGACGCTCATCCAGTCGCGCCGGCATCGGCTTGCCAACGTGCAGCTGCGCGACATCGGTGTGCAAAGGATGGATGAGTATGTTGCCCTCGTAGGGAGATAACCGTGAGGGCACGATCAGCAACGCCGATCTGGCCTCTTCATGCCAGCGATCTCCGACGCTGCGACAGGTGTCATACGTCGTGGCAGAGTCAAAGTCGGCAACATCCTCGCGACGAATGATCTCGCGGGACACGCCCGCCGGAATATCGATTCTTGAGACCACCAGGTGAGGCGGCAGCTCACTGGCATTGAAATGCACGAGGCTTTCCAGCACCGCGAGCGCGTAACTCTCGGCGGTGTGTATCACCGCCCTGCCCTTGCTGGTCCAGCGCCCTCCCCAGCGTGCAGCGCCGCTCCCATCGAATACCGCATAGCCAGCCCGAACAATCCGATAGGCACTCAGTGCGCCCAGGTGGGTTTTCTCGATCACAATCGTAGTCGAGTCAGCTCAGGGCGGCTCACACCGGTAGGCCGTGCAATCCCCGCTGTATCACTTCCTCAACTTCCCGCGCGCCCAGTTCGGTCAGGGCCACTTCGATGGGCTTGCGCTGCCCGAGTTCGGGATGCTCGCTCCACAAGAAGCGCTGCGCCTTCGCATCGTCCTCCCACACGCTCTGGGCGAGTGCCGTGACGCGCGCAAGGCGTTCGGTGGTTGCGCTGTGGGCCGCACTCAGCACCTTACTGCGCTGGAAGCTTGCCCGCGGCACCACACGATTGCGCAGCCTGGCGCGTTCGCCTTCGGGCGCCACCGCAGCCATCAGGTGTTCCAGCGCCGCACGCGGAAGTCCGGCCTGGATTGCATGATCAAGATCCGCGAGGCTCCGCACTGGTCGCCCCACGGCCTTCGCTCCGCCGAGCAATCGAACGATGTCTTTGTGAGATTCCATGCCAGAATGCCTGTGTCTCAGATGAGACACAATATAGGCTCATTTGGTCGAGATCACAAATATACGCTTTAGGGCCGCTCCAGCGCCTTCTTACCGAAGATCCTTTTAATCGCTCTTTTGGCCTCTTTAACAGGTACTACAGGATCAGAATGAAGAGGGAGAGGATCGTAAGGAGCTGATAAATAAAAGAAAAATGCCGTATCACTGGAGAGTTGCGACGGGACTTTATCGAGAGATGCAACGAAGAGCTGGGAGAGATGACACGGGTCTGCCGTGAGAGATGCAACGGGCCCCCTGCTGGGCCGTCGAAAAAGGGCATTTGGAACAGATATTTGCAGGCTGGGCGTGAGAGATGTAACGGGTACAAATCTCCTCCGCCAGGCTTCCGAATAACTGCATGAATCCGCTGCAAATGAGAGTTGACTATCCCTCAAGGCCGCCCTTTTTCCGTGAGAGTTGCAACAGCGCGGCCGATGGCTCCCAGCTCGCACCAAGGAACCAAAACGGAAAACACGGTTAGCGGGGAAGCGAGGCAGTCTTTCGCGTCACGTGCGGTGCGGAAGGCATCAACAGCGCGCCCTGCTCGGTGAGCTTAATTTTAGCCTGTGGGTAGACCTTGAGGACACGCGTAAGGGAGTCGCTGAAGAACCGCCGGAAATAGCGCAGTTCCTTATAGCTGTGGCCAAACTGGCCCGACAGCTGTGACCAGCTCAGCCAGCTGGGCTTCCATAGGTTGTACAAGCGATGTACCAGCCAAGCATAGACGTCCAGATCCATCGGACTCTTACGCAATTGCCGGATGGCATTGGTCGACAGTGGCGCTGAGCGCTCGAGGATCGAATCGAAGAGCACCGAAGAGAGCACGAGCGAACTCCCCTGCCCTACGCCGTGCTGCTCGTCCCACCAGAGCCTGGCCTCCTCGGCGAACAGCGCCTGGCGGATGTGCAGTCCGGTGCGGCCATTAGCATCGCGGATATCCTCGTCGATGGATACCGCACAGTGAATTAGCCGGAGCAGCTGATTGGCATAAATCCTCTGGCTTCCGCGTGCTCCGCGAGTAATGGGCACGTCGAGGCGTCGCAAGAAATCATTGACGCTGTCGCCGAGGTAGATTTCTGGGCTGCGCGTACGGATCGCCTCGCTTGCGCAGTAAATCGTGAGAAGCCGGGCCGGCACTCCATAGGGCAAGCCGAAGTCCCTGCGTGCGGTCGACAAGGTCAGCTCCAGCCAGCCATTGCGACGCGTAAAGCTAGTGAGCTCTCCCTGGTCCGCATGCGGGAAGGAGCATTGAATCAGTGGCACATACTGAAATGAAATTTCCTGGACACTCGCCTGCTCGATGTCGCCGGCTGCGCTCGTCGCTGAAAAAGCAAAACGGCGCTCAGTGACATCGGCACTCTGCCCTAGCTGACTTGTTGCACCCTCGGATGGAGCCGAGGGCGGGCGGATTGCCGGAGCTGTGTCGAGCGGCACGCGCTCCAGCAACGTAGCGGTTGTCGGGGTGAGCGCGCCGCGCCGGACGCCCACCTGTGGTCGCGTGTTGGAGTTCTCGCGGATGAGCTGCGCTGAAACGTTGGGACGTCGCGCGCAGATTTCGGTGCTCGGGTGGCCGTTGCGCGCAAGAGTGATGGCTGCGCGCTCCTCGGTGTATCCAAACTCAAGATAGAGGCCCAGCGCTTGATCGAGCGCGTCCCCAGCGCCTTTACTTGAAGTCGGCGTGGGATCATCGCCCCTGACCTTCGGCTCGCTCGGGCTCATGACGCCATGGACAGTGCGCTCATCGCGAAGTTGCGATGGCTCCATGCACGTATTTCTGTTAATTTCCGCCGGAAATCCGTGCAGAGCGCGTTCCTTGGGAGATCAGTGTGCCAGCGATGCGTGCGATAGACAAGCTGGAAAGCATTCTCGCCAGCAGCGAAAACTTTCTCGAGAGGATGCACGAACTCGGTGCCGAACCTCACCAGCGCAAGAGCCTGCAGCGCCTGTTCTCTCCGGCGGAAGCCGGAGCCATGGTGGGCCGCGATCGCACCACGCTCGCGCGTGCTGAGGCGGACATTGGTATTACCGCCCCGCCCCGCGCTCCCGGGACCAACCGGCGCATCGGCTATACGCTTGCGGAGGTCCAAGCGTTCCGCAAGCACTTTGGCACACTGCCGGCCCGCGATCCGTCGAGCGATCCGCCGGTGGTGATCGCATGTCAAAACTTCAAGGGTGGTGTCGGCAAATCCACCACCTGTGTGAATTTCGCGCACTACCTGGCGCTGAAGGGCTATCGGGTACTGATCGTCGACACCGACAGCCAGGCTACTACGACCTCCATGTTCGGGTTTGTGCCCGATGCGGAAATTCAGCAGGATCAGACCATCCTGCCTTACCTGGCGAGCGAGCAAAAGACGCTCGACTATGCAGTCCGGCCCACCTACTTTCCCGGCATAGATCTGATCCCGGCTTGCCTCGCGCTCTACGAAGCCGAAATAACCATCGTTATGCGGGTTGCGGGACAGACCGAAACCGCCAAGCGCCTGGCCTTTTTCAACGAGCTGAAGTTTGGGATACAAAGCGTCGCAGATCGCTACGACGTGATCCTCGTTGATTCGCCCCCCGCCCTTGGGATGATTTCGATTAATGTGCTGATGGCGGCCGATGCCCTGCTGGTGCCTTGCGCGGCCAAGATGTTCGATTTCTCCTCCACCGTGCAGTTCTTCCGCATGGTGCACAACTACATCGGCCAGCTCGACCCGGAAAAATCCTATCGCTGGATCTCGGTGCTGACGACTCTCTTCGACCGCCGCTACGAGAGCCAGAAGCAGTTTGCGGACGTCATGCGGGCCTGCTTTGGCGAGTCGGTTTTTCAGAAGGTTTTTTTCCATTCGAGCGCGGTAATCAATTCGGCGGCCCAGTTCGTCACGCCCTACGAGCAGCCCAAGCCGGACCGACCAGTTTTGGCGATGATGGACAGTGTGTTTGAAGAAATCGAACTCGCGTTTTTGCGCGATTGGCCATCAAAGTCATCGCAGCTCGTTCAGCGTGGTGTGGCATAGGACGCGGCCGGTTTCGTACACGAAACTATATTAACCTTTTGAATAATATAAAAAAATAACCACATCGAGTAGTGCGGAAGCAGATCGGAAATTCGTAACTTCGGAGGCATGCAACGTGGCAAGCAAGATATTTGGCGGCGCGAACCTCAGTGATATTGCCCGCTCGGTCACCGAGCGTGCCGAGCCCTCGCCCATGGAGCGGCCGACGGCCGCGCGCCCTTTGCTGGCGGCTGCAGAGCTGGCGCTGACGGGGCGAAGCATCCCCGCGCTCGAGCGCGAGAACATTTTTGCCGTGGATCCCAGACGGGTGCGCCCTTGGAAATATCACAACCGAACTGCCGCGTGGTACACGCGCGAACGATGCCTGGACCTGGTGGAATCGATCGCTAAGGACGGTCAGCAAGAGCCCGTGTTGGCGCGAAAGCTTTCGGGCGAAGCCCAGTTCGATTACGAACTGATCTACGGCATGCGCCGCCGTTTCGCCTGTGATCATCTCAATGCCAAGCTCAAGCTTCGGGTGATCGACGCTGACGATGCTCGCGCTGCGGTGCTGATGCATATCGAAAATGCCGACCGCCGCGACATTACGCCGATGGAGCGGGCACTCTCATTTCAGAGCCAGCTCGAGGCCAAGATTTTCCCCACCCAGGAAGCGCTGGCCGAAGCTATCGGCTTGTCCAAGGGGCAGGTGGCCAAAATGGTCAAGGCAGCCACGCTCATGCGCCAGAATTCCATCGGGGGTTTGTTTGCCGACAAGAGCGCGGTACCGGTGGATCAGGCCTACAAGCTGGCGGCTTACATGGAGCGGAGCGGGGCCCGGGAAGTGGTACTCAAAGCGGCCCAGAACCTTGCCAACAAAGCGCGTCGCGAGCCGCGGGACGTGCTCAAGACCTTGCTCGCAAGCCTCGATCGCTCGCGGCGGTTTGAACCGATCCAGAAGACCTACAACCTGGGAACCTCCGGTCGCGTGGTGGTCACCCGCAATGCCCGGGGCAAGCTTACCCTGGCTTTTCCCACGGGCGCCAAAGGGGTCGAAAAAGGCGACGTTGTGGCTGCCATCGAACAGATCTGGAAGGAGCTTGGGTAGGGCAGGGGAGTTTCGTCGACGAAACCTACTTAACTATTTGTTTTAATTAATAAAATAGGGTAGTGAGGTAGTGCGATTCGGGTTCGATCGCCCAATTCACTCCTTGACTTGGCTCCGGTGCAGAACCGTGGAACAGTCCGTGGAACATTGTCAAGAATAAATCCTTCTAGATTAGCATGTTAACTTTATCCAGAAGCCCTCCTAGCCTAAGAATGCCAGCTCTGGAGGGTATCCCCACTTCGCATGGGTACGCGTTCCCATAAGCCGTCGCTTGGCCTAGACTAGGCCAATGCCGCTGCAGTTGACCGACGGGCAAATTGAAACCACGTGCCGTGAGCTGTTGGCTCAGGAGACGACCCCCTCGGTGCGAGGGCTTCGGCGTCTCTTGCGCGCGCGTTACGGAGCCGTGGGCCGAACCGATCGGGTATGCGCCATCTGGCGTCGCATGTATCGGGCCGGAGCCGATTCATCTCCGGTGTCTGACCCAGAGCGACAGCGGTGGCTCGCGCGCGTGCACGCGGCCGAGGAGCGGGCGCGACTGGCGGAAGAACGGGAAATCAAGCATCAGGACAAGTGGGCCAGCGAAGTGCATGAGCTGCGGGAGCGACTGCGGGGTCAGCAGCACATTATGGTCTCGGGGGTCTCGCACGAAACCTACATTCGGGTTCATCAGGAGCTCCAGAAGTTGCGCGACGAACTCGCACTCCTGAAACTCGGGATTTCCAGAGGCGAGGGGGAGGGCGCGTGAGCCAGCGCGACTATTTCTCGGCGTGCTCGAGTCAGTATGCGGCGTTTCGCCCGCGCTATCCGGCAGCGCTCTTCCAGTGGCTGGCTTCCGCCACGAGCGCCCATGAGCGCGTGTGGGATTGCGCCTGCGGGAGTGGTCAGGCCTCTGTGGATCTCGCCGGGCACTTTCGCGAGATCCACGCGACGGACCTCAGCGTCGAACAGATCGCCCACGCCCAGGCTCACCCCGGCGTGCACTACCGGGTGGGCACGGCCGAAGAGAGCGGACTGCCGGATGCCTCCGTGGATTTGGTGACCGTCGCCCAGGCCTTGCATTGGTTTGACCTTGACCGGTTCTACCGCGAGGCCACGCGCGTAGCGCGGCCGGGTGCTTTGCTCGCCGTATGGTGCTACGGGATTTGCGATCTGCCGGCGGCCGCGGGTAACGCGCAGCTCCAGCATTTCTATTCCGAGGTGGTGGGGCCCTACTGGACTCCGGAGCGCCACCTGGTAGAGACCGGATATCGGACCTTGGAAATGCCTCAGCCGGAATTGCCGGCGCAGGACTTTGTCATGCGTCTTGATTGGACGCTCGAGCAATTGCTCGGGTATGTCAGCAGCTGGTCGGCGACCGCTCGCTACACCAAGGAGCGGGGCGAAAATCCGGTACCCCTGCTGCGGTCAGCTCTGCAGCCACATTGGGGGAAAGCTACGACGAAGCGGCCGGTAGAGTGGCCGCTGCACATGCGTGTAGCGCGACTCAACCCCTCGTAGCAAACTGTCGAAAACAAGCAAATAAAGGCTGGCGCCAGTGTGCCTGCATCATCTGTCTTTCGTAACAGATATCGACTTATTAGTTTACAAAGTAACCGTATTAAGTTTGTTTCTGAAACAATAATCCTGTCTATCGGTCTTGCATAGTGGTCAGCATTGGTCATCCCTCAAGCGAATGAATCCTATGAAATCGACAACTTCAAAAAGCGGTGAGAACGCCTCCGCGAACATCTCGAAACGGATCGAGGAGCTGAACGATTGGAGAGGTGAAATGCTGGCGCGCATGCGCGCGCTGATTCATGCCGCCGATCCGAAAATCCAGGAAGAGTGGAAGTGGCGAGGCACGCCCGTGTGGTCTCACGACGGTGGCGTGTGCACCGGAGAATCGTACAAGCAGATCGTCAAACTCACCTTCTTTCGGGGCGCCTCACTCAGCGATCCCACGAAGCTCTTCAATGCCAGTCTGGAAGGCAATACACGCCGGGCCATTGATCTTCGAGAAGGCCAGAAGATCAACGAGTCGGCATTCAAGCAGCTCATCCGTGCCGCCGTGGCCGCCAACGCCGCCGCGCGTGATCAGCGAGCTGCGAAGAAAAAATAGATCCCGCCCATGCAAGCCGCAAGCGGGCTGGAAATCCGGCCCCTCCACAAGAGCGATGTGCCAGAACTACTGCCGCTGATCGCGGCGTATTGGCAGTTCGAGGGCATCCCGGGATTCGATCCAGATAGTGTGGCCGAGCAAGTCTTATGCCTCCTGGCCAGTCCCCGCCTGGGCGTGGGTTGGATAGCCGAAAATAACGGAGCGCCCGTTGGGTATCTGCTCGCCGTCTATGTCTTTAGCCTGGAGCACCTGGGCCTGACGGCCGAGATTGACGAATTCTTCGTGTCCCCCGAGCACCGCGGGCAGGGCGCTGGCGCCGAGCTGCTCAAGTGCGCCGAGGCCGAATTCGTGCGCATGGGCTGTACGAACGTTGCCTTGCAACTCTCACGAGGCAACAGCGCTGCGCGCGCCTTCTACCAAAGTCAGGCATATCGAGATCGAGCCGGCTACGAGCTGCTCGACAAGATGCTGCCCGGCCGCTAGGGGACGCTTGCCGAGTGGTTGATTCGCCTTGCGACCGGATTATTGCACCACGATGGTCCCTGACATCTTCGGATGCAGCGAGCAGCCGTATTTGTAGGTGCCGGGCTTCTCGAACCTGACGCTGTAGCTCTCGTGCTGATCCAGCGCGTCGGAACGGATCTGGGCATCCGCGCCGCGCACCGAGTGCGGCTCATCATCGAGGTTCGTCCACGTGACTGTGGTGCCCGAAGGCACCGTCAGCGTTTGCGGGGAAAACGCAAAATCCTTGATGGAAACGGCCACCGCAGTGACCGTTGCGGAAGGCGCGGTTCCCACCGCAGGAAAGCATGCCTGAGCCGCCGAGAGGACCAGCAGTCCGGCGAGGTTCCAGGCCAACCGCCGAAATGGAGCGCTTTGTATGGTTCTGGGCCCGGAAGAAAATTGATTGGCACGTGATGTCGTTTGGGACATGGGCGATGTTTCCTGTCAGTGAGATACGGAGTGGGCCTGACCTCTAGGTCAGGTCAGCGTGCGATCGTCGAGTGCGAGGACGCTCGGATGGCGCCGCAGCGTCACGGAGCTGACACCGAGCATTGCCGGGAGCTGCTCTGCGCTTACCTTGAGAGGGCCGGGGCCCGGCCCGGTGCCCGGGCTCGGTTGCGGGTAGGCGGTCGAGCGCGCGGTGTGAAACGTGATGTGGCCTTCGACCTTCTGCACGATCTGGTGAATGTGGCCATTTAGCACGGTCACTGAGCCGAATCGGCGCAGGTAGCCCATCGCCTGGTCGGCGTCCGCCGTACCCCAGCCCCAGGGTTCATAGACGGTCCACATCGGCATATGGGCGAACACCACGATCGGCGTGCTGCTCGAGCGGCCCCGCAGGTCCTGGTCCAACCACGCGAGCTGTTCGCTCCCAAGCGCACCTAAGCCGCCAGGCTTGAAATTGAGCACATTGATCAGGCCGACAAAGTGCACGCCCTGGTAGTCGAAGCTGTAGTAGCCGCGATTGTCCGAGGCCTTGCCGTAGCGCCGGAAGTACTCGCTTCCTGTGGCATCGGCCACATCGTGCTCACCGGGCGTGGTGTGAACTTCGAGCACCTTTAGGGTCGAAAGCAGCAGGGCAGCGGTGTCGAACTCGGCCGACTTGGACAGGTGCGTAATATCGCCGGTGTGGATGACCAGGCCGGGCCGCTCGGGCATAGCGTTGATAAGCTCGATCGCCCGCCCGAGTGTCCCGGTGACGTCTGGGTTAGCGTCCTTACTGAACCCGATGTGCGTGTCACTGATCTGCACAAACAGCGGCACGCCCTTCGACCTCGCGGGGGCCGTGCCGGCTCCATAAGCCAGATCCGAGGGCACCAGCACGCCGCCGACCAGAGTAAACAGCGTGCCCGCGCCCCCGTAGGCCAGGCACTTTAGGGCGTTGCGGCGCGAGATCGAAGCGGGAGTGGACGGCATGGTAGTTCTCCGCAGAGGTGGTGTTCAAGGCATGGAGACCTCGCAGACACGTCGGTTATTCCCGGACCGCCGGTTATCGCGGCCACATGAACGATATTTGGGGAGCCATCTGGCGGGGATGGAATAAGGTAGCGTCGGCCGCGGTCTACAGGAACGGGCAGGGTAAATGTCGAGCAGCGTAGGATCGCGAAATCACCGGTTCGTCGAGGAGGTGCTGCCGCACGCGGATGCCGCCTACAACTTGGCGCGCTGGCTAAGCAGGAGCGATGCCGACGCGCGCGACATCGTGCAGGAGGCCTTCGTGCGCGCGCTGCGCTACTTTGAGGGCTTCCACGGCGGCGCGGCCCGAGCTTGGCTTCTGAGCATCGTGCGCAATACTGCCTACACTTGGCTGCGCGCCAAGCCCCCCGCGGCCGAATCGAGGTGGAACTTGGAATCCCCCGGCGCGGAAACGGAGGAGGCGGAACCAGGCGAAGGCGGCGATCCGCTGACCGAAGTCACCCGCCAGCAGGAGGGGGACCTGGTGCGGCGGGCCATCGCACAGTTGCCCATCGAGTACCGGGAGGTGCTGATCTTGCGAGAGCTGGAGGACTTCTCTTACCGCGAGATTGCCAGCATCCTGGATTGCCCCATCGGCACTGTCATGTCGCGACTTTCGCGCGCCCGCGATGCTCTCGGTGCCCGGATCCGCAGCGAGGTGCACGGTTCATGACTCACGAGGAAGCGCAGGCGCTGCTTGAGGCCTATGTCGATGATCAGCTGGACGTGGGCGATACGCTCAAGATCGAGGAACACCTGGGCGAGTGTGAGCGCTGCCGGGCCTGGCGGGAGGAGCGGGTGGCGCTGTCCGCAAAGATTCGCTCCGTCCCGTTGCGCTTTAGCTTGCCGCCCGAAATGGCCCAATCGATCCGCAAGTCGCTCCAGCCCGCCCGGGCTGCGCCGGTGCGCCCGCCCTGGATACCGGCGCTGGCGGCCGGAGTAGTGATGGGGCTGCTTGGCTTGTGGGTTGGGCATTCCTTGCCGGACAGAAGCGGCGAGGGCGATGAATGGATCAACGCGTATGTGCGCTCGACTTTGAGTGCGCGTCCTGTGGATGTGCTTTCCTCCAGCCATCACACCGTCAGGCCCTGGCTGTCGGGAAAGCTCCCCTTCTCCCCGCCGGTCCCGGAACTATCCGACCAGGGCGACTCGCTCCTCGGCGGGCGCGCAGACTATATCGATCGCAGGCCAGTGGCGGCACTCCGGTATCAGCACGGCAATCATCAGATCGACGTGTTCATTTGGCCAAACTCACAAGGCGCGCCGCCCAAGGACTCCGAAACGGCGGTTGAGGGATTCCATCTCATGACCGCGCAAGTCCCAGGCTTCAATGCCGTGATGGTTTCGGACCTGGATGCTGCGGAGCTGCGGGCCTTCCACGACCGTTGGCAGCAGCGGGCTGCCGCGCCCTGACCGCCGGCCGGTGCGCGACCCGGCGCTGTTGTACAGTGCCCCTCATTCATGTGACTCAAGGAGAAATTCAGTGCTTCGCTACGCCATACTGCCTGTCCTGATGCTCATCAGCGCCGTCGTTCGTGCCCAGTCCGTGTATATCGAGGATCTCACCTGGACTGAAGTGCGCGATGCGATTGCCGCCGGCAAGTCCACGGCAATCATCTATGCCGGCAGCACCGAGCAAAACGGGCCGCACATGGCCTTAGGCAAACACACCTTTATCGCGCACTTCGTCGCCGGGAAAATTGCCGAGGAACTCGGTGATGCGCTGGTGTATCCGACACTCCCAGTCGCCCCTACCGGGGACTTCGTGCTCAAGACCGGGCACTTGCGCTTTCCGGGCAGCGTCTCGATCGATTCGGATCTGTTCCTCGGGGTGATGTCACAGGTGGCGCTCTCTGCCATCAATGCGGGCTTCAAGCAGGTGTATCTCATGGGCGATCACGGTGGCGGCCAGAGTGAGCTCAAGCTCGCGGCCGAGAACCTGGATCGGGAATGGTCCAGCCACGGTGTGCGGATACGCTATGTCCCCGATGTGTACTTTAAGGAAAGCACGCAGTCCGAGGAGTATCTCAAAGCCCATCACCTGGCGACCGGTACGCACGCCGGCTCCGAGGACACGAGCGAAGTGATGTATATCGACACCGCACACAAATGGATCCGCAAGGATAAGATGGCCGCAAGTGATCTTTCGACGGAGCCTGCCACAGGGGTGGACGGTGATCCCACCCAAGCCTCGGCCGAGATGGGCAAGGTGTTTGTGGAACTCAAGATCAGCGATGCCGTCGCCCAGATTCGTGCCTATCGGAGCGCCAAACCCTAAGGCAGCCCCGCCTTAGCCCCGCCGTCAACCGGAGCGCCAGCTGCGCGTTAGGGGCAGCATGGTGGGTAACTTCGCGGCCGCGGTGGCGGCCAATCGATTTGGCCTGGGCGCACGCCCGGGCGAACTTGAGCGGATCAAGGACGATCCGCGCGGGGCCTTGCGCGCGCAGCTTTCAGGCACCGCCCCAATCGTACATAACGAGGCGCTCAGTGATTCGGCGAGCATCCTCGCGCGCGCCGCCGAGCTGCGCGCTGACCGCAAGGAATCGCGCCGGGACAAGTCACCAGGCGCGCAGGATGCGTCTTCCAATAAGGGCGACGCGG
>Ga0163163_10003450_pt1 | contig 13432 bp, 13 predicted proteins | sample S65metaG_FD_119766 | JGI IMG/M metagenome (GOLD analysis project Ga0163163, IMG submission 119766) | Switchgrass rhizosphere microbial communities from Kellogg Biological Station, Michigan, USA - S6-5 metaG | ecosystem: Host-associated > Plants > Roots > Rhizosphere > Soil | place: USA... | reverse complement strand
TAGGACGATTAACCGACCACCGTCGGCCGGACCGTCGGGATCGATAACAGGAGTAATTGTTTTCTTTTGCCGCTTAAGGGGAAAACTCATTTGTGTGTCATCCAGGGGTCTAATTGTGTTGCGTGATGACCAAACTCTGGCAATCACGCCGGTTGATTGAAAATAGCGCCGTTACACTAATGAAAACAAAGGATCTTTACAAGTACCATTTTCGAACTGAATTACCGAGCCCTGCCATTGTAACCGCAGACCACTCGGCATAAATGTCTAATCACCGATTGCAGCAACGGCATCAATCTCGATGAGAAAGCCGTGATGGAGCGGTCCAGTTGGAATGACGGCACGGGCTGGACGATGTTCTCCAAGAATGCGGATATAAACCTTGTTAACAGCGTCCCATAAATTGATATCGGCGACATACAGCGTCATCTTGAGGACTTTATCCCAATCACTGCCTGCAGTCTTAATAATGCCGTGTACGTTGTTAAGAGCTTGTTCGGTCTGTTCTTCGATCGAGCCGAGCTTCCGTTCACCGGTCTTCGGATCGATGGATAGTTGACCCGACACATACAAGATGCCGTTATGGACAACGCCCTGGGAATAGTGACCCGCAGGTTTTGGTGCATTGGGAGTTTCAATTTGCTGAATAGGCATGTGGCAGAAGATAAGGACAGATAGACGCAAGGTCAAATTAACACCCCGCTGTACCAACTCCAGAATAGCTGTTAAGTTTTGGATTAGATCCTATGCCAGCAGAATAAGAGATTGTCCGAAATCCAGGATAGTGGACTGCGGATCAATTGACTCAAGAGTTGCTCTTATGGCGACGATCTTCTAAAGCTTGGCGAATCTCCAAAGACTTCCAGCGCCAGCACTAGGTGCAGAAAGTTGCACTCCTAGTTCGCCGAGTTACTTATTTCCATTTCAGTAAATTTAAGCCCAGAAGAACCCGAAGTGAAACAAAACTGTCTCTTAGTTTCTACCCCAATTCCATTCACGGGAGTGCTCAACAGAGTCATTTCATACAAGACTCTTTTCCTTATCGTTATTCTAATTACCGTCTGCTGCGCCACCAGCCCACAAGCTCGTGCCGACACTGTCGTAATATCAGTTTCAGCAACAATCACAAACACCTCGTTCAGCTTCGGCGGATCTAATGCGGTTACTGTAGGGTCGGGTGCAACAGGCATCTTCTCAGGGCTGACTGCAGGCTCAACTGGGACCATGACAGACTTGAACGGAACTCCCGTCGGAATTCCACTTGTGCCTAGCACCTTCTTAACGTTTTCAGGCAATCCAAATCTAAGGTTGGACCTGACTTTGCTGGCGAATGGGATCTATACCCCGGCAAACTGCGGTACCCTACCTGCTACGGTGGGCCAGACTTGTACACCCAGCGGACCCGGCTCTCCCAGCCCTCTCAACTTTGTAAACCTCCCGAATTCGCAATCGACGCTGTCTTTTAACCTCGCCGGCAACGTCGTCGATCTGCAGACAAATGTCAGCACACCTTTTACCGCACTTTTCACTACGCAGTTCAATGTTCCTTACCAGACCATTCTTGGACAAGCTGGCCCCACAGGATCAATCTCAAGCATTTTTTCCGCGACAATTACTACCACTCCACCAACAAACCCGGTTCCAGAACCGGCCACTATGCTCCTACAGGACTCTGCGGAGTGAGAGCAGCCATGCGCAAACGAAAAAGGATTCAATAGGAGATAGCGATTCACAATTTGTTAGTTCGGCTGGATTACGGAGAGTCGCGAGGAAAATCTCGCGGCTTTCTGTTTTTAAGAAGTTCCAGATAGCGGCCAGGCAGTCTATGCGTTCGCTGATGATGCGTCTCGGCGGTTTGAATCATGATTGAAGAGCCACCGCAGAGCCGCGGAGAACGCAGTGGTTGCGCAGAGAAACGGAAAGCTTGACGAAGCTCTTAAACCTGAGATCTGAAATCTTCAATGCGTCGGAAATCCCGGCTCCTGCGTGACACGCTGTGCCTGTTGTAAGTGTCGTTTCTCATGCACGACGATAATTCTGAAGGCATCCATCAAGCTATATGTGACTATGCTTGCCGCAGGCGAGGTGATCACAATGCGTTCGGGATCCAGTTCGTTTATAGCTTCAATCGATTCCGCAATCTTCGTCTGATGCCCTACAAACTCTTCAATGATCGATCCTGAAATATCACTCGCTGATGGTTGAAAACGACCCGGTGCTTTCAATTTTCTTGTGGCCTTTGGATCAAGCGACTTGATTAAAAGCTTTCCCCATAGGCTGGGCAGCAATGGAAGGCGTTCGATCGCTCGCGACTTTTTCTGGTCGTTAATCACAGACTCAAATATCGGGAAGTAAGGAGCATTGCTTGTGACAAGGTGATCGAAACACTGGGCAACACTCCAGCGCTCAGGTGAGGGTTTCCAATTAAGTTGTTTGATATTCAACCTACCGAACTCGTCGCGCGCGCCACTCGCAAGAGTAACAAGATCTTCCTTCAGTTCCTGTAATTCATCACGACTACTCATCTCGAAATCTCCCGACCTTAGTAACCTAAAGCCATTCCATCCTTTCGAGCGTCAGAGGCCCCCATCAAGGTTTTACTGACCGGGTCGATCATGATTGCTTGTCCCCCACCCATCGACGAACGTAACACGCCAACAGGCGTGGCTCGAACATGACCCATGCTAAGCAACTGATCGATGACTGAGGAACCGAGTTCATCTTCCATCAGAACATTGCGGCCGTTTGTAATTCTGTAGCGCGGAGCATCAATCGCTTCCTGTAATCCCATCTTCAAATCGATAAGGTTGACGAGCACTTGAACATGACCTTGTGGTTGGATTGCGCCACCCATCACGCCAAACGACATGAAGAGTTGATTATCTTTGAAGACCATTGCGGGAATGATTGTGTGAAAAGGTCGTTTGCCCGGTGCAATCGCATTTGGATGTTTTGGATCCAACGAGAAAGCGCTGCCTCGATTCTGAAATACAATTCCGGTGTCACCTGCCACGATTCCAGATCCGAATGCGTCAAACAAACTGTTGATGAACGATACGGCGTTTCCGTCTTTATCGACGACCGTAAAATAGGTTGTGTCGCTGCCCAGGTTGAGGTCGCCGGCTGGCGGGTTGTCGAGTGCTTTCTTTGGATCGAGCAAGCCTCGCCTCTTGGCGGCATAGTCCTTCGAGAGCAACTCCGCGACGGGTACCTTAGCAAACGCCGGATCGGCTATGTAACGATTGCGATCTGCAAAGGCGAGCTTCGTTGCCTCAATTAGAGTGTGGTAGTACTGAGCTGGTTGCGCGTGAAGTGCTTGCAGGTCGAATCCTTCAAGTATGTTCAGCGCAATCAGCGCTGTAATTCCCTGCCCGTTTGGAGGAATCTCAAAGACTTGATAGCCGCGATAGTTCGTGGAAATAGGCTCGACCCACTCAGCCTTTGTAGCGGCGAGATCTTCCATGGTGATGAAACCACCGTTGTTATGCATGTACTCAGCGATGGCTTTTCCGACTGGTCCTTTGTAGAAAGCATCCCTACCACCTTCAGACAATGTTCGCAGAGTCTGAGCAAGATTTGGTTGACGAAAGATTTCACCTGGACGCGGCGCTCGTCCATCAATTAAATAGTTCGAGGCAGCGGCCGGAGTTCGCTTTAACTTACCTACTTCAGCTTGCCAGTCCTCGGCAGTCTTCTCCATCACCGGAAACCCGTGCTCCGCATAATCAATTGCCGGAGCCAACAGATCAGTCAGCTTCATCGTTCCGTATTTCTCGCGTAACGTCACCCAACCATCGAAAGCACCGGGAACGGTGATACTGCCCATACCAGTTTGCGGCATTTGCTTGATGTTGTGTTTCGCGAAGTAATCAAGACTCAATGCAGCAGGAGCGCGGCCACTCGCATTCAAGCCTTTAAGCTCTTTTGTTTTAGCCCAGTACACGAGTGCAAACATGTCGCCGCCAAGGCCTGTCATCATGGGTTCCGTAACGTTGAGAACGCCAGCCATCGCGATTGCCGCATCGACCGCATTGCCGCCGCGTTTGAGCACCTCAAGTCCGACTTGGGAGGCGAGTGGTTGACTGGACGCAACCATGCCATGCTGCGCCCGGACCACGGAACGTCCAGCTTTCAAACTCGTGGGCTGTTTCTGTGCAAATTGTGTTGAGTGGTCCATTGTTAAGAGGCAGGTCAATGTTGTGGCAACTGAAACGAGTAGCGAACGGCGCAATCGAAAACTCATTAGTCAAACTCCAGTGTAAACTTTGGACTCTTTGGAGTGCGGTGCCCCTGCACCGCTTTGGTAAAGCAACAATCGATTTCGAGCAGGTTAATCTTTTATGCCAAAGCGGCGCAGGGGCGCCGCACTCCAAGAGGGTCAGATCCCGGGGTCATAGTCGGTGACCATTTCGCGACCTCGCGCAAACACGTCTTCCGCAAGCGGACACGCCTTTCGCGTAGAGGCGTCAATATGAACTCCGGTCAGCACAGTAACAGCTGCAACTTCGCCGGTTTCGTTATTGCGCATTTCATGAAAGAACCGCACCACCTTCTCACGAACTTCGATTATGCCGGAACGAATTGTGACAGTGTCGCCAGCCAACAGTTCACGCTTGTAAGCTATCTCCTGTTTCACAGCAACCATGCAACGACCAGTCTCGCGCAACACAGCGGGGGTCAATCCACACAGTGCAAATAGATTCCACGTTGCTTCGTCAAACTTACCGACGTACCACATGACGTTCATGTGGTTCATGTGGTCACAGTGCCATGGATAAACGGTACCACGATAGGTTACAGGCAATTCAGTCATATCGTTACTCACGTATTCCAGCCAGACCAGGGACAGTTAACTTAACGTCCGACGTCGACCATTCTTTCTCAAACTGCTGATGAATGGTCTTGCTGTCGGCTGCGCGCCCCTGTCGTTTTAAGCTCTCAGCGAGACCGAAGAGAGCCCTGCCGTTACGCGGATGGCGCTCGAGTTCTCTACGAAAAACTGCTTCACCTTGAGCGTTGTCACCATTCAACAACAATGCACCACCAAATACTTCCCGAACAGGCAAGTCCCAGTCGGGTGGTTCGTTGTAAGCCACCGCTTCTTCAGCTTGAACCGCCTTCGTGAATAGCTCATAAGCAGATTTCTTGTCACCCTTCGCCAGTGCGATCTTTGCTGCCAACATTCCGTGGGCCACACGCAAGATGTCGGCGGCGGTGTTGTTGCCGAACGGGTTCCCGGCAGGAATCCCTTGTTCAATTGCCTGGAGCCCCTTCAATTCGGTTTCGGCCTGTGAGGTCGACTTCATTCCTGCGAATGCCATCCCTCGACTGAAGTGCCAAAAAGCAGAGGTGGTCTTCAAATCCACAGCTGGCTTTTTTGTTTTCAACACAACGTCCCACCGTCCAAATCGGACGAGTGTAATCATCCGATAGTGTGCAAACATCTCCAGCATTGGCATCGTCTTTAAGTGAGGCTTGACGCCTGCTTCTAGTTCCGTAGCGATCTTTAGCGCATCAGCATAACGACCCTTCATCGCGTAAGACGAGGCAAGGAAGTGTACGTTGTGATTGTAGTAGAACATTGCATAAAGAGTGTTCGCACCAGTTCGAACCATGTACTGTCTGTCGGCGACGATTGCGGCTGAGTTTGCGTGCACCGCTTTGTCGTAATCACCGGTTCGTACGTAAATGTGCGAAGGCATGTGAACGAGATGGCCCGCTCCCGGCGCCAGAGCTGCTAACCGCGCAGCACTCGCAAGAGCTCGCTCGGGATTGGGCGACGCCTCAACCGCGTGGATGTAGTAATGGTTTGCTCCCGGGTGATTCGGATTTCGACGAAGCACGCTTTCCAACACGCTTACGATCTCTTCGGTATCGGGAGCAGGCTTTCCATCCAGTGACCAAAGTTTCCAGGGAGTAACGTCCATGATGCTTTCGGCGTAGAGCGTGGCTGCATCGAGATCGTCACTATATTTTCGGGAAAGTTCGGCCATTGCATTTCTGTAATCGATTGCGAGTTGTTTGGGATCAACTCGGAGATCCGCCGAGTAACGTTTCGAGAGCGCATCAATGTAGACACGTTCAGACTCCGAAGCTTTGTCAGAAAGAGCTTTCGCTTTTTGGAGGTGCGAGTAAGCTTCGAGGAGTTGAGGACCTTGGGCTTGCATGTTGTAGTTTGAACCAAGGGCCAGCGCGATTCCCCAGTGAGCCATCGCTAATTGTGGATCGAGAGTGGCCGCGTATTTAAAGGAACGTACCGCCTCTTCGTGATTGAAGCCGAATAGACAAGCTAATCCCTGGTTAAAAAACTTTTGCGCCTCGGGGTTAGTGGTGGAGACCGGATGATTAATCTCACCTAGTCCTGGAATGAGAACCGGCGGAGCCTCGTTCGTATGAACGTGTTGAGCGAGGACCGCGACTGGCGATAAAACGAAAAGCATCACAAACAAGTACTTCATAAGCAGCTCCTCTCTCAAAGCATGCTAGAGACCTCCATCAGATACGCGCAAAATGGGGTGTTAAAGAGATCACCATCTCAGAGTCTTCTTAGAAACTCGTTCGAATGGACCTGTGAAATCAGTTTGGTTTGCTCTGTGCGCCTCTGTGTCTCTGCGACTCCGTGGTGAAGTACGATTCCTGCCCTACCACAGAGTCACAGAGACACAGAGACGCACAGAGATAAAGACTTACCCTCTCTTGAACACCAACCATCCCCCAAGTGAAGTCAAAACGAGCACTAAAGCAATCCCCACAATACCCACGACATGATCGATGCTCTTCACTCCGGTCCATTGCAGATAATGAATCCGATAAAGGCGGTTAATCCGATCGGTGTCTCTTCCCTTCTGCTGGAGATTCATTCTGTTCCAGTCCACGCTTACTTCTACGCCGGTGTTCGTTGTAACCGTTGTTCCGTTGATGGTGGAAATATCTCCGTAGCGTTGTGGGTTCACTGTGAAAGCGTCTTTAAGGAGCTTTCGAAGATCTTCGTCACTGGGAAGGTCCCGCTGCTGTTTAGTTGTCGGATCAAGTTGGATCCAACCGGGTCTAGTACGGACCAAAAGATGATCGCCCAAAATGGTTCTTAGATATCTCAACTCTAACCACTCCGGTTCGGATGTAATTGAAAGCCCGGCAGTCATCGGATAAGTCTTCAGTGCCAATGTTTCGTAGGCACCTTCGTAACCCGGCTTAATAAAGAAGACGAGTCCTGTGAGCGCCCACCCAAAGAAGGGTATGAATAGAAGTATTCCAATGATCCGGTGAACGCTTCGTATGCGCATCTTTAGACTTTGGAAGGTGGAGTCCAACCGGGCGGTGCTTCTTGCCAAACTGCATCAGGAGACGTCGGCTCAGGTTGATTTGGTCCCAGTTTGCTTTTTTGAATATCAGCGACAATAAAGTTCTCAGGCGCCACAGGGTCACCAGCCAGACGACGTAGCAGTGCAAGCTGACCAGCGTGGGTCATCGCATCGGAGAAAGGACCCTGCAACAATTGCTCTTCAGTCATACCATCGCGCAAAACTGTTTCGCTGGATAGATAGGAACTGAGGTCTTTCAAAATCGCATGAAAGCGCTCGATTTCGTCGTCCAACGATGGCAATGGTTCAGGCCAGTATTGTCCACCAACAAAGTAGGTTCGTGCGTAACCGAGTACACTCGTCATGTGGCGAAGAAGTTCTTTCGGTGAACGAACGTCACACGGTGGTTGGAACTTTCCAAAATCATTTGGCGCATCTCGTAAGGCCTTTTGGGTACGGTAAGCGAGCGCTGCCAGAAAGTGACTGAGCAAAGCTCTCTTTTCATTCATGGCTGTTCATTAGGATCAGTCACCAAACGCGAAGAACTCGACATGACCACACTCCGAGCAGACGTACATCTCCAGGGTTTCCTTTGCTACCAGTAGTTCTCCCCAGTCGCCACCAAAGTTAGGTCCCTGCGGAAATTTCTTTGTCCCGGCATGTATGAGAACGCTGGCACACCTTACGCAACCCATCGGCTTATGGCGCTTGTTAACGATCGCTTTAACGCGATCGTCTTCCGGGTCCTCGGTTTTGTGGTTATTGAATTGGCGCAACCCTCGCCGGTTAGCCTGGCAATTCCAACAAAGATCAAAATGATCTTCAACATCTTCCCCGCATTTCAGACAGTGCCACATAAATTCTGAAGTCAACCACCAATCCGTTTTCGGGCGCCACTCAGCAATCGTTCGCGATCAATGATTGCTCGCGTGTGTTCGCCCTCACCGATTTTACCTGCGGTATCAAATGCCTCCACTTTGAACTTGTACAGCTTTCCTTCCATCCCAAGGAACGTTGCGATAGCACGTACTTGAGTGTGATTTGGCGTCGCCGCTAAGTGTTTTATGCATACGCCAACGCCAACCGAAAGCTGACTGGTTTCCAGGATAGGCTTCATCAAGCGGGCGCCGGCCAACTCCATCAAGGCAATCATTCGCGACGTGGCAAAAACTTCCGGAAAGTCATCGTCAAGTGAAACGGCAAGCGACTTCGCCATGTCGTGATCAGTCGTTATGAAAGAAGCTTCACCGGTATCTCCTGGTTGCAACATTATTGTGAATACGATAATCGATGGCGGCTTGTGATGACTAGGTAGAGAAGCGCGCTCGTCGATGCTGACGTACAAAAATAGATCCCGAAGAGTGTCATAATGTCAGGCCTCAGCTGAACTCCATGACTCGATTCACAATATCCCGTGCAGCATTTGGACGTCCCAGTCGTTTCGAGTTTGCCTGCATTCGGGCCAGGCGCTGACGATCGTCGAGCAAGTTGCCAAGCTTGTACGAAAGAGTTGGCAGATTATTGCAACGAATCGCCATTCCCTCCTCAAGCAAATGATCCGAGTTTCGTTCTTCCTGTCCTGGAATCGGATCCACGATCACAAAGGCAAGACCCTTCGACATCGCTTCCGAGGTAGTTAGACCACCCGGCTTACCAATTACGAGATCAGAGGCGGTCATGTATTCGTCCATCTCTTGCGTATATCCAATTGGCTTGATCAAAACATTGTCAATTGGTTTGCTTCTCGCAGCCGCGGTCACCAATCTTCGACGAAGGTCTTCGTTACGACCACATATAGCGACGACTTGCGCGCGTGCTTTCAGCGGTTTTAATGCGTCAATCAAAGGCTCGACGGATCCGACGCCGAAACCACCAGCCGACAACAGAATCGTCGTGCGATCAGGTTCGAGTCCGTGTTTTGCTCGCATCTCCTGCTTGTCCTTCTTATCTGCGAACACTGGATCGATGGGTATTCCACTGACCGTGATCTTCTCTGGGGGAATACCGAGCGCCTCCATGTATACGCGCGCTTCGTCAACTGCAACGAAGTACTGTTCATAGTGATGAACCAACCACATGGCGTGAACATCGAAGTCTGTTACCACGATGGCCTGACGACTTATGAGTCGATCTTTGGCTCTCAACCAGGCAACAATCTCAGCCGGCAGGAAGTGAGTACAAATAATGACGTCTGGTTGGTACTCGCGAAGTAGTTTGACGAGTGGCCGGGTGTTCAACTTATCAAGTGCAAGACGCCGGCGTTCATTTTTCCAGGGTTTGTCGAGCTTGTCGTACATCCAGCCGGGCACTTCAGGCAGTTTGTTCACGAGGTCGATGTAGGCCTTGGAATACAGGTGTCGAAAAACTTTGTTGGTGTAATGAAGAACATCGACGTGGCGGACTTCGTCCACTGTTCCAAACCGACCGAACGCCTTTTCAATTGCCTGAGCCGCTCGAACATGACCCGCACCTGCAGATGCGGAAAGGAGGAGAACCTTTTTCAGCATGATAGTAATGAGACGAAGCGGAGACGTTCTTCCGAACTCACCACTCGATCAAGCGTTCCGAGTTACGGTCGCGGGGTCGCTGGTGCGCCAACTCCTGGATGTGCCCGGTTGTATTCAGCGATGAAGTCTTTGGTAATGTCGATGCTCTCATTTGCGTAGATCAGCGGAACACGATTGACGTCGATAATGATCAGAATTCCATGTGCTTGCGCATAAGTATTTAGTGCCGTAGCCACCTCGGCCTGGAGCGGTTGGAGCGTAATTCCGATCTGCTTCTGATAGTCAGCGCGCGCGTCTTCAGCTTTACGTTTGATCTGGAGTTCGAGTTGATCAGCCTGGTCAGTTTGTTGGGCAATGACCGCCGGTGATGATGTAGCCCGCTTCTTTTCAATATCGTTGCGCATAGCGGTGAGTCGATCCTGCATTCCCTTAATCTCAGTTTGGATCGGTGTAAACTTTGTATCGATCTGTTTAAGAGCTGTGCTTACCCGAGTGATGCCCCCTTTGTCTTCTGCGAACACACCGGAATCAATTACTGCGATGGTGCCGGCAGCAGGTGGCTGAATATTTGGTACGTCGGTTGTTCCAGCTTTTACCAATCTTGTTTGCGCGTGAGCGCTCACGATGAGAACGAAAAATAGAGACGCGACAACGTTAACGCGAAATACTTTCATCACTTGAAACTCCTTGCAAAATGTCATCGGGAAGTAGGGAGAGTTAGCAGGACTACTTTGCCGCATGATCAACTCTTAATACAAGGGATATCTAAATTGTCTTGTTTCTCAGACTCACTAACCGTAATCTGCGTCCGCGTTGCAGTTCAGTCCAATCCGTATCTAACAACCAATGAAACAAAAGCGGGTTTGTGCGCTCTTCACGATATTTGTTGTTCTAACCATGACGTCTTCAGTTATCAGATCTTCAGAGTCGTTTTCTCCATGTGTCTATTCAAGCCTGTGGGGTGTCAGTGGTGAGAAGTGGGATGAGCGTGGCCGTTTGCCCGACTTCTCATACGCTGGTTATCACGCCGGCGAAGTAGATATCCCGACGCCCAAAGCGAAGTGGGATCTAAAACGGGACTTTCATGCAGTTGGAGATGGGCACGCCGATGACACCTCGGCTTTGGTTAAGGCGTTAGAAACAATTCGAAATGAAGTTCTATTTATTCCGAAGGGTGTTTACGTCATTTCAAAACGGATCGATCTAAACCATGGCAACGTGATAATTCGTGGGGCAGGGTCGAATGAGACGATTCTTCTTTTCCCAAACTCATTACAAGACCTCTTCGGAAATTCAGCAAAAGGTTCCGAACAGTCGCAATGGGCTTTTCGTCCGGGATTAATCAATCTTTCCGGCCAGGATCCAATCAACGATCAGACGCGCCTCGCGAGCGTGACTTCACCGGCGTTACGTGGAACTAAATCGCTCGAAGTGTCGAATCCGATCTCGATCAAAAAAGGTGAATGGATTCGCTTAGTTGAGAGTGACCCACCAAAAGACCATCCAAACACCGGTTCATTGATCAAACATTTATATGGTGACTTGATGCCGTCTGGATCAGATCTACTTGGCACTGCTTCAGTCGTACGGTTTCTCTCCAGGGTCAAAAAGGTCTCGGTTAAAACGATCGAGCTCGAGCGGCCATTCCCTTACGATGTTCGCCTCGCATGGTCTCCTGAGATCCACCGGTTCACACCATCGGTAACTGAAATTGGAATAGAACATTTGTCTATCCACTTTCCGTGGTCACCGTACCCTGGTCACTTCAAAGAGAAAGGCTACAACGCGATCTTCATGGAAAGCGTTTCGCAGTGTTGGATCGATGATGTGGAGATCCAGAACAGCGATTTTGGAATCGATTTAAATTCCACAAACTTCTGCACTGTCCGTAATGTCACGTTAACGTCCAGCAAATCAAGAGCAGTTGGTGAAGGCGGACGCGACGGCAATGGACATCATGGCATCGACATCAGTCACGGCACTGAAAACCTGGTCACTGATTTTGATGTGCGAACAAAGTTTGTCCATGACATCAGTGTTGAATGGTACGCACTCCATTCAGTGTTCAAGAATGGTCGCGGCGTTGACCTGAACATGGATCACCACCGTGAAGCTAACTTTTCAAGTCTCTTCAGCAATCTTGACTGTGGCGTGTGTAGTCGTCCGTTCAATAGCGGAGGGTCAGCAAATCGAGGAGAGCACTCGGGCGCGTATTCAACATTCTGGAACATCAGAGGTAGCGCGCCAATAAAACTTCCGGCTGCTGATTTTGGTCCACTCCTAAATTTTGTTGGATTGGATTTGATCAAAGGGCAAACGAACTCGACATATCAGTGGCTCATTGATTCCCCTGATTCCGGTGGCGTCTGCCCGCGTGACTTACACGATGCAATGAGGACAAGGCGCTTTAGCCCTCGCTAATCGCCGAGCGATCATTCCGAAACTAGACCCCCGAGCCAGTACTTGCCCGAAGAGGTGTGCCTCCAGAGAGTTCGGCCTCCACAATAAATAACTAAAAACTGCCTCTTTTTCAGGAAATCTCGACCTTTCATTCGTTTCTAATACTGGGGCAAGAAATGTTAGAACTCTTATAAACAAATCTGCTTGCCGATGAACTTTAGCTTATGCTAGCGTTCACTTGCTTAGATAAACTCCATAAAACTGGAACCTGTTCTGGGCAGTAACCGGAAATCCTCGAACTCAAGCAAACTGAATTATTACTAGCTCTCGTTCCGAGACATTGGGAGGCACTTAATGAAGATACGGGTGAAGCTAATCCCCATTCTGGCACTCGCGCTGATATTCGCAACTGTTGTTATCCTGCCGCAGATAATTGAAGCAAAGCGGGGCAAGCCTGTTGCCTCCGAGCAAGAACAAGCTGCCGCTGCCCAGGAGCCTAAAGATAACCGTCCTGTAATTGTGGGCGCTTCGGTGCGGAACGACACGTCGATTCCTCTGCGCGAAATGAAACAGAAGCCTATCGAGTTCAAGCCGGAACGCGAGGCCAATGAAAACCCGAAGATCCCACACTCCCACAAGAGCGCTCCAGATAAGGTCGTTCAGAACTCTCCGACAGGTTCGGATATCTTGACGCCAAACATGCCAGGGCCAGTCCAGAACTTCGACGGCATTCCTTTTCCTGGCGTCAATTGCAACTGCGCTCCTCCCGATACGAATGGTGAAGCAGGCGCCACTCAGTATGTCCAAATTGCCAACGAAGGTTACCAAGTCTTTAATAAGACCACCGGAACGTCCGTGTTGGGTCCATCTGGAATCACGACTGTCTGGAGTGGTTTTGGCGGAGTTTGCCAAAACAACGGGGATGGTGATCCAGTCGTTCTTTATGACCAACTTGCAGATCGCTGGATTATTTCTCAGTTCGCCGGCGTTTCAGTTCCGACGGATGAGTGCATTGCGGTATCGACCTCTGGTGATGCGACAGGGTCTTATTATCGTTACGATTTCCACCTTGGTTCCAACTTCTTCGACTATCCACATCTCAGCGTATGGCCGGATGGCTACTACATGAGCATGAATGTTTTCAATTCTGCGGGTACCGCATTCCTTGGTCCGCAGCCTTTTGCATTTGACCGAGCCAAGATGCTTCAAGGTCTGCCTGCTACC
>Ga0163163_10003449_pt1 | contig 13434 bp, 12 predicted proteins | sample S65metaG_FD_119766 | JGI IMG/M metagenome (GOLD analysis project Ga0163163, IMG submission 119766) | Switchgrass rhizosphere microbial communities from Kellogg Biological Station, Michigan, USA - S6-5 metaG | ecosystem: Host-associated > Plants > Roots > Rhizosphere > Soil | place: USA... | reverse complement strand
TGGTACTTGATTTAATATCCCAGTTATTGATTTGCCTGATCACATTTTTTAAAGAATCAAATCGGGCAGTACCAGGCAGGGCACGGCTGGCATCGGCCTGCTGACGTGCATAGGCCGTTGCGGCCGCAAGATTGGAGGAATTCAATGTTCCGCCATTTGCTACAGCATATGCATTCAATGCAGTTTTATATTTGGTTCCCCACGAACTGTTAGAGCCTCCCGTATACAAATCCATATTATCAGCTAATGGTTTTACGTTGTACGAATCACCGGTGTTTTCAATAGACACATAACTCCTCACGACAAAATTGTTTCCCTTCAACTCCAGCTGGTGATTTTGAACTACGACATTATCGAGCTTGATCTTATTTCCTCTTTGAAATACTCCATCCATCTTCCCTACCCGATAGGTATAGGAAACTTCCAGTTTTTCACTGACACGATAGGCGAGTGTACCATCAAATTTTAAATTATCAACCTTAGGATCTACCAGCTCATTTTCCCAATAACCCGTACGTGCTACGCGGAGTGTTTGATTTGTTTTTCCGTCAATAGTTAATCCATCAAGCGATACTACATTACTACCTGCAAGAGCATCATCACCATATTTATTCCAACCGTCAAAAGCTACGTTGTTTGCTCCGCTCAATGCTGAAAAACCTGGATTGGCGCTTTTTAAATTATTTGGGTTTTGGTCGTAACGAGTATTAGAGATCCAGTCTGTTCCTTGCATGTAACTAAGGTTTGCTTTAAAAGCAAATTTGTTTTTGAAAGCTTTTGCATAACGAATAGCTGTTTCTGTAAGCACGGATGGGTCATGGGCAATTCCGTCAACATGGTTGATGCCGGTTTTTTGATATACGCTTAAGCCCTGGTAATTGAATGGGCTTTTAGTGATCAGGTTTGCCATACCGTTAATCGCATTCATCCCATACAATGCTGAAGCAGCACCGGGTGTAATCTCTACACTTTGAATATCCAATTCAGTGGGGCCTATGGCATTTCCAAGAGGAACGCCGAGTGTTGCAGCCTGCATATCAACACCATCCACCAATTGCATAAACCTAAAATTGTTAGGGATATTAAAACCTCTTGTGTTGGGAATCTTAAATGTCAAGCTTGATGTGGTCATCTGCACGCCCTTTACATTCTCGAGGGCATCATAAAAGCTTGGTGCAGGAGATTCCTTGATCGAACGAATGTCCAATTTTTCAATGGCCACGGGTGATTTCAAAATATTTTCCGGCACACGTGAAGCCGTAACGACGACTTCATTTCCGAGAACGGTTTGTGTTGCCAATGCCACCTGCAGTTGCGAGCCAAGCGTTTTTACTTCTACTTCATGTGGCGCAAAACCAACTGAAGTAAATAATAAAGTGAAGGGAAGTTTTTGCTTTGTTCTTAAAGTAAAGTAACCGTCATTAGTTGTGGTGGTACCGGTTACAGTTCCCTTGATGCTAATGGCCACACCCGGTAAGGGCTCATGCTTATCCTGGCTGGTTACCACTCCTGAAATTTGGATAACTTCCTGTGCGAATGTTGTCTGCGTAAAAATCAGAAAAGAAAATAAGCTCAATAAGCTGCTTATTTGTTTCGAAGTTTTTGAGTTCCGTGTTAGTTGTAGTGCCTTTCTCATACTGTTGATTTGTTTTTTTATCAGCAAACAATCGTTGGTTTTTATTAGTCTACTTTTTTAGTAGGATATTAGTTCAAAAAAAAGTTAGAAATAACCTACATTTTTTCTTTTTTCCATAGCGGCTTCAGAACGTTTGTCATCAATGCGGGCGCCTCGCTCTGAAATTGTAGCTTCTTTAATTTCCTCGATTATAGTATCGATATCGGAAGCATCCGAAAGAACTGCGGCTGTACAGGTCATATCGCCAACGGTTCGGAAACGTACAGTTGCTTCAAACGGAATTTCATCCTCTGTTGTATTCAAAAAAGTTGACGCGGGCCAGTACAGTCCATCACGTTCAATGATCTGGCGCTTGTGTGAATAATAAATAGAAGGCAACGCCAGTTCTTCTTCCTTTATGTAATTCCAAACATCTAACTCTGTCCAATTAGATATAGGAAACACACGAACATTTTCACCGACATTTATTTTTCCATTAAGCATATCAAACAATTCGGGTCTTTGTTTTTTTGCGTCCCATTGGCCAAAATCGTCACGAACTGAAAATATTCTTTCTTTGGCTCTTGCTTTTTCTTCATCTCTTCTTGCACCACCAATACAGGCATCAAGTTTCAGTTCTTCGATGGCATCAAGCAGTGTTACTGTTTGTAAAACATTCCTGCTTGCATATTTACCGGTTTCTTCCTTTACTCTTCCTTTATCAATTGAATTCTGTACATAACGAACCAGTAATTGAATTCCTGTATGTTCAGCCAGCCAATCTCTGAAAACAATTGTTTCTTCAAAATTGTGTCCCGTATCTATGTGCAACATGGGAAAGGGAACCTTTGCAGGGAAAAACGCTTTTCTCGCCAAATGCACCAACGTAATGGAATCCTTTCCACCTGAAAAAAGTATAGCCGGTTTTTCAAACTGGGCAGCTACTTCTCTCATTATATAAATCGCCTCATCCTCTAACGCTCTTGGAAAAACTGTTTTGCTCATTGGGTTCATTTTACTAAATGCAATCCGCACTCCTTTTGTGAAACTTCCCACCACCACCTTCCTGCACGTGGGTCTTCGCCTTCCTCAATAGCCCGGGTACACGGCGCACAGCCAAGGCTCACAAAACCTTTATCGTGAAGCAGGTTGTAAGGCACTGAAAAAGCTTTGATATAATTTAAAATATCATCGAACGACCAATGCAGTAATGGATTGATCTTATAAATTTTTTTGTCTTCCAGCCATTCAACAACCGGAACATGTTTACGGTGTTCAGTTTGCGAAGCCCGTAAACCTGTTATCCAAACCGCAGCGTCTTTTAAGGCCCTGTTTAAAGGTTCTACCTTTCTAATGGTACAACAGGATTGCCGATTATCAACCGAATCATAAAACAAATTCACACCGTGTGCATTCACCATTTTTTGAACAGCATCTGCCTGCGGAAAATACACATCGATGTCAATCTTATACCTCGCTCTTGTTTTTTCTAAAGTTTCGTAAGTTTCATTAAAAAGGCGACCGGTATCAATTGTGAAAATGTTGACAGGAATCTTATGTCGTGCAATGATATCAGTCAGAACCTGGTCTTCCTGGCCAAGCGAGGAAGAAAACTTTACAGCACCCGGAAACAATTGAGTTGTTTGCCTCAATGCCTCCTCAACTGAGAGTTTCTCAAAAATGTCCTGCAATTGCTCTAACTGGTACATTATTTTATTTTGAACATAGACTTCTCGCACAGAGAACTTTCTCTATTCACATAGCAACAATAGTGTAGGAATTCGTGGTTATTTTTCGTCAGGAAGCGGTGTGTAACGCAAGTAAGGTTTTACCACCCTTACGCCCTTCGGAAATTTTTTAATGGCATCTTCAGTACTCACAGCTGGAACCACAATTGCATCCTCACCTTGCTTCCAATCTGCAGGTGTAGCCAAACTATGTTTCGATGTCAATTGCAATGAATCAATTACACGAAGCACTTCAACAAAGTTTCTTCCCGTAGATGCAGGGTAAGTGATCATCAATTTTACTGTTTTATCCGGACCAATTACAAACAACGAACGCACTGTAGCGGTGGCCGAAGCATTTGGATGGATCATATCATACAACGTGGCTACTTCCCTGTTTTCGTCAGCAATGATCGGGAAATCAACCTGGCAATTTTGCGTTTCGTTGATGTCATTTCTCCAGCCAAAGTGTTTGTCTAAAGGATCTACACTTACCGCCAGCACTTTTACATTACGTTTTGCAAATTCCTCTCTCAATAGGGCTGTCCTTCCGAGTTCAGTGGTACACACAGGAGTATAATCAGCAGGGTGGGAAAACAATACACCCCAGCCATTGCCGAGATATTCATAAAAATCAATTTCTCCTTCTGTGGTTTGCGCTTTGAAGTTCGGCGCAACGTCACCTAGTCGTAAAGCCATAATGCGAAGTTTAATAATGAATAATTGGGTGAAATTAGGGCAAAGATAATATCCTACCAAATTAGTAGAGTATGATATTTCTTATTTATAACGTTTCTTTACCGGAGGCCAGATCTTTTAGGGTACGGTGTTCAAGTATATTCAAGGTAGCATCCCTTACACCTTCCATAACGTCGTGCAGGCCACAGTTTTTTTCATCACAATTTTTGCAACGTTGATAAAAATACAGGCTGACACACGGCAACATGGCTATGGGGCCATTCACAATCCTCACAACTGCAGCAATACTTGTTTTAGAGGGGTCCTGTTTAATATAATAACCACCACCTTTCCCTTTTTTGCTTTCGAGTATACCCGCCTTTTTCAGTTCCAGCAGAATATTCTCCAAAAACTTCAATGGAATTTTTTTCTTCCTTGCTATATCGGATATAAGCACAGGACCCTGGTCATACTTATCAACCAGGTACGTCAAAGCTCTGAATGCATATTGTGCTCTGTTGGAAAGCATATTATTCCGATTCGGGTTGAATTGTGATGGTATAATCTATTTTGGAGTTTTTTTTCAGCATTGCTGAAACACCACAATATTTTTCCAATGAAAGGTCAATTGCTTTTTTCACTTTATCCCTGTTTTCTTCAGCTGTTGTTATTATGAAGTTCATGTGAATATCCCGGAACACTCTCGGATGCTCCATAGTCTGGTCCGTCTCGACCTCAATAGTAAGGTTTGCGAAAGGTACCCGCATTTTTTCCAAAACCTCTACAACATCAATTCCGGAGCAACCCGCGAGACCGCTTAGTAATAAAGCTTTCGGATTAAAGCCTCCCTTTCCGTCAATTTCTATTTTACTATGGTCCTTAAACGAATCAAACGCCTGTCCGGTTTTCCAGATAGTTATTGTTTTCATGAAATAATTTAATTAGCAAGGGGCAAATATAAATTTTGGAAAACTATTTACTTAAGGATGATTATTATGGACCGCTGCACCATAACTATTTATTCTTTGCTTATTCCGAATACCGGCTTAGATGATCATTTGAGAATTTCAGAATTGATTGCAACTGTTATATGACTATTATTAAAAGATAGCTACTTGATGCCGCCTCATCTGTCTTCTTCCAAATCCTTCAAACTATGCTTTTCATTTTGAAGAGCATTATCTAAATTCCAGTCAACTCTTTTTTTGAAACTGTGTTGTCGTACCGGGCAATCCTGCTTTATACAAATATGACATTGAAAATAAAGGCAGCCATCACTGTGAACAAACAACTCCAGTGACTCACCGAAATTATGTCGTATCAGCTTTGACAGATCATCTATTTCAACATGCGCCTGGTTGATGTTTAAATACCAGGGTACTGTCAAATGACAATCTACATGTAACACATTTCCATATTTAATTACCCTAAGGTTATGGATATCGATCCAGTTTTCCTTCCTCTTTTTTTCTGTGATATCAACCATTTTTTCCAATAGGTCCATATCAGCTTCGTCCATGATTCCAGCCAGCGAACTTCTAACAATTCTATAACCAGTATAAATAATGAATAAAGCAAAACCAATGGCAACAGCTCCATCAATCCATATTTTATTTGTAATGGCGATCAGGATCAACCCCATAATTATTCCGGCAGTTGAATAGGTATCGGTTTGAAGGTGCTTGCCACTTGCCTGCAGTGCCAATGAATTACTTCTTCTTCCCTGCCTCAGTGCAACAGCGCCTAATATCCAATTGATCACGGCTGTACCTGCAACCAGATAAATTCCTAAATCAAGTTTTCTAATCTCAACCGGATAAATGAGATTTTTAACGCCATTGTAAATAATTAGTAAACCAGCAGACAAAACCAACGTGCCTTCTACAGCAGCAGAAATAAATTCCGCTTTGCCATGACCGTAAGGATGATCCATATCTTTCGGCTTGGCAGCAACGTATAAACTGTATAGACCAATAAAGCCGGCAACAACGTTTACAATACTTTCAAGTGCATCCGTAAGAATAGAAACAGATCGGGTAAGATAATACGCTGTGAATTTAGCAATCAACAAAGTTGCAGAAGCAATGGCAATCCATTTTTGAAGCTTCACATTATTCCTGCTATCATTTATTGCATCCGAATCCACATCCAAAATTTGGCGCAAGATAAGAAACGTGATTTGCCAATGATTGTCGGTTTATGGAATACCAAACGTTATCTGAAATAATTGAATCGAGGCTTGATTCAAAAACTCATGCTACCGATTGATAACGCGATGCTATAAACTCCCAGTTTACTATCTTCCACCAGTTGGCAATGTAATCTGGTCTTTTGTTTTGATAACGCAGGTAATAAGCATGTTCCCAAACATCCAGGCCTAACAGTGGGAATCCTTTAATTTCTGCAACATCCATCAAAGGATTATCCTGGTTGGGCGTTGATCCTATTTTCAGCTTCTTGTCGGCATCAACAATCAACCACGCCCATCCGCTGCCAAAACGGTTTTTGCCGGCATCTGAAAATTGGGTTTTAAAAGTATCGAATGAGCCAAAACTTTGATCAATGGCAGTTGCTAACTTGCCTGTCGGTTTTTGATCTATTTTCGGTGACATAGACTTCCAGAATAATTCATGGTTGTAATGTCCACCTCCATTATTCCGCATTGTCGTCGAAAATTTAGAAATCCTGCTTAACACATCTTCCAGCGGTTTGCTCGTGTCCACGTTTTCATTCTTTGCCGCGTTTTGAAGATTAGTAGCATAGCTTGCCGCATGTTTACTGTAATGAATTTCCATGGTGGTACCATCAATGGCGTCGTTCAGTGCATTATATGAATAAGGCAATGGGGTTTGCTGAAAGCCTGTGTTACCATTACCAGCTGCTACTTTTTTTGTAGAAGAACACGAAGCTAAAATTGTTGAACCGGCATAAATCCCTAGCCCGGCTTTACCGCTATTAATTATAAAGTTTCTTCTTGAGGTCAGGGGTGCCATAGCTTTTTTTTTCAAAATTACTGAATACTTAACGTCTTGCTCTTCCCAAAAATGATTTCACTCTTCTTGCGAAGCGGAAGTAAAATTCCTTATTGAACAACTGAGAATCCCTCAAAGCATTATAGACAAGGAACAAACCGACAGGCAATAAAATAAATGTAGAAAGCCACGTGCCTACAAACGGAGATAAAGAACCTTCTCTGGCTGCTTTTTCGCCACTGGTGCTGCTGAAATAAAACAACATGAAGAAAACTATAGCAAATATCAACGGACTTCCCAAACCACCTTTACGAATAATTGAACCTAATGGTGCACCAATTAAGAATAATACAAGGCACGAAAATGAAAGCATCAATTTTTTATGCCATTCTACTTCATATCCCCAAAGCGATTTTTTTTGGGGCATATCCTGGTCAATCACCATTTGAATGTTTACTGTAGCATTTGTTAGTTTATTTATTACCCTTTCTGTTACATGGGATCGAATTGTATCGGGGATCAGTTCAGCGAAACGTTTGGTCTTGAGATTTAAGGGTGCTTTTTGTTTCCACGGGCTATCTATAACTTTCGCAAATGTAAATTGACTCAGTACTTCGGTCTGTACCCTATCCCCTAAAGGCTTCTTTTGCTTTTTCATGGAGTCAATGGCTACAGAAAGTTGTCGCAAACTAAGCATGCGTGCATTGTTTTTATTCACACTATCGGCAGTACGTTGCTGCAGGCCCAGGGAGCTGATATCAAACATTCTTTTATACTCCTTAAAACCCAGTCGTATGTATTCAGTATTGGGTGGGTTCCCTCTTTCCTCATAACGCCAGCCATTGAATAAAATAAACTCTATAAACCGACGGTTTTCAGTTGCACGCATCACACCATTGGATGCAATAATAAAATTATCCTGTGCAGAATTATTCTGTTCATAAATGATAACGTCTTTGATAACGCTATCCCTTTCTTTTTTTCCAATCTTGATAGCAAAACCAGGGATACGGTCATAAAAAACTCCTTCTTTAAGGTCGAAAGAAGGATTAGACCTTACGATGTCGTACAACAACGTTCTTGATTTAAGTGTAGCAACAGGAATAATATTATTTGAAAAAGCAAATGCCACTCCGCAAATCAAAAGTGTAACAAACAACAAAGGTTGCATAAACCGCAACAGGGAAATTCCGGCAGATTTTATGGCTACCAATTCATAGCTTTCACCAAGGTTACCAAATGTCATGATAGAAGACAGCAAAATGGCTAGTGGCAAAGCAAGAGGAACTAACACGGCACTTTGATACCAGATGAATTCGAATAAAACAGTTGTACTAATGCCTTTACCGACAAAATCATCCACCCAAAGCCAGAAGAATTGCATTAACAACACCAGTACAGTAATAAAAAAGGTAGCGATAAATGGACCTATAAAAGCTTTAATGACTAATATGTCTAATTTTTTCAGCACCGATGCCTTTGATAATTTTAATTATGGAAGTTTCAAAAATACAGCTTTCGCCCGCTGAGATGGAGTTGATGCAAAACGCAGATATCATTTTAACGAAGAATAGGGTTTTGGAAAAAATAAAATCACTTCTTGAAACTGTACAACAGAATCAAATTGGTTATGTACAGGAGCATAAATTGAAGAATGAAATTTTTAAAGTGTCGCCCAAAATATCCAGGGGCGAAAATTATTTAGGTCTGCCCTACCTGATACTTGATTACCCAAGGCAATCTACCGACAACCACTTTTTTTTTATCAGGACAATGTTCTGGTGGGGAAATTTCTTTAGCTGCACTTTACATGTAGCGAATAATTCAAAACAAACTTTTAAGGAAAAAATTAAACAAGCCAGGTGGCAGCTTAGCCATTATTATATCAGCATTAATGATGATGCATGGGTGCATCACTTAAAGGAGCTCGATTACGAAAGAATTGACCAAATGACTGATGAACAATTTAACCAAGCCTGCGAAAGCTTTGGGCATATAAAAATTGCATGCCGCCATGCATTATCGCAATGGGAGCAAATGCCATCTCAATTATTTGAAAATTGGAAACATTTTCTTGCTGTATGCGAATTAATTTCCTAGCCGGTGAAAAAGATCTTTCACCTGGTGATCCCACAACATGCTTTGGTCTTTGATTTCTTTTTTCTCGGCAAAATCTTTTATCACCAAAATTGTTTGATTGGTAACCTCAGACTTTTCTATTGCAAATTCAAAGTATTCTTCTTTTGGAGCATGACTCCAGTGAAAGCGAATAAATTTTTCTTCTTCCTGGTCTAAAACTTCAGCTGTGTCTTCCGAACCATTCCATGAAAAACTGTAAAGGCCATCTCTTTCATCTACCTTATCTGCAAACCATTCCTGTAACCCGGTAGGGTTGGAAAGGAAGTCAAATAAAATAGTAGGCGAACACCTTACAGGATATTCCAAAGTGTACAATTGTTTTTTAGTCATCTTAATCCATTAATCTTATCAAGGGTTGCAATAATAGAAAAATATTTGAACCTCCAAAATATTTTTTTGCCATTTCGACGATTGCTTTGGGGTCGTTGGCGGTATTATTTTAAAATTTATTCAAATTTTTTTTGTTCATATGAAGCCTTTCCCTAATTTCAGAGATATTTCAGTTTTAAACTGAACGCGAGCAACCGAAACCGTGATGGATATTTTGGGATCATTCCAAAACTAACTAAAACCAAATCTTGAAAATAACCATCAAATAAAACCAATCCTATGAGTATGCGTCAACTCAAGATCACGAAGTCTATTACCAATCGTGAATCTCAAAGTCTCGAAAAGTACCTTCAGGAAATAGGGAAAGTCGAGCTGATTACCCCAGAAGAAGAAGTCCGTTTAGCCAGATTAATCAAGCAAGGAGATCAAAGAGCATTGGATCGTTTAACCAAGGCCAATCTTCGTTTTGTAGTATCAGTAGCTAAGCAATATCAAAACCAGGGACTTTCTTTGCCCGATCTTATTAATGAAGGAAATCTAGGCTTAATCAAAGCTGCACAACGTTTTGATGAAACCAAAGGCTTCAAGTTCATTTCTTATGCTGTTTGGTGGATTCGTCAGTCCATTTTGCAGGCATTGGCTGAACAGGCACGAATTGTTCGCCTTCCTTTGAACAAAGTGGGTTTAACAAACCGTATTCAAAAAGCATTCAGCCAGTTAGAGCAGGAGTTTGAAAGAGAACCTTCTGCAGAAGAATTAGCTGAAGTGCTGAATATGGACCTTGACGAAGTTACATCTTCTCTTGGAATCAATGCACGCCATGTAAGCATGGATACCCCATTGGCAGAAGGAGAAGAGAGCACTCTTCTTGATGTTCTTGAAAACCCGAATGCAGAGAAGACCGATGCTCGATTGGATCATCACGATTCATTAAAACTTGAAATTGAAAGGTCTCTGCAAACTTTGACCGAACGCCAGAAAGAAGTTCTTTGTTATTTTTTTGGCATCGGGGTTGACCATCCTTTAAGCCTGGAAGACATCGGTGACAGGTTCAATCTTACCAGGGAAAGAGTACGCCAGATTAAGGACAAGGCGTTAACTAAGTTGAGAGCCCAACAAAAAAGCAATTTGCTGCGCAGTTATTTGGGGTAATAAACCATTCATTCATCATCCACCTTTATTTTTGCGCATAATTTTTTTAGAGTGAACTTTGTTCACTCTTTTTTTATCACTGATTGCAGGATTTGATGAATGATTTCACTGATTTTGAAAGTAGATGATTAAAACAGAATGCAAATATTCTGACGTCACTGAACAAATAATCGGCGGTGCTATGAAAGTTCATGGTTTGGCCCTGGATTTCCTGAAATCATTTATCAAAGAAGCTTGTTGATTGAATTAGAAAAAGCGGGTTAAACTCCCAGGCTGAAGTAGAGAAAGAAGTTTTTTACAACGAAGTATTTATGGTAAAAGAAGGTTAGATATTGTTGTTGAAAAGAATATTTTGGTAGAATTAAAAGCAATTGGAGAATTTGACAACAGCTGTTATAATTAAATCATCAATTATTTGAGAGTTTTTAAAATGGAGGTAGGATTACTACTGAATTTTGGCGCTCCGAGCCTGCAATTCAAACGGTTTGTGTTGTAATCAATGAAATCTTTTAAAATCATTTAATCTGTGATCTATGTTTGAATCATTACAAGACCGGTTAGAAGCCGCCTTTAAAAACCTGAAAGGTGAAGGCCGTATTACCGAATTAAATATTGCTGCGACAGTTAAAGAAATCCGTCGGGCCTTGGTTGATGCTGACGTAAACTATAAAATTGCTAAAGAGTTTACAGATACTGTCAGGGAAAAAGCCATGGGTGAGAAAGTAATTACAGCAATCAGTCCCAGCCAGTTAATGGTAAAAATTGTAAAGGACGAACTGGTTAGCTTAATGGGTGGTGAAGCAGCTCCTTTCAATGCTAAGGGAGGGCCGGCTGTAATCCTGATAGCAGGTTTACAGGGGTCCGGCAAAACCACATTCAGTGCCAAGCTGGCTAATTTTTTAAAGAAGCAAAAATTGTCTCCGATGCTGGTAGCGGGCGACGTTTATCGTCCGGCCGCTATGGAACAGCTCAGGGTTTTAGGTGAACAAATTGGCATTGATGTGCATATTGAACTGGAAAATAAAAACCCGGTTGAAATCGCCCGGAACGCTATCCAGGAAAGTAGGAGCAAAAATAAAAATGTTGTCATCATCGATACTGCCGGCCGTCTGGCTATTGATGAAGCTATGATGACTGAAGTAGCAAACATCAAAAATGCTGTAAATCCACAGGAAATTCTTTTTGTGGTTGATAGCATGACCGGCCAGGATGCCGTAAACACAGCCAAGGCTTTCAACGACCGTTTGGATTTCTCAGGTGTTGTTCTCACCAAGCTTGATGGAGACACCAAGGGCGGTGCTGCTCTTTCCATAAAATATACCGTAAATAAACCCATCAAATTTGTTAGCAGTGGCGAGAAGATGGATACGCTGGATGTGTTCTATCCCGAAAGGATGGCACAACGCATCCTTGGAATGGGTGATATAACCTCGCTTGTAGAAAAAGCCCAGGAACAGTTTGATGAAGAGCAGGCCAGGAAGCTCGAAAAAAAGATTCGCAAAAATCAATTCGATTTTGCTGACTTCAAACAACAACTTGAGCAGATCAAAAAAATGGGAAACCTCAAGGATCTTATGGCAATGATTCCGGGCGTAGGAAAAGCCATTAAAGATATTGATATCAGCGATGATGCATTCAAGGGTATTGAGGCCATTATCAATTCAATGACACCTGAAGAAAGAGGCAATCCCGATTTAATTGATGGTAGCCGAAAGAAGAGAATTGCAAAAGGTTGCGGAAAAGATATTTCCGAAGTAAACGCATTCATGAAGCAGTTTGATCAAATGCGTGAAATGATGAAGACTATGAACAAAATGCCGATGGGAAGAATGATGCCCGGAATGAAAAGGTGATGCCTGGCTGAGACGCTAATTATCGAAACATTATTAAATTTTATATGCAATATGAAGTCTGCCTACCACAAGGCTTAGTTAGCCGCGGAAGCTATTTAAAATATTACTACAATTGATGTGCAATTACCAATCTTGCACTAAAACTTTCCGCTTATGAATTAGCAATCCAAAAAACGGCTATCGCTCACTGTTATTTCTTTTTGCTTTTTCCGGACATCTATTTAATACATTATATTCCCCAATTAAGCTTGGTCGTCGATGAAAGGCTTTAGGCTAAACTTTTTTGACGTGTAGCATGCCTGAGTTGTATTATGTCGATAATTAAAAAAATCATCGTACAACAGAAGTAAATTGGCTGTGAGTTACTAGTTAAAAAAGCTTGAGCAGAACTTTTTGCAAAGCCAGTCTGTAAACTTTTTAATATCTGCGTAAAACTGCTTTATTTTTTTTGATCTGTTTGCCCCCGACAAAGTACTAACGACTAATATGGTTCTAGTGTAAACTAATCTACGTTAAACAACCTGCTCATTATAACCCGCTGGGAACTGGATTCAATCTTTTAATTATTTAAAGTCGGAGCTATGAATAAATCTATTCTCCTTTTCGGCAGGTTTCTGCTGTATTTCTTAATTATTTCAGCAGTTACCAGTTTACAATCGTTTAAAAAAAATACTCCTGTTGCGAATGGCACTTATGCCTCTTCTTACAATACAGATGTACTGAATAAATGGATGGAAATGCAGATTAAATTAATGAGTACAACCATCGCCAATTTCAATGGACCATTTGTCCGCGTATACGCGTATACGGCGCTTGCAGCATACGAATCCATTTTACCAGGAATTCAAAAAAATTCTTCACATCTTTTTTCAACAACATTCTTAAATAAACTTCCTGCCTTGCCGGCCATAGAATCAGATAAGAAGTATCACTGGCCTTCCAGTGTGAATGCGGCCCTGGCATATATG
>Ga0163163_10003445_pt1 | contig 13440 bp, 8 predicted proteins | sample S65metaG_FD_119766 | JGI IMG/M metagenome (GOLD analysis project Ga0163163, IMG submission 119766) | Switchgrass rhizosphere microbial communities from Kellogg Biological Station, Michigan, USA - S6-5 metaG | ecosystem: Host-associated > Plants > Roots > Rhizosphere > Soil | place: USA: Michigan... | reverse complement strand
GGATGGTCGAGATGTCGAATTACTTCAATCATCTGATCGTCCCGCATCGTCCGGCCGGGGGGGCCTGGTCGAGCGCCGCCGACATGGCGCGCTACGCGCAGCTCGAATTGTCGAAGGGGGTGACGCCCGACGGCAAGCGGCTGGTGAGCGAGGCCAACCTGCTCGAGCGCCGCAAGCGCGGCGTGCCCACCGGCGAGGACGCCTGGTACGGCATGGGCCTGTTCGACGAGGTCGTCTCGGGCGTGCAGGTCGTCACCCACGGCGGGACCCTGCAGGGCTATCACAGCGACTTCTGGGTGCTGCCGGAATCCGGGATCGGGGCGGTGATCCTGACGAACGCCGATTCAGGCCCCGCCATGCTGGCGCCCTTCCTCCGCCGCCTGCTGGAGGTGGTCTACGACGGCAAGCCTGAGGCGGCGCAGGAGGTGGCGTCCGCCGCCGCCCGGCTGAAGGTCCAGGCCAAGGCCCGGCGCGCGAGGCTGACCCTGCCTGGCGACCCCGCGGTGCTGGCGAACCTGGCGCCGAAGTACCGCGACCCCGAGCTCGGCAACACGATCACGATCGGCGAGCGTGACGGCGGCAAATGGCTGAAGGCGGGTTTCATCGAGGGCCCCGTGGCCACGCGTAAGAACGCCGACGGCAGCATCTCTCTGGTGTCGATCGGCCCAGGCTCGATCGGCGTCGACGCCCTGATCGGCAATCGGAACGGGACGCGGACCCTCACCATCCACGATAGCCAGCACGACTACGTCTACAGCGAGGTTCGTTGATCGACGGAGCGGGCTGACGGCTGGAAGGTCCAGGCCGCCGGCCCTGTCAGCCCCCAGGGACAAAACCGTCGACCGGCCCTCCTCCATCGCGGAAGAGGGCCGGCTTCGCGTTCGGCCGGGACGTCTCCTGTGAGAGGGGAGCCCGTCCGGTCCCCAATCCCTAGAAGTTAACCCCCGCCCCGATCAGGTGGTAGGTCAGGGCGATGTAGAGCATGAAGCCAAAGGCCGGCACGAGCAGGGCTCCAAAGAGCTTTGCAAACCAGCTGCTCCCCGGGCGCATGACCTGCTGCAGGTTCCAGAGCGACGCGAGCAAGCCGCCCACGAAAGCTAGGAAGCAGGTCAGCTGCGCCAGGTGCATCCACAGGGCGAGGCTCGCGCCTTTCGTCGACAGGGCCTGGCTGAAGACGAAGAACCAGAGACCGGCGCCGGCGAGCGACAGGACGGCGCCGAGGCGCACGCAGCGGTAGGCGAGGGCGCGAGGTCCGGTCAGCTCGAAAGCCTTGCCGTAGCGCCAGCGCGCGATGGCGACGACGGGCCACAACAGCGCCGTCAGCGCCAGCAGGCCCAAGCTCGCCACGACCAGGGGCTTCTCCAGGCCCGTGCCGGACAGCCCGGTCGGACGCACGAAGATCTCGATGGGCGCGATGCCGTCGCCGGCCCAGCGCACGACCTTGCCGTCCTTGACGACGGCCTGGATGCGATCATGGCCGCCGATCTCCTGCCAGAGGAAGGGTTTCACCTCGGCGAACTTCAGCGGTTGATACAGCGACTGAGCGGTGATGGTCCCGTCGGGATTGGCCTTCACCTGGTTCTGCGACAACAGGCCGAGCAGGGAAATGAAGGTGGACTTCGAACCCCGCGTGTTGCCGTAGGCGCCGGCGATCATCGCGGCGTGGGCCTTCGCCGTGGCGGGATCGACCCGGGTGGTCGGTGTGGCGCGCGCGGGCAGGTAGCGGTCGGCGAAGCCTTCCAGCAGCGCCTGGCGCAGCGTATGGCCCGCGCCCTCCTTGCCCGCCGCATTGACCGAAATGTAGATCCCCACCTGATCGTCGGGGAACAGGATCAGGTCCGTGTGGAAGTAGTTGGTGTCACCGCCATGGCCGATGGCCCGGTGTCCGTTGATGCTGCGCTCCATGAAGCCCAGCAGGTTGCCGTTCAGATCGGGCAGGGCGCGGGTCACTGTCGTCTGCATCGTCGTGGCGGTTTCGGGCTTGAGGATCTGGGCCTCACCGAAGCGGCCGAGCTGAAGGTGCGCGATCATGAAATGCGCCATGTCGTCACCGGTCGAAGCCAGGGCGCCGGCCGGCCCTGGGCCGACGATTTCGTAGCCGGCGCCAGGTTTTTCCCAGGTCGAATAGCCCTTCGCCATGTGAGGACGCATCGCCTCGGGCAAGGGCTGCCGGAACGTCGAGTTCTTCATGTCCAGGGGTGTCAGGATGTGGCGCTCGATGTAGTCCTCATAGGGCTCGTGCGACACGCGCTGCACGATATAGCCGGCCAAGGCCGTGGCGTAGTTTGAGTATCCCGGCCCCTCCTCGGGCGTGAAGACGCGCGGCGGCACGTACTTCTTGAGGAAATCGCCGAGGGCGGGCGGCGTTTTTGCAAAGATGATGGTGTCGTTGACCCGCTCCTCGAAGCCCGCCCGATGGGTCATGATTTGGCGGAGGGTTACGGGGATGCCCTTGTAGGCCGGGATCTTGAAATCGATGTAGGTGTTGACGTCCGCGTCGAGGTTGAGCTTGCCCGCCTCCACCAGCTGCATCACCGCCGTCCAGGTGAACAGCTTGGACGTGGACCCCGGGCGAAACAGGGTGGACTTCGGGTCGACCGGCGTGCGGGCTTCGTAGTCGGCGAAGCCATAGCCCTTCTCGAGCAGGACTTGCCCGTTCTTCACCACCACAACGACGGCGCCGGGCACGTGCCCGGTGTTGAGCGCATTGGGAATGAGCCCGTCGAGCCATGCCTCGGCGTCGACGGCGGTCAGCTCGTGCGTGGGCGCGGCGACAGGCGTTGGGGCGAGCACCGAGCTCTTTTCGACAGTGCGCGGCGCCTGGGCGCTGGCGCCCGACCCGAATGCCACTGCGGCGACAAGCGCGGCGACGATCGATCTCAGTTTCATGCCTCAACCCTCTAAATCGCGGCCCAGTCGAACCTCGAGCGCGCAGTTCACATGGAAATTTCGATCTCGGCAATTAATTTTCGTCAATGCCAACATGAGCGAAGTTCGCCGCCCGTTCGCCAGGCTGGAAGACTATTGAGATCCCAGCATCGCGGCGGCGTATCGCTTGCGGTCGAAGACCGTGCGGCAAAACCTCGTCGAGATGAGAGCGACCGCTGGATCGGATTCCAAACTCCGTGACCAGTCATTGGCGCTGAAATAGTCCGAGTGGACCGAATGCAAACGGTAGTCGAATTTGCCGGTAACTCTCGACGCCTGGATTACGACCGGATCGTCCGCGATCCGATTGTCCAGGGACTTGAGATCGGCGAAGTGCGCGCCATCGATCTGAAGGTAGGTGATGCACTCGCAGCTTCCGGGCGGCGGTTTCACCGATAGGCAAAGGCTCAACGCGCCGAGCCGTTTGAGGCGACGAATATGCCCCCAGGCGACGGGCGCGCTGACGCCCAGCGCCTCGGCGAGCGCTCGGCCTCGCGGCAGGGGCTTTCCTTCGATGCTCGCCAGCAGCCTCAGGTCGTCCAGCGAGAGGCCGACCTCTCGCGGGACCCCAGGGCCCGCGGACTCATCGGCAAGGCGCCAGGCCAAGACAAATCGGTCTTCGCCTGAGCCTGGCATTCGATGGCCCGCGGTCCCGTGCGCCGTTCAGACCGACGGGTCGCGCGGTCAGTAGCGCGCGGAAAGCGACAGGCCGATGGTGCGCGGGCGGATGAGACCCGCCTGACGCGCGCCGTTCGGCGTCGAGTTGACCCCGGCCAGTGAAAGGATGCCGCGCTCGTCGCCGAGGTTCTTCACATAGACCTCGGCGCGGTAGCCGCCCCGCTCCACGCCGCCGCGCAGGTCGATGGTGGTGTAGGCCGGGACCGAAATCTGCCCGAAGGTGGGATTGAAGTCCGAGCGCCGGCGACCCTCGAGCCGGATGCTGGCGCCGAGGAACATGCGCATGTCGTTCGCGAGCGGGCGGTCGTAGTCCGCACTCAGCGAGCCGCTCACGGGCGCGGAGTAGGGCAGCCGATCGCCGTTCTTGCCCCCAAGGATCGCCGGCGTGTCGGCGGTCAGGGTGGCCTCGGTGTAGGCGCCGTTGGCCGACAGGGTCAGGCCCGACATCGGCACATAGGTGAGGCTGCCTTCCACGCCCTTGCTTTCGGCGGACCCGCCGTTGGTGTTGACGCCGAAGCCGCCGACATTGGCCAGCAGCTGGATCTGGTCCCAGGTGATGAAAAAGGCGGTCAACTCGAGGGCGACGCTGCGGTCCATAAGATCGGTCTTGATGCCGGCCTCGTAGTTGACGATCGAGTCCGACTGGAAGGTGCGGGGCACGGCCGCCGGAGCCAGCGGATTCAACGCGTTAGGCCCGCCGGGACGGTAGCCCTTCGCAACCCGAGCGTAGAGGGTGGTGTCCTCGCTCAGCTTCAACTTGGGAGCCACGGCGAAGGTGAACACCTCCTCGGAGGACGCGCCGCTGACGACCGAACCGGCGCCGGAGAGAGGGCCGCCCGTGGTCTGCTGCTCGGTCTGCTTGTTGTGGCTGTAGCGGCCCCCGACGCTCACGTCGAAGCTGTCCGTGAAGTGGTAGTCCACGTTCGCGAAGGCGGCGTATTCCTTGTAGTCCGAGGGAAGCGACACGGTCTGCAGACCGCCGAAGCCGGTGGCGACCTGGGGCGGGTTTGCGAGGTTCAGGCCGCTCAGGTTCTGGTGCAGCTGGTTTTCTTCATGGGTGTAGAAGCCCCCGACCAGCCATTCGAATTTCTGGGACGGGGAGGCCAAACGGACTTCCTGCGTGAACTTCTTCTGTTCGAGGTCCTGAAGGACGCCCGCCCCCAGAGGCGTCTTGAAGATCGCCGTCAGCGTCGGGCCGAGCTGGGCGGTCGCGTCCCCGTTGCTGTCCTGGCGAAGCGTCGCGTAGCTGGTCGCCGACAGCAGGTTGGCAAAGCCAAGGTCGTAGTCCGCCGTCCCGTTGTAGATGCGATAGGCGACCTTGTTCGGCGAGGCGAAGGTGCGGCTCTGCGTGAGGTCGCCATAGAGCGGCTCCAGCGTCAGCCGGTCCACGTCCATGGTGGACGTGCCTTTGCTGGTGATGTCCTGGCCGACGGCGGACAGCCGCACTGTGAACTTGTCCGTCGGGCGGAAGAGCAGGCTGGCCTTCGCGCCGCTGTAGCGAGCGCTGTTGACGTTCTTGGCGTGGCGGATGGGATCGTCGATCCAGCCCGGCTGGTCGCTGGAGTAGGCGCTGACCCTGAGGGCCGCCTTGTCGCCCAACGGAGCGTTGATCAGGCCTTTGACCGAGCCGCCCAGCGATCCCGATTCCGTTCCGGCCGCGTCAGCCTCGATGCGAGCGGCGAAGCGGGCGGGATCGGGTGGGTTGGTGACGAACTTCAGCAGGCCGCCGAGGCTGCTCGCGCCGTACAGCGTGCCCTGGGGTCCGCGGAGGACCTCGACCCGCTGCATGTCGAAGGTGTCCAGGTCGGGCGCCAGGACCGCCCCGTTCGACAGGCCTGTCACGGAGCCATAGGGGGTCTCGTCGACGTAGGTCCCGATCGTCGCGCTGACCCCGCCGGCGTTGATGCCGCGCAACACCAGGCGGTTCGCGCCCGGCTGCGCCGAGATCAGGTTCATCCCGGGAACGGTGGTGACGTAGTCCTCGAAGGTGACGGCGCGCTTGACGTCAAGGCTGTCGCCCGAAATCGCCGTCACCGACTGCGGGACGTCGCGCAGGTTCGATTCACGCTTTTCCGCGGTGACCACCAGTTCCTGAACGGTAGCGGGCGCTGCGGCGGCGTAGCTCGCGACCGGAAGGGCGAGGCCGGCGAACGCGGCCCCGGCCAGCAAGCTCAGCTTCGTGACAGCGTTCATGAGTATCCCCCTAGGTTTGTTGCCCCGATCATGACAATAATTTTCCAAACGTGGCAAATGATTTCACTTTGGGCGTATCGGTCCGATTTGCCGTCGCGCCACGGGTCGAAAATTGGGTGTGAACGGACCGGCAATGGATGGCCTCTGCCGCCGACAGCCCGAACGAGGCCGATGGGTTCCGACGGGTTTCAGGAAGAGCAACCCAGGCCGCCCGCCGCTCACGCCCCGACCGCTCCCCTTCGGGGTCAATCGGCGTCGGCAGCCTCGACGTTTTCGTGCAAGCGATCGGGGCGGAGTTCGTCGACGTTGACGCCGAAGCGCGCCAGGTCGTCCGGCGCCCTTTCGCCTTTCACCAGGGCGCAGGCGAGCCGCCCCATCGCCGGCGCGGTCTGAATGCCATATCCGCCCTGGCCGGCGAGCCAGAAGAAGCCCGGGGCGTCAGGGGCGTAACCCACCACGGGGTTTCGGTCGGCCACGAAGCTGCGCAGGCCCGCCCAGCTTCGGCGCACACGGCGCACGTCCAGTGTGGCGGCCGCCTGAAACCGATCGATGGCGATGGCGATGTCCAGCTCCTCAGGCTGGGCGTCGCATGGATCCGTCGGCGTCTCGTCGGCGGGCGAGAGGAAGAGCGCGCCGGCGTCCGGACGGAAGTAGAACTGCTCATCGATGTCGATGACCATCGGCCAGAGGTCGTTCTCCATTTCGCTCGGAACGTCGATGACCATCGCGGTCCGTCGGAAGGGCTGAAGACCGATGGTCTTCACCTGCGCGAGTTTGGCGATGGTGTCGGCCCAGGCGCCGGCGGCGTTCACCACTACCTTGGTTTCGATCTGTCGATCCCGCGTCTCGACCCGCCATCCCGCGCCGCTGCGGGTTATGCGGACGACTTCGGCGTCGACGATCAGCCGTCCGTTCCGGCTCTTGAGCTGGCGAAGCCATCCCCGATGCAGCGCATCCACGTCCACGTCGGCGGAGGCGGTCTCCATCGCTGCGGCGACCACATAGTCTTCCCGCAGGATCGGGCATTCGGCCCTGGCTTCCTCGGCCGTGAGCAGGCGTATGGCGGGGGCCACGTCCGGCAAGGCGACGAACGCATCCAGCTGGGCTGTCTGCCCGGCGGCCGCGATATGCAGGACCGCACGCGGTCGGACGATCGGCGTGTCGGCGAAGCCTTGGGGCGGTGAATAGAAGAACTCGCGGCTTGCCCGCGACAGGGCGCGAATCTGCTCGCTCCCGTAGATCTCCGAGAACAGCGCAGCGGAACGTCCCGTGGAATGCATCCCTGGAAACGCTTCGCGCTCCAGCACGATCACCTTGCGGCTTTGAGCAAGCGCGGCAGCTGCGGAGGCGCCGGCGATCCCGGCCCCGATGACCACAACGTCGGCCGTGTCGGTGTTCATGTCCTGTCGATCTTTCGGGCGGCCGTAAGGGCCATGCGATAGAGGATGGTCGCGACGATTGCGCATGGAAGCGCCACAGCCGTGATGGCCGAGCCGACGGCGGTCTGGTCGTGGAGGACATGATCGAGCATCAAGGCCGGAAGGGCGGCCCCGAGCGCGAGTCCGATCCCGATATTGATCAGCGAGACGATGCTGACGCTCAGCCCTCGAGCGTCACCGGGGGCCAGCTCCTGAAGGACTGTGATGCCCACGGACTGCCCCGTGGTGGATGCGAAGATCCAGAATCCGGCAAACGCGAAGACCAGTGGGGGGGCAGGCGCCAGTACAAACAGCGTGCTCACGATCCCGCCTAGCATGGCGCCGACCGCGAGGACGAGGCGGGAGGAGGCGCCGCCGCGCTTGACCATGCGATCGGCGACCAGGCCCGCGCCGGCCGAGCCCAGCACGCCGCCCACGATCACCGCCGCGCCCAGGACGCCGCCGATCTCGGCGACTCCGACCGCGAACCGCCGCGAGAGCAAGGTCGGAACCCAGTTCAGGATCGCGAAGTCGCAGAGGCTGCTCAAGCCCATGGCCGCGTACAGCGGCAGCAGGACCGGCCACAGGGCCGCCAGGCGTCGCGCGGCGTCATGCAGGGGGACGGGCTTGGCCGAGCCGCCGCCGATCAGGTGGCGTCGGGCCGGCTCCGGCACGGTCGCGGCGAGCAGGGCGACGGGCAGGCCCAGCAGGCCCAGCACCACCAGTCCGGACCGCCAGGGCGCCAGCGCGCCCAGGACGGGCAGGCCGCGCAGCGCGCCGGACTCCGCGGCGGCCAGAATGAACCCTCCCAGGGCGAGCGCGACACCACCGCCTACGATCATGCCCATCAGGAAGGTTCCCGTCGCCACGCCCCTGCGATTGACGGGGAAACTGTCGGTGATGATCGACATGGCGGCCGGCGCGAGAGCCGCCTCTCCGATGCCGACCGCGGCCCGCGCCGCGAACAGGCCGCCGAACGAGGTCGCATAGCCGCACGCGAGCGTCGCCAGGCTCCAGATCAGGATGCCCGCGACGATCACTAGCCGGCGCGGGAACACGTCGGCCGCCCGCCCGAGCGCAACACCCGCGACCGCGTAGATCAGGGCGAAGGCCGCGCCCTGGAGAAGGCCGATCTGGACGTCCGTGGCATGCAGGTCCGCCCGTATCGGATCCACCAGCAGGCTCAGGATTTGCCGATCGCTGTACGAGAGGATCGCAGCGATGCAGAACACGCCCACCGCCCACCACGCCCGCGAGGGGGCAGGCCAAGGCGTCTCCCCGGCCGCCAGCTTGTCGAAGTTCGAAATCGTCATTGTCGATTGAATACGCCACGGGGAGAAAGTATGCCTTTACATATCAGAAATCGGTTTTCAACAACCGAAATATGAAGGTTCACCATGCGCGTATTTGCGGCTGGACTGCAGCATGAGACGAACACCTTCGCCGCCTGGCCGACGGGCGCCAGGGCCTTCGACGAGGGGGGAATCCGCCGAGGGGCCCAGGTGTTGGCGGCTCGGGGCTCTGATCACAAGACCGCGCAACTGTGGCGGGATCTATGTGTCCGCGATGGGCATGAGTTCACCGCGAGCCTGTTCGCCTGGGCCCAACCCTCCGGCCCGGTCGTCCAAGCGGTCTACGAAGGGATGCGCAACGAAATCCTGTCGGATCTCCAGACGCAGGGCCCGTTCGACGTGGTCCTTCTGTTCCTGCATGGCGCCATGGTGTCGAGCGAGTGCAACGACTGCGAGACCGACATCGTGCGGCGCGTGCGCGAGGTGGTGGGCGACGCGGCCGCGATCGGCGTCGAGCTCGATCCCCATTGTCATCTGGCCCAGCCCCTCGTCGACATCGCCGACGCCGTGATCCTGATGAAGCACTATCCGCATGACGACTATCTCGCGCGCGCGGCCGAACTCTATGACATCTGTGTCGCCACGGCGGCCGGCGGACTCCATCCCACCTCGGCGATCTTCGACTGCCGAATGGTGGGCTTCTACCCGACGACGCAGGAGCCGATGGCGTCGTTCGTCACGCACTTTGGCGACATTGAGCGTCGCCCCGGCGTCCTGTCGGTGAGTTTCGCCCACGGCTTTCCTTGGGGCGACACGCCCGACACCGGTTCCCGCGTCCTGGCGATCACCGACGCAGATCCCGCCCTCGCGGCGCAGGTCTCCGAGGAGATCGGCCTGGAAATCTACGCCGCCCGCGCCGCGCTCTTGCCGCGGTTTCCGTCTGTCGAGGCGGCGCTCGACGATGCCGTGGGAACGCCCGGCCTCGTGGTCGTGGCCGACACCGCCGACAATGCGGGCGGCGGCGCGCCTGGCGACAACGTGAGCCTGTTGGTGGCGATCCTGGATCGCGGCATCGAAGCCGCCGCGTTTGGGGCGATCTGGGATCCGATCGCCGCGGCGGCGTGCGCCGACGCCGGCGTCGGCGCGACCCTGAAACTCCGAATCGGCGGCAAGAGCGGTCTGTCGTCCGGCCAGCCGTTGGACGTGGTGGCGACGGTCCGGGCGGTGCGAGAGCGGCATGCGCAGACGGGCCTTGGAGGCTCCCGGGTGGCGATGGGGTTGTCCGTCTGGATCGAGGTCAACGGCGTCGACATCGTCCTCAACTCCATCCGAACGCAGGTCTTTTCGCCCGACGCCTTCACCGGCTTGGGCATCGAACTGGAGGAAAAGAAGATCGTCGCCGTGAAATCGAGCCAGCACTTCCAGGGCGGCTTCGCCCCGATCGCCGCGAAGGTGATTCAGGCCGCGACGCACGGCGCCATCCAGATGGACTTCGCCGGTCTGCCCTACGTCAAGAAGTCCGACCTCAACTTCTACCCGCGCGTCGACGACCCGCGGCTTTCTCAGCCTTAGCGGCCGCCTCGCGCCCGTCCGCCGTCACCGAAGATTCCGATGCGAATGCGGCGGCGATCAGTTGGGACTCCTCCCCCGAGCATATGGCCAGCACGCGGCAGGGACCCTTGCCGGCCGCCAGGTAGACATGCCCCATCCCGCTGTCGAAATAGATGGAATCGCCGACCTCCAGCGTAACGGGGGCGTACATGTCGGTGTGAAGCTCCACCGTTCCTTCGAGTACGAAGGCGTATTCTTCGCCGGAGTGGCGGATGAGTTCGCTGAACTCCGACACGGATCTTGCCCGTATCTCCGCGATGATCGGCACGAAGCATTTGTTCAACAAGTCCGTGGCCGGATAGATGTGCTTGTAGTGTTCGGTCTCGATCACGCTGCCCTCTCCGGCGCGGGCGATGCTGCGGCGGCCGATGACAAGGCTCAGGGGAGGCGCGGCGGTTTCGGACGCGAAGAGCAGGCCGATGTCGATGTCCAGGCCGCGGCTGATCCGCGCCAGCTTGTCGTAGCTGAGGGACATCTTGTCGTTTTCGATTTTTGATAACGTCGAAATCGGCAGGCCGGTTCTTCGGCTGACCTCGGACAGTGTCCAGCCGTTCTCCAATCTCAGTCTCTTCAAGACCGATCCCGGCTTTGCTGTTGTATTCACGCGCCTTCAGCTCCGTATCCGCTTTTCGCACCCTACAACGGGCCTAGGCGAGAGGTCCACCGGCTCTGGTCCGGACGCGCTCCGCGCCGACGGCCCGTTCCGCATTCGCTGAAATCCGGCAAATATATCCAAACCGGAAATAGCTTGCGAAAAGAGAAATCGTATGAGCTGATCGTGGCGCGGCCAGCCGTTCGCGCCCCGGCGCCCGGACGCTATCGGCTGTCCCGGCATGCTGGCGCCGAGGTGGGGATTTCAGACTTTTCACTGCTTCGGGACGTCGAGGGATGAAGCTGCTGTCCAGGATCGCCGCGGCAATGGGAGCGATGCTCCTGGGGCTCGGAGTTGGTGCGGCCGCAGCGGCGGCGCAGTCGGCCGCGATCTTGGCGCCCAATCCGCCCGCTGCGCAGACGGCCCCGACCGGCCATGCCCTCACGGCTGAAGACGCCGCGGCCTATTTCGACGGATTGATCCCGTACGCCATCAGCCGCGCCGACATCGCCGGGGCGGTGGTCGTGGTGGTCAAGGACGGCCAACCCCTGCTTGCGCGGGGCTATGGCCTGTCGGACGTCAAGGCGAGGCGGCCGGTCGATCCGGACACGACGCTCTTCCGGCCGGGCTCGGTTTCCAAGCTCTTCACCTGGACCGCCGTCATGCAGCAGGTCGAGGGCGGGAAGATCGACCTCGACGCCGACGTCAACCGGTACCTGGATTTCCGGATCCCGGCCTATGACGGCAAGCCCCTCACGATGCGGCAGCTCATGACGCACTCTTCGGGCTTTTCCGATCCGAGCCGGAACCTCATCATCAAGGACCCCAAGCGCCTGAAGTCTCTCGAGACCCTGGTGAAGACCGAAATCCCCGAGCGCATCTACCCGCCCGGGACCACGGTCGCCTATTCGAACTATGGCGCCGGCCTGGCGGGCTACATCGTGCAGCGGGTGTCCGGCGAACCGTTCGAGCGCTACGTCGCGCGGCACATCTTCGCCCGGCTCGGGATGACCCATTCGACCTTCGAGCAACCCTTGCCGCAGGGCTGGTCGGCGAACATGTCGAAGGGCTACCGGACCGCCTCCGGAGCGCCGGGACCTTACGAACTCATCGGGCTGTCGCCGGCGGGGGGATTGGCTTCGAGCGGATCGGACATGGCCCGCTTCATGATCGCCCATCTCCAGGATGGGGAGTACGGGGGCCAGCGCATCCTGGGCGCCAAGACGGCCCAGCTCATGCACAGTCCGCAGTTTCGGCCCGTTCCTTCGATTCCCAGCATGGCCCTGGGGTTCTACCAGGAACCCGGGAACGGCCACCGCGTGATTGCCCACGCCGGCAACAGCGCGCTGTTTCACAGCGACCTGCACCTGTACCTGGACGACCACGTCGGCCTTTTCATTTCGTTGAACAGCGGCGGCCTCTCCGGAGCCTCGGTCGGCATCCGCACGTCGCTCTTCAAAGGGTTCACGGACCGGTATTTTCCAGCGCCGAAGGTTGAAGAGCCGCCGACCTGGGCGAACGCCAAGGCCGATGGGCAAACCCTCGCGGGCTACTATATCGAAACCCGGCGTTCCGACTCCGGCTGGCTGAGGCTGCCGGCGTTCCTGCTGGGCCAGACAAAGATCACGGCGGATCCCACCGGCGTCGTGACGGTGTCGAGCTATCGCGGCTTGAACAACCAGCCGCAGCACTGGCGCGAGATCGGACCCTTCCAATACCAGGAAGTTGGCGGCGTCAGCCGCATGGCGGCCGTCGTGCGCGACGGCAAGGTCATCGCGATCATGCCCGACGATCGACATCCGGTGGAGTCGCTCCAGCCCGTCTCGCCGATGATGTCCGCAGCCTGGAACCTGCCGGTATTCAAGATCATGCTGGCGATCCTGGCGATCGCCTCGGTGAGCTGGCCGCTGGCGGCCTTCATCCGCTGGCGCTACGGGCGCAGCTTCATGCTGACGGGGCGTGCGGCGACGCTCCACAGGCTGACCCGAGCGGTCTGTGTGCTCGGCCTGATTTTCGTGGGCCTGTGGTACTGGTTCATGTCCCACAGGGACATCCAGTGGCTCAGCAGCGAGACCGACGGGATCATCCGGATGATCCAGGTCGTGGGCCTGCTGTGCGTCGTGGGCGCCTTGGCGCCTCTGGCCAACGCCGCGACCGTCATCGCGGACAGCTCGCGCAGCTGGTTCGCCAAGGTGTCCAGCGTCTCGATCGCGTGGGCGTGCCTGGCGGGGATCTGGTTCATGATCAGCCTGCGCCTGATCACCCTTCACATCGCCTATTGAGGCCGCCGATGAGGGTGTGCCCGTCCATGAGCACCGCCGAGAGCGCTCATCTTCCGCCGCGCCGCGGCCCGAACCGATCATCCCACGAAGGGTTCCGATGATGTTGAAGCTTCCAGGCGGCCTGCGCCTGTTCACGGCGGCCCTGTCGTTGGCCGCGGTCCTGGCGCCGCAGCCGGCGAGCGCGGCGCCACGCGCCCTCGCCCACGACTTCACGATCGAGCAGGTCCTGAGCGCGCCGTTTCCGTCCGGCCTGGTCGCGGCCGAGCGCGGCGGCCGCGTGGCCTGGGTTTTCGACAAGGACGGCAGCCGCAATGTCTGGGTCGCCGAGCCCGGCGCGAACGGCGCCTTCGTCTCGCGCGCGATCAGCAACTATGCCGGCGACGAAGGACTCGATCTTGGCGAACTCACCTGGGCCCCCGACGGACGCCAGGTCATCTACACGCGCG
>Ga0163163_10003443_pt1 | contig 13445 bp, 8 predicted proteins | sample S65metaG_FD_119766 | JGI IMG/M metagenome (GOLD analysis project Ga0163163, IMG submission 119766) | Switchgrass rhizosphere microbial communities from Kellogg Biological Station, Michigan, USA - S6-5 metaG | ecosystem: Host-associated > Plants > Roots > Rhizosphere > Soil | place: USA: Michigan... | reverse complement strand
AGCGAAAGCGGCCGCATCGGCAATCTCAATCCGCAAAGCAAGCTTCAGAAGAAGAAATAACCGGTTCCAGCTCAGCGAAATTCAAGAGGAAAAACGTCAATGGCTACGCGCAAGAAATCAAAAGGCAAAGGAAGAGCCAAAGCGGCATCCAGGAAAGTCGTGAAGCTCAAGTCCAAAGCCGTCGCCGCCAAAAAGGCGAACGGCAACGGTCATCTGCCGCGGCCCTCGAGCAAAGGCTGGGGCCAGGCCGGCAAGGCGCTCACCGGCGTGCGCATTCTCGATTTCACGCACGTTCAATCGGGCCCGACCTGCACGCAATTGCTGGCCTGGCTCGGCGCCGACGTCATCAAGGTCGAGCGTCCGGGCGTTGGTGACATCACACGCGGCCAGCTCGTGGATGTGAAGGGCGCCGATTCGCTCTATTTCACGATGCTCAATCACAACAAGCGCTCGATCACGATCGACTCCAAGCACCCGCAGGGCAGGCGCGTGCTCGACGAGCTGATCAAGATCTGCGATGTGCTTGTCGAGAACTTCGCGCCCGGCGCGCTCGACCGCATGGGGCTCACCTGGGAGCACATCCACAAGCGCAATCCACGCATGATTGTGGCTTCGGTGAAGGGATTCGGCCCCGGCCCCTACGAGGATTGCAAGGTCTACGAGAACGTCGCGCAATGCGCCGGCGGTTCGGCCTCGACTACGGGTTTCCGTGAAGGACCCCCACTGGTCACAGGCGCGCAGATCGGCGACAGCGGCACCGGGCTTCATCTCGCGCTCGGCATCGTCAGCGCGCTCTTCCAACGCAACCGCACCGGCCGCGGACAGAAGGTGCTCGCCGCCATGCAGGACGGCGTGCTCAATCTCTGCCGCGTGAAACTGCGCGACCAGCAACGGCTCAAGGCAGGCCCGCTGACGGAATACAGCCAGTACGGAGAGAGTGTGCCGTTCGGCGCGTCAGTGCCGCGTGCCGGCAACGATTCAGGTGGTGGTCAACCGGGCTGGATCCTGAAGTGCAAGGGGTGGGAGAGTGACCCCGACGCCTATATCTATTTCATCACCCAGGCCCCGGTGTGGGGCGAGATCTGCGATCTGATCGGCGAGCCGACGTGGAAGACCGACGCGGAATATGCGACGCCGCGCGCGCGGCTGCCGAAGCTCAAAAAGATCTTCGAACGTATCGAGCAGTGGACTATGACCAAGAGCAAGTTCGAGGTCATGGAACTCTGCAACAAGGTCGATATCCCCGTCGGTCCGATCCTGTCGATGAAGGAAATCGCCGAGGAGCCGTCGCTGCGTAAGACCGGGACCGTGGTCGAGGTCGACCATCCCACTCGCGGCAAGTACCTGACGGTCGGTAATCCGATCAAACTGTCTGACTCGATCTCCGAGGTGAAGCGCTCGCCGCTGCTTGGCGAGCATACCGACGAGATCCTGAAGGACGTGCTCAAGCTACCGGCAAAAGACATTGCCGAAATCAAGAACTCCGGTGCGCTCAGCGCGCCAAAGAAGGAAGAAAAGGCGGCGTAACTCCCCTCTCCCCGTCGGGGAGAGGGTGCCGCGAGCGCCGTTAGGCGCGAGGCGGGTGAGGGGGCCTCACCATACAAGGCGATACCCCCTCACCCGACTTCCTCGCTGGCGCTCGGAAGTCGACCTCTCCCCGACGGGGAGAGGTGAAGAAAAGGATGGGGAGGTTGTCGTATGCGTATCGTCGTTCACGGCCAGCAGGCCTTCGGCAAAGCCGTGCTGGAAGCGCTGCTCAAGCGCGGAGACAACGTCATTGCGGTCTACGTGGCGCCGGAAAAAGAAGGCGCCAAAGCCGATCCGCTCAAGGAAGCCGCGATCGCTGCCAAGCTTCCGGTCTATCAGCCGGCCTCCTACAAGGACCCGAAAGTCTGGGAAGAGTTCAGGGCGCTCAAGCCCGATCTACAGGTTATGGCCTTTGTCACATTGTTCGTGCCGGAGGATTTTCTCAACATTCCGACGCATGGGTCGATCCAGTATCACCCGTCGCTGTTGCCCGCGTACCGTGGCGCCAGCGCCATCAACTGGCCGATCATCAAGGGTGAGAAGGAAACCGGGCTTTCGATTTTCTGGCCCGACAACGGGCTCGATACTGGCGACATTCTTGTGCAGAAGAAGACGCCGATTTCCGGCACCGACACGCTCGGCACCGTCTATTTCGACCGCCTTTTTCCGATGGGTGTCGATGCGATGCTCGAGGGCGTCGACCTGGTGAAGGCCGGCAAGGCGCCGCGCACCAAGCAGGATGAATCGAAAGCCACATACGAAGGACGCTGCACGCCCGAGAACGCAAAGATCGACTGGGGCAAGCCGTGGGAGCAGATCGATCGGCTGATCCGCGGCTGCAATCCGGCGCCCGGCGCCTGGACCATCTTCGACGGCAAGCAGCTGAGGATTTTCGACGCCAAGCCGATGCCGGCGAAAGACCCGAAAGGCATTGGCGGCAAGCTCGGTGAGATCGTCGCCGTCGAGGCGGACGGCTTCACTGTTGTTTGCGCCGACGGCCGCTTCAAGATCACCCGCGTTCAGCCTGCCGACGGCAAGAAAATCGATGCCGGCGAATGGGCCAAATCCGCAAATATCGCCGCCAAAGCAAGGTTCACCTGACCCGCTTTTATTCGCCGTTCCCGCCCTCCCGTCTCTTTCATTTGATGGATCGTCTCCCATGCCTGCCTCGCAGCACCAGAACCCGAAGTCCGACATCGAAATCTCGCAGACCGCAAAAAAGCGGCGGATCCTCGACGTTGCAAAAGAGAAGCTCGGCATAGCGCCGGAAAATCTCGATCCTTACGGCCACTACAAGGCCAAGGTGTCGATGGAATTCATAAATTCCCTCAAAGGCAAGAAAGACGGCAAGCTGATCCTGGTGACGGCGATCTCGCCGACGCCGGCGGGCGAGGGTAAGACGACGACCACCGTCGGCCTGACCGACGCGCTCAATCACATTGGCAAGAAGGCGATGCTCTGCCTGCGTGAGCCGAGCCTTGGTCCTTCGTTCGGCATGAAAGGTGGCGCCGCCGGCGGCGGCTACGCCCAGGTCGTGCCGATGGAAGACATCAACCTGCATTTCACAGGCGATTTCCACGCCATTACCTCGGCGCACAATCTGCTGTCGGCGCTGATCGACAATCACATTTATTGGGGCAACGCACTGGGTATCGACTCGCGCCGCGTCGTGTGGCGCCGCGTCATGGACATGAACGACCGTGCGCTGCGCGAGATCGTCTGCTCGCTCGGCGGCGTCGCTAATGGTTATCCGCGCGAGGCAGGCTTCGACATCACCGTTGCTTCGGAAGTCATGGCGATCTTCTGCCTGGCCCGCAATCTCGACGATCTCAAGGAGCGGCTCGGCAATATCATCGTCGCCTATACCCGCGACCGTAAGCCGGTCCGCGCCAAGGATCTGAAAGGCCATGGTGCAATGACCGCCCTGCTCAAGGAAGCGATCGCACCGAACCTCGTGCAGACGCTCGAGGGCACGCCTGCATTCATTCACGGCGGTCCGTTTGCAAACATCGCGCATGGGTGTAACTCGGTGGTTGCCACCACGACGGCGCTGAAGCTTGCGGACTACGTGGTGACCGAAGCGGGCTTCGGCGCCGACCTCGGCGCCGAGAAGTTCATCGACATCAAGTGTCGCAAAGCTGGGCTGAAACCCGACTGCGTGGTCGTGGTCGCAACCATCCGCGCGCTCAAGATGCATGGCGGCGTCAAGAAAGAAGACCTCAAGACCGAGAATCTCAAGGCGCTGGAGGCAGGCATGGCCAACCTGCAGCGTCATATCGAGAACGTGAAGAAGTTCGGTCTGCCCGCGGTCGTCTCGATCAACCGCTTCTCCGCCGATACCGATGCCGAAATCGCGCTGGTCAAGGAGAAGTGCAAGGCGCTCGGGGTCGAGGCGCTGATGGCTGACCACTGGGCCATGGGCGGTGAGGGTGCCGCCGACGTTGCCAAGGTGGTCGTGAAGGTGATTGACGAAGGCAAAGCCAACCTGAAGTTCCTCTACAACGACGACGCGCCCTTGTTCGACAAGGTGCGCACGATCGCCAAGGAGCTCTATCGCGCCGATGACGCGACCGCCGACAAGTCGGTGAAGGACCAGCTCAAAACCTGGGAAGAGATGGGCTTCGGCAAGCTGCCGGTCTGCATCGCCAAGACACAGTATTCCTTCTCCACCAACCCGGACGCCAAGGGCGCGCCAACCGGTTTCACGATCCCGGTGCGCGAGGTCCGGCTGTCCGCCGGCGCGGAATTCGTGGTCGCGATCTGCGGAGAGATCCTCACCATGCCGGGCCTGCCGAAAGTGCCGTCGGCTGACTCGATCGACGTCAAGGACGGCAAGATCGTCGGCTTGTTCTAAAGGCCTCTCCCGCGCTGCGGTAATCAAAAGGGCCCGAGAAATCGGGCCCTTTTTCATCGGGCGGCGTGGAGGTCGCGCCGCAGTTGTGTACGAATTTCCTAAAATTTTTCGATTTTTTTGACAGGGCTCGTACAGCGAGTTTTCGCATCTTTGCGGTAGCGTCCTACCCGCTCCGGTCGCGGAAATTGGTCGGGGACGGCTTGAATTTCATTGATTTGCAAAGAACTGCCATGGCAATGAACACCGCGTCCAACACAGCAACCGCGCTTGCCGAAAGTCGCTCGCTCCTCGATGAGCTTGTCAGTCCGGTCGCCGCCGCGACCGCCAAGCACCGCCTCAGGATCATTGATCGGGTCACCGACCTGTTTGCGGCCGGCTCGCGCAGCTATTCCGATGATCAAATTTCGCTGTTCGATGATGTATTGCGCCGACTGACGGCCGACATCGAGGTGAAGGCACGCGCCAAGCTCGCGCATCGGCTAGCGATCATCGACAAGGCGCCGCCGGTGCTTATCCGCTCGCTCGCCTTCGACGATGCGATCGAGGTCGCGGAGCCGGTCCTTATCTATTCGGAGCGTCTGACCGACGATGATCTCGTCGAAAACGCCACCACCAAAAGTCAGGATCATCTTTATGCGATCGCCCAGCGCCTGAAACTGAGTGAAAAAGTGACAGACGTCCTGGTCGAGCGCGGCGACGAGCGCGTTGTCCATAAAGTTGTGAAGAACAAAGGCGCGCGATTCTCACTCGCGGGCTACGGCAAGCTGACTACGCGCGCCCGCTACGACCGTAAGCTGACCTTGGCGCTCGGCGAGCGCAGCGATCTCCCACGACAGTATTTCATCAAGCTGTTGGAAGCCGCCTCCTCGAAAGTGCGCGCCAAGCTTGAAGCCGCCAATCCGCAGATGGCTGCTGCTATTCGTGACACAGTCGATGATGTTGCAACAGACATGCAGCGGGAGGTTCGCAAGGGTTCCCACGCGCATGCCGTCGCCGTTCGCGAGGCCAAGCGTCGTTTCAATGTCCGGCCGATCACCGAGGCCAGCGTTCACGGCCCCGCTCATGCACAAGACTTCGAAAAAACGGTGGTCGCACTCGCCCGTCTTGGTGTTTTCCCGGTCGACCTGGTCGAGCGTGCTTTGCTCGATGAGGGCGAGGACATGCTATTGCTTTTGGCCAAAGCCGCTGGCTGTTCGTGGACGACGGCGCGCGAGATGCTGGTGATGTTCGCCGCGAACCGGAATCTTCAGCCCGACGACATAACGGTGGCCTTTGAGCGATATCGCAAGCTCAGCCAGCAAACTGCGCGCAACATCGTCACGTTCTACGAGAAGCGCATGAAGTTGCGAAAGACCGCGAATGCCAAGGGCAAATCGCGCGGGCAGAAGGGTAAAGTCCAAGGCGAGGATGACAACCTCGTTATGCTGCCGTCACCCACTATCGCTCCAGTCTAGCTTGCAGATGCCGTGACTGGGCGGCCGATGAGGTCAGCCTGACAATTGCGGAGCAAGACGGCGTGCTTCTGCCACCAAAGCAGCGGTGGTAGGTGTCATCGGCTCGCGCTGCAGCACCACGAGACCAATCGTCTGGACGGCCTTGGGCTGCGTGATCGGAATAGCACGGATCGTATCGGTCAAACCTAAAGTGTCAGCAATCTTGGCAGGCATGACGCTTGCCCAGCGACCAGTGCGCACGTGCGAATAGAGCAAGATCATCGAATCAGATTCGAGGGTCGGCCGGGATTCACCCCCTGCTCCTTTGAGGAGGCGATCGATGATGCGGCGGTTCTGCATGTCCGGAGTCAGCAAACACAAAGGCACCTGCGCAACCTCGGCCCAAGTCACGGAATCGCGATTGCCGAGAGGCGCGTCAGCTGACGTGAGCAATCGATAGTGCTCGCGATACAGAGGCACGTTGCTGACGCGGCCAATTGGCTCGTTTTCCAGGTAGGTGATTCCGGCGTCGATCTCGAGGTTGTCCAAAAGGTCCAAGATCTCAATCGAGGTCCGGGAGTAGATGGTGAACTGAACATTGGGGTGCTTTTCCCGGTACGGCGTCGTGAGTGCGGCCACCATCGCGAGCGCCGTCGGAATCGCAGCAAGACGCAAACGTCCGGACAAGCCGAGTTTTAAAGAATTGATTTCCTCGCGCATGGTGCGGCTATCGCCGACAATGCGTCTTGCCCATTCGAGTACGCGCTGGCCTTCGGGAGTGAAGCTCTGAAAACGTGAGCCTCGGTTCACCAACAAGACGCCCATTTGGTCTTCGAGTTGCTTCACTCCGGCGGAAAGCGTGGGTTGGGTGACCCCGCAAGCTTCCGCCGCGCGTCCGAAGTGTTTTTCACGCGCTAGAGCCAATATGAACTCGAGCTTGTCAATCAAGCGCTTTAGCCCTTTTGAATCAGCGGGTTATTATAAGGCGCAGCACAAGAGGTTGCTAAAGAAATAAGCAGTAACGCACGTAATTTTGATAGATATTCCCTATCGACCCATACCGACCAAGGGATTGTCTAGTTTTTGGAACAGCTTCAAATCGTGCCCGAGGTGAGGCAATGAACATTCAAAATCCGCCGCGGGCAGGCACCAACGGGACAGGTGGTCGCCGGCGGCCGGCGCGCACGCCCAAGGGACGCCAGGTCGACCCGCAGGCACTCGATGAGATCCAGGCTCTTCTGACCGATAAGTCGCGCCGTCGCGACTTGCTGATCGAACACCTGCATCTCATTCAGGATCAGTACGGCCATCTCTCTGCTGCGCATCTTGCCGCGCTCGCTTCAGAAATGAAGATGGCGCTGACCGAAGTTTATGAGGTCGCGACTTTCTACGCCCACTTCGATGTCGTGAAGGAAGGCGAGTTGCCGCCACCGCCCGTCACAATACGCGTGTGCAACTCGCTGTCGTGCGCCATGGCCGGCGCCGAAAAACTCATGAAGGATCTGTCGAGCAAGCTCGGGCGTGAGGTTCGTGTCGTGCATGCGCCCTGCATGGGCGGTTGCGACCGTGCGCCGGTCTGCGCGGTTGGTCATGTTCAGACGTTCAAGGCAACCGTCGATTCCGTGACCGCGGCAGTGAAAGCCAAGCCGCACGCGCATGCGTGGAAGTCAGACGTTGATTTTGCCGATTACCAAAAGTCCGGCGGCTATGCGCTTCTCAAGAACTGTCTGACGGACAAACGCACACGCGACGAGCTCATCAAGATCGTGAGCGATGCGGGGTTGCGCGGTCTCGGCGGCGCGGGTTTTCCGACCGGCCGCAAATGGGCGCTCGTACGTGCGGAGCCTGCGCCGCGCATGTTTGCGGTCAACGCGGACGAAGGCGAGCCGGGCACGTTCAAGGATCGCTATTACCTTGAACGCGACCCGCACCGGTTCATTGAAGGCGTATTGATTGCCGCCTGGGTGGTCGAGGCGCCCGAGACCTACATCTACATCCGCGACGAATATCCCGAGCTTCGGCTGATGCTCGCCGACGAGATCGCCAGGATAGAAAACGCGGGCCTGTCGCCTCACACCAAGCTGCATCTGCGGCGTGGGGCCGGCGCCTACATCTGCGGCGAAGAATCCGCGATGATCGAATCGATCGAAGGCAAGCGCGGGTTGCCGCGGCATCGTCCTCCTTACGTCGCGCAGGTCGGGTTGTTTGGCCGACCGACGCTTGAGCAGAACGTCGAGACCATGTTCTGGATTCGCGACATCATCGAGAAAGGCGCGGAGTGGGCTACGTCGCAGGGCCGGCATGAGCGCAAGGGATTCCGCAGCTTCTCGGTTTCGGGGCGCGTGAAGGACCCGGGCGTTAAGCTGGCGCCGGCGGGGATCACCGTGCGCGAGCTGATCGACGAATTCTGCGGCGGCATGCAGGATGGCCACACGTTCAAGGGCTATCTGCCGGGTGGACCATCCGGCGGGATCCTGCCGGCCTCCATGGCCGATATTCCGCTCGACTTCGGAACCCTCGAAAAATATGGCTGTTTCGTAGGCTCGCACGCGGTTGTGATCCTCTCCGACAAGGACGACATAAAGGCTGCAGCGTTGAACCTGATGCAGTTCTTCGAGGACGAGAGCTGCGGCCAGTGCACACCGTGCCGAGTCGGGACCGAGAAGGCAGCCACGCTGATGGCCAAGGGCCCGTGGGACGTGAAGCTGCTTGAAGAGCTGTCGACCGCGATGCGCGATGCGTCCATTTGCGGGCTCGGCCAGGCGGCGCCGAATCCGCTGTTGTGCGTGATTAAATATTTTCCGGATGAATTGACCAAGCCATTGGGAAGCTGGTGATCATGGCTACGAACGGCAAAGCTGCGACGGTGAAATTCACGCTCGACGGCAAAGAAGTCGAGGCGCTACAGGGCGAGACCATCTGGCAGGTGGCGAAGCGGCTCGGCATCGAGATTCCGCACCTTTGCTATTCGCCGGAGCCGGGCTATCGCGCCGATGGCAATTGCCGCGCCTGCATGGTGGAAATCGAAGGCGAGCGCGTCCTCGCGGCCAGCTGCATCCGCAAGCCGTCCGAAGGCATGAAAGTGAAGGCTACGTCGGACCGCGCCAAGACCGCGCGGCAGATGGTGTTCGAGCTCCTGGTCACGGACCAGCCCGAGCGGGCGACCTCGCACGATCCGCAGTCGAAGTTCTGGGGTTGGGCCGACCGGATGGGTATCGACGTCGGCCGTTTCCCCGAGCGCGAAAAGATGCCGGCGCCTGACCGCAGCCATCCCGCCATGGCGGTCAACCTTGATGCCTGCATCCAGTGCAATCTTTGCGTCCGGGCCTGCCGCGAAGTGCAGGTCAACGACGTCATCGGCATGGCGGGCCGCGGCCACGGCGAGAAGATCGTTTTCGACTTCGACGACCCGATGGGCCAGTCCACTTGCGTCGCGTGCGGCGAATGCGTGCAGGCCTGCCCGACCGGGGCGCTGATGCCGGCGACGCTCGTCAACGACAAGAACGTTCGTACCGAATTTCCCGACCGCCAAGTGCACAGCGTGTGCCCTTACTGCGGCGTCGGCTGCCAGCTCACTTATCACATCAAGAACGACAAGCTGCTCTACGTCACCGGCCGCGACGGCCCGGCGAACGAAAATCGCCTCTGCGTGAAGGGCCGCTTCGGCTTCGACTACGTGCACAATCCGCAACGGCTCACCAAGCCGATGATCCGGAAAGAGGGCGTGCCGAAGGTGACGCACGAGTTTATTGACCCGGCGAACCCGTGGACGCATTTCCGCGAGGCGACCTGGGAAGAGGCGCTCGAGAAGGCCGCCTCAGGCCTGAAGAAGATCCGCGACCGCGACGGGTCGAAGGCGCTCGCCGGTTTCGGCTCGGCCAAATGCTCGAACGAAGAGGCCTACCTGTTCCAGAAGCTGGTGCGCGCGGGCTTCGGCACCAACAACGTTGATCACTGCACGCGGCTTTGCCACGCGTCGTCGGTCGCGGCGCTGCTTGAAGGCGTCGGATCGGGTGCGGTGTCGGCGACCTTCAATGAAGTCAAGAATTCCGATGTCATCATCGTCATCGGCGCCAACCCGGCCGAAAACCATCCGGTCGCGGCGACCTTCTTTAAACAGGCGGCCAAGCGCGGCGCCAAGCTGATCGTGATGGATCCGCGTGGGCAGGCGCTCAAGCGTCACGCCTGGCGCATGATGCAATTCAAGAACGGTGCCGACGTGGCGATGCTCAACGCCATGCTCAACGTCATAGTCACCGAGAAGCTTTACGACCAGCAGTACATCCAGACCTATGTTGAAGGCTTCGCCCCCTTCGCGGAAAGCATCAAGGACTTCACGCCGGAAGAGATGGCGCCGATCTGCGGCATTCCCGCCGACACCCTCCGCGAGGTGGCGCGCACCTATGCGCGCGCCGAGAGCGCCATTATTTTCTGGGGCATGGGCGTGTCGCAGCACACCCACGGCACCGACAATGCGCGTTGCCTGATCGCGCTGTCGCTGATCACCGGCCAGATCGGTCGCCCCGGCACGGGACTGCATCCGCTGCGCGGGCAGAACAACGTGCAGGGCGCGTCTGATGCGGGTCTCATTCCGATGTTTTTCCCTGACTACAAGTCGGTGGAGAATCCCGAGATTCGCGCCAAAGTCGAGACCTTATGGAAAACCAAACTCGACCCCAAGAAAGGCCTGACCGTCGTTGAAATCATGGACGCAGTTCATGCTGATGTGATCAAGGGCATGTACATCCTCGGCGAAAACCCGGCGATGTCGGATCCTGATCTCAATCACGCGCGCGAGGCGCTTGCTCACCTCGAACATCTCGTGGTGCAGGACCTCTTCCTGACTGAGACCGCCGTCTACGCCGACGTGATCCTGCCGGCGTCGGCCTGGCCGGAAAAAGACGGGACGGTCACCAACACCAACCGCCAGGTCCAGATGGGCCGCGCGGCACTTCCATTGCCGGGCAATACGAAGCTCGACTGGTGGATCACGCAGGAAATCGCCCGCCGCATGGGCCTTGATTGGAACTACAAGCATCCAGGTGAGATCTATACCGAGATGGCGTCATTGATGCCGTCGCTCGATAACATTCCCTGGGAACGGGTCGAGCGTGAAAGCGCCGTGACGTATCCGGCCGACGCGATCGACAAGCCGGGCCGCGACGTCGTGTTCGATAAGGGCTTCCCGCGCCCCGGTGGCTTCGGCAAGCTTGTTGCGGCCAAGCTGCAGCCGCCGAACGAAACGCCCGATCACGAATATCCGTTCATTCTCACCACCGGCCGGCAGCTCGAGCACTGGCACACCGGTGCGATGACGCGGCGCGCCACCGTGCTCGACGCGCTGGAGCCGGCGGCCGTTGCGTCGCTTTCGCGTGGCACCTTCACCAAGCTCGGCATCAAGCCTGGCGACATGGTGCGCGTGACCACGCGGCGCGGCACCGTCGAGCTCAATTCGCGCCAGGATGATGCAATTCCGGATGGTGTCGTGTTCATTCCCTTCGCCTATGTCGAGGCGGCGGCCAACATCCTCACCAATCCGGCGCTCGATCCGTTCGGGAAAATTCCCGAATTCAAGTTCTGCGCCGCGAAAGTCGAGGCAGCCAGTCCGCGGATGGAAGCGGCGGAATAGCGAGATCGCACAATCTGAATACAAATGGCCGGGTTTCCCGGCCATTTGTATTTGGCCGGCGGGCACCAAGAAAGCGTCAATCCATCCAATCGCCGCGGCGGTATTGCCTGGGCGTGAAAAATGCTGTTCGACTCTTCCGGGGTCGATTTTCGGGGCAAGAGCCCATGACATGGATGCTCGATCGCGTCGGGCGGCACATCGCCGCCTATCTTCAGAGGCCTGCGGCCGGCTACGAACCGTTCACGCCGGCCGACCCGGAGGCGTTGCGATCCCTGATCAAGCCCGGCGACATTCTGCTGATCGAAGGGCGCACGCATATTGCGGGCGTCATCAAGTATCTGACGCAGTCGACGTGGTCGCATGCGGCACTTTACGTCGGGCCTGTCGACGGCCAGGTCTCTTCGAAGGGCGAGCCCTGCGACCTGGTGGAATCCAACCTTGAGGCGGGCATCGTCTCCGTGCCGCTCTCCACTTATTTCGATTATCACACCCGCATATGCCGTCCGGTCGGCCTGTTGCCCCAGGACCGGCAGACTGTGTGCGACTACGCAGTCGAACGCCTCGGACTGCAATACGACCTCAAAAACATTGTCGATCTCGGCCGCTATCTGGTGCCGCTGCCGGTGCCGCAGCGCTTCCGTCGGCGCATGATCGCGCTCGGCTCCGGCGATCCCACCAAGCTCATCTGCTCGGCGCTGATCGCGGAGGCTTTCGCCGCCGTCGGCTATCCTATATTGCCCGCGATCGAACACGTCGAAAGCGCGCAGGCACGGCGCGAGATCTATCACATCCGTCACAGCTCGCTTTATGCCCCGCGCGATTTCGACATCTCGCCTTATTTCGCAATCATAAAGCCGACGATCGAGATGGGTTTCGACTACAAGAAAATTTCGTGGGCGCCATCGGACAATGCCGGTCATTTGCCCGCGCCGCATCGCCCAAAGGCCCAGGCGTAGGCGCGCACAACGGTCTCGGGTATAACGGCCTTCATGCGTGTGAACGGCAAACCCTATCGCACGATCTGGCTCGCGGGTGATCGCAGAACGGTCCGAATCATCGACCAGACACTGCTGCCGCACCGGTTCGAGATCGTTGACCTGCGCGATCTGGCGGCCGCCGTAACCGCGATCAAAACCATGCAGGTTCGCGGCGCGCCGCTGATCGGCGCTGCCGCCGCTTACGGGGTTTGCCTGGCGATGGCAGACGACGCATCGGATCAATCGCTCGATCGCGCATATGATGCGTTGCTGGCGAGCCGTCCGACCGCGGTGAATTTGCGTTGGGCGCTCGACGTGATGCGGTCCCACCTCCGAAATCGCAGGCGCGAGGAACGCGTCGAAGCGGCTTACCGGCGCGCGGCCGAAATCTGCGAGGAGGACGTCGCAATCAACGCTGCGATCGGCGATCACGGCCTGGAAATTCTACGCAATGCTGCCGCGAAGAAATCCGGCAAGGATCGGTTGAATGTACTCACGCATTGCAACGCGGGCTGGCTTGCGACGGTTGACTGGGGCACGGCGCTGGCGCCGATCTACAAGGCGCATGATAGCGGCCTGCCGATTCATGTCTGGGTCGATGAAACGCGACCGCGCAATCAGGGAATGAGCCTGACCGCGTGGGAACTCGGGCAGCACGGCGTCGCTCACACGGTGATCGCCGACAATGCAGGCGGGCATCTGATGCAGCATGGCATGGTCGATCTGGTCATCGTCGGAACCGACCGCACGACCGCGCGCGGCGATGTCTGCAATAAAATCGGCACCTATCTCAAAGCGCTGGCAGCCAGGGATAATCAGGTGCCGTTCTATGTCGCGCTGCCATCGCCGTCGATCGACTGGCTGATCGATGACGGTGTTGCGGGAATTCCGATCGAACAGCGCGATGCATCGGAAATGTCACGCATCAGCGGACGTCTTCCTGACGGGACGATCGTGCAAGTCGACATCGCGCCGGAAGGCAGCGCTATGGCCAATTACGCCTTCGATGTCACGCCTGCGCATCT
>Ga0163163_10003441_pt1 | contig 13447 bp, 11 predicted proteins | sample S65metaG_FD_119766 | JGI IMG/M metagenome (GOLD analysis project Ga0163163, IMG submission 119766) | Switchgrass rhizosphere microbial communities from Kellogg Biological Station, Michigan, USA - S6-5 metaG | ecosystem: Host-associated > Plants > Roots > Rhizosphere > Soil | place: USA... | reverse complement strand
GAACGATGGAACCCCGCGAGCGAATTAAACCGACATCGATTGCTGAACGGATCGTGCGCGAAGTGGCGACCTTGCCCGGAGTGACAGTGGAATCCCATCGCGGAGGCATGATTTTCTTTCATGTCGGCCGTCGGGAAATTGGTCATCTGCATGGTGAACGTCTGGCAGACCTGCCCTTTCCAGTTCGCATTCGTGAAAAGCTGGTCGCAGAAGGAAAGGCGGACCTTCACTATCTCCATCCGAAAACCGGTTGGGTGTCCCGCTTCATTCAAAGCGAAGATGATGTCGATGCCATTGTCGAACTCTTTCGCCTGAATCACGGCCGCCCCTGGCTTGGGGAATGAGGGGACTGTCCCCTTTGTCCGCGAGTTGGACCTGATCTGTCTGTCATCGTCGGCACTCTCTGGCCATGAGCGAATTACAAGCGATCATCTGGATCTAACAAACTAATCCATTTTTCAATTTGAGGAGATTGCCATCCGCTTTTGTCGAAACGCTAGCCGCGGCGGATTTCAGATCCCTGGAATCGGATCTGGATGCGGTAGACCTTCTTGACGCGGCATTTGATTTCACCGGTCGTCAGATCGAATTTTTCAGGAACGTCAATGCGATGAATGTCCACGGCGGCGTGGTAACCACGTTCCGAGAAGACATCAATCAGCATCGCCAGGGCGAGCGGGTCATCCAGCACGGAGTTCTCCGTATTGATCAGCGCCACGCCGGATATCGCGTGCCGGAGCACGATCGGGATGATTTTGGTCTCGATAAACTGAGTTACCCTTGCAAATAGTTCCGGGTTTTCCAGTTCGTAGCTGTCGAGCCGGTTGACCATCTCCTGCCGGGCATGAACAATGATCGCACTCGCCACCGGGACACCGCGCAGTCGATCGACGGTTCTCGGGTCGAGTTCCAGCGTGCTCTGGTAACGCAATTCCTTCAGGATGTTCTGTTCAACACTCTCGATCGGGCCCTGCGCATTGATGAAGTGGTAGTGGAAGATTTCCTTCAGCGATTCCAGCGCTTCCCAGGTCTGTTCCTTGAACGTGTGATAGCGCTTCCGGGCGAGCGCTTCATCGTGATCGGTGGGCCGGTCTTCGCTGAGAGTTCCAATTCCGGTGCGTCGTACTTCTTCGTTATGCGTCAGAGTTTCGCGTCCGCGCTTGAGTTGCCGCGCGACGGATTCTTTTTCGTCCACGAACAGCACCATGATGTGAATGGTGGGATGCCGGAAATGGATACTCAGCGGCGTACTGAAGAATTCGCGCCGGAGGGCGTGCATTTTATCGACGAGAAGTTTGAGACATTCCACCTGAACGTTGGTGCGCGGGAATCCATCGATGATGACTCCGGCATGGTAGTGCTTTCGCAAGAGCTCACGCAGGAGCAGATTCACCACTTCGCGATCGCCCACCATGATGCCGGCGTTCTTGAGAGCCTGCGCCTCCGGCGAGTCGAGCAGGGAACTGATGACGATGGGAGGACAAGTTAATCCGCGGGCTTTGCTGATGAAAGCGGTGTTGGTGCCCTTACCGGCGCCTGGCGCTCCGCCGAGAAGAATGATCTCCTTTGGGAATCTGAGATTCTCCCGGCCGTAGTCGGCCTCGAGATCCTGCCAAATGGATTCGAAAATCAATGAAGAGTCCTTACTGGCAACGGTTCGCCCATCCATAAAATTTCCGGCCATCTTCAGGCCCGGCCCAAAAGGGTAACCTTAACGGGAATGTTCGACCAGAGTTTTTCGGGGGAGGGGCCTCTTCCAGACGCTATATATAATGATGTGCCTTTGCTGCGGGTATCCCGTTCCGAATCAATCCCTTGAGATTGATTCCTGTAAATTGATGAAAATGCTGCCTAAAAACCGGTGAAGACGGGCTGTCCCATCTGACCGCAATTTCCTTAGAGGCCAGTGAACTGGATTTTGGTGCCCTCGACTTTGACGTAGCTCAGCTTGACAAGGGATTTGAATACCGAGTCTATCTTGCTATCTGGAAGCTCCTTGCCGCAGACCGCGCGTATGGTGCCAAGAAGAGTCTTCAGTTTCCCGGGCCTGGATGCCTTTCTCCTGCGAAGGTCCGCGATGACCAGCTCCAAAAGTTCCTTTTCATTCGGGCTGCAGTTTGCCTTTTTTGGGGGTTGCAGACAAGGCATTGCTTCAATGGATTCCGATCGAACGGCAAGCAGGTGTTTCGATCGGAGATGCCCGATCAGCGGATCGAAGCCTTTGTCGCCGGAAATGATGTGAAAGAATCCATTCGGATCTTCTTTAGCGAGGAAGCCGAGGTAGTATGCGATGTGAAAATCGAGGGCGTTTTTTCCGCTTCCTTCCATGTCAATGATTTCCAGCCGTTCACGCAATTGCTGCATGGCCAGCACCACCTCTTTCTTCAGCTTCGTGTTGTTCTGGCCAAGAAAAATCCACACTCGAAATTGTTCGCTTTTCAATAACGAAATAGCCGGCGATTGAACGTTTTCGCAGTCCACCAGGACGTAGTTCGTTTTCATGGGGCCAGCTTAAGATGGGGCCATCACCCCAGCCCAAAAAATGGACGTTCGGCGCGTCGTTTTCCGATTCGTGGTAAGTTTGCGGGGATCATATGCCCCAGAGAGCAGAGCTGACGCCGGTCCAGCGCCTCCTGCACATCGCAGCTAGTCTCCTTACAGTAGCGGCAATCACGTTTGTCTACAGCTCAATCATCCAGGTTAACACCACGACGACTGCGCTCACGCTGTTGCTCGCGATTCTTGGAATAGCCACAGTCTGGGGACTTGCTGAAGCCATCATCGCTTCCATTGCGGGCATGTTTTGCTTCAATCTCTTCTTCCTGCCACCCGTGGGCACACTGACGATAGCGGATCCTCAGAACTGGGTGGCGCTTTTCGCATTTCTGGTGACGTCGGTAGCCGGAAGCGAACTGTCCGCACGAGCGCGGCGCCGAGCCGCGGAAGCCATGAGGCGTCAGCAGGAAATGGAACGGCTGTACGAACTCAGCCGCAATCTGCTGCTTCTCGATCAGAGTTCCCCTGCCGGCAGTCAGGTGGCTTATCGCATTTTGCAGGTGTTTGATCTCCCGGGAGTCGCGGTGTTTGATCGTGAGGAGGACAAGGTTTATCGGGCCGGCGCGCCGGATATGCCTGTGACCGATGGGCGGCTCCGTGACACCGCATTGCAGGGCACCGTCTTCCAGGATCCGAAGACGCGCCTGTCCGTATTGCCATTGAAGCTGGGCGGTGGATCGGTTGGAAGTCTCGCCATCATCGCTTCGGGGACCGGCGGTTCAATGTCGGATGCGGCAGTTCATGCGGTTGCGAATCTTGCGGCGATAGCGGCTGAAAAAGCACGCGCCGAAGGCGCAGCAAGCCGCGTCGAAGCCGCGCGGCAGAACGAGGTCATGAAGGCCACATTGCTGGATGCGCTAGCTCATGAATTCACGACGCCGTTGACGTCGATCAAGGCGGCGGCATCGTCGATACTGGATGAAGAACGTCCGACGCAGCAGGAACTGGTCACCATCATTGAGGAAGAGACCGACCGCCTGAATTCTCTCGTGCGCGAAACCATACGGATGGCCAGAATCGAAGCGGGCAGGCTTCATCTCAACAAACAGACTCACGCCATTACGGACCTGGTCGCTGCGGCGCTGGAAAATGTGAAGCCGTTGATGGAAGATCGGGCCGTTCATATCGATGTGCCGTCGAATCTGCCTCCGGTTCGCGTCGACTTTGAACTGATCGCTCTCACCATCCGGCAGTTTTTGACCAACGCGCTGAAATACTCGAATCCGGATTCTCCGATCTTCGTCGGCGCGTCGGTCGATTCCGGGCGTGTCACCGTTAGCGTTCGAGACCAGGGGGCCGGCATTCCGGATCGCGAGCGAGCGCGCATTTTCGAGAAATTCTATCGAGTGCCCGATCACGCGGATCGCGTTCCGGGAACAGGGATGGGGCTTCATATCGCGCGGGAGATTGTCCGTGCCCACGGCGGCGAGATTGGAGTGAACAGCGTAGTCGGCAAAGGCTCGGAGTTCTTCTTTACGCTTCCAGCGGGGGAAGGGAACGTATGAGTTCGGGCAAGATCCTCTTTGTCGACGATGAACCCCAGATCCGCCGTGTCGTACGGGTGATTCTAACGGGTGCCGGATACGAAGTCGTCGATGCGCGCTCGGGCGAGGCGGCGCTCTTGAAATTTCGAGAGTTTCTGCCGGATCTGGTGCTGCTCGATTTAAATATGCCGGGAATGGGTGGCCTGGAAACCTGTCGCGCCATCCGCGGCACATCGGATGTCCCGGTCATTGTGCTGACGGTACGCAGCACGGAAGACGACAAAGTGGAAGCGCTCGATGCCGGTGCGGACGACTATGTCACAAAGCCCTTCGGAAAGAAGGAGCTGCTGGCTCGCATTCGCGCGGCGATGCGCCGAGCACCGACGGCATCGGCAAGCGGTCCGCACAAGTTTGCTTCCGGTGATCTTGAAATTGATTTCGAAGCGCGAAAGGTCCGAACTGGCGACAAGACGGTTCGCCTGACTCCGAAAGAATTTGAATTGTTGCGGTATCTCGTGGCGCATGCTGGGAAGCCTGTTCCCCATCGAGAATTGCTGCAGGCTGTCTGGGGACCCGACTATGGCGATCAGACCGACTACCTTCGCGTCTTCATAACCCATCTTCGAAAGAAACTCGAACCGAATCCAGCCCAGCCGCAATACATCCTCACCGAGCCCTGGATCGGTTACCGCTTCACATAGAAAATCCTTACCCCTTCTTAACGACTTCTTAGTGCGCCGCGATATAGCCTGCGGATCGGAGGGTGCTAATGGAGAAGCAGAAGGATCGACCCGATGAACTGGAGCAGTCCCTCCGAGTCCGGGCAGTCGAGGTCGCCATTCCATTCAAGACTCCGGAACTCACCTCCGCCGCACTGGAGAGTGCGACGTCGCTGGGTCATCAGTTGAGCATGAATCTGCGGCTGATCCACGTGCACGTGGTGCCGTACTCGCTTCCGCTGGACAAACCTTCGGTCCGTCGGGCGCATCTCGAAAATAATCTTCGCCGGATTGCTGAACGCAGCGCCATTCCGGTTCAGCCCGAGCTCGTATTCGCCAGGGACTGGGAGGATGGTTTCCGCCGTGCCCTGCGTCCGCGATCCGTCGTATTGATTCCAATTCAGAAATCCTGGTGGCGCTCGCGCGACAAACGCATGGCGGAGCGGTTGCGAAAGCACGGTCACCAGGTGATATGGGTGGATTGCAAATGAAACTCGTTATTGCCGTGATTTCTCCCGACAAACTCGATGGTGTTAGGGAAGCGCTTCCTGAACCGGATGCGTATGTCTTCTATGTGAATCTCGTGGGCGATGTTCGCGATCCAATTCATAACTCGTATCGGGGAGGCCACTATACCGAGCCGCGGCCCAGGCTCCGTGTCGAGATCGTCGTCGTGAACGAAATGCTCCTGGATGAAGTTGTCGGTGCCGTGCTTGGCGCGACGGCTTCCGACGGCGGTGGAAATATTTTTGTACTGCCGCTTGAGGATTGGGTTCGAATACCCGCGAATACACCTGCCAAGAGAGTAGATGTCTTGATGGAGCGAGAATTGCCCTCCTGACTCCGGCTATGCTGCCCGGATTGGAAAATATCTTGGAGCAAATCCCTCTCCCAAGGGGAGAGGGTGGCCCGCGCCAGCGGGCCGGGTGAGGGGTACCACAAATATTTCTTTAGTGTTTTTTCATTTTTGTAGCCATCACCCGCCGCTTCGCGGCACCCTCTCCCGTCGGGAGAGGGACTCGCAAACACATACCTCTGATTCCGATAATCGCTGATCGGATCTTCGCAATTTGGACAGCACAGCCTGACTCAGGAGGGGAGTTTCCTATCTGTGTTTTCATTACTTGCTCTCCACTACGACGTTAAGTCTCCCGCGAACACACCAGCATCAAATCTTAAGGTTTCCTTAGCGACTTCTTAATGGAGCGGCCTCTAGTCTGGTAACAGGAGGCGGGTTATGAAAAGCAATCTGACAACTACGCAGGGCTTCAAGACTACAGTCCCGGCGAGTGCAGTTGAGAAGCGGCTTTCGATCGTTGTCCCATACACCACTCCGGAACTGACAAAAGCGGCCCTGAAACATGCGGCCACTCTGTCTGCAGGCATGAATGCGGCGATTCGGCTCATCGACGCAGAGGTTGTTCCGGTTCAGCGTCCGTTGAATGAACCGCCGGTCAACCCTGAATTTTCGGGAAAGCGGTTGCGTGAGATTGCGGAAGAGTCCGGGATGCCTGTACAAGTGGAAATCATATACACCCGGAATCGAATGGAGTGCTTCCGCCGGACGGTGGATGCCGGTTCGTTGATTGTCATTACGGCGGGAATTCCGTGGTGGCCGACATCTGAGAAGAAGCTGGCCCGCTCGTTGTTAAAGGCCGGCTACGACGTTGTTTTTGTCCCGCGCACCCAGTCGCGCGGCGTGAGGTGACTATGCAGGATCTGTTCTATGTCGGTCTGGGTGTCGTGTTCTTTGTGCTGATGTGGGCTTTCACCAAAGCGTCGGAACGCCTTTAAGGAGGAACGTATGGAATACCTGATTGCAGGAATCACGGCGGTCTTTCTTTTCGTTTACCTGTTGTATGCGTTGATTCGACCGGAACGCTTTTGAGGTGTGAGATGACTTTACTGGGTATCGCGCAAATTCTGATCTTTTTCGGGCTCGTGTTTGCGGTGACGAAGCCGGCCGGCGTTTTCATGTACAACGTCTTCGAAGGGAAGCGGACGTTTCTCCATCCGGTGCTTCGCCCATTGGAGCGGGTCATCTACCGGCTTGGAGGTGTGAACGAAGAAGTCGAGCAAACCTGGGTGAGCTATGCGATGTCTCTGCTCGCTTTCAGCTTCTTCTGTTTCCTGTTCCCTTACGTTCTGCAACGGCTGCAGGGTCTGCTTCCGCTCAATCCGATGCACTTTTCAACTCTCACTCCGGACCTCGCGTTCAACACCGCGGTCAGCTTCATGACGAACACGAACTGGCAGTCGTATTCACCGGATACTACGCTGGGCTACTTCGTGCAGATGGCCGCGCTGGCCGTGCAGAATTTTGTGTCCGCTGCGGTGGGAATTGCGGTCGCGATTGTTTTAATACGCGGCTTTGCACGGCACACGATGAAGACGATCGGAAACTTCTGGGTGGATGTGACGCGCTGCACCATTTACATCCTGCTTCCCATTTCGATCCTCGCGGCGCTGTTCTTCGTCTGGCAGGGATCGATTCAGAACTTCCACGCACCGGTGACGGCGCAAACTTTGGAAGGCGCATCGCAGACCATTGAACAGGGGCCATTGGCATCGCAGCTCGCCATCAAGATGCTGGGTACGAATGGTGGCGGATTCTTCAACGCGAACTCTGCGCATCCTTATGAGAACCCCACTCCTTTTGCAAACATGATTCAGATGCTGCTGATCTTTGTCCTGGGAGCCGGTTTGACGTACACCTTCGGGAAGATGGTGAAAGATACTCGCCAGGGCTGGGCTCTGTTTGCGGCAATGTCGGCGATGTTTCTGCTCGGCGCCTTTGTCTGCTACTGGGCTGAACAGCGCGGGAATCCCACCATCAGCAGACTTGGAGTCGAGAGCGCCTACACGGGAACGCAGTCCGGCGGAAACATGGAAGGCAAGGAGGTCCGATTTGGCAATGCGGTCACAGCGTTGTTCGCAACGGTGACAACCGATGCCAGTTGCGGTGCCGTGATCGGCATGCACGACAGCTTCACGCCCATCGGTGGTCTCGTTCCCTTGTTCAATATCCAGACCGATGAAGTGATCTTCGGCGGCGTCGGTGCGGGGCTCTACAGCATGTTGATCTATGTGATCGTCGCGGTCTTCATCGGAGGCTTGATGGTTGGCCGGACGCCGGAGTATGTGGGCAAGAAGATCGAGCAGAAGGAAGTCAAGATGGCCATCATTGCGATTCTCGCAACATCGATGTGCATCCTGGGCTTCACGGCGATCAGTTCCGTGGTGCATTTCACTCCTGGTGGTTACTGGAATCCGCAAGGGGCAGCCACTGGAAACCTGAATAACGGCGGACCACACGGTTTTTCGGAAATTCTCTACGCATACACCAGCGGCGCCGGGAACAACGGTAGCGCCTTCGCGGGGATTACGGCGAACACGCCCTGGTACAACCTGACTCTGGGTATCGACATGTTGATTGCCAGATTCCTGTTCATTATTCCCGCACTGGCAATTGCCGGAAGTCTTGCGGCCAAGAAGTTGATTCCAGTTACGAGCGGCACGCTCCCGACACATGGATCTCTTTTTGTTGTTCTACTCATCGGAACTGTCGTAATTGTCGGTGCGCTGACATATTTCCCGGCGCTGTCTCTGGGTCCGATCGTGGAACATTTCCAAATGTTGAATGGGAAGGTGTTTTGAAATGGCGACCTTAGTCGTTCCTCCGCAAAACCGAAAGCCGGAAATCAAGGGAGAGGGAGCAGAGCTGATATCGAAAGGTGTCCGCGCCCGACCGCTCTTCGATCCGGAAATCCTGGGACGGGCGATCAAGGAATCCTTCGTGAAGCTCAATCCGAGGATTGTCGCCAAGAATCCCGTTATGTTCGTCGTCGAAGTCGGTGCCGCCCTGACCACGGTGTTCGTGATCAAAGACGCGTTCACCGGAGTTGGTGGCATGCTTTTTGGCATACAGATCGCACTGTGGCTCTGGTTCACGGTGCTGTTTGCAAACTTCGCGGAAGCAATGGCGGAAGCTCGAGGCAAGGCGCAGGCCGATAATCTCCGCAAAACCAAGAGCGACACGCTGGCTCATAAGATGCTTCCAAACGGGAAAGTGGATATGGTGCCGTCTTCGAGATTGCGCTCGGGCGATGTGGTGCTGGTGGAAGCCGGCAATCTGATTCCCGGAGATGGCGAAGTGATTGAAGGTATTGCCAGCGTCGACGAATCGGTGATTACGGGCGAAAGCGCTCCGGTCATCCGCGAATCCGGCGGAGACCGCAGTGCGGTGACCGGTGGAACGAAGGTGCTGTCCGATCACATCAAGATCCGGATCACATCGAATCCTGGCGAGACCTTTCTCGACCGCATGATCGCACTCGTCGAAGGCGCCGTGCGTCAGAAGACGCCGAACGAAATTGCACTGAATATTCTGATCGCGGGTCTGACCCTGGTATTTCTCATGGCGGTGTCAACGCTGCCCGCCTATTCCATTTATGCAATTGCGTCGTCGGGTAGTGGTTCAGCTCCGTCTGTCGCGGTGCTCGTATCGTTGCTCGTGTGCCTGATACCGACGACGATTGGTGGACTGCTTTCCGCCATCGGCATCGCCGGAATGGATCGCGTGATGCAGCACAATGTTCTGGCCATGAGCGGCAAAGCCGTTGAAGCATCGGGCGACGTGAATACGCTGCTGCTGGACAAGACCGGAACCATCACGCTTGGCAACCGGCAGGCCGTGGAATTTATCACCGTTGACGGAGTCACCGACAACGAACTGGCGGATGCTGCGCAGCTGTCGAGCCTTGCGGACGAAACTCCGGAAGGGCGATCGATCGTTGTTCTGACCAAGGAGAAGTATGGACTGCGGGGACGCGAGGTATCCGATCACGAGACGCAGTTCATTCCGTTCTCGGCATACACCCGCATGAGCGGCGTGGATATGGATGGCCGGCGTCTGAGGAAGGGTGCCACCGACGCGATCATTGGATTCGTGCAGGAACAGGGCGGAAAAGCTCCTGCCGCATTGAAGGAATTGTCGGAACGCATTTCCAGAAATGGCGGTACCCCACTGGCTGTTGCGGACGGGTCGAAGGTCCTTGGTCTGGTTCACTTGAAAGACATCGTCAAAGGCGGCATGAAGGAACGCCTCGCCTCGCTGCGCTCGATGGGGATTCGTTCGGTGATGATCACCGGAGATAATCCTCTGACCGCCGCCGCCATCGCGTCCGAAGCGGGAGTCGATGATTTCCTGGCTCAGGCAACGCCGAAAGACAAGCTCCACTACATCCGGAAAGAGCAGGCGGACGGCCGCCTGGTTGCCATGACCGGCGACGGAACGAATGACGCGCCGGCGCTGGCTCAGGCGGATGTCGGTGTTGCAATGAATACCGGAACCATGGCCGCGAAGGAAGCCGGCAACATGGTGGACCTGGATAGCAATCCGACCAAGCTGATCGAGATCGTGGCCATCGGAAAGCAACTGCTGATCACGCGCGGCGCGCTGACGACGTTTTCGATTGCCAATGACGTTGCGAAATACTTTGCGATCATTCCGGCGATGTTCATGTCGATGTATCCGGCGTTGGGAGCACTGAACGTCATGGGACTGCATTCACCCCAGAGTGCCGTGCTGTCGGCGGTAATATTCAACGCATTGATCATCATTGCGCTGGTTCCTCTGGCGCTGCGTGGAGTGCAGTACAAGCCGATGAGCGCAGGGCAGATGCTGAGCCGCAATCTACTGATCTATGGCCTTGGCGGAATTATCGTGCCGTTCCCGGGTATTTGGGCGATTGACAAACTGATCGTGGCGCTCGGACTGGCGTGAAGGAGATATTCATATGTTGAAGGAACTTAGCCCCGGATTTCGTTTGATGGTGGTGTTCACCGTTCTGACGGGAATCCTGTATCCCGCGGCGATTACCGCAGTATCGGCGTTGTTATTCCCGAAGCAGGCCAGCGGCAGTCTGCTGACGGTGAACGGCAAGGTGGTCGGCTCGAGCCTGATCGGGCAGTCGTTTTCAAACGCGGAGTACTTTCATCCACGTCCGTCATCGGCTGGGAACGGATACGAAGCGAGTGCATCGTCGGGATCGAACCTCGGACCGTCGAGCGCGAAGCTGATCCACGGCAGCACAAAGATGGATGACAAGGGAAAGGAAATCGTCGACTTCGACGGTATTTCGCTTCGGATCGTTCATTACTGTCTCGACAATGGAATTGCGTATGACGCCTCAGTATCGCTGGACAAGTTCAAAAACGATAAGGGCGATCTGGACGACGTGAAGTTAATCAAGGCATTCAACGACGACAAGACGCCGCTGGTGTTTACTCCAAAATCGCCGATTCCCGCAGATGCAGTGACGGCGTCGGCATCCGGTCTGGATCCGCATATAAGCGTGGCTGCTGCCGAGACCCAGTTGTCTCGCGTGGCTCAGGCGCGCGGTGTGTCGCCGGATCGGATTCGCAGCCTGATCGCTTCCAATACTGCTAGTGCCAATTTTGGAATTCTCGGCGAACCGGGTGTGAATGTCCTGACCCTCAACGTTGCCCTCGACGATCACTTCCCGAAAAAATGAGGGAAAGGAGGGAAATCCCTCGCCCGAAGGGAGAGGGTGGGACATCAAGAAATGGCGGGCCCGGGTGAGGGGTGAAATAATTACTGCACCCCTCACCCGCCGCTTCGCGGCACCCTCTCCCTTCGGGCGAGGGATATGCCCAAAACATTCCTCCAATCTTTCCTGATGGACTCTGCAAAGAGTTTTGCTGCCGTACTTCGTCCCGCACTGGTATTACTGCTGGCATTTCTGATTCTTGGGTCTGTCGTTCTCGCCTATCAGGCCATTCGCACCCTTCAGCAGTTGAATGCCGTCGAGGCTGAACGCGACCGATGGCAACGAGCGGATGACATCATTCAGCAACTTGACCTGAAACCTGGAACCACCGTTGTCGATTTCGGCTCGGGGGCAGGCTATTCACCGTGGTCAAGCGTTAGCCAGGGGGCTGCCTCCAGAACCCATAACAGAATCCTGACGGTCTCTTTATGCGCCCTTTATGGGTTCTCCTCTAGCATCAGTCCTACAATTTTGGCTCGGTTTCCCGTCACAACGGCGTGCCGGTAGTTTGACGACGAAGTCTTTAGATCCTTCCGTTTTCCAGGAAGAGGTTTGAAGGCTTTTTTGTTTTCAGGAGAGCCGAAACGATCTCAAAACTCAGTAACAAAGGAGAAATGAAATGTCGTTATCCGACACCGTACGCCGTCTGCGACTCTCGACGGTGGGGAGTCTGACGATTCTTGTGGTCATTGGCGCCATGCTGCTCGCTCCGCTTCATCTGGCGGCGCAGGATCCGGCGGGTATTGCAACCGGAGACAAGAGCAATGTTCAGGATGCCGGCGGGAATTCCTTCGTCGTTGCAGAGCCAATGGACAAGTCCGCCCCGGATTACGCGGACAAGAAGAAAGCTTACGACGAATATAAAGCGCAGTCCGAAAAGGAGCCGCTGGCCATGAAGCTGGCGGATTCGGTGGGTCACGTCCGCCTGGCGACGAACTTTGCATGGACTCTCAACACCGGCTACCTCGTCCTTTTCATGCAGGCCGGCTTTGCGCTGTTGACCTGCGGTCTTGTCCGGAAGAAGAACGCCGGGCATCTGATGATGCTGAACTTTGCGGCGTACGTTTTCGCATTCATAGCCTATTGGGCCGTTGGTTACGCGTTTCAGTTTGGAGCAGCGGCGGTCAACGCGGCACCCGGGAATCTGGGTGGCGTGCCAAGCCTGAACAGGTTCCTCGTCGGAGGAGGACTCTGGGGTTTCGTTGGAGGTAAGGGATTTTTCCTGACCGGTCCGGCTTACGATGCGGGCGCACATGTGTTCGCGCTGTTTGAAGTCGTCTTCATGGAGACGGCGGGATACATCATCGTGGGCTCGATCTGCGAACGCATCACGTTCGGCGGATTCCTCCTGGCGGAGATGTTTATGGGAGCGATTCTCTATCCCATCTTTGGTAACTGGGTGTGGGGCGGCGGATGGATGTCGCAACTCGGCAACTCGATGGGATTGGGTCACGGTTACGTCGACTTTGCAGGGTCCACGGTGGTCCACGCGGTCGGCGGATTTGCCGCGATGGCTCTGGCAGTTATTTTGGGTCCGCGTCTCGGAAAGTATGGCCCGGACGGAAAGCCGCGGGCATTCCCGGCACATAACCTGGCATTCGTTGTTATCGGTACCTTCATTCTGCTTTTCGGATGGATGGGATTCAATCCCGGCTCAACTCTGGGAGCAACGGATCTGCGCATTTCGGTTGTCGCAATCAACACGAACCTCGCTGCGATTTTCGGATCGGCCTCTGCGATGTTTTTCTGGTGGTACAAATTCGGCAAGCCCGACATCACGATGGCATGTAATGGAATGCTTGCCGGGCTGGTCGCCATCACAGCCCCCTGCGCGTTCGTTTCACCCACCTCGGCAGTCGTCATCGGTATCATCGCCGGAGTTATTGTGTGCGTCGGTGTTCTGATGAACGAACGTGTGCTGAAGATTGACGATCCCTGCGGTGCCATCTCCGTTCACGGCTATTGCGGCTGGTTTGGCGCCGTCGCTGTTGGAATCTTCGCGGACGGCACATACGGCGCGGGATGGAATGGCGTCGGAGCCGCATCTTACCTGGGCGTTGCCGGGAAGGGAGTCTCCGGACTGCTCTATGGCGACGGCAAACAGTTCATGTTGCAG
>Ga0163163_10003438_pt1 | contig 13454 bp, 10 predicted proteins | sample S65metaG_FD_119766 | JGI IMG/M metagenome (GOLD analysis project Ga0163163, IMG submission 119766) | Switchgrass rhizosphere microbial communities from Kellogg Biological Station, Michigan, USA - S6-5 metaG | ecosystem: Host-associated > Plants > Roots > Rhizosphere > Soil | place: USA... | reverse complement strand
AGGACGCCACGCGGCAGATTGACGATTGCACGGTGCAGACGCGAATCCTGGAGCGTGAAACCGCATTGGGCGCTGACCATAGCGAGGGCCTGGCTGCGCTGGCGAAACACAAGGCCGCGGTGGAAAGCCGATTGGGCGAACTCAAAGGGCGATGGGAAAAGGAGCGCGATCTGGTCGGGAAGATCCGCGAGGTTCGCGGCAAACTGGAAGCGGCATCCGGAGCCGGTGGGGCGCAGGCATCGAAGGACGGCGCAGCGGTGCAGACCGCGGCAGATCCGAATGCCTTGCGTTCGGAACTGGCCGAGCTGAATGGCCAACTGGAACAGTTGCAGGGCGAGACGCCGCTAATGCGGGTCTGCGTGGATTCGCAGATTGTGGGCGAAGTGGTGGCGGCGTGGACGGGCATTCCGATCGGCAAGATGTTGCGCGACGAAATGCAGTCAGTGCTGACGCTGGAAACGACCTTGGGCAAGAGGGTGATCGGACAGAATCACGCACTGGATATGCTCAGTGAACGGATCCGCACTTCGAAGGCCGGGTTGGAAGATCCCGGCAAGCCGATCGGCGTGTTCCTGCTGGTCGGGCCGAGCGGCGTTGGCAAGACGGAGACGGCGCTGGCGCTGGCGGACCTGTTGTATGGCGGCGAGCGCAACATGATCACCATCAACATGTCCGAATTTCAGGAAGCGCACACCGTCTCCACGTTGAAGGGTTCGCCCCCCGGATACGTGGGTTACGGCGAGGGCGGCGTACTGACGGAAGCGGTGCGGCGGCGTCCCTATTCGGTAGTGCTGCTGGACGAAGTGGAGAAGGCCCATCCGGATGTGCTGGAGCTGTTCTTCCAGGTGTTCGACAAGGGGAAGATGGAAGACGGCGAAGGCCGCGAAATCGATTTCAAGAATACGATCATCATCCTGACGTCCAACGCAGGTACGGATACGATCATGAAACTGACGGCCGACCCGGAGACCATGCCGAGTTCGGCCGGACTGGTCAAGGCGCTCAAGCCGGAGCTGGATAAGGTCTTTAAGCCGGCGTTCCTGGGACGCCTGGTGATCGTGCCCTACTTCCCGGTTCGCGACGAAGCTTTGAAGCTGATTGTTCGCCTCAAGCTGGGAAAGATTCAGCGGCGTATTCAGGAGACCCACCGAATCGCACTCACTCACGACGAAGCGCTGATCGACGAGGTGGCGAAGCGTTGTACCGAAGTGGAGAGCGGCGCTCGCAATGTCGACAACATTCTGACCAACACACTGCTGCCGGAGATTTCGCGCCAGATTCTGGGGCGGCTGGCGGAGCGGCAGAAGCTGGCGCCGATACACGTCACGATCGGCGACGACGGCGTATTTGTCTATAACTAGGTAAACCGCTCCCTTACGGTCGCGGCTCTGATTGGAGTTCCCACCGTAAGGGAGCGTTTTTCGTGAGCGAATCGGAGGAGATCATGTACGAACAGACAGACCGGCCGATCAAGTTGACCACTCCCCTGGGGGCAAATGCCTTACTGCTGGTTGGACTTCAAGGCCGGGAAGCCATCTCCCAACTATTTCATTTCGAGCTAAAGACGGCGTGGAACGACAAGACCAAGCTCCTGCCTTTTGACGAGTTACTGGGCAAGAAAGTCACCGTAGAGATCGCTCCCAGCGAGAACAAGCGTTACTTCAACGGCATCGTCAGCAGAATAAGCCAGGGGGACCGTGACGAGGACTTCACGTATTACAGTCTCGAAGTGGTGCCCCAACTCTGGCTGCTCGATCGTAAATTGCGCAGCCGCACGTTCCAGCACATTACGATTCCCGACATTTTGAAGGAGTTGTTCACAGGCATCGATGTGGACGATCAGATCCAGGGGACCTTCGAGCAGCGCGAGTACTGCGTGCAATACCGCGAAACCGATTTCGCGTTTGCCAGCCGCCTGATGGAAGAGGAAGGGATTTTCTACTTCTTTAAGCACACTTCCAGCGGCCACCAGATGGTGCTGGCCAACACGCCGCAGTCCCACCCGGAGGTTCCCTTTCTAGCCTCGGCGATTTGGGAAGGCGGCGCGCACGCAACTGCCGAAGAAAATCGATTGTTCGACTGGACCAAAGGGCAAGAGATCCGCTCCGGTAAGTTCACGGCTTGGGATCACAAATTCGAGATGCCCGATAAGAATCTGGAGGCCGAGAAGACAATCACGGACTCTGTGGCTGTCGGGACCGTGACCCACAAGCTAAAAGTTGCAGGTAACGACAGCCTGGAACTCTACGACTATCCGGGCGGCTACGCCAGCCGTTTCGACGGCATCAACAAATCCGGCGGGGAACAGGCGGACAAACTCCAGCATGTTTTTACCGACAACACGCGTACGGTGGAAATCCGTATGCAGGAAGAAGCGCTATCGAGCCTGCTCATCCGGGGTAACGGCGGACACTCGGGTTTCACCGGGGGGCATACCTTCGATCTGACACGGCATTATTCGGACAACGGCAAGTACGTGATCACCAGCGTGCAGCACGATGCCAGGCAGGCGCTGGCGGTGGACCAGGTGGACGGCGGATACCGCTATGCCAACCATTTCACCTGCATTCCTTCGGCGCTCCCTTACCGGCCTTCGCGCGTGACGCCATCGCCGAGTGTGCGCGGGGTGCAGACGGCAGTGGTGGTGGGCCCCAGCGGCGACGAAATCTATGTCGATAAGTACGGGCGGGTGAAGGTGCAGTTCCACTGGGACCGCGAGGGTCAAGCCGACGTCAACAGCTCCTGCTGGGTACGGGTTGCCACGTTTTGGGCGGGCAAGCAATGGGGGTCGATACACATCCCGCGCATCGGCCAGGAAGTGATTGTGGACTTTCTGGAGGGCGATGTGAATCAGCCGATCATCGTGGGGAGCGTGTACAATGCGGATCTGATGCCGCCCTGGACGCTGCCTGACAATAAGACGATCAGCGGGATCAAGTCGCGGAGTTCGATGCAAGGCCAGGCGGACAATTTCAACATGATGTCCTTCGAGGACAAGAAAGGGAGCGAACTTGTCAGCGTACAGGCGGAGAAGGATCTGAAGACGCTGGTGAAGAACGACGAAAACCGGGAGGTACAGCACGACCGCATTACCCTGATCAAGAACGATGAGACCCAGACTGTGACGAACAACGAAAAGATCGTCGTCGAGAAAGGGAATCAGACGATCGAGATTGACACGGGAAATCAATCGACCACGATAAAGAAGGGTAACCAGAGCACTTCGGTGGATATGGGAAACCAATCCACAACGATCAAGATGGGCAACCAGACGAACAAGATCGATCTCGGTAAGATCGAAACCGAGGCGATGCAGTCCATCGAACTCAAGGTGGGTCAGAGCAGCATCAAGATCGATCAGATGGGCGTGACCATCAAGGGTATGATGATCAAGGTCGAGGCGCAGATCCAGGGTGAGTTCAAGGCTACAATGACACAGGTGAGCGGCAGCGCCATGACGATGGTGAAGGGCGGCGTGGTGATGATCAACTGATATGGGTGGGACATCGGCGCAGATCAATTCAAAGACGGTCGCAATCTCCGCAGTCGCCGAACTCGGCGACGAGGCGATGGCGCTGGTGAGTCCCGAACTGCACCCGCTGGACTTTGTCGGCCTGCTCATGGAGAAGAAGTTTTATCCCGACGCGGTGAGATTCATCGCGCACGCACTGCCGAAGCGGGAAGCGGTGTGGTGGGCATTGGTGTGCGCGCGACGGTCGGCCGGCGAGCACGCGCCGCTGAAGATTAAGGGCGCGCTGGATGCCACAGAGCGATGGGTAGCCCAACCGACCGACGACAACAGGCGATTGGCGATGGCAGCCGCCGAAAAGGCCGAACTGGGCACGGCGGCGGGCTGTGCGGGGCTAGCGGCGTTCTTCAGCGGCGGCAGCCTGGCGCCACCCGAGGCGCCGCCTGTTCCACCGGGAGAATTCCTAGCTGCCAAAGCGGTTTCAGGCGCGGTGATCTTCGCCGCCGTGGCCAAGGAGCCTGAGAGGGCGCCGGAGAAGTTCAGAAGTTTCGTGGCGCAGGGAGTAGAAGTGACCAACCGGGTCAAGCTTTGGGAGCCCAAGTAAGGGAGCGTTTCTTATGGGAATGCCAGCCTCGAGAATCACCGACATGCACGTTTGCCCGATGGTGACGGGAATTGTGCCTCACGTGGGCGGGCCGATTCTGCCGCCCGGCGCGGTCACGGTGCTGATCGGCGGACTGCCGGCGGCACGTGTGGGGGACATGGCGACATGCGTGGGCCCTCCGGACACAATTGCGCTCGGTTCATTCACCGTATTTACGATGAAGATGCCGCAGGCGCGCATCGGCGATATGACGGCGCACGGCGGCAATATCGTGCTGGGTTGCTTCACGGTGTTGGTCGGGTAGCGTTTCGAGTCTGGATTGACGGCGCGGGGTCAGGTATCGCCCCCGGCTGCCCGCGCTAACGCCGATTCAGAGTTGAGGCCGGGCAGGAGATCTATTTCCTGAATCGCTCTGTGATCTCCCGCTTTCATGAGGCTCTTGGAAAACGCCAATTCGATGTCATGATACCAAGGCTGGCCCTCCTGACGGCGCTCCCGCTCCTCCCGGAGAAGTTGCAGATTGGCGCAAATACTGAACGGCATCCACGGTTCATGCGGCGCCACTGTGAGCCTTGCCAAGGCGCTCATGGCTCGTTTTTGGTCTCCGTCCAAAACGGCTAGCTCCAGCTCGGCCGCACGCTGCCAAAAACTCCCATCCGGGGGGCTGGTTGCAGTATCGACAAAATACCTGACGACAGGGAGTATCTGGTTTAGGCGTTGATCAGCGGGGTCTCGCGCGTGCATAAGCAGTACAGCATTGATGCCGCAAAAGACTACACTTGGGTCAATGCGGAAGCCGGCGATGAACGCCTCAATCGCAGCGTCCATCGCTCCCTGGGCCACCAAGTCATCACCTTCCTTGCGGGCTTTGAGTAACCGCACCTTACGGACAACGCCAAGAAAGCAATACGTCAGAGTGCTTGGACCCCGTGTTGTAATTAATTTGCCAAGTACGTCCTCGGCTTCGTCAAACCTACACAGCCGTCCAAGCGCCATGGCATACTGCTCCTGCACGCAGACCGCGCCACGAAGGTTGGCTGGTATCTTATCGAATAGCAAAACCATGTCCTGCCAGCCCATGACCTGGCGGTAGGCCATAAACAAGTCCACTAACGCAGGTCCATGTTCATCGGACAACGCATCGAGACCGCTTTCTATGCGCTTCAGCGACTCCAGGTCACGAGCAGCTGAGAGTTGCGCCTTAAAATCAGAGTACTCGTTAGCCTTGCCTGCCAGGACCGGACCGAATGCGGATAAGTCCGGGCCCGTATATCCATGCTGCTTGAGCAATTCGAACAATGGGCTATCATCATCTACGGAGCCAGCCGACTTACCGTCCTTGATTGCTTTGAGCCGTTGATAGAGCTTGTCAGTGTCAGTTGCCGCATTTTGGGGCGACAGTCCCGAGTCGTCAAGCGAATAAAGAAGAGCCCTTAATGGCTCAACATCGAAAGGCAGGCGGGTCTTATCGGCGCACATCAAGACCGTACTCCACGGACGGACGGCATGCCGCACGCCGAGTTCGTAATACACGTTTGGGTTCGCCGAAGTTAGATCGGCTATCGCATACTCACAGGCGAGCAATCTTTCAAACATTGCCTGGTGAATGAGGCCGCCGCTTATCTCCTGGTCGGCCCGGAGGGGTCTCAGCCCAGCTTTCTCAATTGCCGGTGCAATAATATGATCGAAGATGCGGTCGAAGTCGATTTGGACGGAATCCGGAAACGGGTTGGATTTCGTTCCAAAGGGCATAAGCACGAAACAGATGTCTGATCCTGTTGTGGATGAATTAGCCATGCAGGTCGACCCTCCTGGTTGTTAGGACACCTTTCTGGTTCAAGACTTTCAATAGCCTATCACTTAGTAGAGTGTATGGCTGGACTTGGCCGTTACAGATCTACGACGCGCGTGCCTCCGCGCCCTGGCGCGCGAAGGCGTAGACGGCCGCCCCGAGGATCACGATAATCAGGCCGGGCCAGGTGGTGGAGGGCCGGTAAGCGAATAGCATGTACAGCACCACGGACGCGCCGACAATGTATAGAGCCGGCACGAAGGGGTACCCGGCCACCTTATAGGGACGGGCCAGGTCAGGCCGCTTACGCCGCAGTTGAAACACACCGGCGATGGTCAGGATGTAGAAGAGCAGCGCTGCGGAAATCACATAATCGAGCAGATTACTGTAGAGATTGCCGTACTGCCGGGTGGAGGGGTCGTATGTGCGCGGAAGCACCAGCAGGCCGCTCCAGATGCCTTGCACCACAAGCGACCAGCCGGGCACGCGCGCCTGGTTGAGCACCCCGGCTTTCTTGAAGAAGAGGCCGTCCCGCGCCATGGCGTAGTAAGCGCGGGCGCCGGCCAGCACCAGACTGTTCACGCAGCCGAAGGTGGAAATCATAATGAAGATGGCCATAAAGACGGGGCCGTAGCCGGGGAAAATCGCCTGCAGCATCGCGGTGGCCACGCGGTCGGAAGGGGCATTCTGTATTTCTGGAAGCGGCAGCACAACCAGGTATGCCACGTTTGCCAATATGTAAAGCGCGATGACGGCGGAGCATCCTAGCGCCATGGCGAGCGGCACGTTGCGCGCGGGGTTGCGTACCTCGCCGGCGATAATGGTGATGTCGTGCCAGGAATCGGCGGAAAACATCGAGCCGGATTGGGCCACGCAGAGGGCGACGAGCAGTCCGAAGAGGCCGCCTGCCGCGACTCCGAGCGATGGGTCGTAGGCGCCCATTCGGAACATGTCGTTGAAGTTGACGTGGACCGCCGCGGAGTTCCAGCCCAGGAACAGGCCCGCGAGAATCAGCGCCGCGAGGGCCAAGGTTTTGGCCGAGGTGAAAAGGTTCTGCACGATCTTTCCGTATTCGAGCCCGCGGGTGTTGGTCCAGGTGAGCAGCACGATCACCGCGATGGCGACCAGTTGGGCGGTGGAGAGCGAGACGGCATAGCCCACGGAAAGATGTATGGGCGCGATGAGGTAGCGATTCTCGGCGACCGGAGGGAAGACGATGGACAGGAAGCGGGCGAACGCCACAGAGACTGCGGCGATGGTTCCGGTCTGGATGACGGTGAAAAACGTCCAGCCGTAAAGGAAACCCCACAACGGCGAGAAAGCCTCGCGCAGGTAGATATACATGCCACCGGCGTGGGGCAGCATGGAGGCGAGTTCGCCATACGATAGCGCTGCTGCAATTGTGAGTACGCCGGTAAGCACCCAGGCCATCAGCATCCAGCCGGGACTGTTGATGAGACGTGACATGTCAGCTGAGACGATGAAGATGCCGGAGCCAATCATTACCCCGATCACCACCATGGTGGAATCGAAGAGGCCGAGCCCACGGACAAATCCCCGATCTTGCTTCGTTCCGGTAGCGGCTTGCGTCACTTGTAATCCCTCCCCTTGTTGTGCCGGACCAATCCATTTCACCACGGCCGGGGAAGTGGCATACTGTAAGCGATTCCAGATTAAGGTCAGCGAGGTACGCCGTGAAGCACCAAACTTTCTTGAGCCGCCGCAACTTTGCCGCGTTGCTTGCCGCGACGCCGGTTGCCGCCACCGCGCTCGAAGCGCAGCAGCAACCCGCGGGCGCGCCGAATCCCAATACCAGCCTTCAGCCGGAACAGAAACGCCAGGGCACGGTGGATGGAATACTGCCCTTCAAGGATCCGATTCAGTTCACGCGGAAAGATGTTCCGGCGAAAGTGCAGCCATTCCCCATGACTCATGTGCGGCTGCTGCCGTCGGTTTTTCTGGAGGCGGCGGAATGGAATCGCGGCTACATGAACCGCTTGCCGGCTGACCGGCTGCTACACAGCTTCCGCCTGAATGCGGGACTACCCTCGAACGCCGAGCCGCTCGGCGGGTGGGAGACTTACGTGGCGCCTACGCCGGGAGTGCGGCGCAACAGCGAAGGCGAACTGCGCGGTCACTTTGTCGGACATTTCCTTTCGGCCAGCGCGCAGGTCTACGCCTCCATGGGCGACAAGAAAGCTAAAGCCAAGGCGGACTACATGGTTGCGGAACTGGCCAAATGCCAGCAGAAACTGGGCGCAAGCGGCTATCTGAGCGCGTTCCCGATCGAGTGGTTCGACCGGCTGGATGCGCGCAAGCCGGTGTGGGCACCGTTCTACACAATCCACAAGATCATGGCGGGCATGCTCGACATGTATCAACTGGCCGGCAACAAGCAGGCGCTGGAGGTTCTCGAAGGCATGTCGCGGTGGGCCGACGCCTGGTCGGCGTCGAAGACCGAAGAGCACATGCAGGACATTCTGAACACCGAATACGGCGGCATGAACGAGGTGCTCTACAATCTGGCGGCGGTCACCGGCAACGACCGTTGGGCCAAGGCCGGCGACCGTTTTACCAAGAAGCGATTCTTTAATCCGCTGGCGCTGCACAACGATGAGTTGACGGGACTGCACGTGAATACACATATCCCCCAGGTTATCGGCGCGGCCAGGCGGTATGAGATCTCGAGCGACATGCGGTTTCACGATGTCGCCGACTATTTCTGGTACGAGGTGACCACTGCGCGCAGTTACGCGACTACGGGAACCAGCAACGGCGAAGGCTGGCTTGCGCAACCGCGCATGCTGGGCGCGGAACTCAAGCGCAGCGTGGCCACGGCGGAATGCTGCTGTTCTTACAATATGCTGAAGCTGGCGCGCCATCTTTACAGCTGGGGTGGCGACTCCAGCTATTTCGACTACTATGAGCGCTCTCTGTTGAATATGCGATTGGGCACGATCCAGCCTAAGACCGGCTACACGCAATATTACGTGTCGCACACACCGGGCGCGTGGAAGACTTTCAATACCGAGGACAAATCGTTCTGGTGCTGCACTGGCAGCGGCGTGGAAGAATACTCGAAGCTCAACGACAGCATCTACTGGCGCGACGAGGAAGGCGTATTCGTCAACCTCTTTATCGCGTCGGAACTCGACTGGGCGGAGAAGGGCTTCCGCCTGCGGCAGGATACGCGCTTCCCCGATCCGTCAACTACGACATTGACTGTGACGGCCGCGAAGGCCGGGAATCTGGCGATGCGCCTGCGGATTCCGGCGTGGACCAAGGCCGCCGCTGTGAAGATCAACGGCCGCGCGATCGATGTGAGTCCGACTTCGGGCAGTTATCTGACGCTGAATCGCGTATGGAAGGCGGGCGACAAGATCGAAATGACGCTGCCCATGCACTTGAGCGTCGAGGCGATGCCGGACGATCCGAAGACGCAGGCGTTCCTGTACGGTCCGCTGGTGCTGGCCGGCGATTTGGGCAGCGAGGGCCTGACGGAGCAGTTGACGGTGGGTCCCAACGCGCCGCGTCTACGCGGCATGCCGCTGGAGATCCCGAGTTTCCAGGCGGCGGGGGCGGACCCAGCGACGTGGATCAAGCCCGCGGGCGCGCCGCTAACGTTCCGCACCACGGGGCAGAAGAAGGACGTCACGCTCGCGCCGCTAAATAGCATTTTCGGTAAGCGGTATTCGGTGTATTGGCAGGTTTCGTAAAAGAACGTTCAATAGCAGCTAAGTGGAGCGCGGCCCGCCGGGGCCGGATAATTCACCGCAATCCGGAATGGAGGGCTGCACTCTCAATTCGCGTCCACCTACACGGACCGCAGCCATGCGCGCGGACCACTCCGCGAAGTCGGTATCGTAAAGGGTTTGCCCGGAGTTGAACCCATAAGGCAATCCTACTCCAGCCTCACCGTCTAAGATAAAAACATGCCCCTGATCGTCAACGGCGAAGTGATCGATGACGCGGTCATCCGGAACGAAGAGGACGAGTTGAGGCCGCGCCTGCGGGAAGCCATGCCGAAGGAAGACCCCCTCGTGCTGGAGTCACGCACGCGCGAATGGGCTCGGGAGAATGCCATCGAGCGCGTGCTGCTCCGCCAAGCCGCTATGAGCGATGGTGAACCCCTGGAGGCGGACGTGCTTGATCGTGCAGTGGCGCAGGGCAGCCCGACAACGGCTGGAGATCCCGCCTGCATCCTGCCCGGGGGGCGCGACGATTTCCGAATGCGGGTGGAGGCGCAACTGCGGCTGGAGCGTTTCACTGCGCGGTTGACTGCCAAGCTGGTTCCGCCGCGAAATAAGGAGATCAGCGAATACTACCGCAAACATCGCGACGAGTTCTTCACCCCGCCCCTGATTCGTGCGGCGCACATCGTGAAGAACGTCGATGAGCAGACCGGCGACGAAGCTGCATTCGAGCAGATACGGGAAATCCGCACCGAACTGGAGCAGGGCGCGGATTTCGCGGAAGTTGCGGACCGGCGCTCCGATTGCCCGGGACGCGGCGGCGACCTGGGGTATTTTCCCCGGGGCCAGATGGTGACTGAATTTGACGCCGTGGTTTTTGCGCTGGAGCCCGGCCAGGTGAGCGATATCTTCCGGACTCAGTTCGGATACCACATCGCGAAGGTCTACGACCGGAAGCCGGAAGGGATCCGCCCTCTCGCGGATGTCAGCGGCAACATCGAGACTTTACTCTTCCAGCAGAAGAAGCAAAGAAGGATCGAGCAGTACATCGATAGTCTCCGCGCCAAGGCGGACATACAGCAGTAGCCGGACCGCCGTGGAGGGCCATGAAAAAAGAATTTGAACGGTTCGTCGAAGCGGGAATTCCGCACCCCTGCTGCGTGCCGGCCAAACACAGGGCGGTCCAACTGGAGCAGTCTCGCATCGCGTCGGCTGGCCGCATCAAGGCGACTTCGGGATCCGTTGCGGACATGGTGAAATTGGACGGAGGCGCGTTTCTCATGGGCACGGAAGACGACGAGGGCTTTCCGCAGGACGGCGAGGGTCCGATTCGCCAGGTGACCCTGGACCCGTTCTACATGGATGTTTGTCCCGTCACGAATGCCCAGTTCCTGGAGTTCACTAGCGCTACCGGCTATCGCACAGACGCCGAGAAATTCGGTTGGTCGTTCGTGTTTCAGGGGCATATCCCGCCGGCACGCCACACGGAGCTGATCCGGCAACGGGCTGCCGGAGTTCCCTGGTGGTGTCAGGTGATGAGTGCGGATTTCCGCCACCCGGAAGGGCCGGACTCCACGACCGATTCGCGGGCGGACTACCCGGTGGTGCACGTTTCGTGGAATGACGCCGCAGCGTATTGCCAGTGGGCCGGTAAGCGCCTGCCGACGGAGGCTGAGTGGGAATACGCGTCGCGAGGCGGATTGGAGCAGAAGACTTACCCATGGGGCAACGATCTCACGCCGGACGGACGCCACCTGTGCAATATCTGGCAGGGCACCTTTCCCACTCACGATGCCGGTGAAGACGGGTTTACCGCGGTGGCTCCGGCGAATGCCTATCCACCCAATGGCTACGGACTCTACGCGATTACCGGCAACGCCTGGGAATGGTGCGCGGATTGGTTCGACCCGGGTTATCACGTCACCGCCACGCGAAGCAATCCTATTGGTCCGCCGCGCGGCAGTACCAAGGTGATGAAGGGTGGGTCGTACCTCTGCCACCGATCGTACTGCAACCGTTACCGCGTGGCCGCGCGGACTTCGAATACCACGGACAGCACCACCACTAACATCAGCTTCCGCTGTGTACGCGACGCCGCATGACGGCCATCAGCTTCCCGTCACCTCTTTGAGCTTGGCGAAGAATGCCCGCTTGCGCTCGGTGTTGATTCCCCAATTGACCGGCGGGCATTGATGACCGTCCACGTAGTCGCTCTTGCCCGGGTCGAAGTAGCCCCAAGAGGCGTAGTTGCGGAGCGCTTCCATCATGTGGTTCTCGGGCTCATTAAAGCGGAAGTGGTCGTCTTCGTTGACGACGACAGGCATCGGGCGCCAGGTTTCAGTCTGACGCGATACCTGGATCATCTTGCGGACTCGCGCCGGATCGTCCGCCCCATTGCCATGCAGCAGCAGGAAATCGGACGCCTTCACGACGTTTGCGGTGGCCGGCGAACCGCCTCCGTAACTGGTGCCCACCAACATGCGCCGCCCGTTGCGCCGCATGCCCTTGACCGTTTCGATCAGTTCGTGCACCCGCGCCGGCTTTAAGATCTCATGGTCATACGCCTTCACGTCGCATTCGTTGTCGACCTCCACCAGCACGTTGCGGTAGCCGCCGTCGAGCAGCCAGTTGGTGGCATTGGTCACGGCGCGGCGTACCGCAGCTTCGTCTTTCACACGCTGATCCTGGCCGAAATAGAAGTACCCCACTATGGCAACCATCCCCAATTCATCGGCACGGTCCAGCACACGGCCGAGGCGGTTCATGTAGGCCGGACGCAGATTGCCATCGGGATCGATCGCGGTGTTTTCCCAAGGCTGGCTCTTGGAGTATCCCTCCGGGCTACCGCCTTGCAGGTTGACGCTAAAAGCCAACAGTCCGTTGCGGCGCCATTCGGGCAGCGCGGCAATGAACTCGCGGGTATTGCGCTCCGGATCCCATTTACCGGTGTCGGGGTAGGCCCACCTGTTGCGCGTTTCGGGATTGAGGTCGTCGTAGATCGCCTGCACCGCCCGCACGTTCATTAGCAGGCCTTCGACCTTCAGGCCCTGATACATGCGGCCGGCATAGGTAGGCTTGCCGTTCAGGAAAAACTGCTCTCCCCGGATCGAGACTTCGGTGCGGCGTGCCGGATCGGCGGCGCGCATCGCGGGTATGCCGGCTGCCAGCGTCAGGAACATTCGTCGGTTCACAATGTGGTCAACGTATCACAACGCGCGGCGCCGCGTTTGGGCATGTCCCTACTCGACCTTGCTATCCTGGGACGCTATGCATCTTAAGATTCTGGGCCACCCGGTCTTCGTCAACCTGAACTTCCATATGCCGATGATCGTGGACCTCTCGCATCCGCTGGTCATGCTTCAGGGCGAGAACGGGGCGGGAAAATCGACCCTGCTCCACTCCATTTTTTACGCCCTGCGCGGTGACAAGGTCGATGGCTACGTCTACCGTCTCGAGCCCGGCGACGTTCAGCCCGGCAAAGCCTACCTCTTCGACGCCGAACAACACAATCCGCGCACTCAACTGGAGCTCTTCAAAGAGCAGCCGGAAATGGTGGAATTTCTGCGCACCGCGAGCCATGGACAGGTGATGCTCTCCATGTTCCGCGAGACTTTTCCCAAACTGCCGGACGGCACCACACTGCTGCTCGATGAACCCGAGATGGCGCTCTCCGTTTCCAACCAGCGGCGCCTTCTCAAGATGCTCCAGGAACTGGTGGACCGGAAGAAGTTCCGCATCATCTGCGCCACGCATTCGCCGGTACTGCTCGAGTCCGCGGATACCTACGTGATCAACCTCGACCGCCACGTCAATCGGAACATCATCCCGGACGATCTGGGGATCGAGGGCGCCAGCACCATACAGTAGTGGAGGGCCTATGACCTGTTGTTCGCAATT
>Ga0163163_10003437_pt1 | contig 13456 bp, 9 predicted proteins | sample S65metaG_FD_119766 | JGI IMG/M metagenome (GOLD analysis project Ga0163163, IMG submission 119766) | Switchgrass rhizosphere microbial communities from Kellogg Biological Station, Michigan, USA - S6-5 metaG | ecosystem: Host-associated > Plants > Roots > Rhizosphere > Soil | place: USA: Michigan... | reverse complement strand
TGGTCTTTCCACGCGTATGGGTCGTCCGAAGCCGCTCCTGCCGCTGAAAGAGGGCGACGCGTTCGTCACCCGGCTCGCTCGATCTTTTGCGGAAGCCGGCGTCGACGATGTGGTGGTGGTGCTCGGACACGAGGCCGACGCCGTCGCCGCGACGATCGTCGAGAGCGGCGTCGCCGCGCGCCTCGTCGTCAACGACGCGTACAAAACCGGCCAGCTGTCGTCGGTCCTGCGCGGCCTGAACGCGATCGACCGTCCAGGTGTGAAAGCCATGCTGCTGACGCTCGTCGATGTGCCGCTGGTCTCGCCGTCCACGATTCGCGCCGTCATCGATCGCTACAAGGCGACCCACGCACCGATCGTGCGCCCCGTGCGCGGCGACGAACACGGTCATCCGGTGCTCATCGATCGGTCGTTGTTTCCGCTCCTGCGCACTGCCGATCCGGCAACCGGCGCCAAGCCGGTCGTCCGCGATCACGTGTCGGCCGCCGGCAATGTGACGGTCGACGACGACGGCGCCTTTGTGGACGTCGACACGCCCGATGAATACTTGAAGTTAAGGATCTGAGGATTTGAGGATCTGAGGATTTGAAGAACGGTTGAGGAATTTAGAGTCTCAGGCTTGGTCCAGGACGTTGCGTACTCGCATCACGAGCGCCTCCGCAGTAAACGGCTTCTGCAGGAAAGCGACGCGCGAGTCGAGGACGCCGTGATGGACGATGGCGTTGTCCGTGTATCCGGATGCGTAGAGAACCTTCGACTCGGGGTGTTCCTGTCGTAGCTCCAGCGCCATGGCCGGTCCGCTCATGCCCGGCAGGACGACGTCGGTGAACACGAGGTCGATCGGATCGCGGTGCGCCCGCGCAAACTCCAGTGCGTGGGCGGCGTCGCCCATCGCGTGGACGTTGTAGCCAAGACGGCTCAGGACCTTTTGAACGAACTCGCGTACCGACGCCTCGTCCTCGACGTAGAGGATCGTTTCGTGCCCGAGCAGATGTCCGCGCGCCGACGGCGTCGGGCTGGCCACTGTCACTGCTTCGGCGGTCCGAGGCAGATAGACCTTGAACGTCGTGCCTTTGCCGATTTCGCTGTACAACCAGATGTGGCCGCCGCTCTGCTTGACGATGCCGTACACCGTGGCGAGGCCGAGTCCGGTGCCTTCGCCCTTCGGTTTGGTGGTGAAGAATGGTTCGAAAACGTGCTTCTGGGTCTCGGCGTCGATGCCGTGCCCGGTATCGCTGACCGCAATCATGACGTAATGGCCGGCGTGGACGGTCGGGTGCAGGCGTGCATAGGCTTCGTCGAGCGTCACGTCGTTCGTCTCGATCGTCAGGTAACCCCCCGCCTTCATGGCGTCGCGCGCGTTCACGGCGAGGTTCATCAGCACCTGTTCGACTTGTCCGGCATCGGCTTTCACCTGCCCGCGATCCCCGAGCACGATCCGCAGCTCGATTGATTCGCCGATCAGTCGCTGCAGCATCGGCGTCACGCCGCTGACGATCTGGCCGATGTGCAGCACGCGCGGCGCGAGCACCTGTTTTCGGCTGAAGGCCAGCAGTTGGCGCGTCAAGGCGGCCGCCCGGTTGCCGGCGTTCACGATTTCCTCGAACTCCGTGCGATGGGGGCCGCCAGGCGCGATCTCCTCCATCGCCAGTTCGGCATTCCCGAGAATGGCCGTCAGCATGTTGTTGAAGTCGTGAGCGATGCCGCCCGCCAGCTGACCGACCGCCTCCATCTTCTGCGCGTGCCTGAGCTGATCCTCGAGCGATCGCTGCTCGCTGACGTCGATCACGAACCCGACTCCGCGCGCCGGCGTGCCGTCGGGGTCGAAGACGAAGTGCGCGGTCGTGGAGATCTGATGGAGCGCGCCGTCGGGCCAGACGCTGCGATATTCGATCTTCGTGTCGGGCCGATCTTTCGAGGCCTGTTGAATCGCACCGGCGACCACCTGCCGATCGTCGGGGTGAATGCAATTCATGAACGACTGGTAAGTCTTGCCAAATGTTCCAGGCGCCAGCCCGTGCATCGCTTCACAGGTTTCCGACCAGAAGCTGACGTCGTGCTTGAGATCGGCTTCCCAGATTCCGACGTGTGATGCCTCCAGCGCGAACCGGGTCCGCTCTTCGGCTTCGCGGATGGCGCGCTCGCTCTTCAGCCGCTCGGTGATGTCGCGAGCGACGCCGAGCAGCCCGATGACCCTTCCGTGATGATCCTGAATCACCGAAGTGTTGAGGCTGACGATGAGCTCGCTGCCATCCTTGCGGCGGTTGCGGATCTCTCCCTGCCACCCGCCGCGGCGCGTTTCGCGCAGAATTTCCAGGGCGCTTTCGCGGATGAGATCCGGCGGTTGCAGAATCGCCGGCGTGCGGCCGAGCACTTCTTCGGCGCGGTAGCCGTAGGTGCGGAGAAATGCTTTGTTGACGAAGGTGAACCGATCGTTGAGATCAGTGACGCTCACCATCTCGTTGGTCGACTCGATGGCGCGCGCCAGCAGCTGGATGTGCTCGTCGGTTTCCTTGCGCACCGTGACGTCTTCGGCCACGCCGACGTAGCGCAGCGGCGGCCCCGAAGGGTGGGGAACCGGGAAGCCGCGATCCCAGATCCAGCGAACGTCGCCGTCCGGCCTCACGATGCGATATTCGTAGTCGAATGGCTCACCGGCTTCCTGCTTCTTCATCGCCTCAATCACATCATCGACGTCGTCGGGGTGGACCGCGTCGACGAAGGACTTCGGATTCTTGTAGAGGCTTTCGCAGCTGCGTCCCCAGATGCGCTCGTAGGCGGGGCTGAGGTAGAGCATCCTCGCGCTCTGGACGTCAGCCATCCAGAATACCTCGGTGATGGTTTCGGCAATCTGGCGGAAACGTTGTTCGCTCTCGCGCAGGGTCCGCTGATGGGTGTCGAGCGCAACGGCGAGCGTTTCGACTGCGCCCCCGAGATCGCCGAGACCGGTGAGGCCCGCGGTCAACTCGGCGCGCGCCTCATGATCGCCCGTGGCGATGCGGTTGGTCAGCGCGCCCAGCGCGGCCACCGGGCGGACGATGAACAGCTGCCCGGAAATCAGCGCGACGCCGACGGCCACGAGTCCGACCAGCAGAAGCAGCCAGAGGTGGCGACGAAGCAGAAAATCCGATTCGGCAAAGATGGCGGAGGGCTCGACGGCAATCGTCACCGTCAGACCGGTGTTCAGCTCGGCTTCAATCGGGACATGTGCATACAGTCGCCGCCGACCATCGACGCCGCTTCCCTCGGCGACGTCGGCCGTGCCGTCGCTTTTGGGAAGGCCTGCCATGCGGTCGCTCTGCGGCTTGCCGATGACGCTCTTGTCTTCAGGAAACCTGGCAAGCACGGTGTGTCGTTGATCAGTGAGCGTCAGCGTCGCGCCTGGCGGGATGCGCGCCCTCGCCGCGATCTGGCTGAGTTGTTCGAGGCTAATGCCGACGCCGAGAATGCGAACGACGCGACCGGACTCGTCGATGAGCGGATGCGCGATCACGACGTCGGGATTCTGAGTCGTCGCGCTGATCTGATAATCGCCGACGACCGTCGTGCGACTGCTCAGCGCGCGTTGAAACCAGGCGCGTTCCCTGATGGCCGGCGTCGCGATGGCGACAGGACGTGCTTCGCAGAACAGCGAACCGTCGGCGTTGACGACCCAGATGTTGATGTAGTTGGGATGAGCTCGAAACAAATGCGGCAGCAGATCTGCGCAGCCTGCTGGAGAGTTGTCTCTGAGCCCGGGGAATTCCGCGAGCGTCAGCAGAAATCGCTGCACGCCGCCGAGGAGCGTGCCTTCTTCACTCGCCACCAGGTGGGCGAGGCGCAAGGTGTCTTCGATGGCGTCTCGTCGCGACCGTGCACGTTCGATCGATTGGTTGTAGAGCAGGAAAGCCAGTACCGGGAGGACGATGACCAGCGCCATCATCACCAGGCGTGTGCGCAGCCGCGTGGAGGGCCGCATGTCACCCGTCCTTGCCGGCCGCCATCCAGACGATCATCGACGCCGGTCTTTCAACGCGCCACGAGCCTCTGCGAATTCCGCTTCGAGCGCTGACGATTGCGCGATGGCACGATCGAGATCTCCGTCACGTGCATCGTGCTCAATCGCGGCACATACGTCCGCCAGCCGGGTAGCACCGACGCCGAGGGCGCTGCCCTTCAGTCCGTGTGCTTCGCGAAGCACCGCGTCAGAGGAGCGGTGGTCGATCGCCTGCATGAGTTTGGCGAGGCGAACCGGGACGTCGGCGAGGAAGAGGTCGACGATTTCAGCGACGACGTCGGCACCAAGCGTCTGCAGTTCCGACAGCACGCTGTCGTCCAAAACCGGAGTCGAGGACTGGGCGGTGTGCATGGAGCACGAGGGAGCAACGCTCGTGCCAGCCCGGCCGGAGAAATCCGTGGACATTCAAGGAAATCAGGCCATTTCGAGGTGGCGCCGCTTGCGCACGTGTGCGCCGTGTGCGCGATGGCACACGGCCTCCCCGCAGCCGCTCACTCGCCGGGTTCTTTATTCAGAGGCGGGTTCGGCGGTAAGCGGGTCCTGCTTCGACCGATCGCGCTTGTAAATGATGCCGTCGACGGTTTCGGCGACCGCCTCGTAGTCGCGGAAGAGAAGCTGCTCGAGCGCCGGAAACTGATGGATCGGATAGCGCGCATCCTTCGCGGTCTCGGTGTCCACGATGAACACCGGTTGGTGCGCGGCGAAGTCTGCGCCCAGCTTGTCCCAGGATCCCGGCACGATTCGCGACCGCGTATCGATGGCGTGCTCACCAGCCGCGGCCGACGGGGCGCCGAAGATCAGTCCGGTCAACGGAAACGTCGCGATGAATCGGGATGCCGGTCGGCGGTGCGCATCGACATAGATTCGCGTCGCCTGGCCCCACACGAAGATGCGGTCGTCGGCCGACGAGTGCGCCATCAGGTATTGGCCCGCTTCCGACATCGCCGGCTGGCGTGACAGGCCGCGGCCGTGAGCAACAGCAAAGATGATCACCGTTGCGGTGAGCCAGATCTGCGTCACTTGCGCCATACGCCGCTCGCGTCCTGTTCCACGCCACGCTCGCGCCAGCCACGGCGCGGCGAGGAGCGCGCAGGGCGGAATGACCGCAATGTAGTAATGCGGATAGAAGCGCCCGCTCGATCCGGCGCCGACGAGCGACACGATGACCAGCAGCACCAGCGTGAGACGCTCGGGACGCCGCCCCGCCCACAACCCGCGATCGCGCCAACTGACCCACGCGCCGGCGGTGAGCGGAAGGCAGAACGCCGTGAACGCCACTGTGTTCTCGAGACCCTTGATCCAGAAGAATTCGGGAACGGCGTGATTGGTGATGGTCCAGTAGAACGCTTCGCCGAAGAGTCCCCGACTCCAGAGCCAGAGGGCCGCGGCGCTGAGGACCATCGCAAATCCAAACCCCAGCGACAGCAACTGGCCGATCGAATGCTCGAACGTGAAATGCCCGCCGCGGCGGTACGACGGCAGCAGGATCAGGATCGCGAGCGGGACCAGGGCAATCGAAGCAGGTTGCTTCAGCAGAAAACCGACGGCAACCAAAGCCCCGGCGAGACAGAGATTCATGAACCGAGCGGAGCGCGCCCTCGAAAACGCGAGCGCGTAGGCCCATGCAATCGGAAGGTTCATCAGGACCTCGCCATTGAACGCGAGGTTGTTCCAGTACGACCACGCCTGGAAGATGCTGTAAAGAAGCGCTGCCATCAATCCGGTCGCGTCGTCGAACATTCGGCGGCCAGCGAGGTACAGACCAGCCATGGTGGCGAGAATCCAGGCGACTTCGACGCCGTGGAGCGCTCGCCAGTTGTCGTGTCCGAACAGACGTAAGACCGCAGCGTAAACGTAGAAGAGCAGCGGTGGCTTGCGTTCGACGGCGCTGACGTAAGGGATGCCGCCGTCCACGATCGTCTGGCCGACGACTGCGTACACCACTTCATCGTCAATCGGCCGTTCGAGACTGAGAAGAGGCAGCCGCGTCGCGACTGTCAGCACGAGGAGTCCCAGCGCGCAGATCGTCAGAAAGCGCCAGCGCGGTGTCGGCTCGCGCGGTATCGGCTCGCGAGGTGCCTCAGAAGTTTTCATGATGGTTGCAGCGCGCGTGTCGGCACGCGCCCCACGCGTCGTCGCGCCTTGGGAATGGCTTGTCGACCGTGCAACTGCCGTTCACCGACTGCGACAGACGCTCGACGGTCACTGTCTCGGGCGCACAAAAGCAACCGAGGTCTTCGTGCCAGAGAATTGGACCGATGTGGTGCGGCGTCTCGCAGACGAAGATGGCGTCCCCCGGCCGTGCCACGCCTTCGCCGCTGTCGAGAACCACCGTGGACGCGTCCGCGTGCGCGCGCATCCACGCCCGGTGCGGCGGACAGATGGCGACGATGTACGTGATCTGTCCCAGTCCCCAGACAGCGAGCGTGAGTACAGCGATCGCGATGGATCGTGAAATGGCTCCAATCACAAGACCATCTCCAACGCGCCTTGCCCGTCGTGCCGTTCCTGCCCGTCCCGCCGCTCCCGGCTCGTAGCGGCTCTCACCACCGCCGCGAGAATCAGCAGCGCGCCGACGAAGTAGTAGTAGTTGACGAAGGCCTGCCAGCCGACCAGGAAGGTGGCGTACAGCGACAACGCGGACGCCAGCATCAGGCCGCTCAGCCCGTGGTCTTTCAAGCGCCACCACGCGAGGCCGCCGACGATCAATTGCACCGCCGGGCTCATCCAGCGCCCCGGATACACACTCGACGTCGTTGCCATCAGCGCCACCAGCGACGTCGATCCCAATCGCGGCACCGTCGGCGCCTGCATCTGAAAGACGATGCCGGAGAGCGTGGCCTGCCAGTTCCAGACCAGGAAGGGCAACACGGTCGCGGCGCCGATTGCGGCGGCGGCGGCGACCGCACCAGGCCGCAGCGATCGCCGGCCGCGCAAGAGATACAAGAGCGTCGGCGCGAGTACGTACTGCTTGAGTGCCGGCAGCAGCAGAAACGTCGCAGCTTGTCCGATCCCCTTCGGATTCTGAAGTGCAAAGTGCACAAACAGTGCGGCGCCCGCGACCAGCAACGGTTCGGTCCAGCCCGATTCGATCATGCGTGGGCCGCTCGGGTGCAGGACGATCGCGAGTGCCGCGGCGTGAGTGAGCTGCGGGCTGACGCCGAGCCGCCGGCCGATCCGCTGGAGCAGAACGACGGTCACGATCACACTGGCCGCGAGCGCGAAGCGAAAATCGCCGAGCGCGCCGACCCAGGGCGCGAAGGCCAGCAGCGTCGCCGGCATGTACGGGTAGACGGAGACCGTGTAGCCCGGGTCATAACGACCGTGGTACACGTCGGGAGCGACAACTGTGTACGGATTGATCCGGTGAAGTAGGGCCTGAACCGACGTCTGCGTCCAGGTGAAGACGTCGATCGGCGGCTGAGGTGCGCCGATCGGACCGAGCGTAAACAGCAGCAGTCCCGCGACGATCGCGACAATCGCGGCGCGGCGCTGCCAGACGCGATCGTCGCTCGAAAAGACGCCCACCAGCACGATGCTGATTGCTGCGAGCGTGCGCTTGATGACTTCGTACCAAAACAACCCGCCCGTGGTTTGTCCGACGATGCCAAGCGCTGCCATGGCCGTCAGCCACGCCGTAATCCAACTGAAGTTCTCAGTGGCGGTAGGGTTGGACCAGTTCAGCGCCGCGCGGCAGGCGACGACGAATCCGAGAATCGTCAGCGGGAGACCAAGCACAAACAGGACGTAACCGCCGAGGCTGGAACCAATCGAGAGAATCAGCGCCGCCAACAGCGCCTGGAGCGCGCAGGTGGGAACGTCATATCGATAGGCGGAGCGACTGTCTTCGAGCATCGGCGATTCGAGCAAGCAACGTTAGTCGCGCTACCAGAGCAACTTCTCTGCCAAGGCGAGACGCGGGGCAGTTCATCCATTGACGAGAACTTCGAGAGGTGATTTGAGAAGGATTTCAGTCACATCGATGGCTTGTCATCGGCATCGGACGCAGTGAATTCATTCGGGAGGACACGCCGGGGCTGAGCCGGATTGCTGAGAGGACTCCGGAAACTCAAGCAACGAGCGGATCGGAAAAAAACGATAAAGCTCGTCTGACGACCAATCAAAAATGCTTGGCGGTCGAGCTAAGTGTCAGGCGTGGGCGTTCTCGCCGAAGAGCGCTTCGCGAATCAGTTCGTCGACCGAGATCACGAACCGCCGCACCGGCGGAAAACGGATCGTCAGCGCCGCCGACGGCAGGAGTTGCTGCGTGAGCGACACCAGCGTGGTCGTCGCCTTTTGTTTCGCGCTCTTGTCGAGCAGCCACCAGAGCAGCACCGCCAGGTGAATGAGATAGAAAATCCGTCCAAGCGCGGCTGCAATCGGCTGTTTGGGGGCGTCGGTCGCGCCGAGTACCGCTGCTTCGAACACCTGCTGTACTCGCTGGCGGGCGAACGACGTGCCCTCGGCAAACACACCGTCGTTGGGATCGCCGACGAGGACCGGAATTAGCGCGCGCAAGACGACTCGATGCGGCGCGAGCACCTGCAAGCTGGCCCGCAGCGCGAAAATGAAACGATCTCGCCATTTGCCGGGCGGCATCCCGGCCGCCTGCCGCGTGTACTCGGCCGACAGTTCGTCGTGGAGCGCCGTAATCACCGCTTGTTTACTCGGGAAATAGCGATACAGGAGGCCCACGCTGACGTCAGCCGCCTGCGCAATGTCGCGCAGGGTCGTGGCCTCATAGCCCCGTTCGCTGATCAATCGCATGGCAGTGGTGTAGAGGTGGGTCTTGGTCGCCACCCCCTGGGCGGTGGGCCCGGCCGGCCGGCCCCGTTTACGCGGCTTGACATTTTTGATGAACATGTTCATTAATATTAGCAGATGGTTTCAGCCCCTGCCGCGACCGCATCGGCGCCCCGAGGCTCCCATCTCGTGCTGTACGACGGTGTCTGCGGTCTGTGCAGCCGCCTGGTGCAGTTCATCCTCGCACACGACCCCGGCGCCATTTTCAGTTTCGCGCCGCTTCAGAGTCCCCTTGGGCATTCGCTCGTCGCCGGTTCAGGCGGAAACCCCGACGAACTGACGTCGCTCTACGTCTTCGCCGATTACCGGTCGGCGCATCCGCGGGTCCTCACGCGAAGCGATGCCGCCCTGTTCGTCGTGGGCGAACTGCACTGGCCGTGGCCGCTGCTGCGCGTCTTCAGCCTTCTGCCGAAGGCGTTCCTGGACCAGGCCTACAACGTCGTCGCGCGAACGCGCTACCGCATCTTCGGCCGGCTCGAGTCGTGTCTGCTGCCGCGCCCGGAGTTCCAGAGCCGCTTCCTCGAATGAGTGGAGAATGCCATGAAGATCGTCATCCCAGGCGGATCCGGACAGGTCGGCACACTACTGGCGCGGACGTTTCACTCGGAGGGTCATGACGTCGTGGTCCTGAGCCGCCGGCGCAGCGTGGAGCCGTGGCGGGTCGTCGTCTGGGACGGCGTCTCGCTCGAAAACTGGCGCCGCGAACTCGACGCGCCGACGTCGTCATCAACCTGACCGGCCGCAGCGTCAATTGCCGGTACACCGCTGAACATCGCGACGAGATCATGCAGTCGCGCCTGCTCTCGACCAGAGTGGTGGGCCGAGCGATTCACATGGCCTCACGCCCACCACGGGTCTGGTTGCAAGCGAGCACGGCAACCATCTACTCGCATCGCTACGACGGGCCGAACGACGAGCGGTCGGGGATGTTCGGCGGTCATGAATCAAATGCGCCTGAGGCCTGGCGGTTCAGCATCGAGGTGGCGCTCGCATGGGAGCGCGCGTTTTACGAAACGCCGACACCGTCTACGAGAAAGGTTGCAATGCGGTCGGCACTCACGCTCAGCCCGGACGCCGGAGGGATTTTCGACGTCCTGGTTGGTCTGGCCCGGCGCGGGCTTGGCGGCCGCGCCGGCGATGGTCACCAGTACGTCTCCTGGATTCACCACGCCGACTTCGTCTCGATCGTTCGATGGCTGATCGATCGGAGCGATATCGACGGCGCCGTGAACATCGCGGCACCGGCTCCGTTGACCAACGCCGAGTTCATGCGGCTGCTGCGAAAGGAATGCGGGGCATTGTTCGGTCTCCCGACGCCGCGGTGGATGCTGGAACTGGGCGCGGCCGTGCTGCAGACCGAAACTGAACTCGTTCTGAAGAGCCGTCGCGTCGTGCCGGCACGGCTGCTCGAACATGGGTTCAGATTCGCGTTTCCGACGTGGGCGGCAGCTGCGCGTGATCTGTGCGAGCGATGGAACGCAATGCGCGCGCAGCGGCTGGCGGCGGCGTAGGCGCTCAGTCGGGGAACCCGGGCGCCAGCAGGCGAACCATCGCCGGTGGATTCCTGACGTCCTGTGTCGCCATCCACGCATCCGCGGCGTCAACCATCGTCCTGCCCTCCGTTCCGCCGATGAGCACGCCCAGACGCCGACGCGTGGCCGCGACATACAGTCGCATGTCGGCGCGTTCGAAGCGTGTGGCCGCGAGCTCGAGCTCACGTGCCGCGTCGTTGTCGCGGCCTTCGCAGAATGCCGCCGCTGCTCCAAGCAGTGCGGTCAGCGCTGACGACCATACCAGCCTGGTGGTCTTGATCCGGTCGATGTCCTGCCTGACGATTGACAGGAACTTGTGCGCGCGAGGCGATCGCTGCGCCTGTTGGAGTGCGGACCGTGCGCGCATGTACGAGGTTTCGACTCGGATCGCGGGCACACGAAACAGGAACGTGCGCTGCATCGGCACCCAGCTCTCGGAAATAAGCCGCCACGCGAGATCGGCATTGCCCTGGTACAACGCGGTCTGCACCAGCGCCAGCGTCAGGTTGTAGTGCTGCCGCTGAAATCCCCGAAACGCCCAGGCGTTGATCGCCTCGCGAGCCTGGCGGGCGCCTTCCTCGGGCTGATCGGCCGCCAGCCAGACGATGTTCAGACGGGTTCGCAGCTCGGTTTCGAAATACAAGTTACCGCGCTCCCGCGCCGAGGCGATGAGTTCGGGAATCTGCCGCGACACTTCGCGCAGCTCGCCCTGATAGAGAAGCGAACCGAGGTGGAAGAAATATGCCTGATTGATCTCCCAGGTCGCGCCGGCGCACTTCTCACGCAGCATCGCGAGAGCCTGCCCAGACAGATCCGACGAGCGCCGCCATTCGCTGCGCATCCCCGCGCTCATCCCCTCGGTAAGCTGCGCAAGCGCGACGACGTGAGGGTGGCCGACGCCATCGGCGACGCGCTTCGCCTCGGCTGGCGGCACAAACGAGCCTTTGCCGATCAGGCCATGGCCCGCCGCCTGAAACCCGACCTGAAGCGCCAGCGCCCGAGCGACGCGGTACGGCTCGCCGGCGTCGAGGGCGAGCAACAGGTGACGCGACTGGCAGTCCGCCGCACGGATCGGATCGACCATGGACAGGCCGGTGACGACGGACCAGCAGGTGTCGATGCGCTGCAGGTCACGTTCGGCGACGTCGCGTTCGTCACGCGCGACAAATTCCAGTCCGCGGCGCCAGAGCCGCAGCCGCGCAAACATCAGCGATAGAAATGCCGTTCGTGGGCCGCGACGAAGCGGCACGTGGACCGCTGACAGCACCGATCGGATGATGGCCAGCCCGCGATCGATGTGGCCGCCGACGAGCAGCCGCTCCGCGGCGAGACGCTGGAGATCGATCCGTTCGGCGGGTCCACAGCTGTCGGCGGCGTTCAGATAGACCTCGGCGGCTTCCGCCGGCCGTCCGGCATTCGCCAGAGCGGCGGCCAGGCCCCGTTTCCATTGGTGCGCAGCAGAAGCGGCCGGTCTCAGGTCGACCGCGCGGCGATAGAAGTAGGCGGCCCGCTCGAACGCCAGCGACTCGGTGGCGCGAGTGGCGGCGCGCACCGCCTCGAGAGTGGCGCGTTCGCGGTCGTCGGCGCCGACGTAGTGTTCGAACAGATCCTCTGGATCCAGCAGTTGCCGGCCGATGAGCGCATGGGCCATCGCGCTGTGGATCTGTCGGGCTTCGTCGGGCTGAACCTCGGTCGCGAGCGTGGTCCGAATGCGATCGTGATAAGTCTCGACACGCGCTGTGGATCCACTGCTGCGAAGGAGGTGCGCCGCCCGTAGCGACGCGACGAGCGGGCGCTCGTCGCCCGTGAAGCCGCAGGCGTCGAACACGACTTGCGGGGGCGTCGGCCGCCCGCAGACCGCGAGCGCATTCAGGAACCGGCGTGCGTCGGGCGGCAGCATTTCCATGCGCGCGCGCAGCATGGCGCCGAACGTCAACGACTGTCCGGCATCCCCTCCGGTCTCGCTGAGGTAGTGCGCGATCTCGTTCAGCAACAGCGGGTTGCCCTCGGCTTCGCGCGTCAGGCGGATCCAGTCGGCGGTTCCGGTCGAGGAGGGCAAAGAGAGCGCCTCGAGGAGTGCCTTCGATTCGAGATCGCTCAGTCGGTCGAGTGGCAGCGACAGGCGAGCGCCGTCGACGTCATCGCTGAGCAACCTCGTCAGAAATGGTTTGGCGGCCGCTTCCTCGCTGCGAAAACAGAGCAACGTAAGCAGCGGTGGTGCGTTCGGCGGGCGCAGCAGTTCGTCGAGCAGCGCGACGCTGTCGGCGTCGGCCCAGTGCAGATCGTCGATGCACAGAACCACGCCTTCCCGCGCGAGCGTGGTCAGAAGCTCCCGCAACGCCGCCAGCCCCTTGCGCCGCAGCAGAATCGGATCGTCGGCCAGCGGGGACACTGGAGGCGCCGAGGGATCGACGTGCGCGAGCACCGGAAACATCAGCGCCAACGCGAAGAGATCCGCCGGCAGCACGGCATCGCGGCGGTCTTGTGGGAGGCTGTTCAAGTACTGCCCCAGGCTGTCGATGATCCCGTCGAGCGCTTTGTAGGGCACGGCTTCCTGCTCGTAACAGCGGCCGCGCAGAACTACGATCGCCGCCGGTGCGGACAGCGTTTCCAGGAAGCGGCGCACCAGTGCGCTCTTGCCGATGCCTGACGGCCCATGGATCAGGACCGACATCGCCGTGCCTGATTGCGCTGTCGCGAATGCGCGCTCGAGGGCCTCGAGCGCCAACTCGCGGCCGACAAACGAACGCTCGCCGTCGCCGCTCGGCTCGGCACGTGGTCGCAATCCCGCCGGCGTCATCATCCCCAGGAGCGCATCGCGACCGGATCGTCGTCTCTCGAGATCGCGCGAGATCAGATCCGCGCAGATCCGGTTCAGATCGTCGGGCAGGTCGGCAACCAGCTGGTTCGGTTCGGGCGGATCCTCCACAGCCTTCAGGCTGCGCTGATCCTCAAACGGACCGATAAACGGCACGCGGCCGGTGAGTGCCTGATACAGCGTGATCCCGACGCTGTACCAGTCGCTCAACTCGCACGGCGGAGCGCCGGCGAGATCCTCCGGCGCCATGTACGCCGGCGTGCCGGCGAATCTCGCGCCAGGCAGCGAGGCGTCCATTTCGGTGTC
>Ga0163163_10003434_pt1 | contig 13463 bp, 15 predicted proteins | sample S65metaG_FD_119766 | JGI IMG/M metagenome (GOLD analysis project Ga0163163, IMG submission 119766) | Switchgrass rhizosphere microbial communities from Kellogg Biological Station, Michigan, USA - S6-5 metaG | ecosystem: Host-associated > Plants > Roots > Rhizosphere > Soil | place: USA... | reverse complement strand
CGCTCAAGCGTTGGTCATGGAGGCGCGTGACGTCTTTGAAGGACGCATCGCCCATCGCCGCGTGATATCGATCGATGTTTAGCGTGCCCATAAGGATTGCTGATTTTCGATTTGCCGCTTGCCGATTGCTGTAAGTGCTTTAGTAAGCTCTTAATCGCTCAAGGAATCTTTGTTCGCTGGCAACAATCGACAATCGGAAATTGGAAGTCGACAATTCGGCGTTGACTTACTCGCAACCACTTCCGCTCCCGCCGCGCGCATCTCTTCAATGGCACGATCGCCGTCGCCCGGTTGTAAATCGACTGCTCTAATGGCGTCTTCGAGTGCCTTGACGCGATAACCGTTCTTGAGTGCATCGAGCACCGTGTTCTTAACACAGTAGTCTGTTGTCAGGCCGCCAACAAGAACTTCTTCCACTCCGTTTTGCCGAAGCTGGTCATCCAGGTCAGTCTCATCAAACCCAGAATAGCAGTCGGTGTCGCCCAGGCCCTTGGAGATTATGTGAATTCGTGGATCGTCTTTTAGTTGCGGGTGAAACTGCGCTCCTTTTGTGTTTTGAACACAATGCACGGGCCATGTGCCGCCGAACTTTGCGAAGTGTTTTGTTGTTGGTGGGTGCCAGTCGCGTGTCTTGAAGACAGGAGCGCCCCTGGCAAGGAATTCGTCGATAAGTCGATTGAGCGGCTCAACGACTTCGTCGCCATGTGCAACAGCCAACGTGCCGCCTGGGCAGAAATCATTCTGAACGTCGACGACGAGGAGTGCCTGCTTCTTCACACCCGGCATATGCGAAACTCTAGCTCAGGTGGATTGAAAGTTAAAGAGGCCTTGTCCGATATGCTTCAGCTTGTGGGGAATCGGCGTCTCATGACCCCAAAGACGCACACCGACAAAGCTAAAGAGCTAGTTGCAAAACTCTCGTGTGACTTTATAGGCGTCCATTGAACCAAACGTGTTTAGGTTTTCTCTGTGCCTTCTCTGTGTTCTCTGTGCCTCAGTGGTGAGGAAGCTGTATTAGTTTAACCACGGAGGCCCAGAGAACACGGAGAAGGCACAGAGGAAAATCTCCTGCGCCGATTAATCGATTGTTATCAGTCGAATTTCGCCAGTGGCTAATGAGCAGATCGGACGCTGCATCTAGTGCTACACTATCCTCACTCAAATCAACGGAAGGCTAGGGAAGAAAGATGAACCGGATGCAATGTGTTCTTGGTGAACTCGAATCACGCATCAACGCGGCCATCGAAGAGGCCGAACGCGCAGGAGTAACTAAGCGCATTTGGAAAAAGGACGCAGCGCTGTGGAAAGATGATGAGCCAAGTCAGAAGATCATTAAGAACTCGCTTGGTTGGTTGACGGTTCCAGATGAAATGCTCGCGGTCGTCGATGAGTTGAGCGAGTTTGCCGAACTGATCCGTGCACGAGGGTTTGAAACTGTGATGGTGTGCGGCATGGGGGGCTCGTCACTTTGTCCTGAAGTACTAACCAAAACTTTTGGACGTCAGGCTGGTTTTCCGGAACTCCTCGTCCTCGACTCAACCGACCCGGACGTACTTGCCGGTCTTCTCGATCGCGTGGATATCGAAAAGTGTCTGTTCATTATTGCGTCGAAATCCGGATCAACTACAGAACCAAATACTTTCTATAAGTTCTGGTACGACCAGTTGGGCAAACGCGTCGACGCGCCCGGAAAAAACTTCATCGCAATCACTGATCCCGGTTCACCCTTAATTGAAACAGCTGCTGAGCTTGGATTTCAGCGCACATTCCTCAACCAACCCGATATCGGCGGCCGTTACTCGGCTCTGTCGTATTTCGGCATCGTGCCGGCTGTGCTGATGGGAATCGATATCCGCGAGTTTTTAAGTCGAGCAAAAGAAGCGGAGCAGACTTGTTCTGCTGTGATGCCGGCAGACAGAAATCTGGCACTTCAACTGGGCATCATTATCGGTGAAGCTGCCATCGCCGGACGCGATAAGCTCACCTTCGTTATCGATGATCAGATCGCAACTCTTGGTTTATGGATTGAACAACTCGTCGCGGAAAGCACGGGCAAAGAAGGGAAGGGAGTCCTGCCGGTTGTAGGCGAACCGGTCGGCTCTGTCGATAAGTACAGTGGCGATCGGTTGTTTGTGTCCATCTCAATCGGTGAACCATCGAATGAAACAAAGTCGCATCTGAGTGCACTCGCGAACGCCGGGCACCCTATTGTGTATCGCGAGTTCAATGATATTTACGATCTGAGCGCGGAGTTCTTTGTATGGGAGTTTGCAACAGCGTGCGCAGGATGGAGGATTGGAATTGACCCGTTCGACCAGCCTAACGTCCAGGAATCTAAGGATGCGACAAAGGAGTTGCTGAATACATTCGTAAGTCACGGCCAGTTACCGGAACAACACGCGTTGATTGCCGACGACTCAATAACAATTTTTGCCGACATGAAGGACGACTCGTTACCAACTTCATCATTACTGGACCTATTGCGAGCATTTCTGTCGAAAGTAAAAACAGGTGACTACCTGGCGCTGCTCAGTTACGTTGAGGAGACGTCCGATATCGAGGCCGAACTTGAGAAGATAAGATCGACACTGCGAGATGCTACAAGATGCGCAACTACATCTGGTTATGGCCCGCGTTTTCTTCACTCGACCGGACAGCTTCACAAAGGTGGGGCCTCTACGGGAGTCTTCTTTCAAATTACTGCGAACGATGCTCAAGACTTTGCAGTGCCCGGCGAGGCCTACACGTTTGGCATTCTGAAACAAGCGCAAGCTTTGGGTGACTTTCATTCACTATCAAAGCGTGGACGAAGAGCGATCAGAGTGGACCTTGGGAACGACACGATTGGTGGCTTGAAGAAACTCCATGCGTTAGTTACGGAGGCTGTCCCACCCAAACCTGAAGCTGTTGGTGCTTAGGTTGAGATGGCTGGGCTTGGTTTGTAGGACCTGCCAGCGTTGCTGATTTGATCTCGTACCCAACGATCTTGACTGCCCACGGACAAATTGCCCCACGATTTTGGAGACCTCCAAACTTTCCAAGAGAAATAGCCGACCAAAACTCAAACTGTACACGCTGCCCAAACGTATAAGTATGAAGTCACCTTGAACGCTTTGAACTGGTACACGCGACACTTTCCCGCACAATTGTCGTACGCATTTGGAAACGCCCCTGTAATCACCGTTTAGTAGTTTGAAAGACAATTCCCCCGACCGCAGCAGTACTTTCTGAGGCATACGACTTGCCAACTGAAGTGTGGATTTAACTGCTTCCCCTGCCCCTGCCATTCTGGAGGAGGACTGCGCCATGAAGTTCATAGAGAAATTTTTCAACTACGAGTTGGCTATTGATCTGGGAACGGTCAATACACTCATCTACGATCCAAACCAGGGAATACTGCTCAATCAACCTTCGGTAATTGCCATCGACAAGTACGATGGGGAAGTCGTGTCGGTTGGATACCAGGCATTGAAATTACTTGGTCGCGAACCTCGAGGTATCGAGGTCCACCGGCCAATTCGAGGGGGCACGATTTTCAACTTTGAAGTGACGCATAAAATGCTGCGGTCGTTCTTAACAAGCGTCACTAGTGGCTACCGTCGAGGACACTTCGTTGTTGGTACTCCAGGATCTGCAACAACAGTCGAGCAAAGATCTGTGCGTGCAGCGGCACACGATGCAGGAGCAAGGCGGGTTGATTTAGTTGACGAAGGATTAGCTGCTGGTCTTGGCGCCGGTCTAAGCTTCGACGACGAACGAGCCCATCTTGTTGTTGACGTCGGCGGTGGTACAACAAATATTGCCGTGATTGCGTCAGGTGGAGTTGTGGCATCAACCAGCCTGACCGCTGCCGGTAACGCGATGGACGAGAGTATCCGCGACTACATTCGTTCTAAGTATTGCCTGCATATTGGTGAGTACACCGCAGAAGCTGTGAAGAAGGATCTCGGTGCTCTCATAGACGGTTCAGACATCGCTGACGATTGTTCAATTGAGGTAGTTGGTAAGCATTTACTTGATGGATCGGCATGCGCGGTGAACGTGACCGCTGAAGACGTTCGTGAGGCTCTCGAGCCGATTATTGCTGAGATTATCAGCGGGGTAAAACGGATCATTGAGGAAGCGCAACCTGAGGCTGTGGCAGATATTTACTACTCAGGCTTAATTCTGACAGGTGGGGGATCGATGTTGAGCGGTATGAAGGAGCGATTGCAAAGCGAACTTAAGTTGCACGTAAGCGTTCCCAAGGATCCAATCACCACAGTCGTGCTTGGCGCTGGCTCATTACTCTCGCGGCCTGAACAACTCTATCGATGTTCTATCAAAAAGGACCTTCCAGTTTGGCAAGCTTCTGAGGAACTCGTCGTTAGTTGGTAGTAGGTTGTTGAGGGAAGACTGCCAGGCGCAAGCGCCATGCGCCATTGCAGGCGCCCGACCGGAATCCCGACTAGATCAATTTCAAGAGAGATTTGGTTGCAGTGTAGATTACTGCAACCGAATGTCGAGTACGTGTCCTTACAATCCTTTCAGATCATCGGAAGAATCCCTCCCTTTGCATAGTGACTAGCATCGGACGTAACCGAGAAGCCAAAACACAATGATGAAAATCAAAATGGTTGAAATGCAGCCGCCACCCCATTTCCAGGCAGCAACTCCAGCCAGGATTCCTCTCAACGGACCTTGCATGTATTAAACCCTCCCGCATTGAACAAATTGTTCGGTTATCAATCGTACTAGACACTCAGGGGATGCTTGTGAAGATTGAGGCGCAAAGGTAGTGCCAAAGAAGGAGCACTGCAGATGAGGAGACCTTGGTTCCCGCAACGCGAATCGGAAGCTCATGCATCTTCCTTTAGGAACCTTACTAGAGCGCGTTCGGCTGAATGGAGACCACGACCGCGATAGCGAAGAAACTGATCGAGTGAGAGAACGCAATTGCTAACTATCTTCCCATTCTCAAACGAGGACACGATCGCGGGACAGATGTAGGAGCTTCTACAAACCGCAGGCGTGTTCCCTAACGCCTCTGCGGTTTCTTTGATGGCTGCGACGATCTTTTTCTTTCGCGCAGTCAGTCGCTCATCTTGATCCGTACCGAGACGCGCCAGAGTGCAGGCACAAATCAAAGTGCCGGCCCAGGTTCGGAAGTCTTTCGCGCTAAAACTCTCACCCATAATCTCCTTGATATACATGTTGATATGCCTGCTGGTTACGTCCGCAAGCTGACCGTTGCCATTTTCGAATTGAAAAACCCGCCTGCCAGGGTTTCTTAATAAACTTCTTATTACTTTTGCGATACGTCGGTCTTTCAATTCGCGTCGTTGCCGTACGCCTGACTTACCTGGAAAGTCGAAATAGACAGTATCGCCCTTAACCGAAACGTGATTGCTACGCAGTGTAGCGATGCCGAAGCTGCCATTTTCACTCGCGTAGACCTCGCTGCCCGGTCTCATCGAACAACTCGATAAGATCCTTAAAACGGACGCAAGCACTCTTTCACGACTGATTCCCGGCTGCCGAAGGTCGCGATTGATCGTGCTTCGCATCGTTGGCAATGCTTTTGCGAACCTTGTTAGGCGTTTGAACTTCTTAGCCTCCTGAGCTCGTGTGTGATTCTCGTGATACAGATATTGCCAACGCCCTGCTGCATCCTTACCGACAGCCTGCACACGACCATTCGCAGCTGAATTGATAGCTACGTCAGTCCATGCCGGTGGAATTCTCAAGTTGTTAATGCGATCGCGATCAGCTTTTGTTACGACGCCACCATTAAGAGAGAGATAGCGAAAACCTCGCTTTGGTGAACCCGCGCGTCGAATACCGGTTGTTTGTAGTCGTTCCAAATTTGTCATCAGATTAGAAATTTAGTTCGCATTGATCATTAGGAACAGAACTTGTCTGAGACTCTGTTGATACGGTTCCGGTCAGTCGGGGAGGGAGAGCTTGGGTAAGAACAAGAGAGACAAGAAAGACATTCGTGCAAATCCGTCTGTTGAACCAGAGTGCGAGGTTGTGTGTTCCCACTGTGGGACACTTATGAGATTTGCCTCGGTCACCGCTGATTCTCAACTCTGTGTGATATGCCATGCGCGTTTGTTGAATCAGTATTTTTATAACGTTAGAAAAAGAAGCGACGGGAAACGAAATACGCCTCACGCCGCTTCTGAATGATTTCCACTTGTCGGATCATTTCCGTTTTTGATCTCCGCGGTCACCTTGGCCGGGCGGTACTTTGTGCTTTGCTGCTCGTTTGCGATCTTGAGCTAATGAGCGACCCACATCTGTGACTTCCTCAAACCTACCCTCATCGTCTCTGCGCACGAAACGCTTGTCTCTTCCGGTATCGATAAGTTCCCGATGACTCTTTGCCTTCTTGTCAGCCATATCGACCTCCCCATGTGTAAGTTTCCTATACAGCGTCAGCGTTTGATTGTTTAGTTCCCGACCACTCATTCGACGCTGATTGTGTCTCTTTCAATTTGACGGCAACACTGGTGCCAGCGTCTGGATAAGAAAAAAGTCGACTTAGGCTCACACAGTTGAACGGGCGCGCCATTTGCAACAAACACATCATCAGAGGTCAATCATGTCGACGAACACGGATACGATAAATGCCGCAGTGCGGCTGGAGTCTAATGCGGCGAACGAGGTTGAAGCTTCAGTTGTTGAAGGCAATCGCGGAGATGTTCCATTCACTATCGAATTGCTTCTCAATGCTACGCAACACGAACGGGAGAGTCTGGATGCTATTGAGGAAAGCATTAGTACTCTCCGTATCTCATTGGAACAACGCCGCAAGGTAATCGATCAACAGGACGAGATTCTCCGAGATCTCTCGGAGTCTTTAAGTACTACAAGGAGGAGATTAAATGCCAAGAGGCGACAAATCGAAATACTCGGATAAGCAGAAACGACAGGCCGAACACATTGAAGAGGGTTACGAGGATCGTGGCGTCTCGGCAAAAGAGGCAAAGAGTCGAGCTTGGGCTACTGTCAACAAGGAATCAGGGGGAGGCGAAAAAAGCGGCAGTGGTCGTGGCAAAGCGCAGAGGGATAGCTCCTCACGCAAAGGCGAAAGCAGATAGTCTGCACGCGCCCAAACAGTCCATCAGCTGGAACTCTGGCATCACGGCGAGATCGCATTGTCCGCTCGGGTTTCTGGCTGGAATTCGAACTTACAGGAGGATAATTAAATGGCTGACAGTAGCAGTAGCAGTACTGGAGTCGTAGCGGTATTGGTAATCTTTGTGATTATCGTCTTGGCCGCGCTATTTGTTTTTGGCGGTCGAATATTTAGCGGTAATAAAAGAATCGACGTGAACATTCAGACGCCGTCGAAATAGTCTTAGGAATTTCAGGCTTAGAGAACCATCTAGTCCCTGATAGCGCTCGTGGAGCCATGGGCGCTATTTCTAATCCAACCTTGAACACCGTACAATCAATGTACCGAAGCGTACATTTCTGCTATAGTTCGTCTCACTTGTAAAACCTTTACCGGATTCCCTACCGCAGTGCGGTTTGTCTCAGTCCGGCCCCCCAAAACGGCTACGAGCGGTCTGAACGAGATCAACTGTGAAAATTCTTCTTTATAACCCTGACAACGGGGTGACTCGCAATTTCATGCCGCACCTTTGGATGTTTCTACTCAAAACACTGACGCCTCCCGATCATGAAGTCCTCCTGGTGGATGGAAATGCGCGCGCAATGAGTGACAGCGAATTAGTAAAGTTCATCCGCGAAGAAAACATTGGTCTTGTTGGCATCGGAAGTATGACCAGGATGATAGCCAGGGCGTACAGAGTTGCTGATTCAATTCGTAGTATCGGTGTGCCGGTGGTGATGGGAGGTCCTCACGTTACAGAACTTCCGGATGAGGCACTTGGGCGGGATGGTGGTCCACGTCACGCTGATGCTGTAGCTCTCGGCGAGGCAGATGAGACGTGGCCTCAAATAGTGCATGACGCTAGTGTCGGACAACTCAAGGAAGTCTACAAACCCAGGTGCGACCAAAAAGGGGCGGACATCAAGCCAAGCTTGCAACCCTATCCGGGCATTCCCTGGGAATCATTAGATATAGATCAGTTCAGTTTGATTCCCCATGCAATCCGTCCATTCATGAAGAGGTTGGGAGGTGGTTGGGGAAGTTTTCATGTTGTGCCAATAGAGACGGGACGAGGCTGCCCATACGGCTGCGAGTTTTGTACTGTGACTGGATTCTTTGGCGACTCGATTCGTTTTCGCACTAACGAAAGTGTTGTCGATGAGTTGCTGCGACTTAAGGCGCGTGCACGACGCGAACAGGGACAGATAGCAGTCTTTTTTATCGACGATAATCTTGCGATCAACGTCAAGCGAGTGAAGTCGCTCCTCAGAGACATGATCGCAGCCGGGGCTCAGGTACCCTGGATCGCGCAGATAAGTGCAAACTTACTAAAAGACGAAGAACTCGTAGATCTGATCGCGGCATCCGGTGGTAGATGGATTTTTATCGGGATGGAATCAATTGACCCAGCCAACATGGCGGACGTCAACAAGAACTTTAGCAAGCCCGGCGAATATGGCGCTGTTCTTGCGCGTCTCGCTGCGCGAAACATCTACGCAATTACATCATTCATCTTCGGTATGGATAATGACACGGTCGGAGTTGGTCAGCGGACTTTGAATGAACTCAAAACATGGCCTCCTGGGTTACCAGTGTTTGGTCAGTTGACACCTTTCCCGGCAACACCTCTCTATGATCGACTGCAAAAAGCCGGAAGGCTTGAACGTCCGAAGCATTGGCTAGACTTCGCGCCATTTGTGATGGCACACGCTCCTCTTAAGATGTCGATCGCTGAGGCTCACGCGGAAACCAAATTTGCATGGGCATCATCGTATGGTCCCCAGCGAAATGAAGAAGCAATCGACTCTCTCAACGACCAGCCTCTCAAGTATCAACTCAGTATTTTTGTGGCCCGTCTGTTCTTCCGCGGCATTTACTTTCCTCAATTGACCTCGCGAGCGTGGTTGAGATTGATAGCGCAGAATAGGCGTTCGATTCTTAAGTTATGTTGGAGGTCAATCCGAGCATCCCGGCAAGCAAGAAGTTTAGCCAACGTCCAGAAATTGGAGTCAGAAGACGCTTTCCTCTTGAGCGACAGAATTCCACAACGCGGCGAATAGTTTCCTACCCTTGCCGAGCGTTTGAAATTATCTTCCGAGTCAATAATTCCTAAAAGTAGAGATTAATGTCAGGTGGGCAACGCCGAAGCGTTGCCCATTAGTTGTATTGGATTGCTTTAGACCAACTCGCGAGTGCTTACACGGCTCTTCGTCCGGTTAGAAGGTTGATGACTAGAACCACAGCAGCGATAACCAACAGCAAATGGATCAATCCACCGCCGACGTGTCCTATCACACCAAGTAACCAAAGCACCAGCAGAATTACTAGAATTGTCCACAACATATCTTGACTCTCCTTGTTGAGTTCAGTTCACCAGCTTCGTAATTAGAAAGGGGAGCAACGACTATGCCAATGCTCCTCGCAAGACGCCTGGTCGTTAGCTTGAAGTTTCTAAAGGTTTCTGGCCTTTAGTGGGCGCATTAGAAATTAAATCTCTTTCGAATCTGCATCACATCAGTTCGATTTTGTTGTCGCCCCAATATTTCTGTTTCAAATTCGGTCAAGTCGGTGCACGAGTATTCGATGAGTCAGTTAATTCAGGTCTTGTGGAGAACGACACAAGTGACTATGATCAGGTTGTAATTCAATCCCGTCTCTGCGTGGGTTTCGCCACCCCACGGTTGAACACATCGGAAAAACAAATATGAGTCGTGAACCGGAACAAACTCCTGTCGAGTCAGTCTCTGAAGGTAAGTATGTCTACTGCATTATCGAGACCTCCGAACCTCGTTCCTTTGGACCAACGGGAATTGGGGGAAGGGGCGATGACATTTACACAATTAATCACAAAGGCCTGGCCGCCGTTGTTTCGAATACCCCGCTCGTGGTTTACGACCCCACAAGGGAAAACGTTTTCGCACACGAACAGGTAAACGAAACGGTCATGCGTGAGTTTACGGTGCTGCCGATGGCATTCGGCGCGCTGTTTCGTACCGAGGATGACATCATCGAATTGATCCGTGGAACCTATGACGCATTGCGGGATGTGCTTTCAAAGATGGAAGGCAAGGTCGAATTTGGGTTGAAAGTGAATTGGGATCGCGACAAGGTTACGGCTGAGCTTGAAGAAAAAGACGACGAGATTCGTCATCTGAAAGAGCAGATTACATCCAAGACGACGGGCTCTACCTATTTTGCACGCATGCAACTCGGCCGGTTGATTGAGACAGCGTTGACTGATCAGGCCGATGCGTACATTCGAGAAGTCTACTCACTGTTGCGAGATACGGCAGTAGCATCTCGAGCGAACAAACCGATCGGCGACCGAATGATCATGAATGCGGCGTTCCTTATTGAACGCGAGCGGGAGACGGAATTCGATCAAAAGGTCAAAGAGATAGCTTCAAAATACGAAGGCAAACTATCGTTTAAGTACACAGGACCGTGGCCACCTTACAACTTCGTGCATATCCGCTTGAAGTTAGAACGCGGGGAAAGTACTACTGAAGCAGTCGCCAGCTGAGCAAATGTTTCTACTTGACGACATCCTCCTTGCTCCAGTCAGTGGATTCAAGTTCATTCTCGGTCAGATTCAGAAGATGGCCGATCAGGAACTCAACGACGACACTGTCATCAAGGAACAACTACTCGAACTCCAAATGCGTTTGGAGTTGGAAGAAATTTCAGATGAGGAGTATCAGGAACGAGAAGCGGAATTGTTTGCTCGTCTTCGTGCACTAAAAACGAGACAGCTCGAACTACTTCATCAAGTGCACAGCGCAAAGTCTTCCAGCTTTGTTATCGAAGTCGGTGGCGATGACGAGGGTGGCTTTTGGGAACCCGGCGAAAGAGAGTAGGCGTGACCTCATCGAGACGAACGTCTCCTCGCCAATCGCCAAAGAAATCTCACATTCCTTCAGTTACTAAGCTTCCGTCACACCTCGCCTCGGCACGTTACTTCTTCTTCGGCGGAAAGGGCGGTGTTGGTAAAACAACAGCCGCATCGGCGACTGCTCTGTTCTTATTGCAGCACGCGAACCCTCAGGAAAAAATTCTCCTCTTTTCAACCGACCCGGCCCATTCGCTATCGGATAGCCTGACAAAAAAGATTGGAAACAGACTGGTCGAAGTTGATCGCAACGGAACAGCCGGGCTTTTTGCGTTCGAGATGGATTCGAGGATTGCGCTCGAAGAGTTTCGTCAGAAGCACGGAAAAGTCCTCGCAGAAATTGCTGAGCGAGGAACTCTGCTCGACGAGTCAGATATTAAGGAACTTCTCAACCTATCTTTGCCAGGCCTTGATGAGGTCATGGCGCTTTTCGAGCTAAGTGAATTCGATCGATCGGCTGCTTATTCTCATATCGTCATCGACACCGCGCCGTCGGGTCACACAACGCGTTTGCTTCGTTTGCCTGAAGTCTTCGCTCGAATGGTGACGGCGCTAGATCGCATGGCCGACAAGCATCGATACATGGTCGCGCACTTTGCGCGTCGACACCCGGCACTCGATGACGTCGACCTATTCCTCAGAGACCTTAATGAACGAATTGAACGCGTGCGGGCTTTTCTTTATAACTCTAGAGAGACAGGTTTCGCAGTTGTTTCGATTCCGGAAGCAATGAGCGTTAGGGAGACTGAACGTTACGTCGGCTCATTAAGAAAGGAGGGCGTGCCAGTCACCGATCTGATAATTAACCGCGTCGAGGAAGAACACGATGACTGTAGTTTTTGCCGCGCCCGTGTTCGAACTCAGGGTCCATGGCTCAAAGAGCTTTCGGGGCTGTTCAAAGATCTCCCCCAACATCGTGTGCCTTTGCTTTCAACTGAAGTTCGCGGCGTGGAGGCGTTGAGATTGATCGGTCAACAGATTTGGAAGCCCGCTTCTGCAAGCCAAAAACGCGCTGGGCGTCGCTCACAACCTCAGCGTGCCGGCACTTTTGACATGGAACGACACGGTGAGTTCGTTTTTGCAAAACGGCGCATCTGGATTTTTGGCGGGAAAGGTGGCGTTGGAAAGACCACAGCAGCTGCAGCAACCGCGTTGTCTTTAGCCCGGGTGGACCACACAAAAAGAGTTTTGGTGTTCTCGACCGATCCAGCTCACTCTCTATCAGATAGTTTCAACGAGCAGATTGGTCCACTGAAGAAGAGAGTCACAGGTCTGCGCAATCTGGATGCGATGGAGATCGATCCCGGCAGTTGGTTTGAAGATCTGAAGAAGCGCTATCGTTCGTGGACCGACGAGTTGTTCGCTTCGATTGGTGCGGGATCGAAACTGGAGATCAAATTTGATCGCGAGGCAATGAGGGAGTTGGTGGAACTCACTCCGCCCGGTATTGACGAGATTGCCGCACTGGGTGTGATCAGCGATCTCATCGACCAGGATCAGTATCACTCGATTGTGCTCGACACAGCGCCCACTGGTCATCTAATCAGGTTCCTTGAGCTACCCCAGGTCGCACTCGCCTGGGTTCGCACGTTCATTAAACTCCTGTTGAAGTATCAGCACATTGTCCATGCGACTCATATAGCCGAGGAACTGGTTTCGCTTTCTAAACGCATCAAACGTGTATTGGCTTTGCTTACCGACTCGCGACTTTGTGAGTTTGTTGGTGTCGCTATTTCGGAGCGAATGAGTTTGGAAGAGACTGTGGATCTGGCGCAGTCGTTAGATACCCTCGGCATACCGATGCAGACACTAGTCGTGAACGCAATTGTTCCGGAGTCAGCTGCTCACGCCTGCGCCTTTTGCAGATCCAGGCGTGAGTCTCAGCTCCTGGTGTTGAGGAGTTTTCGACAGAAGCTGGGAAAGTCAGTCGAGATATTTCTTGCCCGTCAACATGACACGGAGATTCGAGGAAGTGATCTGTTACTTCAACACTTCAACGGTTGGCACCGGATGATGGCTTCAAAAAGCGAAGACAGGAGGGTAGGGTTGCGGAACAGACCTATCGCAGTCAAGAATGTCACCAAAGCAAAGCAAAATAATGAGCGAAAGCGAACAGATAAAGTCGCCGCAAAGTAGCTATGACTCTACCGATGCGATCGGTTATTACGTTTACTGCGTAGCCGAGAGTATTCCTGCTGAAGAGATGGCGGGGGACGCCCGTCCCGGTGCTATCGAAGACGGTGCCGACCTTGAACTAATTAAGACAGACAAGTTGACAGCGATTGTTAGCAAAGTGCCGCTGTCGATTTACGGTGAGTCTGCCTTATCAGAAAAGTTGTTGGACGCCGCTTGGACCGCCATCAGAGCCATGCGACACGAACATGTTGTTGAGCATTTTGCGAGGCTGACCAGCGTTGTACCTTTGCGTTTCGGAACGATCTACCTCAATCGCTCCGGTGTCGAACAGATGCT
>Ga0163163_10003433_pt1 | contig 13464 bp, 12 predicted proteins | sample S65metaG_FD_119766 | JGI IMG/M metagenome (GOLD analysis project Ga0163163, IMG submission 119766) | Switchgrass rhizosphere microbial communities from Kellogg Biological Station, Michigan, USA - S6-5 metaG | ecosystem: Host-associated > Plants > Roots > Rhizosphere > Soil | place: USA... | reverse complement strand
CCAGCACGGCGAGGTCTACGTGACCGACGACGGGGCCGAGACCGACCTCGACCTGGGACACTACGAGCGCTTCACCTCGATGACCGCCTCGAAGCTGAACAACACGACGGCGGGCCGCATCTACGCGACGGTGATCGAGCGGGAGCGACGGGGCGACTATCTCGGCAAGACCGTGCAGGTCATCCCTCACATCACCGACGAGATCAAGGAGTCGATCCGCCGCGTCGGCACGGACACGGACGTCGTCCTCGTCGAGATCGGCGGCACGGTCGGAGACATCGAGTCGCTGCCGTTCCTGGAGGCGATCCGCCAGTTCCGGCAGGAGGCGGGCCGCGGCAATGCGATCAACGTGCACCTGACCCTGGTCCCGTACATCAAGGCGTCCGACGAGCTGAAGACCAAGCCGACCCAGCACTCGGTCAAAGACCTCCTCTCGATCGGAATCCAGCCGGACGTGCTCCTCTGCCGTACGGACCGGCCGATCCCGACCGAGGTGAAGCGCAAGATCGCGCTCTTCTGCAACGTCCCCGTCGAGGCGGTCATCAACGCGAAGGACGTCCCGTCGATCTATGAGGTCCCCCTGCATTTCGCGGCCGAGGGTCTGGACGAGATCCTGCTCGACCTGCTCTCCCTCCCCCACTACGACCGCGACCTGTCGAAGTGGGACAGCCTGGTCAACCGGATCAAGAACCCGGCGGGCGAGGTCGACATCGCGGTCGTCGGCAAGTACGTCGACTACGGCGACTCCTACAAGTCACTCAACGAGGCGCTCGCGCACGGCGGCATCGCGAACAACGTCCGCGTCCGGCTCCACTACGTCGACGCCGAGGCGCTGGAGGGCGAGTCGTACCCCGACACGCTGTTCCGCGCGGACGCGATCCTCGTGCCGGGCGGGTTCGGGCGCCGCGGGGTCGAGGGCATGATGCGGGCCATACGCTATGCCCGCGAGAAGAAGGTCCCGTACTTCGGCATCTGCCTGGGCCTCCAGACGGCCGTGATCGAGTTCGCGCGGAACGTCGCGGGCCTCGAGGCGGCCAACTCGACCGAGTTCGAGGACGATCCGAAGCACAAGGTCATCTACAAGCTGCGCGACTTGATCGGCGTCGATGCGCTCGGCGGCACCATGCGGCTCGGCAAGTACCCGTGCGACCTGTCCGGGGGCTCCTTCGCCGCGCGCGCCTACGGAGAGTCGCTGATCTGGGAGCGCCACCGCCACCGCTACGAGGTGAACCAGGAGTTCCTGCCGCGCCTGAAGGAGGCCGGGATGTCGTTCACCGGGATGTCGCCGGACAAGAAGTTCGTCGAGATCATCGAGCTGCGCGACGATCATCCGTGGTTCCTCGGTTGCCAGTTCCATCCGGAGCTCAAGTCCAAGCCCTTCGCGTGTCACCCGCTCTTCAAGGACTTCATCCGGGCGGCGCGCGCCCACCGCTCGGCGACCCGCGGAGAAGCCGGCGCGGCCTCCGAGACGCCGGCCGTCGCCGATCGACTCGTGGAGCGCGCCTGACGGCGGCCGCCTCCGAGGGCGGCGGGAGGGCCGTCCGCACAGTCCAGATCGCCGAGGGGATCGCCGCCGGAGACGGACAGCCGCTCGTCTTCTTCGCGGGCCCGTGCGTCATCGAGTCGCGCGAGCACGCGCTCTCCATGGCGCGGCGCGTCGCGGCCGTGCGCCAGGAGACGGGCGCGCGGATCGTCTACAAGTCGTCGTTCGACAAGGCGAACCGGTCCTCCGGGCCGTCCTTCCGCGGGCCCGGCATCGACTCGGGCCTCGAGATCCTCGCCGAGGTGCGCCGGACGACGGGGCTCCCGGTGATCTCCGACGTGCATACGCCGGAGCAGGCGGAGCGCGCCGCCGCCGTTCTGGACGTCCTCCAGATCCCGGCGTTCCTCTGCCGCCAGACGGACCTGATCGTCGCGGCGGCGAGGACCGGGAAGCCCCTGAACGTCAAGAAGGGGCAGTTCATGGCGCCCGACGACATGGGACGCGTGGTCGAGAAGTGCCGCTCGGCCGGCAACGACCGCATCCTGCTCTGCGAGCGGGGCGCCTCGTTCGGCTACCACGATCTCGTCGTCGACATGCGCGGCTTCCCGATCCTTCGGGCATTCGGCTGCCCGGTCATCTACGACGTCACGCACTCGATGCAGCTGCCGGGCGGCGGCGCGCAGACGGGCGGGGTGAAGCAGTACGCGCCCGTGCTCGCTCGGGCGGCGGCCGCGACCGGCTTCGTGGACGGGTTTTTCCTGGAGGTCCACGACGATCCGGAACGGGCCCTGTCCGACGCCTCGACCCAGCTCGACGTCGGGGTCCTCGCGGAGCTCATCCGGACGCTCACGGCGATCCGCTCGGCCGCCGGGCCGCCTTCTCGGTCCGCCTGAGGCCGGCGCTCTCCCCCGTCCTCGCCGCCCCGGCGGGATCCGTTCACGCCCCGTTCATCCCGGGTCGTGCAGCATCTCCCTCGTTCGCTCCCCACGGAACGAACAGGAGGTGGGAATGTTGAGCTCGGTTCGCAGAAGCATCCGTATCGCACTCGTCGTCATCGCGGCCGTCCTGGCCGCTTCGGTCACGGCCTCCGCGGCGCCGGAGAAGGTGGACGTCAACACCGCGTCGCAGCAGCAGCTCGAGGCGCTGCCCGGCATCGGCCCGGCGCTCGCCACGAAGATCATCGCCAACCGTCCGTACTCCTCGATCAACGATCTCTCGCGGGCGGGCGTCCCGGAGTCGACCATCGAGAAGATCAAGCCGCAGGCGAAGGCCGGCCGGGTGAAGTCATCGGACAAGGCGGCGCCGGCGGAGACCTCCAAGGAGAGCTCGAAGCCTGCGGGCGCCGCGAAGACGCCGAAGGCGGAGAAGTCGTCCTCCAGCGCCACCTCGAAGTCCTCGGCGTCGGCTTCGTCGGCTTCGTCGACGGCCGCCGAAGGCAAGGCGTCCGGGGGCACGGTCGACCTGAACACGGCGTCGATGGAGCAGCTCGAGGCCCTGCCGGGCGTCGGCAAGGCCACCGCGACGAAGATCGTCGACGGCCGGCCCTACTCCTCGGTCGACGACCTGTCCCGGGTCGGCGTCTCCCAGAAGACGATCGACAAGATCCGCGGCTCGGTCGTCGCCACCGGCGGATCCGGCAAGTCCTCGTCCTCGTCGAAGCGCCCATCGCAGAGCTCCTCCCCGGCATCCGCCGACGCGACGTCGGCCCCGGGCGGGTCCTCGTCCTCATCGTCTGCGTCGCACCGCTCGAGCTCGGCGTCCACGTCGTCCGCCTCGAAGGACGAGGAGGTCGCTCCGCGGACGCCGCCGGCGAAGGGAATGGTGTGGGTGAATACGGCGACGAAGGTCTACCACTTCGAGGGAGATCGCTGGTACGGCAAGACCAAGGAAGGCAAGTTCATGACGGAGGCGGACGCTCAGAAGGCGGGCTATCGCGCCTCGAAGCAGGAGAATCCCAACGACTCGAAGCAGTGACCGGGCGGATCGTCGAAAATGCGAGGGCCGCGCGCGAGCGCGGCCCTTTTTCATACATCGTCGGTGAGCGCGGCTCGAGGAAGTATTCGCTACAGCTGATGGATCGGCGCTTCATTCGACTTGCGTCGAGCGGATAAAGGGATCCTTCGGCGCTACGCGCCTCAGGATGACGCGTAAGGAGCTACGCTCTCACGCGTCACTTCGCCGCCTTCTTCTTCGACGCCGCGGACGCCTTCACGTCGACGGCCGTGGCGGTCATCCGGTACTCGATCGTGACCTTCTCGCCGACCTTCAGGTCCCCGGTGACCTTCGTCGAGGCGTCGCGGGCGATCTCCCACCTGTCCTGGCCCTTCTGCACGGCGATCATCGTGTCGTTGACCTCGAGAACCGGGCCGGTGACCTGGTAGGTCTTGATGGCGGCGGACGCGGGCCCGGCCAGGGCCAACCATCCCAGAGTCACGAGCAGCGGCAGCGCAACGCGTTTCTTCATTGTGTTTCCTCCGCCGCAAATTCTAGACCGGGGCGCCTCCTTCGGCCGGCGTCGAGCTCTCTGCGCTCAGGAGGCCCCGCGAATCGCGATCAGCGGCTCGGCCTCGACCGCGTAGCCCGCGCCGATCCACGCGTCGAGCCCGCCCGCGAGCGGGCGGACCAGCCGGAACCCCCTGTCGATCAGCATGCGCGCCACACGGGCGGCCGTGGCCTCGTTGGGTCACGTGCAGTAGAGGATGATCTCCCGGTCGCGCGGCAGCTCCGCGAGCCGCGCGTCGAGCTCGGATGCCGCCAGCACGACGGCGCCCGGGATTCGGCGCGGGTCGCGGTCGAGCGCACCCGGGGTGCGCACGTCGACGACGACGGGGCTCTTGCCCTCGTCCATGAGGGACCGCAGCTCGTCGACGGAGATCCGCGCCATCCGCAGCATCCGGTAGAAGCGGCGCCGCTGCCACCACTTCAGCGCGACGAACACCGCGAGGCCGGCGCCGAGGAGGACCAGGGCTCCGCTCCCGAGCGATGCGATCGCCGCGATGACCCGGTCGATGGCGCGGTGGAAGAGCATGCCCGCGACGACTCCCGCACCCGCCCACAGGAGCGCCCCGCCCGAGTCGTAGAGCAGGAAGGTCGGGAGACGGGCTCCGACGGCGCCGGCCATCGGCGGCGCGACGGTGGAGAAGCCGGGGATGAACTTGGCGAGCAGGAGCGAGGGCATCCCGTAGCGCTCGAAGACCGACTCGGTCTGACGGACGCACGAGTCCGGGGAGAGCGAGATGCGGCAGAGGGTCTTCAGGATTCGGTTGCCCTGCACGCGGCCGAGCGCGAACCACAGGGAATCCGCCGCGACGGAAGCCGCGACGGCGCCGAGCAGGACCTGCCAGGCCGCGAGCTTCCCGTCGACCGCGAGGGCTCCCGCCACCACGAGGACGGGGATCGCCGGAATCGGAAGCCCGAGCTGCTCGAGCAGGACGACGCCGATGACCAGGGGAAGGCCATAGGAGGCGACGGACTGGGTCAGGGAGAACATCGGGGGCATTCTATGAGGTCGTGACGCGACCGGTGACCTGCGCCCGATCACCTAAGATACCGGCTCCATGAGCCTCGACATCGCGCGCCGGGTTCTCGAGATCGAGGCGGACTCGGTCCGTCGACAGGTCGACAACCTCGGTCCCTCGTTCCTCGCGGCCCTCGAGGCGATCCGGGTCTCCGACGGACGCATCTGCGTGACGGGGATCGGCAAGTCGGGCCTGGTCGGCCAGAAGATCGCGGCGACCCTCGCCTCGACCGGCACGCCGGCCTACTTCCTCCACGCGGGAGAAGCGAGCCACGGCGATCTCGGCATGCTCATGCCCGGCGACGTTCTCCTCGCGCTCTCCTACTCGGGGGCGACCCCCGAGGTCGTCCGCCTCATCGAGTTCGCCGGCAAGCGCGGAATCCGCACGATCGCGATCACCGGGGAGACCGGCTCCCCGGCGGCGAACGCCGCGCAGATATCCATCTCGGCCGCGATCCCGCGCGAGGCCTGTCCCCTCAACCTCGCGCCGACGGCCTCCACGACGGCGATGCTGGCGCTCGGCGACGCCCTCGCGCTCTCGCTGTCCGAGCGGCGGGGATTCGGCGAACGCGACTTCGCGGAGCTCCATCCCGGCGGGTCGATCGGGATGCGCCTGGCGAAGGTTCGCGACCTGATGCGGACGGGCAGCCGCGTCCCGCGCGTCGCCGAGGACGCGCCGATGACGGAGGCGATCCACGAGATGTCGCGCAAGATGATGGGCATCACCGCGGTGGTGGACGCCGAGGGGCGCCTGCGCGGAGTGATCTCCGACGGCGACCTGCGGCGCCTTCTGGAGAGCGATCCCGCGAAGCTTCAGAGTGCCGCCGGAGCGTGCGGCCGCCCGAACCCGAGGACGATCGACGGCGAGGAGTTCGCGTCCGCGGCGCTGGAGGCGATGCGCTCCAACCGGATCACCTCGCTGTTCGTCCTCGACGGCGGCGGCCGGCTCGAGGGCGCGGTCCACATGCACGATCTGCTCGAACGGGGACTGGGAGAGGGAAGCTGAGAGTCGAGTGTCGAGAGCCGATGTTGAGAGCCAGTGTTGAGAGGAAGAGTTGAGAGGAAGAGTTGAAAACTAGAAACCGAAGGGCCGCTCGGCCCATCCGCGCCCTCTTTCTCGACGTGGACGGCGTCCTGACGGACGGCCGCATCTACCTGGATGGCCGCGGCAACGAGCTGAAGGTCTTCGACACGAAGGACGGCCACGGCATGCGCAAGGCCGCCGCGGCCGGGATCACGATCTGCTGGATCTCGGGCCGCGCCTCGCCGGCCACCGCCCGGCGCGCGCGCGAGCTCGGCGTCACCCACTGCTACCAGGGCGTGCGCGACAAGGCCCTGCGGATCGAGGCGGTGCGCCGCCGCCTGCGCCTGACTCGCGACGAGATGGCCGCGATCGGGGACGACGAGCCCGACATCCCCATGTTCCAGGCCGCCGCGCTCTCGGCGTGCCCGTCCGACGCGGTGCCCGCCGCCCGGCGCTACGCCTCGGTCGTGCTGAAGAGTCCCGGGGGACGCGGCGCGGCGCGGGAGTTCATCGAGATGATCCTGAAGCGCAACGGCCAGAGCGGCATCGTCACGCACAGGCCCACCGCCGGGGGGCGGCGGAGGTCATAGGCTCAAGCTCACGGGTGACCGGTCACGGGTACCGGCCCACGCCGCCCTGCCCCACCCCCTACGACTGCGGCGCCGCCCTCCTGCGGAAGATGTAAGCGATCAGGATCCCGAGCAGATACAAGCCGATCATCGGGAGCGCGAACACGCACTGCGTCGCGACGTCCGGGGTGGGCGTGATGATCGCGGCGATGATGAAGATGACCAGGACCGCGTACTTGAACTTCTTCAGCAGCCAGATCTCCGACACGATGCCCAGCCGCGCCAGGAAGAAGATCAGGATCGGCATCTCGAAGCAGATCCCGAGCCCCAGGATCAGCTTCGTGGCCAGCGACAGGTATTCGTTGATCGTGATCACCGCCTGGAAGGGCTCGCCGACCTTCACGAGGAAGCCGACGACCAGCGGAAACGCCTCGTAGTACGCAAACGCGCAGCCGGAGAAGAAGAACAGGGCGCCGAAGGTCACGAACGGGACGACGTACTTCTTCTCGCGCCGGTAGAGAGCCGGCGAGATGAAGAGCCAGACCTGCCAGATGACGATGGGGGCCGAGAGAAGCGTCCCCGCCAGCAGCGCGACCCGGAAGTACATCAGGAACGGCTCGGTCAGGGTCGTGTACGAGAGGTTCTGCCCGGGAGGCAGGACCCGGCGGATCGGCACGGCCAGGAAGTCGAAGATCCGCGGCGCGAAGGCCCAGGCGGCCAGGAACCCGACGAAGATCGCCACGAGCGAGACGATCAACCGCTTCCGGAGCTCTTCCAGGTGCTGGAAGAACCCCATCCGCGGAAGCTCCTCGGGCTCCTCGCCGCCGCCTGACTGAGCCCCGCCGATGAGCTCCCGGGGATTGAAGGTCAAGCGGGACGGATCGGGGGGGTTTCCCGGGCAACCCCCGGCTCCGCCGGAGCGGAGACGGCCGGCGCGGGGACCGGCGGCGCGGCGGCCGGCGGGTCGGGGACCGCGGAGAGGGTGCTCTTCACCTCCGCGACCTGCTTCCGGACCGCCTCGGCCTCGTGCTTGCCCTGCTCGATCTCATCCTCGATCGTCTTCTTGAGATCCTCGGAAGCCTTCTTGAACTCGGCCAGCCCGCGGCCCAGGGATTTCCCGAGCTCGGGCAGTTTCTTCGGGCCGAACACGAGAAGGGCCACGACGAAAATCAGGATCAATTCGGGCATGCCAATGGAGCCGAACATGTTCTCGTTCCTCGCAAGTCGATTTTACGACGTGGCGGCGGACTCCGGGAGACTTTCGAGAGTCGAAGTGCCAGAATGGCGACGAGGAGGCAGCGCTTGAGATTACATCGGTCCCGACTCTTTTTCGCGCTGGCGCTCCTCGCGGGCGCCACCATCGCCGGGGGCATTTTCGCGGGCCGCCTGAACGCCAGCCCGGAGCGCGAGACCCCGTCTCTCGACGAATACGCCGACATCCTGACGACCCTGTCCGACTGGTCTCCCGAGCCGATCGCCCCGGACAAGATCGTCTACGCGTCGATCCACGGCATGCTCGCGCGGCTCGACCCCCACACCTCCTTCCTCGAGCCGGACGAGTTCTCGGCGATGAAAGAGAAGCAGCACGGCTCCTTCTACGGCCTCGGCATCCAGATCCAGAAGCGCATGGGCAAGATCACCGTGATCGCGCCGATGGAGGGGACGCCGGCCTACAAGATGGGAATCCGCGCCGGCGACATCATCACGCACATCGGCGAGGAGGAGCTCAAGGAAGAGACGACCACCGAGGACGTCGTCCGCAAGCTCCGTGGCCCCAAGGGGACGACCGTCGCGATCACCATCCGCCGGGTCGGGTTCCCCGAGCCCATCCACATGACGATCACGCGCGCGGAGATCCCGACCCGGTCCGTGCGCTACGCCTTCATGCTCGAGCCCGGCGTGGGCTACATCATGCTTTCGGACTTCACGCACACCTCGAGCAAGGAGCTCTACGAGGCGATCGACAAGCTCCAGAAAGAGGGCATGAAGAAGCTCCTGTTCGACCTCCGCGGCAACCCGGGCGGGGTTCTCGAGCAGGCGGTCGACGTGACGGACGTCTTCGTTCCCAAGGGCTCGATGGTCGTCTACACCAAGGGCCGGACCGCGTCCTCGGCGCAGGAGTACTACGCGCCGGGTGAGGGTTCGCACTTCGACCAGCCGCTCGTCGTGCTCGTCAATCGCGGCTCCGCGTCGGCCTCGGAGATCGTCGCCGGTGCCATCCAGGACCACGACCGCGGGGTCATCGTCGGTCAGCGCACGTGGGGCAAGGGCCTCGTGCAGAGCGTCTATACGCTGTCCTACGGCGCCGGGCTCGCTCTGACGACCGCCCGCTACTACACCCCGTCGGGTCGGTGGATTCAGAGGGATTACAGCGACCTGCTCGCGTACGTGAACCCCGGCGATCCGGACAGCCCGGACGAGGGGAAGGCGGAGGACGCGCCGAAACCGTCGCCTTCTTCAGGCGAGAGCGCCGTGTTCTACACGGACGCCGGGCGCATCGTGCACGCGCAGGGCGGCATCACGCCGGACTCCATCGTCCGCAACGACCGCGACTCCAAGCTCCTCCAGCAGCTCCTCGCGCGTTACGCCTTCTTCAACTTCGCGGTGGACTGGCTCGCCCGTCACCCGAAGGTCTCTCAGGACTTCGCCGTGACCCCGGAGATCCGGCAGGAGTTCTTCGAGTTCGTCGAGAAGACGGCGAAGTACTCGACCGTCGAGGAGCTGTCGAAGGCATACGCCGACGACCCGAACCGCAGCCTCGTCGACCTGGCGCTGCGGATCGAGGTCGTGAACGCGCGGTTCGGGACGGAGGCCGGCCGGCGGGTGTTCGCCACGGGCGACCCGCAGATCCAGAAGGGCCTGACGCTCTTCGACGAGGCCGCGCGGATCGCCGCGATGCCGAAGAAGAAGCGCGAGATGGCGGTGAAGGCGGGGCTGTAGAGAGGCTCCGGAACAGGGGCGAACTCACCAGGGCGGCCGGCTGGCCGCCCTGAGCATTTAGGGGCTTGCCTGCCATTCTGGCCGTGCAGCGGCCAGCACCTCCCTCTCCCCCCCCGGCGGTGGGGAGAGGGTTGGGGTGAGGGGGGCTAGCCACGGATCCGTCGCAGATTGCGATCATCCGCCTCCGCGAGTGATTCGGCGTGGCGCGTGCCTCTGAACCCGGGGCACCGCCTCACCCGGCCCTCTCCCCCCGCGTTGCGTGGGGAGAGGGCATATGGCTGGCCGGCGTCTGTCGTCTCCGTCGGCCTGCACGGAAGGTCCTTCTTCGGCGCCTGCGGCCTGTGCGAGCCGACCCGCGGAACCCCGGAGACACCACTGCTCTCTTGGAGACCTCAGGCGGCCAACGGCCTCCGAGGAACACCCTTTCCCCCTCGTACGGGTGCCCTCAGCCCCCGGGGACCCGAGACCCTCCAGGGGCCGAGACGGCCGCCATGCGACTGCCGTCGTGCGCTCCGCCGCGTCCCGGTCCGGGATGGAGAGTGATCTCTCTTCGCAGGATCGCCGGTCTCCTCCTTACCCCAACCCCACGCTGGGGGAGAGGGAGATCGAGAGGTTTGCCGCGGCGCACCTCGAGGCGCCTCCGCAGACCGTGACCCGCCCCAAAACAAAATGCCCCGCCTCTCGGCGGGGCAATGGTTTCTCGGGGCGATCCCCCGCGTTCGCGCTACTGGTGGGTCGCGACGTTGTTGTCCACGACGAACTTCCGGCGGCCGATCTCGGTCCGATTCCCCTGCCGGTCGGTCACGTAGACGACGAGGTCGTGCGGCGAGTCCGAGAGCCGCGTCGTGTCGAGCAGGAACGAGAACCCGACGTTGTTCGAGAAGACCCTCGGGTCGGTCGCGCGGACGTCCGGCCGCGAGAGGCCGTAGTTCGCCGTGCCGACGACCTGTCCGTCGATGTCGATGTCGACGCGGCCCACGCCCTGGAAGTCGTCCGCCCATCCGAAGACCTCGAAGATGCCGTTGATGAACTGGTAATCGGTCGGCGTGTCGACGTACCCGAACGCCGGCTGGTCGCCGAACTGCTGGTCGCAGAGGATGTCGACGGACATGGCGCCGATCTGCACGACCGTCTCCTCCTCGTCGCCGACCCGAACCGCGATGGTGTGCTTGCCGGGGCTCGTGAAGCCTCCGATGACGAACGTCTGGAAGTCGCTCGTCGGCAGCAGGATCGCGATCCGGCCCGTCGGGTCGTCCGCATCGCGGACGAGCGCGAACGAGAACAGGAAGCCGGCGTTGTCCGCGTTGACGTAGCCCGAGTAGCTGCGCGCCACGTCCGGCCTGTTCACCCCGTAGCAGTTGGTCAGGGTCTGGCCGAGCTGGACGCAGCTGGTGCGCGTGTTGGCGACGATCTGGCCGTCGAGCAGCAGCTCCACGTAGGAGACCTGACCGCGGTCGAGCGCCGAGCCGACGTCGAGCGTCCAGCCCGCCACGATGTTCGTGAGGATGTCGCCGCAGATGTCGGGGGTGCAGGGCGAGGGGATCCCGCCGCCGATCTGCGAGCAGAAGAGAGAGGCCTTGTCGAGCGGGAAGTCGATCTGTCCGAACGGCTCCAGGTTCTGGCCGACGTTCGTGATCTGGACCGTGCGCGAGCCGAGCTCCCGGGTCGCACCCTCGTTGTCGGTCGCCTGCACCGAGAGCACGTGGATCCCGTTGATGAACTGCGTCGTGTCGATGTTCGCGGTGAACCCGGAGTACAGCGAGTTCGGGACGTCGGGGAACGCGGCGGCGACGTCCGGCCGCGTCGAGCCGTAGATCGCGTTCGAGGGCTGGCCGCGTCCGACCGCTCCGGCCACGATGCCGCCGTCGACGAGAAAGTCGATGTGGTCGACCTCGACGTCGTCGAGCGCCCAGCCGGTCACGGGGAAGGAGCCGAGGGCGCCCTCGAGCCCCGTCGGCCCGGGCGTGTCGATGTAGCCGAACGGCGCCTGGTTGACCGAGTCGTCGACGATGACGTGGACCGTCCCGATGATGAACTGCTTCTCGGTCGACGCCTCCGTCACGCGGATGGAGATCGTGTGCGGCCCGTCCGAGTAGACGCCGCGCGCCAGGAACGACGTGAGGAACCCGGGCTGCGGCGTCGCGCTGTTGTAGTACGTCGGAAAGATCTCGAGCACGTCCGGCCGCGGAAGACCGGTGTCGGCGCGATTCACCAGGACGTCGTCGACGAGAACCTCGACGCGGTCCAGGTTGTGAAAGTCCAGGACGAACCCGGAGACCCGAACGATCCCGCTGACGGTCTGCCCCTCGCTCGGGAAGTCGATGCCTCCGATCGGCTGCGCGGCAGCAGATCTGGACAGAAACCAGACCGCGACGACCGCGAGCGCCAGAAGCCGGGGCGCCTTCCTAACCATGCGCATTCCTCCCGAAAATTTAAGATGAGAATGTGAAAATTGGCCCGGAAAGTCAAGCGGTAACAACCGTTCGCCTCATTTTTTTAGGCAACGGTGCCCGCGAAATGCTAAAACGCCCGGAGCGATGTCTCAATCCGCCTGCGGATTTCCCGACATTCCCGGGCCCGCGTGCGGAGGGAGCGCCGCATCGTGACCTCCGTCACCTCCCGCCGCGGCTTCCTGCGTTCGCGAGCGTTCCAGGCCGCGGCCTCGCTTCTGCTCGCCGCGGCGCTGCTCGCCTTCTTCCTCTCGCGCGTCCCGATCGCGGAGATCGGACGGCAGATCGCCGCCGCCTCGCCGGCGTGGCTCGCCGTCGCCGGGGTGCTCTCGCTCGGGACGTTCGTGATGCGCGCTCTCCGCTGGATGTGGATCCTTCGCCCGGTCGGCCGCGTGGGATTCGTGCCGTCCCTGCGCGCGACCTCGATCGGGTTCGCCGCGAACACGGTGCTGCCGGCGCGCGCCGGCGAGGTGCTGCGGCCCGCGATCCTCTCCCGGGAGGCGAATCTGCCCTTCACCGCGCTGCTCGCGTCGATCCTCTTCGAGCGGATCCTCGACGCTCTCGCCCAGCTCACCTTCCTGACGATTGCTCTGGTCGGGACGCCCCCGGGAGGCGCGACCGGAGCGATGGCGTCGGGACGCGTGCGGTGGGTCGCCGGAGCCGTCGGCGCGGTCGCCGTGGGAGTGGCGCTGTTCGCCGTCGTCTGGAGAGGCGCGACGGAGCGCCTCGTCGACCAGCTGCTGCGCGTGCTTCCCGAGCGGGTTCGGCCTCGGATCCGCGGCCTGGCGCACACGTTTCTCGACGGTTTCGCCTCGCTCAGGAGCCCGCGGCTGCTCGTGCTCGTGGTCGCCGGCTCGCTCGGCATGTGGCTCGTGGTCAACGTTCAGATCTACTGCGTCATGCGAGCCTTCGGCCTGGACCTGCCGCTCTCCGCCGCGTACGTCGTCACGACGGCGGCGGTGCTCGGCCTCGCCGTGCCGACTCCGGGCGGAGTCGGCGGCTACCACGCGGCCGTGCAGTTCGCTCTCACCAGCGTGTTCCGCGTCGCGGTCGCCACGGCGACCGGAGTCGCGCTGATCGCCCACGCCATCTCGTTCGTGCCGATCTCGCTGATCGGTTTCGCGTGGCTGGCCATCCGACCGGTGAGGAAGGCGGAGGCGGACGGAGCGGAGAACCGTAAGACCTGAGACGTATTAGCGATCGCTAATATATTCGTCGGCGTCCATCGAGCTCGATCGGTGTCGGCACGCCATCCGATCCTTCACGGCTCACCGCTCACGGCTTGCGGCTTGCGGCTCACGGACCGGCCATTCCGCGATACTCTTTCTCTCGTGAAATGTCCCTTCTGCGCCGCGGTGGACGACCGCGTCGTCGACTCTCGCGAGAGCCGCGAGGGAGAGGTCATCCGGCGGCGGCGGGAGTGCACCGCCTGCGGCCGGCGGTTCACCTCCTACGAGACGATCGAGGAGATCCCGTACATG
>Ga0163163_10003431_pt1 | contig 13467 bp, 7 predicted proteins | sample S65metaG_FD_119766 | JGI IMG/M metagenome (GOLD analysis project Ga0163163, IMG submission 119766) | Switchgrass rhizosphere microbial communities from Kellogg Biological Station, Michigan, USA - S6-5 metaG | ecosystem: Host-associated > Plants > Roots > Rhizosphere > Soil | place: USA: Michigan... | reverse complement strand
GCCAGAACGCGGACCTGTGGACGCTCCCGGTGGATCCGGCGAGCGGACGGCCGACCGGTCCCCCGACCGAGGCGATCGCGACGAACCGCGAGGACAGCCGCGGCGCGTGGTCGCCCGACGGGAGGCGCATCGCCTTCAACTCCGATCGCGGCGGCGAGATGAACATCTGGGTCCGGGACCTCGGCGGCGGCGCGACGAGGGACCCGGAAGCGAGGCAGCTCACGCACGGAGCCGGCGGCGACTACCAGGGCACATGGTCGCCGGACGGACGCACCATCGTGTTCTTCTCCTCGCGGTCGGGCACGGCCGACATCTGGAAGGTCGACGTCGGCTCGGGCGACACGGCACCGCTCACGCAGACGCCGTCGCTCGACGTCAATCCGTTCTTCTCGCCCGACGGACGCTGGATCGCGTTCCAGTCGGACCGGAGCGGGCGCCTCGAGGTCTGGCTCATGCGCGCGGACGGTTCCGATCCGCGCCCCCTGACGCGGACCGGCGTGATCGGGCACTTCCTGCGCTGGACGCCGGACGCCCGCGCCGTCGTCTACCGGGCCCCGGGCCCGCCGCGGACGATGCGTGTCGCGCTCGACGGGGGCGATCCCGAGCCGACGGCCGAGGTCGCCGGAGGCGCGCACATGTCGTTCTCGCCGGACTTCTCGCGCATCATGGACGTCGTCGCGCACAAGACGCTGTGGGTCTCGCCGCTTCGGGGAGGTGCGCCGGAGAAGGTGTTCGAGTTCGAGGATTCCGACTCGCGCATCGACTATCCCGCGTGGTCGCCGGACGGGACCCGCGTCCTGTTCGACCGGTTTCGCCCGCAGGGAAGCGACATCTGGATGATGGAGGGAGTCGAGTGAGAATGGGGCTTCTGCTGAGCGCATTCGTTCTCGCCGCCGCCGCCCGGTTTCCCGCTCCGCAGGCGGACGGCTGGGCCGAGTCGACGCCGGAGCGCGAGGGTCTCGACCGCGCCGCTCTCGCGGCGTTCGACGCGGAGCTCGCCGCCGGCAAGCACGGCTACGTCGACTCGATGCTCGTGATCCGCCACGGGCGCGTCGCCTACGAGAAGACGTACGACTGGTCGAAGGAGTACGTCCGGCTCTTCGCCGGCAAGGGCGCGCCGGGCATCTACAACTACTACGACCCGGGCTGGCACCCGTACTACAAGGGCACGCGGCTGCACACGATGCAGTCCGTGTCGAAGAGCGTCACGTCGGCGCTCGTCGGGATTGCGATCGCGCGCGGCGAGATCCCCGGCGTGGACGTGAAAGTCATGCCGTACTTCCGGGACTTCGGGATTCCGCCGGACCCGCGGCGCGACGCCATGACGCTGCGCGACGTGCTCACGATGACCACGGGCATCCGCTGGGACGAGGAGTCCGCCGACTACACGGACCCCCGTAACAACTGCGCGGTCATGGAGGGCAAGGACGACTGGGTCCGCTACGTCCTCGAGCAGCCGATGGCCGAGCAGCCCGGAAAGGCGTTCGTCTACAACAGCGGCGCGACGGAGCTGCTGTCGTACCTGATCTGGAAGACGACGGGCAGGCAGGCGGACGACTACGCGAAGGAGCACCTCTTCGGTCCTCTCGGGATCGACTTCCACTGGAAGCGGACTCCGAAAGGCCTCGCGGACACCGAGGGGGGCTTGTACCTCGCTCCTCGCGACCTGGCGAAGCTCGGCGAGCTCTACATGAAGGACGGCGTTTGGCGGGGCAAGCGGATCCTGCCCAAAGGCTGGGCCGCCGAGTCGGTGGCGCCGCGAGTCGATACGCACGAGAAGGAATTCCGCTACGGGTACCAGTGGTGGATCCCCCCGGCCTCCGCGTCGGACGGGGCGAAGCCAAAGGCCTTCGCGGCGTGGGGCTACGGCGGGCAGTTTCTCTTCGTCGTGCCCGATCTCGACCTGATCGCGGTCTTCACCGGCTGGAACATCTACGACAAGCCGGAGCTCGACCCGGACCTCGCCCTGGGCCGAGTCTTGAATGCGGTGCGGTCCCCGAAATGACCATCGCGGCCGGCACCCGCGTGGGCCCCTTCGAGGTCCTCGCCCCACTCGGGGCCGGCGGAATGGGCGAGGTCTACCGCGCGCGCGACACCCGGCTCGGCCGGGAGGTCGCCATCAAGGTCCTCCCCTCCGACTTCTCGCGCGATCCCGAGCGTCTCGCGCGTTTCGACCGCGAGGCGCGGCTTCTCGCGTCCCTGAACCATCCCAACATCGCGGCGATCTACGGCGTTGAGCAGGCCGGCGACATGCCGGTCCTCGTGCTCGAGCTCGTGCAGGGCGATACCCTCGCCGAACGCCTCGCCGCCGGCGCCATGCCGCTCGACGAGGCGACGGAGGTCGCACGACAGATTGCCGACGCGCTCGAGGCGGCCCACGGAGCCGGCATCATCCACCGCGATCTCAAACCCGCCAACATCAAGGTCACGCCCGACGGCCGCGTCAAGGTCCTCGACTTTGGTCTCGCCAAGGCACTGGCGCAGGACCCCTCCGCCGCGGCCGACGCCTCGCACTCACCGACGATCACCTCGGGCGGCACCGGCCACGGCGTGATCCTCGGCACCGCCGCCTACATGTCGCCGGAGCAGGCGCGCGGCAAGCTCGTCGACCGCCGCACGGACGTGTGGGCGTTCGGCGCGGTTCTCTACGAGATGCTCTCCGGACGGAAGGCGTTCGGCGGCGAGAGCCTCTCCGATACGCTGGCCGCGATCCTCAAGTCGGATCCGGAGTGGGCCGCGCTGCCAGAGGACACGCCCACCGGCGTCCGGCGCTTACTGCGCCGCTGCCTGGCCAGGGATCCGCGTAGGCGGTTGCACGACATCGCGGACGCACGCTTGGAGATCGAGGACGCCGGAGCGGAGTCGCCGGTCGCCGGACAAGCCTCCGAGCCGCGGCGGGCTGCCCGCGCGGTTCTCCCCGGGGTCGCGCTCGTGGCGGCATTGCTCGGTGCTCTCGCCGCATGGCGCTTCGCCGGGCGGGCGTCGGCCGCGCGGCCCAGACTTTCGCAACTGGCCCGCATCACGCAGACCATCGGCCGGTCCGAGTGGCCGACCTGGTCGCCCGACGGCAGTCTCCTCGCGTACTCGTCCAATCGCACGGGCGACTTCGAGATCTTCGTGCGGCGGGGGGATTCGGGCCAGGACGTCGACATCACGAACGACAAGTCGCAGGACGTCCAACCGGCGTTCTCGCCCGACGGAAGCACGATCGCGTTCGTCTCCACGCGCTCCTCGAGGACGGGCCTCTCGAAAATCGGCGGCACGCTCGCACGCAACGCTCGCACCTACGGTGGCGACCTCTGGGTGATTCCGGCGCTCGGCGGAGCCGCGAGGCGAATCGCGTCGGACGCGAACTTCCCGGTCTGGCGTCCCGACGGGAAGGCGATCCTCTACGTCAGCGGGCTGGAGAGCCGTCGCACGATCCAGGAGGCGCCTCGTGACGGCGGCGCGCCGCGTACGGTGCTCTCGAACTCGCAGTGGGAGATCACGCGCCTGGGTTGCTCGCCGGACGGCAGATGGATCAGCTTCGAGACGCAGCTCGAGGGAATCCTGATGATGCCGAAGGCGGGCGGACAGCCTCATGCCCTGCGCCCGATGAGCCTGAGCCATGCCTGGGACGGCGTCTCGTGGCGCATCTACTTCACCGAACGGAATCCTCGGGGCGGCATGCGGATCATGTACGGGGACGTCGATCCGAACACCGGCCGGCTGCGCGGCGACCCGACGACCCTGAGCGTCGGCACCGGCCTCTTCTGGGAGCTCGCGGTCGCGCGCGACGGCCGGATTGCGGCACGCGAGGAGGAGGCGTCGCGAAATCTGACGCGGCTCCCGCTGGCGCCCGACGGGGCGACGCCCGCCGGCCCCGAGGAGGCGCTCTCGACGGGTCGCGTCACCGAGGATTACCCCAGCGTCTCGCCGGATGGACGGCGGATCGCCTTCGTCAGCGACCTGCTGGGTCAGTTCGAGGTCTGGGTGCTCGACCTCGACACCGGACGCAGAGAGCGCCTTCAGCTTCCCGGAGAAGACCGGTCCCAGATGGGCGGAGTCTGGCTGCCGAACGGCCGCGACATCGTCCTCGGTCGCCTCGAAATGGACGACACGCCGTGGAACTGGCTGGTGGCGGTCGACGGGAGCCGGTCCGAGAAGCTCTTCCAGAGGAGCAATTATGTGAGCGGCGGCTGGACGATCGCACCCTTTCCGGACGGCCGGAAGCTCGTTTTCGCCGACCTCGCGGATGGTTTCCAACAGGTGATCGCCTACGACGTCGCGACGAAAACGAGGACGCAGCTGACGAGCGACCCCAACGACAAGTACGACACCATCCCGTCGCCGGATGGCCGCTGGATTGCCGTCACGGCCGTGAAGGACGGCGTGATTCAGCTCTTCCGCATGCCCGCCGCGGGAGGCTCCCTCCAGCAGCTGACGAAAGGCTTCGAGCGGATGCGCCACCCGTTCTTTTCGCCCGACGGAAGGTGGATCTACATCCAGCCGAGTCACCGCAACATCTACCGCGTTCGCGTGGAGGGCGGTCCTCTGGAGCCGGTCACCCGATTCCCCGAGGGCGGGCTCTTCCTCGAGGAACCGACGCTCTCTCCCGACGGGCGTTATCTCTACTATTGCCGCGAGAACGGCGGGTCCTCGCTCTGGCTGCTCGACATCGAACACGAGAAGAAGAGCTCGTGACCCCGCCCACGGCCCACGTTTTCCGTGGGAGCTCCCGATGACACTGGCGGCCGGCACCCGCCTCGGCCCATACGAGATCCTCTCTCCAATCGGTTCGGGCGGCATGGGCGAGGTCTATCGCGCGCGCGACATGCGGCTCGGGCGCGAGGCCGCGATCAAGGTGCTGCCGGCGGCGTTCGCCCGCGACGAGGAGCGGCTCGCCCGGTTCGAGCAGGAGGCGCGGTCGGCCTCGGCGCTCAACCATGCCGGCATCGTCACGATCTACGAGATCGGCCGCGCCGACGACACGCCGTACATCGCGATGGAGCTCGTCGACGGCCGGACGCTGCGCGACCAGCTCTCGGAAGGCGCGACTCCGCTTCGCCGCCTGCTCGCCCAGGCGAGCCAGATGGCCGACGCGCTCGCGCGCGCGCACGAGGCCGGCATCGTGCACCGGGACCTCAAGCCCGAGAACGTCATGACGACGCGCGACGGGATCAAGATCCTCGACTTCGGGCTGGCGAAGCTCATCCCGCGCACCGAGGGCGATTCCTCGCAGCTGGCGACGGCGATCGAGCCGACCCGCTCCGGAGTCGTGATCGGCACGGCGGGCTACATGTCGCCGGAGCAGGCGAGCGGGAAGGCCGTGGACTTCCGGTCGGATCAGTTCGCTCTGGGGTCGATCCTGTACGAGATGGCCGCCGGCCGGCGGGCGTTCTCCCGCGGCACGGCCGCGGAGACCCTCGCCGCGATCATCCGCGACGACCCGGAGGCGCTCGAGTCTATCTCGCCCGGCGTCCCCGCCCCGCTGCGCTGGGTGATCGAGCGGTGTCTCCAGAAGGATCCGCACGATCGGTACGCGGCCACGCGGGATCTCGCGCGCGATCTCGCACAGCTTCGCGATCGCGCCTCGGAGATCGGCCGCGAGACGTCCTCCGCGCCGCCTTCGGCCGCCCGGCGAAGCCACCGGCTGATTCCCGCCCTCGCCGGCGCGTTGCTCCTCGCCGGCATCGCCGTAGCGGCGCTGCTGCTTCGTACGCGGCCGGCGGCGGATTCGCGGGCGGTTCGATTCACCGTTGCGATTCCTCGCGGGACGACGTACGCGCCTCCGATCGAGACGTCTCGCGGCTTCTCCATTTCGCCCGACGGCACCCGCCTCGCGATCGAGGCGATCTCCCACGGCCACCGCCGGTTGTACGTGCGGCCGCTCGACGCCGACGAGGCCACCGAGATCGAGGGCTCGATCGACGCGACGGCGGCGTTCTGGTCGCCGGACAGCCGATCGCTCGCCTTCTTCGCAAACGGCAAGCTGAGGCGGGTTCCCGCCTCGGGCGGGCCTCCGGTCGACGTCTGCGACGTTCGCTTCGCCACGGTCGGCGCCTGGGGAGGTCTCGACACCATCCTCTTCTCGAACCTCGAGCCTCCGGGGATCTACCGCGTGTCCGCCACCGGCGGCGAGCCCGTGCGGGTCACGATCCCAAGTCTCCCCCAGGGACAGGAGAGTCACCTCTGGCCCCAGTTCCTCTCCGACGGAAAGCGGTTCCTGTTCCTCACGAATCGTTTCTCCGGCCTCAAGCAGCGCGAGCTGACCCTCGCCTCGCTGGACGGGAACGAACGGCGCACTCTCGGGCGTCTCGACTACCGTTACGAATACGCCGCCCCGGGATGGCTTCTCTACGTTCGAGACGGCGCGCTCATGGCGCAGCCGTTCGACGAGAAACAGGGACGGTTGAGCGGCGAGCCTCGGGTGGTGGCGACGAACGTGCACCACCACTTCGGCCCCGGGCACGCGAGCTTCTCCGTCTCCCGCACCGGGACGATCGCGTATCAGAGCGCCGCGGCTCCGTCGCGTCTCGCATGGCTCGATCGGAACGGAAGGGAGACGGGATCGCTCGGCGTGCCCTCGGTCGTCGAAGGAGTGCGGATCTCGCCGGACGGAAGCCGCGCCGCCGTCGACATCGCCGATCCCCGAACCGGGACGTCGGACGTCTGGGTCTTCGATCTCGCGTCGGGAGTCTCGACCAGGCTGCATACCGACTCCGCCGACGAGAAGGACCCGGTCTGGTCGCCCGACGGGTCGCGGCTCTACTACCGATCGGATCGCACCGGTCCTCCGGACATTTACGTGCTCACCCTGCGAGACTCGACCGAAAAAAACCTCCACCCGCAGCCCGGCGTCGAGCAGCCCGAGGACGCCTCCCGCGACGGCCGGGTGCTCGTCTCGCTCCACCAGGTGCAGTCGGAGGTGTGGAACGTGCAGCTGCTGGCCCTCGGCGATCGGCCGCCGCCCACTGCATGGCTCGCGACACGCTTCAGCCAGACGAGCCCGCGCCTGTCGCCCGACGGGCGCTGGATCGCCTACGCGTCGGACGAATCCGGCGACCCCGAGGTGTACGTCGCCGCGACGGAGGGAGGCGCCGATAAACGCCGCATCTCGGCGGCGGGCGGACGGCGTCCGAGGTGGCGCGCCGACGGCAGGGAGCTCTTCTTCCTGGCGCCCGGCGGCGTGGTCATGGCCGCGGAGGTGCGCCCGGGAGAGTCGTGGACGGCCGCGGCTCCCCAGCCGCTGTTTCGCCTGGAGACGGAGATCGAGAACTGGGACGTGACTCCCGACGGCGCGAGATTCCTGGTCACGATGCCCGTCGAGAAGACTCGCGAGTCGCCGCTCCACGTCATCCTCAACTGGCCCGAGACGCTGAAGAATCCATGAGCCTCGCCGCCGGAACGCGCCTCGGTCCCTACGAGATCCTCGCGCCGCTCGGCGCCGGCGGAATGGGAGAGGTCTATCGCGCCCGCGACACGCGGCTCGGGCGTGACGTCGCGGTCAAAGTGTTGCCCGCGGCGCTGGCGACCGACCCCGAGCGGCTCCGGCGCTTCGAGCGCGAGGCGCGCGCGGCCTCCGCGCTCAATCATCCGAACATCCTCTCGATCCACGACCTCGGTACGCACGAGGGAGTGTCGTACGTGGTCTTCGAGCTGCTCGAGGGCCAGACTCTCCGTGAACGCCTGTCCGAAGAGAGGATTCCTGTCCGCCGCGCCGTGGACTACGGAGTCGAGCTCGCGCGGGGACTCGCCGCGGCGCACGAGAAGGGAATCGTGCACCGCGATCTCAAGCCGGAAAACGTCTTCCTGACCGCGGACGGACAACTCAAGATTCTGGACTTCGGTCTCGCGACCCGCGTCCCGCCCGAGGCGAAGCAGCCCGTCACGACCGCCCCGACGCAGACCGCCGCGACGGAGCCGGGCGTCGTGATGGGCACCGTGGGTTACATGTCACCCGAGCAGGTGCGCGGGCAGCCCGCGGATCCGCGTTCGGACGTCTTCGCTCTCGGCGCGCTTCTCTACGAGATGCTGACGGGCGAACGCGCCTTCGCCGGAGCCACGACGGCGGACACCATGAGCGCGATCCTCCGCGAACATCCTCCGGAGCCCTCGAGCCGGCGTCCCGAGGCGACTGCGGCTCTGGATCGCGTGGTCGCGCGCTGCCTGGAGAAGAACGCCTCCGAGCGGTACCAGTCCGTCCGCGATCTGGGCTATGCGCTCGGGGAGCCTGGGCTGCTCGTCTCGGCCCCGGTCCCCGTGGCGCCCCCCGCGCCACGCCGGCGCCGTTGGGCCGCCGCCACCGTGACCGGAGCGGCCGTCCTGCTCGTCGCGCTCTTCGCGGCCAACGTCGGAGGCGTCCGTGACCGGCTCCTGTCTTCTCCGGCGAAACATCGGATCCAGTCGCTCGCCGTCCTCCCGCTCGAGAATTTCTCACGCGATCCCGACCAGGAGTACTTCGCGGACGGGATGACCGAGGAGCTGATCACGAATCTGGCGCAGATCGGCTCACTCCGCGTCAGCTCGCGGACGTCCGCCATGCGGTACAAGAAGACCCGCAAGTCGGTGCCGGAGATCGGACGCGAGCTGGGAGTGGACGCGGTCCTCGAGGGCTCGGTGCAGCGGGCGGGCAATCGGGTGCGCATCACCGCGCAGCTGGTCGACGCCGTATCGGACCGGCACGTCTGGGCTTCCAGCTACGAGCGGGAGCTCAGCGACGTGCTCTCGCTTCAGGCGGAGGTCGCGCGGGCGATCGCCGCCGAGATCGGCGTCCGGCTCACGCCGCAGGAGCGCTCGCGGCTCGCCCGGAAGCGGACGATCGACCCCCAGGCGTACGAGGCGTACCTCAGGGGCCTCTACCATCTTTATCGCAAGACGCCCTCCGACACCGGGGAGGCGCTTCGCTACTTCGAGCAGGCGGGGGCCATGCAGCCCGACTACGCCCTCGCCCAGGTGGGAATCTCCGAGACGTACGCTCAAATGGCGGGTTCGGCCTACGACCTCCTCCCTCCCCTCGAGGCCTACCCGAAGGCGAGGGCCGCGGCGAAGCGCGCGGTGGAGCTCGAGCCCGACCTCGCGCGCGGCTACAACTCGCTGGCGTGGATCGCGTTCGTCCTCGACCACGACGTCCCGACGGCCGAGGCCCAGTTCCGCCGGGCGCTCGCCCTCGATCCGAACCTTCCGGAGATTCGCCAGACGTACGCCGTGCTTCTCGCGAGAACGTCGCGATTCGACGACGCCATTCGCGAGATGAAGCGGGCGCAGGAGCTCGACCCGCTCTCCTCGTACTTCGCGACGGGCGTCGGATTCGCCCTTCTCTGGGCGAAACGTCACGATGAGGCCACGAGCTGGTTTCGACGAGTCCTCGAAACCGATCCGAAGTTCCTGCGCGCGCACTGGGGCCTGGGCCTCACCGAGGCGTCGGCGCGAGACTACGACGCCTCGATTCCCGAGCTTCAGACGGCGGTCGACCTGTCTGACGGCGGGGCGGCGTTCCTGTGCTCCCTCGGGTATGCGTTCGCCGCCGTGAACAAGCGGACGGAGGCCACCCGAATCGTGGAAGAGCTGATGAAGAGATCCAGATCGGGCTACGTTCCGGCGAGCACCGTCGCCGCCGTCTTCTCGGGCCTGGGAGACAGGGATCAGGCGATGACGTGGCTCGAGCGTGCCGATCGCGAGCGGGATCCATGGGTAACGTCGCTCGCCATCGACTTCATGTTCGATCCTCTTCGCTCGGATCCTCGGTTCCAGAGCCTGGTGCATCGGTTGGGACTGAGCTGAGCCCGCACCCGACGACACGCGGTCGTACCTTTACCGCTTCCTGAGGATCCTCGACGAGTTCGGCGTGATCGCCGCCTGCTCGATCCGGCGTTCGCCCAGGCCTACGCCAGGAACCTCGACTTCAGCGCCGCGAGGGTCGAGGACAGATCACCCTGCTGCTCGACGTGTCCCTTCGGCGTCAGCTGATCGATGACCATCGGCAGGATCGCCGCGAGCGCTCCGGCGACCGCGCCCGGCGGAAGCCCGAGCTTCTGCGACATGCCCTGGACCTGGCCGTGGCCGAGCACGCTCGACACTTCGTCGCCGGAGACCGGCACGTTCTTTCCGGTCGAGACCCACGAGTCGGCTTGCTGGCCGAGGCCGGCCGTGCGGAACTTGTCGAGAAGGCCCGAGAGCCCGCCCGGCTGTCCGGCGATCACGCTCGTTGCCATGTCCATGAGCGAGCCCTGCCGAGTCTCGTCACCGAAGTGATCCCCGAGCTGACCGCCCGCCCCGCCGAGAAGCTGGTCGAAGAGTCCCATGGCAACCTCCTTGAAGGTGAGACCGAGATATCACGGACTCCTCGACGGTCAGACCGAGGGGTTACCCGGACCCGGCTCGCCGGCGCGGCCCCGCGAGCCGGAAGCGCTACAGGCTGATCAGGCACCACTCCTCGGACCACGGCAGGCGCGACATCTGGAGCGACGGCCGGCCCGCCGACTGCACCGCGAAGCCGTCCGAGAAGTTGACGCCGAACCCGTTCTCCGGGTCGTAGAGCCCCGGCTCGACGGAGAAGATCATCCCCGCCTCGAGCATCGTGTAGTCGCCGAGCGCGAGGTACGGAGGCTGGTGCCCCTCGACGCCCATGCCGTGCGCGGGCCGGTGGTAGATGTATTTCGCCATCCCCTCCTTCACCTGGTGGCCGTGGATCTCGTATGCGACCGTCGAGCACGCGACGCCCTCGCGCGATAGGTCCTTCTGCATCAGGCAGCAGTCCCGCGAGACGGTCCACACCTTCTTCTGGTGATCGGTCCACGGAGCGATGAGGAACGCGCGGTAGAGCTCGCCGCCGCAGCCGCCGATCTCGACGCCTCCGGCGATCTGGAGCGCCTGCCCCTTCTGGATCTTGTTGTAGTGCATCTGGTTCGGGTGCGGGTAGGCCGTGCCGACGCCGCAGCGGACGCCGACCTCCAGGTCGATGCCGACGGCGGTGTGCGGCTTGCCGTCGCGCTTGATGCCCGACATGAGCCGTCCCATCCCGAACTCCTGGGCGGCCATGCCGAGCTCGTAGTCGGTCAGGTCCGTGCCCTTCGCGAGGAGCAGGTCGCGCGCGAACGCGTGCGTCTCGTCGAAGACGCGGTACGCGCGACGCCAGAGCGCGAGCTCCTCGGGCGACTTGACCATGCGCATCCTCTCGCAGTGCTCCGCGACCGAGTCGAACTTCGTGTCCTTGAGGAAGACGCTCGATGCCTTGGAGAGCTGCCGCGGCGAGAGGTCGCGGTCGGTGGCGATCCGCTTGCCGTCGTAGCCGCGCTTCTTCAGTCCCTTCAGCACCCACTCGAAGAGGTCGACCTTCGCGCCCTGCTGGACCTTGCCCTCGTTCGGGAACGCGCCGTCGGCGTGCTGGAAGTCGAAGTAGTACTCGGACTCGGTCGCCCACCATCCCTTGACGAGGTCGCGGTCCAGGCCCGGGTGAAACCAGATCGTCGCGAACCGGTCGGCGGGGAGGAAGACGGAGAACGGCCGCTCGGTGGTCGTGAAGAAGAGGCCGGTGAAGTAGATGATGTTCATCGGGTCCGCCAGCCAGACCCCCGCGAACCCGTTCTCGCCGAGGTACGCCTGCAGCGCCTTCGCGCGCGCCTGGTGCCACTCGAGGGGAAGGCGGTCGACCGTCGCCGGTGCGAGGCCGTCGTCGTCCTTCAGAAAGAGCGCGGCGGAACGGGAGCCGTCCACGTCGGGCGCCGGCCGGGACGCGGCCAGGGGTGAGCCCGCCGCGAGCGCGGCGCCGCCCGCGGAGACGAGACCTCCCGAGACGAGGAACGACCTGCGGTCGAGCGTCATGTTCTCCTCCGAAAAGGCGGTGCGATCCTACCGAAGACCGGCTAGGGTAGAGCGCGAATGCCACTGCTCCTCGTCCTCGTCGGTCTGGGCGCCGTCGGGTTCCTCGTCGACCGGGTGCTGCTCTGGATGGAGTGGCGCGGCTGGATCGACTACCGCCGCACCGACCCGGGCCGGCTCCAGGCGAGCCAGGTCGGGCCGGCGTTCCTCGCCATCCAGGGGCTCCTCGAGCCCGACAGGAGGCACGCGGCGAAGGAGCGGACCCGGCTTCGGACCGAGCGCGACGCGTCCGAAGACGGAACGGACCCCGAGCCGCCGGACGGGGAGGAGGGCCGCGCTTGAGGCGCCGCCTGGCCTTCTACTACGTCTCGACGGTCGGGGTCTTCGGTGCGGGCATCGCCCTGGTGCTCATGCAGGGACGCGCGCTCGAATCCGCGCGTCCGGGAGCGTCCGCCCCGCCCGGGGGCGCCGCACCGGTGTCGCAGAACGTTCTCGACGCGCTGAGGCATCCGCTGCCCCTGCTGCTCGTCCAACTCATTCTCGTCGTGGCCGCGGCGCGCGCTCTCGGCGCGCTCTTCCAGCGGATCGGCCAGCCCCCGGTCATCGGCGAGATCGTCGCCGGCATCCTCCTCGGGCCTTCATTCCTCGGAGCGCTCGCGCCGCGGACGTTCGAGACGCTCTTCCCGGCTTCGGCGGCCGGGCTGCTCAAGCTTTTCGCGGAGATCGGCGTGCTGCTGTTCCTGTTCGCCGTCGGGCTCGAGCTCGACGTGGGCCGCCTGCGGCAGAGCGCGCGGACGGCGGTCGTCGTCAGCCACGCGTCGATCGTCGTGCCCTACTTTCTCGGGGTCGGCAGCGCGCTCTTCCTGTATCGGGAGCACGCGCCCGCCGGCGTGCCCTTCGTGCCGTTCGCCCTGTTCATGGGGATCGCGATGAGCATCACCGCGTTCCCGGTGCTGGTTCGCATCCTCAAGGAGAAGGGGCTCTTCGGCAGCGAGCTCGGCAACACGGCGGTGACCGCCGCCGCGGTGGACGACGTGACGGCGTGGAGTCTGCTCGCGATGGTGGTGGCGATCTCGGCGTCCCGCGGCCTCTGGGCGGCGACGGTCACGATGCTGCTCACGATCGCGTTCGTCGCCGCGATGGTGCTCGCGGTCGGGCCGGCACTGCGGCGGCTCCTCGTCGCGCACGCCGAGCGGGACGAGCCCGGCAAAACGGCGGTGGCGGCCGTGCTGGTCGTCCTGCTCGCCTCGGCGCTGACGACGGAGCTCATCGGCATCCACGCCCTCTTCGGCGCATTCCTCGCCGGCGTGGTCATGCCCCGGCGGCCACGGTTCCGCGCCTACCTGACGGAGCGGCTCGAGGAGTTCTCCTCCGTGTTCCTCCTCCCGGTGTTTTTCGCGTTCACCGGTCTGCGGACGCGAATCGGCCTGCTCGACGACGCGCGCAGCTGGCTCATCTGCGGGGCGCTCATCCTGGTCGCGACGGCGGGTAAGCTCGGCGGCACGCTCTTCGCTGCGCGTGCGAGCGGAGCCTCGTGGTACGACTCGTTCACGCTCGGGGCGCTGATGAACTCGCGCGGCCTGATGGAGCTGATCGCGCTGAATGTCGGCTACGAGCTGGGGATACTCTCGCCGAGGATCTTCGCGATGATGGTTCTGATGGCGCTCG
>Ga0163163_10003428_pt1 | contig 13477 bp, 10 predicted proteins | sample S65metaG_FD_119766 | JGI IMG/M metagenome (GOLD analysis project Ga0163163, IMG submission 119766) | Switchgrass rhizosphere microbial communities from Kellogg Biological Station, Michigan, USA - S6-5 metaG | ecosystem: Host-associated > Plants > Roots > Rhizosphere > Soil | place: USA... | reverse complement strand
GAAGGCCATCGCATCGGTGGCCGAGAAGTTCTCCAGGTCGGATTGATAGCCGATTCCAGGGCGATGATAGGAGCTTGCGTTGAATGCCGTCCCGAGGAATTGTTCTACGAGCCGGCCGGTCGGAGAACTGTCGGTGCGCATACGCCGCTCTTCCATCACGACGTCGCGCTCCTTATAGAACTCGCGCATGACCGGATGCAACAGTCGTTCCGACTCAATGTACGCCCAGAGCTCCAGTCGATTGATTGGCATGGAATAGAAGTACTGGGTCTCGTCCGAGGCGGTGCCGGCGTTCATTCCGGCTCCACCTTCACGCTCCACGATCTCTCCGAACTCATTGGCGATCACGTACTGGTTGGCGTCCGCGACAGCCTTTTTCCAGGCTTCTTCCAGCCGGGCCAGATCTTTCGGGTCGCGATGAACCCGCTTGAGCTTCTCCGCCTCGTAAGCGGCGTAAGCCTTTTCCACGGCGTCAAGAGCCGGCTTTTCCTTCGCGTAATTTTTGGTCCCGATGGTCGGCGTTCCCTTGAAGGCCATGTGCTCCATCATGTGGGCGATGCCGGTCCTGCCGGTGGGATCCTGAGCGGAGCCGGCGTCGACGAACAAATTGAATGAGAACACCGGGGCCTCGTGCCGTTGACAAAGTACGACGGTCAGGCCGTTGGGTAGTTTCTGAACCGTCACCCGTTTCTCGAACGAGGCAATATCTTGTCCGAAGAGGGAAGTGGCAAGGCAGAGTAGAACCGCGAGCAGTAAAAAGGTACGAGCCTTCATCAGGCCTCCGTGGGCAGAGGTAACCAATCCCTAACGGTACAGCTTTGGATTTAGAGCAGTCAAACCGCAGGTTTGAGTATTAGACGTCGAAGACTCGGTAAGGTACCGGCGGGTTCATCTGCTGGAGGATGTGGAGCGCGACGTTGTAGACGGGAATGCCGCCTGTAGTCTTTCCGTCGGGCGACCCATGATGTGCGTGTCCATGAAGAATAAGGTTAGCGCCGTGGCGGTCGGCGACCTCCGAGAGACGTGAGTTGCCGAGGTAGGGAAAGATTTCGAGAGGCTCGCCTTTGACGGTGTCCCCAATAGGGGCGTAGTGGATGACGATGACCCGCTTCTCGGTACGAAGCTGGGAGAGGGCGCGTTCGAGTTTGAGAGCTTCATCGACTGCGGCCTGCACGAATGCTTTCACTTCCGGTTCGCCGAAGGCGGTAAGTATGCCGCGGCCGAAGCCTCCGAGAAAGCCCTTGGTTCCTGCAAAGCCCACGCCGTCCCGTTCGTAGCCGGTGCCATCGAGAACCTTGATGCCTTCCGCGGTCATCATGCGCATCAACTCGTCCTGCTGTCCGCTCTCGTAGTCATGATTGCCAAGAACGGCGACGATGGGAACTCGCAAACGCACCAAGGCGTTAAGCAAGGATTCCATCTCATTCGGACGGCCGTAGTTGGTGAGATCCCCGGCGAGCACCATGATGTCCGCATCGTCGCGCACGCGATTCATCTGCTCGCGGATACGATCGTAGTTCTGCGGCGTGAAATGCAAGTCGGCGGTGGCGGCGATTCTCATGTTTGTTGCATGTACCTTATTAAGCAGCCGCGTCCGGGGCAGGAAGCAACTTTTCTCCGCGGAGGCTGCGATGATATTCGATCAGGTTTGCCATGCCCCATTCATGAATGTCGATGGCAAACATGTTTTCGTCGATAAGACTGCCGCGGAAATGGGCTCGCGGATTCGGCGAGTCCAACTCGCCTCGAAGGCGACCGAGCAGATCGTCCCACACTTCGCGAGGGATGTAGTCGCAATGCGCGGGATAGGTGTACTGGAACAGGATCATGGCCCATAGCACGATCATCCAGTGCTCGCCGACAATATTCAGGACGCGATTCCAGTCCAGTCGGCCGTGGGTACCATGAATCACATGGATGATGTCGGCGCCGTCAAAGCGCTCCCGCCGTGTGACAAAGAGCTTGGACGCGATCAGTTCTTCGGGAGCCAAAACACGCGAGGGCACACCGATGACGTCGGCTGGAGAGCCGCGTTCGATCCATGAGCGATCGACCGTGATCACGGCGTTACTCATGCCGGTAATGAGGTCAACGAAGAACTCCCCGCGATGAGCCTTCGCCAGCCAGACGGGATCGCGAACCTCGGTTACGAAGCCCGCTTCCTGCAATTTGTGCAATGCTACAGGGACATCTTCCGGCGCAAGGAACAAATCAAGGTCCTTGGTGTTCCGCCATATTCCGGTATGTTGCCCGAGCGCGAACGCACCAGAAACGACGTAGGGAATTTTGCTCGTGTTCATGAGCTGGAGTACTTCCCGGAAGAGCCTCTCCTGCTCGGGTGGGAACACGGGTGGTTTAGACGTGCTTACCGGCAACGGTTTTTCGTCATGGTTCGGCACCCAAGCTTGGATGTAAACTTTGCCACCAGTGTTGTTGGAAATACGACACCGCTGCAGGATTCCTGAGTAGATGGTTGCGGCGGACATGGTACCTGTCGCATCTTATTTAGCTATGCCCAAGAACGAGACGGTCGTCGACATTGAAGGCAAGCACCTGAAGGTCTCCAACCTCGACAAGATTCTGTACCCGGAGGTTGGATTCACCAAGGGACAGCTAATCGATTACTACGCGCGGATCGCGCCCGTGGTGTTGCCGCACTTGAAGGATCGCCCGCTCACGCTAAAGCGATATCCAAACGGCGTTACGGGCATGCACTTCTATGAAAAGAATTGCCCGGAGCATCGTCCGGACTTTGTTCAGGTCGCTCCGGTGTGGAGTGCCGGAAACAACAAGTGGATGAACTACTGCCTCGCACAGGACATGGCGACGCTGGTCTGGGCGGCGAACCTGGCGGATATCGAGCTGCATACCTCGCTTTCGAAGTCCGACGAGATGACACGTCCAACGTTCATCGTGTTCGATCTCGACCCGGGGGCTCCGGCCGACATTGTTCAATGCTGCCAGGTCGGCCTGATGGTCCGGGATGTCTTCGCCAGCTTCGGTCTGGAGGCTTTTGCCAAGACATCGGGGTCCAAAGGGTTGCAGGTTTATGTGCCCTTGAACACAGCGGTCACCTACGACCAGACAAAACCTTTCGCCCACGAATTGGCGCGAGTGCTGGAACGGCAGCATCCCGAGCTGATCGTCAGCGACATGAAGAAGGTTCTGCGGACCGGCAAGATCCTTGTGGATTGGAGCCAGAACGACGATTACAAAACCACGGTGTGCGTTTATTCGTTACGGGCCAAAGAGCGGCCAACGGTTTCGACGCCAGTGTCCTGGGATGAAGTCGAGCAGTGCTTCAAGAAGAAGGATGCAGAACGGCTGGTGTTCACCGCAGACCAGGTCTTGAAACGAGTGGAGAAGGTAGGCGACCTGTTCGAACCAGTATTAAAGATGAAGCAAAAGCTGCCATCGATCGAGAAGTTGAGTGCAATGGCGCCGGCGGCTCCGGGAACCGTGGTGCCGAAAACCACGGCGAAGAGGACGGCGGCGGCCACCGAGCGGGCCAAAGTCATGTCCCGAAAACCTCGTGCAAAACGGAAGGTAGGTTAAGTCAGATGGCGAGGAACGCTCAGTCCCAGGCAGCAGAGGCTCAGCAGCAGGAGACTCCGCAGACCGGCCGGATTCATGTCGGGACATCCGGTTGGGCTTACAAAGCATGGCAACCGGATTTCTATCCTGAGAAACTCGCGCAGACGAAGTTCCTGCAGCACTACGCGACGCAGTTGAACACCGTCGAGGTCAACTACACCTTCCGGCACCTGCTTACCGAAAAGACGATTGAGAATTGGTTAAAGCAGACACCGGAGAACTTTCAGTTCGTGGTGAAGGCGAGCCAGAGGATTACGCACATCAAGCGGCTGAAGGATGTCGACGACGCTCTGGGTAGATTCTTATCCTCGGTTGCTCCTCTTGCCAGCGCAGGGCGATTAGGCCCTATTTTGTTTCAGTTACCACCAAACATGAAAGCGGTACCAGAGGTTCTGGATAACTTCCTCACGCTGCTACCGAGGACGCTTCGAGCTGCGTTTGAGTTTCGTCACCAGAGCTGGTTCGCGCCCGAGATCGAGGAGATTCTCAGGCGTCATGAAGCAGCGCTTTGCGTTGCGGAATCGGACGATTTCGTCACACCCGAAGTAGTGACGGCTCCCTTCGTCTATTTCCGCTTCCGCTGCTCCGAGTATCCCGAGGCGGTTCGCGCAAAATTGCTGGAACGGGTTGTTAAAGTGCTGGAGGGTGGTAAAGAAGTGTTCGCATTCTTTAAGCATGAAGAACGGCCGGACGGGGCACTTTGGGCTCGCGAATTACTGACCTCCGTTCAGCTACCGCCTGCGTAGTCGGGTATCAGCCTCGCCATTCCCGCGTCCTGATTCAACGCCGAAAATGGTCTCGTGGCCGTCTCGTCCAATCAGCGTTCGCTCGACTCCTTTCGTGACTACCTTAAGGTTGAAAAGGGGCTCGCGCCGCTAACGCTTCAGGCGTACCAGCGCGACCTGCTTCAATTTGCCGAGTTCCTCCGGGATCGGCGGTCACTGACCGAGGCCAAGCGCCAGGACGTGCGGGATTTTCTTGAGCATCTGTTCCACCACCAGGTGGATGGCCGGACGGTGGCACGCAAGCTCTCGACGCTGCGTCACTTCTATAAGTTCCTGCTGCTCGATCGCCATATTGCCCACGATCCAACCCTGAATATCGACACTCCGAAGCAGTGGAAGGTATTGCCGAAATCGCTGGCGCGTTCGGAAGTCGAAATCATGCTGAAGCCACGAGTCCATCGCGATGACAAGCAGTCGCAGGCGCTGGCACTGCGCGATCGCGCACTGCTGGAGATGCTTTATGCCGGGGCTGTACGCGTGTCTGAACTTTGCGGCCTGAAACTGGACGACCTGAAGTTGGATCTCGGATACATGATGGTTCGAGGAAAAGGCGACAAGGAGCGCATCGTTCCACTTGGGCAGGCATCGCTGGAAGCCATCTCCATATATCTGCGGGACGGGCGCGGTGTGCTGTTGCGGGAACGTCGCTCACCCCTTGTGTTTATCGATGTTCGCGGGACGGGACTTACGCGGCAGAGGGTGTGGCAATTGGTCAACGAGGCCTCAAAGGAAATCGGCCATCATGCCAGTCCTCACATGATGCGACACAGTGCGGCAACACACATGGTGGAAAATGGCGCGGACCTGCGCACAGTCCAGACGATCCTCGGCCACGCTGATATTTCGACAACGCAGATCTACACACACCTGGCGCTCGACCGACTGAAGGCGGTTTACAAGAATCATCATCCGCGCGCGCGTACCCGCACTGTTGGCACCGAAGGCAAGTCATGAGCGACAAAAAGCGCAGCGCGGTCCAAAAGGGAATCGACCAGTTCCTGCGCTCGTTATCGGAGAAGAATTCGTCTCCCCATACGATCAAGGCTTACACGACGGACCTCGGACAGTTTGCCGAGTTTCTCGGCGAGGGCGCGAACTGGGGCGATATCGACCACGTTCGAATCCGCGGCTTCCTCTCGCACCTTTACGAAAAAGGATTGAGCAAGACTTCCGTGGCGCGTGCACTGGCAGCACTGCGGTCGCTGTATAAATGGCTGGCGCGAGAGGGAATGGTCGAGCAGAATCCCGCGGCCCTGGTATCGACGCCAAAATTGGCGAAGAAACTTCCTCGCGTTCCCAGCATTGAGGAGATGACGACGATCCTCGACGGTCCGATGCCGGAACAGGCGACATTTCCGGAAAGAGATCGAGTGATCTTCGAACTGCTTTACGGATGCGGTATCCGTAACTCGGAGTTGATCGGCATCAATCTCGAACACATTTATTGGAGCAACGAGGCCATTCTCGTTCGCGGCAAAGGGAAGAAGGAACGTTTCGTTCCATTGAGCGACTCTGCGGCAATCGCATTGCGCGAATATCTTCCAAAGCGGCAGGAATCGCTGCTGAAGCTTCGCAGGAATACTCCGGCATTGGTAGTGAATAATCGCGCTGGGCGACTTACGACGCGGAGTGTTGGGCGGATCGTAAAGGCCATTGCCGTGGCTCGAGGCCTGTCACCGGACGTACATCCTCACACGCTTCGGCACGCGTTCGGAACCCACATGCTGGAAGAGGGCGCGGATTTGCGCTCGATCCAGGAACTGCTCGGTCACGAGCGCCTTGCGACGACCCAACGCTACACTCAGCTTTCGATGAAGAAAGTGCTGGAAGTTTATGACCAGACACATCCGCGTGCGAAATAGTTCCGTTACTTCCGTCACCTTGCGGCTTATGGCCGGCGATCACTAAGGTATGGCTATGAGTACAGGCCCGAAGTCCATCTCCGACCGCCGATTTACTCCCCGCGCTCGTGTCGAGATCACCTCGATGATGCGTGCTGCCGATCAGAAGATTTGCGGAATCGTTATCGATTTGACGGAGCAGGGAATGGCGGTACGCTCCACGGAAAGCCTCCTGTCGAATTCCATATTGGATGTTTGGTTCTCGCTGCCCTACAGCGACCATACGATTCAGTGCGAGGGCAAGGTCATCTGGACGGATGGCATGGGACGCGCCGGAGTACAGTTCATCCAACTCCCTGAAGATACGCGCCGCAATCTCGCGGAGTGGCTTACCCAGTACGCTCCCAAATCAGGCGCGTAGCCAACCACACTCGGCAATCAGACTTCGGTGGGGAATTTCTCCGCGTGCATTTGCTCCCAGGCCTTAAACACTCGATTCCTGAGCTCCGTCGTTAATCTCTCGTAGGCCTTCTCCGGTGCCTCATTCGGATTCGGGTAGATAGGATCGAGGACTTCGATCTGCAGGTGTGAGAATCCCTGGAATTGTTTTCCGCGAGGCCACGCCTCGTAAAATCCTTCGAGCGCTACCGGGACGATTGGCACGTTCATGTGATGCGCCAGGATTGCGGCACCCTTCTTGAACGAGCGCGGCGTACCGTCAATGCTGCGTTCTCCTTCAGGATAGAGCATCAGGACTTTATTGTTACGGAGACCATAGGCTCCGGCGCGCATAGCAGGCACCAGATTTGCGTCAGGGTCGACGGGAATGAGACGAAGGAACTTCGCCAGCTGCCTCAACAATCCCCCGCCAAATATTTCGCTAGTCCCAACATAAAAAACATTGTGGAAGATCTGCCATGGCAGTGTGGCGGTGAGGATCGGCGCATCGAGGAAACTCTGATGGTTAGGGCAGATGATGAAGGGCGGCTGCTTCGGCAGCTTGTCCATGCCGCGGATTTGAAGATGGAATTTATCCTCGGCGAAGATCGTTACCGTTTTCCCGCACAGATACCAGAGGGGATCGAGAATGTACCGATGCCGGGTTATGGCCAGTACGCTTGGGTCGGTAACTTCGCCGGCGAGAATCGTGTCCCATCCAGCGGGTGGAGCGGCGGTCTGTCCGATGCTGGAACGAACGAGGTCAACAACTTCGCGAACGGTATAGACCTCCGATGCAGCTGTGTCGTGGACATCCGCTCCCAGGGCCTGTTCCAACGCGGTAAGTAGCTCGACGCGTTCCATCGAATCCAGGCCAAGATCCAGTTCCAGGTTGTCGCGAGGGTGAATCTTCGCAACCTGGACCTTGCTGGATTTCTTCAGAATGTCGAGTGCGGTCTGAACTTCCGGGATCTCAAGCCACTGTTGTTCATCAGCAGTTAGATCGCGCTCGATTGGTGCGTCATCTGCGAGTGACTTAGCTTGCTTCTCACGAACCTTCTTCTCGATTTCAAAACGGCGCAGCTTGCGGGTGGTAGTGCGCGGCAAATCTTCCTGCCAGATTTCGTAGCTGAGGATTCGCTTAGTTGGCGGCAGCGTTGCCGAGATGCCTTCGATATCGAAACGAATGACTTCCCGCGTATTGACGATCTTCTTTTGCCGAAGAACGTCGAAGTTGGGGACGACCACACCATGCAGACGCTCGCCCTTGGGCTCTCCGGGCTTACCTTCAAGACCGATGACGCAAATTTCTTTAATCCACGGAGACTTCAAGTAATAGTTCTCGATCTCTTCCGGATAAATGTTCTTACCCGAGCTGAGGACGATAATTTCCTTGGCGCGGCCGGTGATGAAGAAATTGCCGTGCTCATCCATGTAGCCGAGATCGCCGGAGTGAAACCATCCGTCTTTATCAATGACCGCGGCAGTCGCGTCGGGGCGGTTGTAGTAGCCCTTCATGATGGTCTTGCCGCGAATGATGATCTCGCCGATTGGCGGACCCTCGCCGTCTTCCGGGGGTTGTGCGTTGAATATCTTGGATTCGACCCCCGGGAGTGGCGGGCCAATGGATCCCATCACATTGTTGTTCGGCCTCGTGCAATGCGATCCGCCGGTTACCTCGGTCAGTCCATACGCCTGGAGAATCGTAAATCCTAATGCTTCGAAGTCGCGGCCTATGGCGCCGTCGAAGCGCGATCCGCCGGTGACGAAGTAACGCATCTTTGGGCCGAGCAGATCGTGGATCTTCTTAAATATCTTCTTGCCGGGATTCAGCCCGACCTTGCGCACAATCCGATTCATGACCAGCAGCGTGTTGAAGATTCTCCAGGTGGTATTCCCCTTGGCTTTCGCTTCAGAAAAGATCCTGTCGTGAATCAGGTAAAAGAATTGTGGGACGCAGCAGAAGATGGTGATGTCGCGTTCGCGGAGAGCTCGCATCAACTCCGTGGTGTTGAGCGATTCGAGATATACGACCTTGGCTCCGACAGCCAGAGGAAGCAGGATGTTTGCCATCTGTGCCAGCGCGTGAAACAAGGGCAGCACGCCAAGCAGGGCATCCCGATGATCGACGCGAATGAAGTTGAAGACCGCATCCATTTCGCCGCGCAGGTTGTCATGCGTCAGCATTACACCCTTGGGATCGCTGGTGGTGCCAGAGGTATAGAGGATGCAGGCAATGTCCTCGGGCTTGCTCTTGGCAGGAAAGAAATTCCCGGGGCCGCTCTCGAACATGGTGTCGAGCGAGGGCTGGCCGTTCATCGGACCCGCCATCGAGATCAGCCGAACATCGAGGTCAGCTACGGACCGTTCGGCCAACGGACGGAATTTCTCGTCGACAAAGAGCAGAGTCGCTCCACTGTCCAGCAGCAACTTTGTAACCTGGTCATCATGGAAGGCGGTGTCGAGAGGCACCACGGTGTTGCCGGAGGCCACGATTCCGAGCTGCGTCGCCAGCCAGCGGGGGCTGTTTGCAGCCAGGATGGCGCATCGTGCGCCACCAGTGACTCCGCTCTCGTGAAGCCAATGGCCGATGGACTCCGCCATGCGGCGAAGTTCGACGTAGTTGTACCGCTCCACTCCGTCGCTCGCCGCTTTCTGTCCGTCCGGGACGGCTGCGTGCTGCATCTCGACGGCGATGGCGTCAGGGAACCGGCCAACTGTTTCCAGGAATCGGCTGTAGAACATGGTGTCTGCCGAATATTACAGGACGGGAGCAGGTCAGAACACTTTTTCGTTCTAGCTGCAGAACTCGATTTGTGTGCACTCCGGAAGGGTCGAAGGCATCACAGGCTTTACGGAGGATTGCGCATGCAGACTGCTCACGAATTATTTATTCACGAACTCACCGATATGCTCAGTGCGGAGCGCCAACTGGTTGAGGCGCTTGGCAAGCAAGCTGAAGAGAGCTCCCGGCCAGATCTCAAGAAGGCGTTTGAGAGTCACCGCGAACAAACTGAGAAACAGGTCCAACGTTTGGAGCAGTGCTTCGATGAGCTAGGCGAGGAGCCCGAAGAGACCGAATGTAAAGGAATCAAGGGTCTGATCGAAGAACACGACAGCTTCATGGAAGAGGAAGATCCGTCGGAGGATATCGCGGACATATTCAATGTTGGTGCAGCATCCAAGGTCGAATCTTACGAGATCTGCGCGTACGAGGGACTGATCCGCCTCGCCGACCTCATGGAGCACAAGAAGGTTTCCAAGCTGCTTGGCCAGAACTTAAAAGAAGAAGAACAGACTGCAAAGAAGATGGAGGCCTTTGCAACGAAGTTGAAGCCGGAACAGATGGGAATGGATGACGAAGAGCTCGAGGAGGAAGAGGAAGCGATGGAAGAGGATGAGATCAGTGCTGATTCATCTGATTCGGAAAGCGGGGCTCGGAAGTCTCCAAGCCGCTCCAAGTCACGTCGTGGACGAGCTGCCTAATAATCGCAAGCCCAACCTTATTTCCAACAGGCCCTTCGCGGGGCCTGTTTCTTTTACAGAATTCAGCGGTCTGCGTCGATTCCCCTATTTTCGCGAGTGGCTGCTTGGGGTACTATCCCTCGAATAGCTGCTATGAGAATCTCTCGATTTCGCGCGTTCAGTCTTCTTCTCGCAATTTTGATGCCGGCGACGCTATGCCATGCCGGCAAGCCGGAATGGGTGGAGGTCCGCTCCAAGCATTTTTCCGTGATCACCGATGATGGGGAAAAGAGTGGTAAAGGGGTAGCGTTGCGCTTTGAACAGATGCGGTCGGGATTTGCGAGCGTCTTTCAAAAGGCCAACGTTAATATTCCCATACCGGTTCAGATCGTCGCCTTCCGAAGCGGCAAAGAACTTAAGCAATATGGGCCAATCTTCAATGGCAAACCCGTCGAACTCGCTGGATTCTTCCAGCCCGGAGAAGATCGCAATTTCATCGCGCTCGATCTTTCCGCACCAAACGGTTGGTCTACCGTGTTCCATGAGTATGCTCATTTGCTGCTCAACAGCAACTTAAAGAGCATGCCATTGTGGTTCGATGAAGGGTATGCCGACTTCCTGTCTACCCTCGATGTCTCGGGCAAGACCATGGCATTCGGGACGTTCCCGCAGGGATACGGCGAGTTACTGGTCAGCTCCAGTTGGATGAAGACGTCGGAGCTGTTCAGCATGACTCATGACTCACGTGACTACAACGAGGGTAGCCGGCGCCACATTCTCTACGCTCAATCCTGGTTGACGGTCCACTACATCATGATGAAGCGCAAGATGGCGCAGACGGATGTTTACCTCAACCTGATGCAGCGGCAGCATCTGTCCATGCAGGAAGCGTTCAAGCAGGCGTTCGGCATGACGACAGAACAGTTCGACAGTGAACTTAGGGGATACATTCGCGGGCAGATGATGTATTACCGGGCCCCTGCGCCTGCCGAGGAGGGCGGTCCATACGAAGTCCATCCCATGAAGGAAACCGACAAGGATGCGATACTTGCCGACTTCAAGTTCCACACCATCCAGCATCTCCAGGAAGGGATGGAGGAGTTCAAGCGCATTCTCACGGCGGACCCCAGTAATCAGCTAGCGAATCGCGGTTTGGGATACGCTTACCTTCGTCAGCGAGATTTTGAGGCAGCAGCGCCATTCTTGAAACGAGCCTCAGAATCGGGCTCCACGGATCCGAGAGTGCACTTCTACAACGCCATGCTGCTGAGCCGCAGCTCAAGCGGGATGGTCAGTGTGAATCGAGACCACCTGGAGGAAGTGCGCTCAGAGTTGAAGAAGTGTCTCCAGCTCGACCCCGAATACGCCGACGCCTACAACCTGCTCGCGTACGTCGATTCTGTGGATGGCGACAACGATGAGGCAATGAGAAACCAGCTAAAGGCTGTCACCCTGAGCCCACGAAACAATTTCTACCAGATGAATCTTGCTACATACCAGATGAGGGCTGAGAAGTTCGACCAAGCCTCGGAGCTATTAAAGAACCTGGTGGCAGGTGGCGATCCGTCGGTTGCGGCAGCGGCGCGACAAAACCTCGAGCAGCTTCAGGCGATGCAGAATTGGAAGAAGGAAAACCCGAATGGGAACATCAGCTTTGACGCGCAACGGGTCGACACTGAAGCGGACACCCCGGCCTCGCTTCAGGTTGATACTGTTAAGGAACTGCCCAGCCAACCGGTTGCGTTCTTGAAGGGGAAGCTTATTGGCGTCAACTGTAGCGCCGAGCCCCAGGCTATCCTGGAGATAAAGAGTGCCAACAAGACCTTCCATCTACGGGCAAAAGACCGTGCCAAGCTTCCGCTGATAGGTGCCGAGCAATTTTCCTGTGCATGGAAGGACAAAGCCGTTGCGGTTAATTACCGCGAAGTCGGTGAAGGTGCCGGAGACCTGATTAGCTTGGAATTCCAATAACCTCATAGTTCGGCAGATCGGGAATCGAATGGGCGAAGCCGGCCCAAGTCCCTGTAATCTCGAACCTTTCTCTCCAGAGTCCTGAGGTAATCCCCAGCATCCAATATAATGTTCATATGGGCTGTGTCTCTGGCTCCTACGGACCCAGCCTCTCGAGGAACTCACGTCTTGATCAATAAGTTGATGGGCAAGGTATTCGGTACCCAGAACGAGCGCGAACTTAAGCGCCTGTGGCCGCGTGTCGCGCGTATTAGTGCTCTCGAACCAGAGATACAGAAGCTCTCGGACGACCAATTACGCGCTAAGACTGACGAATTCCGCAAGCTGATCCAGGATCGCCTGGCTGCTGCTGACACCAGTGCCCCGGAGGACGATGATGCCGGTCGTCGCAAGGAGATCGAGAAGGCGCAAGCAGCGGTAATCGAGCAGGCCCTCGACGAGATATTGGAGGAAGCATTCGCGGTGGTCCGCGAAGCCGGACGCCGTGTCCTCAACATGCGCCATTTTGATGTCCAGCTCATCGGTGGCATGGTTCTGCACCAGGGCAAGATATCGGAAATGAAGACCGGTGAAGGTAAAACGCTGGTCGCCACCCTGCCGGTCTACCTGAACGCGCTCTCTGGCCGCGGAGTTCACGTCGTCACCGTTAACGACTACCTCGCCAAACGCGACTCCGAATGGATGGGCAAGATTTACAACTTCCTCGGCCTGTCGGTGGGCGTGATCGTCCATGAACTCGACGACGACCAGCGCAAGGCTGCGTACGGCGCGGATGTAACGTACGGAACGAATAACGAGTTTGGATTCGATTACCTTCGCGACAACATGAAGTTCGACGTCAACGACTGCGTGCAGCGACCGCATAACTTTGGCATCGTCGACGAAGTCGACTCGATCCTCATCGACGAAGCGCGTACTCCTCTCATCATCAGCGGAGCCAGCGAGGAATCTACCGATAAGTATTTCCGGGTCAATCGCATCATCGGCAAGCTGGAAGAGGGCGAGGAACTCCCGGGCGACGAACCAAACGTCAAGATCCTGACCGGCGACTACGTCATCGACGAAAAACATAAGACCGCGACGGTAACCGAGCAGGGTTGGGAAAAAGTCGAAGGGCTGCTTGGAATCTCAAACATCGCCGACCCCGAGAACTGGGACCTTAAGCACCACGTTGAGACCGCGGTCAAAGCTCATCACCTTTACAAGCGCGACGTAGAGTACGTCGTGAAAGATGGTGAGGTATTAATCGTCGACGAGTTTACCGGACGCTTGATGCCGGGACGTCGCTGGTCCGATGGGCTCCACCAGGCCGTGGAAGCCAAGGAAGGCGTGAAGATCGAGCGCGAGAACCAGACGCTTGCAACGATTACCTTCCAGAATTAT
>Ga0163163_10003427_pt1 | contig 13478 bp, 15 predicted proteins | sample S65metaG_FD_119766 | JGI IMG/M metagenome (GOLD analysis project Ga0163163, IMG submission 119766) | Switchgrass rhizosphere microbial communities from Kellogg Biological Station, Michigan, USA - S6-5 metaG | ecosystem: Host-associated > Plants > Roots > Rhizosphere > Soil | place: USA... | reverse complement strand
GCCACACGTATCCGGTAGTCATTGAAAATCTTTTCCCGCCCTGCTTTCTGTGCCGTTCTGTGCACCTCGACATTTCGCCACTGTTTCACACTTTCTTCGTCTGTCCAAAAAGAAAGCGACAAGACCTTCTCAGGTTGCGTGAGGCTTTGAAATCTTTCAACAGATATGAATCCTTCAATGTTCCCCAGTAAGGGACGCAAGGCAGAAGCCATATCCAGGTATTCTTCCCATCTGCCTTCTGCCGGCATCGCTTCAAAGATGACTGCAATCATGTGCGTTAAATTATTTGACAAAATAAATGCAGCTCTTACCTTTATACTTCATTTAAAACTGAACCATGGAAGACATGCATCCATTTGTCGCCGTTTCTTCATTGATTGGAGAGCCTGCCAGGGCCCGTATGTTATGGAGCCTGCTGGATGGCCGATCATACACCGCAACTGAACTGGCATTTGCAGCTGATATTTCCACTACTTCCGCGAGCAATCACCTTGGCAAAATGCTGGAGGCTGATTTGTTGAGAGTGGATATCCAGGGACGCCACCGGTATTTTTCATTCGCGCGTCCCGAAGTAGCTTATGCCATTGAATCACTGGCCGGCTTGGTAGACAAGCCTGCAAAGCTTACCTCAGATGAAAAGGCAGGAAATGGTATTAAATATTGCAGATCCTGTTATGATCACCTGGCAGGTCATGTTGGTGTTCAAATCACAGAAGCCATGGAGAAAAAAAAGCTGATCAGGAAATTTGAAAAGGAATACCTGATCTCCAAAGAGGGCTGGAAATGGCTTGCTACATTTGGAATCCGACAAGCTGAACTAAAGCACAACAGAAGAGTGTTGGCAAGACAATGCCTGGATTGGAGCGAAAGAAAGCCTCATCTTGCAGGACAATTAGGCGCACTAATATTAACGTACATGATTGAAAAGAACTGGTTGAGAAAAGTCCAATTCTCCAGGGAACTGGTGGTCACCTCAAAAGGTAAGGCCGCCATTCAAAAATTACTTGGATTAAATATTTAGCAACCTCCAGACAGTATTATATGCAACTTGATATTTCTTCCCTATCTGTAACCGAGATCCAAAACTGGCTTCAACATGCAATTGCCCCCAGGCCCATTTGCCTCGCAAGCACAATTGATAAAAATGGGCAGGTGAATTTGAGTCCGTTCAGTTTTTTCAATCTCTTTTCCACCCAGCCACCCATCATCATTTTTTCTCCTTCACGCAGGGTGCGTGATAACACAGTAAAGCATACCCTGGAGAATCTGATGGAAGTACCCGAAGTTGTTGTCAACATCGTTGACTTTCACATGGTACACCAGGTGAGCCTGGCTAGTGTAGAATATGCCAAGGGGCTAAATGAATTCGTCAAATCCGGACTCACCGAAATTCCCGCTACATTGATCCGGCCTCCAATGGTAAAGGAAAGCAAGGTCAAAATGGAATGCAAGGTCAACGAAATAAAACCATTGGGCAATAAGGGTGGTGCGGGAAATCTCGTCATCGCTGAAGTGCTGCGCCTGCATGTTGATGAAAGTATACTGGACGAGCATCATATGATTGACCAACGCAAAATTCATCACGTGGCAAGGCTTGGCGGTCACTGGTATTGCCGGGTTGACGAAAGCAATCTCTTCCAGGTTGAAAAACCAAATGTTAAAATCGGCATTGGCGTGGATAGTTTACCCTTGTCCATCCGCAACAGCCAGGTATTAAATGGAAACAATCTTGCGCAATTAGGAAATGCTCATGAAATACCATTGATCGATCCCGCCTATTACGACCCGGAACTAAATCATATCATTGAATATTTCGCATTGAATCCCGAAGAGATGGAAAAAGAAACACATCGTTACGCAAAAAAATTACTTGAGGCGGGGAAATTGAAGGAAGCATGGCAGGTACTACTCGCAAATAATCCAACCTGACCTATTTCTCAATCATCATCTGGCGGAGAGAATTGAAAAACCGATTTCTTTCTCTTTCACCTGTTTCACTAATCAATGTAGAACGGCTCGCCAATGTGTGAAAATTCGAAAAGGTAACTTCATTAAATCGCGGATCGCTGGTGTGCAGATAGTCCAACACGTTATAGGTAATAAAACTAATTCGCCTGCCATTAATCTCTACCAGGATTGTGTTATTGCCAAGAATAATTTCATTGATATATAATTTGAGCGGTGCGCGATAACCCGCTTCTCCCATTCCATGGATGAATTTTCTTCCCTTGTCAACCTGCGCCTTGATGTGAGCCAGGGTCTTTTCATAACTCTCCAATACAACTGAAGCTTCTGCCGGTTTTTTGAAAAGTGCCGCTTCCCGGTAGTATTCTATTTGCCTGACCGTGCTATTAATACTCTCCGCATTCCAAATCTCAGTACTGGGTAATTCATTGTAAGCTTTGATCAGTGCCTGCGCCAATGAATATTCCTCCGACTTTTCAAAATCATCCAAACTGAAAACAGCATCCTTATAATCAGGATGATTGATGATGCTCTTCCTCCAGAAAAATGTTTTGAAAGCCGCGAGCTCGGGATAATGAAAAAAATGAAAAATGGGAACGTCTTTCGACAGGTAGAACATCTCCCTCTTCTCATGGCTGTTAATATTATTCATCCATGCCAACATTCCTTTGAGGTAAACAATGAAATCGTTGGATTTATTCTCCAGAGCGGGCGCCTGAAATACCACCTTGTCGGATTTTAATTGCAGTACCTGGTCGAGTGAAAGGTGAAAATGTTCGCAGAGAATTTTTATTTCATCAAGTGTAATGGGCTTTTCTCCCCTGATACGACGGTAAACGCTGTCCTGGCTCAAGCCCAATATTTCACCCATAGAATCAGCAAGGCTGATGTGTTTGGGAAGGGTTGACTTTAAGTGGCTGAAAAAATGTTTCTGGATACCGTCGAGCTCCATTCCAACAAAATAGAAATTCTTTATGGATATACCGTAATCCAAATGTGGGTTTTCGTGGAATTCTGCGCATCATTGAGGATTTCTGTGTAGTCATCAAGCGTTTCCGCAACTGTTCCTTTCCCGTCTTTGCGGAATTGGCAAACGGCCGTAAACTCCTTGTTTTACAAGCATATAACAGTTATGCTTCGGCTATCTACGCAGATAATTTAGCTGCTGTAATCATTGAAAACATTCAAAACAGCAGTTATGAAAAAAAATGTGAACGCGAAACCTGTTAACCCCACAACGAGTTCGATTGCTGAACAACCGATTACTCCTTACGACCCTACACCAGTGCCTGGCAGTTGCCCGGGTTCCTGCAATGGCTGCCATTGTCCGGGTGCTGGCAATTGCGAAGCCATAGCCAGGCTTCACTTCGTGAAGTTTTATTCCCCCTTTTTGTTTTAACGCCAAAACCTTTGCTATGAGACCCCGATTCTTCATCCTTGCACTTGCTTTTTCCGCCGGCCTGCTTGCTTGCCGAAAAACTGAAACCATTCAATCGCCTTCATCAGAAACTTCACCGGAACAAACACCGGTTTGTTATGACTGCGAATATTTAAGGCAGGCATATGCCGACGTGGAAGACCATGCAACGCAGTTGGGCGGCCATATTAACAATCCCTACCTCATTGAAAATATGATGCAGGCATACAAGAATCTCAAGGGCCAATATCCGGCCCAAAGATTTTCGTCAAACTACCTCTATATTGAATTCAGACCAGCCGATTTTCAGCAGTTAGATCAGCTGGAAGAAAAGGATGTTGATCTTTTCGACTATCCGCTAGATCAAAAACTGTTAACTGAAGGAGATTATTTTCTCCAACCCGGCAAGTCGATCGAAGATATCCCAAGCTATTACGCAGTGGTGCCCGCCAACTTTTCTTTTCCGGCAGGAATTCCATACAGGGTGATTGATGAAATGTTTATCCCTGGTAATGATCCCGAACTCGAAATTGAAGCCTTAAGAATCACCAACAATCTTGACGAGGATGATGAACCTGCTTTTTCAAACAACCAGCTCAACAAAAAGAGACATGATGAAGACATCGCCGACAGTTATGGTCATAGCAGCAGCGCAACTCCCTCCTGCAGAAATTTTCCAAGTGGACAAATCCTTGTCCAAAATGCCCTTTTAGTTGACAACAATTATCGCGGTGTGCGTGAAGTAAGGGTTGTTGTACGCCGACTTTTTAAAGTGGAAAGACTGGTAACCGACGCACATGGAAATTTTGCCTGCAACAAGTATTTCCATAACAAGTTTACTGTTCTCGCAAAGTTCAAAGACAAATATGCGCGCATTTCACGCATGAGGCCGTGGGCTATTCATGAACAATTCTTTCCGATCAAAATCAACTTCGGCAGGTGGAAGAATCTCGATTGTGGTCATGAATTCCGGATTGAACATCCTGCGGCTGCCGGCACAATTGCCACCAGTCATTGGTGCGCAGCCATTACCCAAAATGGTCTGATCGAACACCATGAAATGTGTAATGAATTGAACATTGGTACCCCTCCAATGGGACTCACCATCATGCTCAGCAGTGAGAAAGGCTCAGGACATGGGAACACCTATATGCTGAACAAGATGTTGCACAACAATGCCGCGGTAAACGGTGCAGAGGTCTTGCTCGCCAGCGTGATCACTATACTGAATCCGTTCGCAGGTGCAGCAGCGGCTGTTGCGGCTGAAGCGTACAAATACAGGGCACCAGACATCAAATATGGATATGGAGATGACCTCTCTTATTTAACCACCGACAGGTATTGTGAATTGGTATACCATGAACTCTCTCACGCGCTCCATTACAATGCTGTTGGCAATGACTGGTGGATTAAGCTTGGTATGGCGGAAAACAAAAATCCCGGCGTCGGAACCTACGGTGAATGCTGCACAGACAAGGCACCCAGGATTGCGCTGGCGGAAGGATGGGCTTACTATATGGGGCACCTGCTTGCCGACAAAAAATGGGGCATGTCAAGCACGTCCTTCCCGGAACAAGGTGATTTTGACACGAACCGTTTCATGCTTGAATTCTCCAACACAACAGGCAACAGTAGTCATCAGAATTTCCTTGAAACCTATGATCCTTTCAAAATAGACGATCCAAATCATTGGATTCCGAAGGGCCTTTTCTACGATCTCACGGATAGTGGAACAGAACCTCTCCAAAGTCGTGTGGTAGATGAGGTAAGCGGCTTCCAATGCAAACATCTGTTTACGGCCTTACACTCAGGGGCAGCCGACATCAATGAATACAAGCTGGCCCTGTTGCGAGAGAACCACAACTACATGAGAGACCAGGTCATCAATCTATTTCATCAATACGGTTATTAATTATTCAACCCCTAAATCTTAAGTAATGAAAAAACGAATAAAAATTTTAGCAGCGTTCATGCTATTAGGAACCGCATGCTTCGCACAAAGCGATAGCAGTTATTCCTGGCCAGCCAGGTCGCCGAAGTACAAAATCAAACTTGAAACGGCAGAAGGGAACAAAATCACCGGACTACTCGTGGACAAAAATGATTCGTCGCTAGTCATTTACCCCGGCACTGCAAACAGTTACAAAAAGAAAAAGGATTACAAAGCCGCCATTTTTACTAATGAGCAAATCGAAAACATAAAACTACACAAACGCAAAGCGGCAAATCATGGTGCGCTTATCGGTTTGGGTGTTGGCATGTTGCCCGTAGTAGCGGCGCTGTTCGGTGGCAAAAATGCTCAATCATTCGTCATGGCCTCGGTGATCACGGTTCCCCTGGGAACAATTGTGGGCGGCATAATTGGTGCAACATCGTCAAAATCCTTCCATATTGGAAAGCAGCGTGTCACTTACAAAAAATTTTCAGACACTGTCAAACTTTGATCAACTCTCAATCCCAAAAATCGCTTGACATGAAGAAATTAATTACAAATTGGCGCAGTGACAGGTACTGCTTTTGGCGACAAATTCAATTCAAAGCAATGACTGTCCACTTGAAATTAATGCTGGCAATCATGCTTATCGGATCGGGTTTCAAAGCTCTGGCGGGGCCAGTCGGACCCGCAGCAGAAGTGATAAAACAAAATAACAGGCGCATCAACATCCTGGTAAGCTCGAACACAGGCAAATTTGACGTGATCACCCTTTCGGTAAGAATGAGAGCCAGGCTGAGTGCATTTTTCAGCGGGGGTAAATTATATGTGGTGAGCGCTTCTTCCTCAGAAGAAATGGCAAAAAAAATCAAAGTCATTATTTCAAGAAAGAAGGCACGCATCGGAAATCTTTGGTTTGACAGTCACGGCCATTTTGCGAAGCGTTATTCATTGATCGAGATTGGAAAGGAAGAATTCAGTTTCAAAAACATAACTGATTCAGGTTCCACGCGCTGGCTTCGCTCAATTGCAGATTTTACAGATTCGCAGACCAAGGTTGGCCTGGGCTCCTGCTACAGTGGCGCAACTTATACGGCACCTGCCATGGACAGGTTTGATTCTTCCAGGATGAATGGCGATTCGCTGATGATGGGCATGAGCAAAATCTTTAATGACGCGTCTGTTTACGGCAGTGAAAGCTGGGTGATGTCTGGCCCTGGGGTCTTTGCTTCTTCGTATGCGCTTTCGGGTTATCCTCCAAGGAAAAAATTTCAGGATCCCTTCTTTAAGCCTGTCTGGGAAAGGCTGGGCATCTGGAATTACTTTGATGGACAAACAAAACAACTGGTGTCGGTTAACACGGCTTGTCTCGACCACAAAGGTTCAATCTCGGTGAAAGAAAATACCTACCTGGATTTAAAAGGCAAGAAGCGCAAGCAGGAGAAAAAAATGAAATCCCTAAAAAATGGAAACTACAATCTCTCCTTCATGTACCAATTCAATTCTCACAAACAAAAAAAATGATATGAAAAAGCTAATTCAATTATTTATGGCCAGCCTTGTTTTCACGGGCTGTTCGCTAAAAAAAGAAAAGGTACAACAACCTCCGGAAGAGATAGTTAACGGCATCGTCGTTGAGTATGGCACATTAAAACCAATAGAAGGTGTGCAATTTGTTCATTCTGATTGCAAGAAACAAGGCTTTGGCGGGTGTGTGGATTGGGAATATACCACACCGGTACTTTCAAAACAGGACGGGACGATGTCGTTCCCGGCATTTCATCTGAACGGACCTTTCTTTTTCACTCATAGTGATTACTGGCCGAATATGCAATCAGACATTAACGCATTTCCAACCACTACTGATAATCTCCCTATCGTAACGGTTTCCGGACCATCGGGGCAGCGAAAATTTGAAATACAGTTGTTCCCTGTTGTTCCTGTAACGTTTCATTTGGTCAACAACAAGCTGGATCCTGATAGTGCCGCAAGCATTATTGAAGTGTCAGCTATCCTGAGTAATGGCCTGAGGCGTGCCACGGTGTATCCTTTTTACCTGAATAGCGTGACTGATACTACGTTCACGCTGTCTGGCTATGGGAACGTACAAAACGAGCTTAAAGTAACCCTGGCCAATGACCTAACCGAAGTCTATCGCCAGACCCAAATTTTCAATTCCCGTGACACCATAAGGGTGGGAGTAACATATTAATCCGACGGTTTCGGTTTAATTCGACCCCAAAACCCAAAAAGGCTTTGGCATTTTTTGCCAAAGCCTTCCCGTTTAATTATGGTTTTTTCCTAAAACCTGCCATTGCGGCTGGTGGATTTTGCAACAAACGACTGCAGCCGGAGGGCACCCCACCACATAACCGCAAATTCCGTAAAACCCCCTACCATGGCCGCATTTAGCAATTAGGACTCGGCAAAAGAGGCTATTAGTTTTGGTTCAGAAAGCAAACAAAATTCTAAACCAGAAAAAATAAAGTCATGAAACCCTTAACCATACGCCGCGAATTGCTCCTCTTCAAGTCCACTTCATTTGCCCGCCGCCAATTTGGGATGAAAAACCATTCCAATGTGGAGCCAGGTGTTACGGATTTCAATGGAGATGCCGAACATGATCGTCAGGCAGAAATATTGAGTGACCTGTTCCGCTCCTCAAACAACGAAACTGTTACGAAGGAAAAGCTGTTCATCTGGCAGGTTGATAAATACTCGAGTTTCATTCATCTCAGCGTAGGTGATTCGCCACTTTGCGCAGACAAGCACGCGTCAATAGACCCCTACTTTTTCTGGCCAACAATTAGTCTCAACTAGATCATAACTCTTTTTTTCACCTCAAAACCCTAAGCATGAAAAAGGAAATTCATTCAATCGGATGGATGTTCAGAGCCACACTTATCCCAGTGTTTATCTAATGCGGAAGAATGCGGTGGCGCCTTAGGTCCCCATGCAGGATTCAGTTTCGTTAAAAAAATTTAATCAAAACATATGTTACCGGCAATTCTTTACATAGCAATCAGATGGTGGGCAAGGAAAAATCCACGCCACGCATATATCATGCGGAAGAGGTTTATCCAGGGAGGAAGAATCGTTGCCTACCTGCTTGCCGGGCTCATTGTTGTTAAATCGCTAAAGGCCCAGGATGAGCAGCTCAATTATTCCGTGTATCGAAATGACGCGAAGGTTGGCGCTTTGCAAGTTCAATGTCACCTATCTCCGGGTAAGGTTCATTACAAGCTCGAGTCTACAGTGAAAACCCGCTTTATCATCCTGTTTAACGCTTCAGCGAAGGAAGAATCAATCTTTGAAAATGGCAGAATGGTTTTCAGTTCCATTTATCGGAAAGTAAACGGACATGAAAAGGTCAACAGAAAAACCGAATTACACAACAATCTATATATGGTTTCTGATTTCTCTTCTGTTCAAACAAAAAAATCTTTTGTCGTTCCCCTGAATACACATGGTCTTTATTTCAGGGAACCGTCGGGATATGGTACTGTCTATTCCGAAAATTTTCAACGTCTGCTACCTGTTATTCAAAAAGGTGATCATGCCTATGAACTCGACCTGCCAGACGGATCTGTGAATACCTATTACTATAGAGATGGCATTTGCTTCCAGATTGAGGTACACAGTCCTCTTTTCAACGCAAAAATCTTGCTCGACGATCCAGCCACAAAAGATTACTCAAAACATTAAAACTGATTTTATGAACTACTCCTATTTCGCCAGAAAATATTACGCGGCACAATTTGGTCAGCTTGCCTGCTTTTTTGTCTACCTGGCGCCTGCAATAGTGATCGTCTTTGTTGCCATTTTGATTCGCTCACATTTCCCAATTCTCTTTCACGCACTCCTATTTGGCTGGGGCTGGATCAGTTGGACATTTTTGGAATATATCGGACACAGGTTTTGGATGCATGCACATCGTGTCAATGCTGTAGGAAAACGAGATTTCGCTAACCATCAACACCATCACACACATCCCACACAAATAAGGGTGACGCCAAGTCACCGGTTCTTGTTGAGCATTGGTTTCGCGTTACTGATTTGGCTGGCCGTTCGGCTCGATGGCTATTTCACATTGATTACCGGCTTCTTCTGTGGCTTCACCCTTTATTTTTTTATGCACGCTCTCCTGCACAAGGCCTGGGCTTCAAAGTTCGTCGGCAGGTTACAGGAGTATCACATTTATCATCATTGCAAATACACGAACCGGTGCTTTGGTGTGACAGTTACCTGGTGGGATCAAATTTTCGGAACAACTCCTCCTGCCGGTGCCAGGATTCCGGAGAAGACCAGGAATTTCTATTTCGGAAAAAATCACTACGCGGCCAAAAACGAATTTTTATGAAAGCGAATATGTTCTTCTTAGGTACGCTGCTTCGAACAGCATTTGATTCGGGCAAAAAGCAGGAGCAGGCAATATCGCAACAGGCGATTAGAGTGATCGACTACGATACCCGATTGCCAATTGTTGACGTTAACATCAGCTGCGTTAGAGATGATTATTATGAAACCCCTTTGAGAAGGACGCTTTTACCTTTTACACATCAGATTCTTCAAACAGCCGAAATAGGTGTAGTCACATACAATTTTATGGATGGGGGCTATCTAACTATCGAGGCCGCTGGCTATTTGCAAAGAAATGTTTCCATGAGGCATGCAAAAGGCGACGTTGAAATGTTGAAAAGTGCCTTAATTGAAGTTGAAATTTTGGATGAGAATATTTCCGCCGAAACAATCACACGGATGGATGTGAATCGCGAAGACGATCTCGAATTCCCCGTTTCCATTCGCGAAACATTTAACCTGGCCTATGAATCGATTTCAAATCCTACCGGGAATTACACAGTGTATTTCGATGGACTTGCCAACAGGCAAAATAATATCAGGTTAACTTTTTTCTCCGGGTCAATTCGGTGTACGTCCATCTCCATTATTCCGATTCCTGGAAAATTAAATAAAGTTCAATTCAAGTACTAACGTTTAAGAATTGTCGTCATGAGAAAATTACTCTTTACACTGCTATCAACTTCCATTTTTGCTGCGTCTTGCAAGAAAGAAGCTACAGCCCCGCCACAACAACAAGTTACGGTAAAAGACTACGATACCAGGCGGGGCCTCGCCAATACTGAGGTAGACACTTACCTACCATTCAACGCTTTTGACTATGGCTCCACTCCGCTTCAATACTTACGCACTGATGCAGATGGCAAGGTTTCCTTCCAAGTTGAGGACGATGCCCGCGTTACCCTTTCTGCTCAAGGGTATTTGACAAGGGATTTTGAGATGCGTTATGCGAAAGGAGATATCGAAATGCTTAAAAGTGCTAAAATCGAACTCAAATGCGTAAATGCAAATCTGATACAAGGCTCCATTCATTACATAGACATTAAGTGCAAGCCCGATCTTCAGCTGGGTGCAATGATTGGAGAAGAAACCATAGTGTTCCAAACATACATCAACCGTTCAATGACACCCCAGGTTTTTTCATTTATGGGTGCCGCGGGGAAGGTTAACAACTTGTCGATATCCTATGAGACTGAGCTCGATTCCTTAACAACAATAGTAAGGGATACAGTTTTTCACGTGACACCGGCACTCACCGGCACGACGCATGTTGAGTTCAATTATTAACAACCCAAAACCCTGGGCCATGAGAAAATTTCTAATTACGCTGACTTCCTTCGCGTGGTGTTTGGTCGCCACAAATCTGAAAGCACAACCATATATCGATCTTTTAAATACCCGTTATAGTTACAGTCCAAATACCGGAACGGCAAATGAGACAAATGTCCCTGTGAAAATGCAGTATTTCAACATTTCCACAAATCTCCCGATACGATTTAAAAAATCAGGAGATGCGATTTTAATCAACCCGTTAGTGGAAAGCTGGAAAATTGCATGGCCCGATAAGAATTACAAGAAACGTGACTTAGAAGGATTCGCATTGCCTGTAGGCTTTCTGAAAAATTTCGGTCATTCGAAATTCAGTTTGCTCGGAATGTTCATTCCGCGAATCAACAAGGAAAAAACGGCAAGCGAAAACAATCACTTTTTTCAATTTGGAGGATTTCTACTTGGAAGCATCAGGCTAAACGACAGACTGTCCCTGAAAGCAGGCGCCTACTACAACCAGGAATTCTTCGGTCCATTTTTCATACCGTTGCTGGGTATCGACTGGAAAATAAATGGAAAAACAAATCTCTTTGGAACGCTTCCGAATCAATTGGTTTTCGAAAGAAAAATTAATTCACGGGTATACGTGGGAGGAATCACCAGGTTTGTCACAAACAGCTACCGCCTGGCAAGTCAGTGGAGTAATCAGGAATACCTCCGCATCGATGAAAATCAAATCGGCGGGTTTGCAGATTTTTACCTGACAAAAAAACTCATAGCCAATTTTGAATTCGGTCATTCAGTGGCAAGAAAAATAAAAGAAAACGCTCACCGGTTTGAACCTCCAACCCAATACGACCTTCACCCGAAAGACAATTTTTACATGAAATTGGCCTTAGCCTACAGAATTCGATTTCGATAAGTGCACTTTGCTCAAATGCCCGCCAACCGCTACCTTTGCAGCATTTTGAAAACGAATTGAATTCATGAGCGCACCGCATCTTTCAGAACAGGAGATCATCAGGAGAGAAAAGCTTAAGGAATTACAGCACCTGGGCATCAACCCCTATCCGGCAGCACTTTATCCCGTCAACAACAATGCCGGCAATATCAAAGCAAATTTCAAACAGGATACCAACGCAGCTGATTTTGCCGACGTGGTACTGGCAGGACGTATCATGAGTATTCGTGACATGGGAAAGGCAGCATTTGCGGTAATCCAGGACGCCACCGGCCGAATCCAGGTATATGTGAAACGGGATGAGATTGCGCCCACAGATGATAAGTCGATCTACGACCAGGTTTGGAAGAAGCTGCTCGACATCGGAGATATCATTGGCGTAAAAGGATATGTGTTTACCACGAAAACCGGAGAGATCTCCATCCACGTGCGCGAATTCTCGCTGCTTTCAAAAGCCCTCAAACCTTTGCCGGTGGTGAAAGAAGCCGAAGGCCATACTTTCGATGCAGTTACTGATCCCGAATTTAAATACCGCCAGCGCTATGCAGATTTGATCATCAATCCACAGGTGAAAGAAACATTTGTGCTGCGCACAAAGATGGTCAATGCCATTCGCGAATTCCTCAACGGCCGCGGCGCGCTTGAAGTAGACACACCAGTGCTTCAATCCATTCCGGGTGGCGCTGCAGCTCGGCCTTTCATCACTCATCACAATGCGTTGGATATGCCGCTTTACCTGCGTATTGCCAACGAGCTCTACCTAAAGCGACTGATCGTTGGTGGATTTGACTGGGTCTATGAATTCAGCAGAAATTTCAGGAACGAAGGCATGGATCGCACACATAATCCAGAGTTTACCATTCTCGAATTTTATGTGGCGTATAAAGATTATATCTGGATGATGGAAACGACGGAACAGATGCTGGAGCATTGCGCAGTTTCATTACATGGCAGGACTGCTTTACCCGTTGGTGAACACACAATTGATTTCAAAGCACCCTTCAAAAGAATCTCGATTTACGATGCAATTAAGGAGCACACTGGCTTTGACGTGAGCAAGATGAATGAGGACGATTTGCGCGCAACCTGCAAAAAATTAGGTATCCATACAGAAGCCAGCATGGGCAAGGGTAAACTGATTGACGAAGTCTTCGGTGAAAAATGCGAAAAGCATTATATACAACCCACTTTCATCACAGACTATCCAGTTGAAATGAGTCCGCTCACGAAGAAACATCGTGAAAAGGAGGGACTCGTTGAACGCTTTGAGCTTATGATCAACGGCAAGGAAATCGCGAACGCCTACAGCGAGCTGAACGATCCGATCGACCAGCGTGAGCGCTTTGAAGAGCAGGTGAGGTTGATGGAAAGGGGAGATGACGAGGCGATGTTTATTGACTACGATTTTTTGCGCGCGCTTGAATATGGTATGCCCCCCACTTCCGGCATCGGCTTCGGAATTGACAGGATGGTCATGCTCCTCACTAATCAGCCATCTATACAGGATGTGTTGTTGTTTCCGCAAATGAGACCGGAACAGCAATAGTTTGATGGTATTAAGGTATTAAGGTATT
>Ga0163163_10003426_pt1 | contig 13479 bp, 10 predicted proteins | sample S65metaG_FD_119766 | JGI IMG/M metagenome (GOLD analysis project Ga0163163, IMG submission 119766) | Switchgrass rhizosphere microbial communities from Kellogg Biological Station, Michigan, USA - S6-5 metaG | ecosystem: Host-associated > Plants > Roots > Rhizosphere > Soil | place: USA... | reverse complement strand
TTCGATTTCAGCCTGATCGCGCTGATCGGCATCATTCTGCTCATCGGCATCGTCAAGAAGAACGGTATCATGATGGTCGATTTCGCCATCCATGCCGAGCGGGATCGCGATATGACGCCGGCAGAATCGATCCGCGAGGCGTGTCGCTTGCGTTTTCGTCCGATCATGATGACAACAATGGCGGCGATTCTCGGCGGTGTGCCGCTGATGCTCGGCACCGGCACCGGCTCCGAGCTGCGCCAGCCGCTCGGCTATTGCATGGTCGGCGGACTTATCGTGAGCCAGGCGCTAACCCTCTTCACGACGCCGATCGTGTATCTCTACCTCGATCGCCTATCGAACTGGCTGCAAGGCACGAAACACGGCGAGGAGACGCCGCATGTGCCGGCCCCGCAAGAGAGCGTGCGCCCCGCGGCCTGATTGGGATTTTACGGCTCGCGCCGCGGCGTGAACGGCCGAAACCCCGAGCCTTAAGCTGCGCAGCCGAGAAACCCCTGCCTCAGTTCGTCGTCCTTCAGATTCCGGCCGATGAAGACGATGCGGCTCTTGCGCGGCTCGTCGCTCTTCCACGGCCGCTGTACGTCGCCATCAAGGATCATGTGCACGCCCTGGAAGACGAAGCGCTTCGGCTCGTTTTTGAAAGCGAGAATGCCTTTCGAGCGCAGGATGTTCGGGCCCTCGCGCTGCACGATGTCGTTAATCCACGGCATGAAGCGCTCGGGATCGACGTCGCCGTCGATGGCGATCGACACCGACTGCATGTCCTCGTCGTGATAGTGCTTCAGCCCGCCATATGAGTGGGCGTGGTCGTGGTGATCGTGCCCGTTATGGTCATGATCGTATCCGTGATCATGGTGGTGCCCATGCTCGTGATCTTGCCCGTCCTCGGCGTGCAAAAACTCCGGCTCGATCTCCAAAATTCTATCAAGATCGAAGGCGTTGCGGCCGAGCACAGCATCCAGCGGCACGTCGGCGCGCACGGCGCGATGCAGCTTCGCATATGGATTGATGCCGCGGATGCGAGCTTCGACTTCCTTCAGCTCGTCTTTGCCGACCAAATCCGTCTTGTTCAGAATGATCACGTCGGCGAAAGCGATCTGGTTCTTGGCTTCCGGCGCGTCCTTCAGCCGGTCGAGGAGCCACTTGGCATCGGCGACGGTGACAACGGCATCGAGTCGCGCCGCCTCCTGCACGTCGGAGTCGACAAAAAAAGTCTGCGCCACAGGCGCCGGGTCGGCGAGGCCCGTGGTCTCGACGAGGATCGCGTCGAACTTGCCACGGCGCTTCATCAGCCCCTCGAGGATGCGGATCAGGTCGCCGCGCACCGTGCAGCAGATGCAGCCGTTGTTCATCTCGAAGACTTCCTCGTCAGCGCCGACGACGAGATCGTTGTCGATGCCGATCTCGCCGAACTCGTTGACGATGACGGCAAACTTTCGCCCGTGATCCTCGGAGAGGATGCGGTTCAAGAGCGTCGTCTTGCCGGCGCCGAGGTAGCCGGTCAGCACGGTCACGGGAATTTTGTCGGACATCGCGGCTCCAGATGCGGGGGCAGGGTTTCGCCGCTTATATCGGGGCGGGCGCCGCCAATGTAAGGCCTGTTGCGGCGCCGGTTGCCGCAGCCAAGCCCCTGCTCTAGAACCGAACGGCAGGCCTGAAACGGGCGCAAGGAGAAGAAAATGGCCGAACAACAGGTTCTCGCGACCGGGCATGCAGATATGGATTATGCCGAGCACGAGAGGACCTATCGGCGCTTCCTCACGCTGATGAAGTGGGGCGCAATCCACTGCATCATCATCCTCATCATCCTTGCCTTCCTGACGCTCTGATCCCAAGGCCCGCGCGGGCCGCCCTGCGGTTTGCCGACGTTTCGCGGAGACTTTGATGCGTATCGCCGTCCCGACCGAGCCCGACCCGACCGAGACCCGTGTCGCCGCGACACCCGAGACGGTCAAGAAATACATCGGGCTCGGCGCCGACGTAGCGGTGCAGGCCGGGGCGGGGATGAAGTCGGGCATTACAGATGCCGATTATCAGGCCGCCGGCGCGACCGTCACGCCCGATGCGAATGCGACGCTCTCGGGCGCCGACATCGTGCTCCGGGTCAAGCGCCCGGCCGGCAGCGAGGTCGAAGGTGCGAAGCCCGGCGCGGCGGTCATAGCCATCATGGACCCTTACGGCAACGCGGATGCGGTCGCCGATATCGGCCGGCGCGGCTTCACCGCCTTTGCGATGGAGCTGATGCCGCGCATTACCCGCGCGCAGGTGATGGACGTCCTCTCGAGCCAGGCCAATCTCGCCGGCTATCGCGCGGTGATCGATGGGGCTGCCGAATACGGCCGTGCCATTCCGATGATGATGACTGCGGCGGGCACGATTCCCGCCGCGCGCATTTTCATCATGGGCGTCGGCGTCGCGGGCCTGCAGGCGATCGCCACGGCGCGGCGCCTCGGCGGCATCGTCACCGCTACCGACGTGCGGCCGGCGACGAAAGAGCAGGTCGAGTCGCTCGGCGCGAAGTTCCTGGCGGTCGAGGACGAAGAGTTCAAGCAGGCGCAGACCGCCGGCGGCTACGCCAAGCAGATGTCGCCGGAATATATGGCCAAGCAGGCGGCGCTCACCGCATCGCATATTGCCAAGCAGGACATTGTCATCACGACGGCGCTGATCCCCGGCCGGCCGGCACCGCGGCTGATCACGGCGGACATGATCCGCTCGATGCGCCCGGGCTCAGTCATCGTCGACCTTGCGATCGAGCGCGGCGGCAATGTCGAAACGGCGCGCGCGGGCGAGACGGTCGTCTCAGAAAACGGAGTGCGCGTCCTCGGCGCGCTCAATATGCCGGGCAGGCTCGCCGCGAGCGCATCAAGTCTCTACGCGAAGAACCTGCTCGCCTTTGTCGAGACGCTGATCGACAAGGACACGAAGTCGCTTGCGATCAAATGGGACGACGAGCTCGTCAAAGCGACGGCGCTGACCCGCGACGGAGAGCTCGTCAATCCGATCTTCCAGCAACAGGCCGCCTGACTCGGCGCCGCACAATAAATTCGGGGACTTCGTCATGGCGACCGAAGACATCCAAGTTCTTCATGATCGCGCCCAGGCGGCGGCTGCGGCGGCGCGGCAAGCCGCGGACGCGGCGCAGGCCTATGCCGATCAGATCGCCACCGCCGGGGCCGCTGCCGCACACGCCGCGACCGGCGGCGCGATCGATCCCTTTGTGTTTCGGCTGGCGATTTTCGTCCTGGCGATTTTCGTCGGTTATTACGTTGTGTGGTCGGTGACGCCGGCGCTGCACACGCCGCTCATGTCGGTGACCAACGCCATCTCCTCGGTGATCGTCGTTGGTGCGCTGTTGTCGGTCGGCGTCGAGGCGTCGCGGATTGGCGACGACGGGCCCTTATGGGCGCGCATCTTCGGCTTCATCGCGCTGATCCTCGCTTCGGTGAATATATTCGGCGGCTTCCTCGTCACCCAACGCATGCTCGGCATGTACAAGAAGAAGGGCTGACGCGATGAACGCCAATATCGCCGCCGTCCTTTATCTCGTCTCCGGCGTCCTGTTCATCTGGGCATTGCGTGGCCTGTCGTCGCCCGCCTCTTCGCGGCAGGGCAATCTCTTCGGCATGATCGGTATGGCGATCGCCATCGTGACGACGCTCGCTTATCGCCCGCCGGTCGGCCTCTCAGCCTGGATTCTGGTCGTCATCGGCATGGCGATCGGCGGCACGTTCGGCGCAGTGCTGGCGCGGCGCATCGTCATGACGAAAATGCCGCAGCTTGTGGCCTTCTTCCATTCGCTGGTCGGCTTTGCCGCCGTGCTGGTCGCCGCCGGTGCGCTTTACGCACCGCAGGCTTTCGGCATCGGGGTGCCCGGTGATATCCATGGCGCGAGTCTTGTCGAGATGTCGATCGGCGCCGCGATCGGCGCGGTCACGTTCACCGGCTCCGTCATTGCCTTCCTGAAACTCGATGCGCGCATGTCCGGCGCGCCGATCCTCTTACCTCAGCGTCACGCGCTGAATATCGGCCTCGGCGTGCTGCTGCTCGTCCTGATCTTCGTCTTCGTGCGGACCGAAAGCCATTTCGTCTTTCTCCTGATCGCACTCGTCTCGTTTACCCTCGGCGTGACCTTGATCATTCCGATCGGCGGCGCCGACATGCCGGTCGTCGTTTCGATGCTGAACTCCTATTCGGGGTGGGCCGCGGCGGGCATCGGCTTCACGCTGGGCAATCTCGCGCTGATCATTACCGGGGCGCTCGTCGGCTCGTCCGGTGCGATCCTCTCCTACATCATGTGCAAAGGGATGAACCGCTCGTTTATCTCGGTCATCCTCGGCGGGTTCGGCGGCGAGACGGCAGGCCCCGTAGGCGCCGTCGAAACGCGGCCGGTGAAGCAGGGCTCGGCCGACGACGCCGCCTTCAACATGAAGAATGCCGGCAAGGTGATCATCGTGCCGGGCTACGGGATGGCGGTGGCACAGGCGCAGCACGCCGTGCGCGAGATGGCCGACATCCTTAAGAAGGAAGGCGTCGACGTGAAATACGCGATCCACCCGGTCGCGGGACGTATGCCCGGCCACATGAACGTGCTGCTCGCCGAGGCGAACGTGCCCTACGATGAGGTGTTCGAACTGGAGGACATCAACTCCGAGTTCGGGCAAGCGGATGTTGCTTTCGTCATCGGCGCCAACGACGTCACCAATCCGGCCGCAAAAACCGATCCGCAATCACCGATCTACGGCATGCCGATCCTCGACGTCGAGAAGGCGAAGACGGTGCTCTTCATCAAGCGCGGCATGGGGTCCGGCTATGCCGGCGTCGAAAACGAGCTGTTCTTCCGCGACAACACAATGATGCTGTTCGGCGACGCCAAGAAGATGACGGAGAGCATCGTCAAGGCACTCGCGCACTAAAGCGGCCCCTCATCTTGAGGAGCCGCGAAAGCGGCGTCTCGAAGGATGGCCACGCGCGCTGTTCTTTGCTCACCCTTCGCGACATCGTCGAGATACCACGGTACGCTGATGACCGTGAGGTCGGCGCCGCCATAAGCAAGCAATTGCTTGCGTAAACACCGCGCGCGATAGGTGTGCAGGATGCGCTGATACCACCGCTGCTTGACAAGCTCCGGGATGAGCACGGCGACGCGACGGTCGGGAAATTTCGCACGAAGCTCCTGCACGAGTCTCAGCACCGGCTCGTGCATCGCTCGATATTGCGCATGCAAGGCCATCAGCCGCGGCGGGGCGAGCCCGGCCCGACGCGCCGGCTCCGCGACGTTCGTTTCCCATTGCATGCGCATCGAGCGCTGGTCTTCCTCGCGATCGGGCCCTTGCAAGTGCGTCAGATGCAGCCCGATCACGTCCGGCGAAAGCGTAAGTGCGAGCCCGATGGCTTTTGCGGCGAGCTTACTCCATCCCCCGACTGAAACCAGAACGATCGGCGGCTGTGTTCCTCCGCTGAGCTCCAGTGGCCGGACTTCGCGCACCTGTGATTCCAATTCATCATAATAGTGCCGCACCGTCTTCAGGAGCGCGATGGCGCAGGGGATGGCGAGGATGGTTATCCAGGCGCCCTCGGTGAATTTCGCGACGATGATGACGACAAGCGCGAGCCCGGTCGTGGTCGCGCCGACCGTGTTGATCCAGAAATGCGTGTGGTGCGTGGCGCGCCTACCCTTCGCTTCCTTCTCGCGGATCATTCGCCACCAATGAAACGCCATCCCCGTCTGCGACAGCGTGAAGGTCAGGAACGCACCGATCGCAAAGAGCGGAATGAGATGATCGGTGATCCCGCCGAAAATCAGAAAGAGCGCGCCCGAGCACGCAGCGAGATAAAGAATACCGACCGAAAAGACGAGGCGGCGTCCGGCGAGGGCAAACGGCTTCGGCAGGAAACCATCTTCGGCAACCGTCCGGCATAAACGCGGAAAACCGACGAAACTCGTGTTGGCAGACAGTGCGAGCACGCAAAGCAGGCTGCCGATAGCGACGTAATAGAGCACGCCCCTGCCGACAATTGCACCACACAATTGCGACAACACGCTCTGATAGCCCTGGCGCGTTTGATCCATGGCGCCGATGCCATACGCCGTCGCCATATGCGCGATCGCGATCAGCAATAAGCCCAGGATGACGACGATTGCCGTTAGCGTGAGGTGCCCATGTTTCACCGCGGGTTCGCGGAAGGCACCCATGCCATTGCTGACCGCCTCGACGCCGGTCATCGCGGTGCAGCCGCTGGCGAACGCGCGCAACAGAAGCCAGATGCTCGCCGTCTCGGTCGCTTCCGGTAATGACGCCGGCGGCACGACCGGCGGCGGGTGTCCGGCGGCAGCGAGTGCCTTGTACGTTCCAAGCCCCAGAATGATCGCGAAGCTCGCGACGAACAGGTAAGTTGGCACCGCCAAGACCCGGCCGGATTCCTGCGTGCCGCGCAGATTGATCAGCGTGATCACAAGCAGAATGCCGAGGCAAAGCCACAGGATATAGGAGTGCAGCTCGGGCACGGCCGAGACAAGCGCGCCGACGCCGGCCGAAATGCCGACCGAGACGTTGAGCACATAATCGATCATTAACGCGGCGGCGGCGAGCAGACTCGCATTCGTGCCGAGATTTTCCTTGGCGACGATGTAGGCGCCACCGTTGCTGGGATAGGCACGGATCGTCTGCCAGTAGGAGGCAAACAGGATCGCGAGCAGCGCCACGATCGGCGCCATGACCCAGCCGATATAGGAGAGGCTCGCGGCGCCGAGCGGAATGAGGATGGTGAGCGCGGCCTCTGGGCCGTAGGCGGATGAGCCTAGACCGTCGAGGCCCATTGCGGGCACGCCTTCGAAGGCGCCGATCTTCCGCTCGTTGAACTCGCGGTTCGCAAGCCGCCGACCAAGCAGCAGCTTGCGGACATTCACATGCATCATATGCTTGCGCTTCCGGTATTCCCGCGGAAACAGCCGGAGCCCGCGAATGTTCCCGGGCAGTATCCCGGGCCGCTTTTCCGTTACGCGAAAAGCGCGACGTTTTGACGACCCACCATCATCGGCTCGCGTCGGCTGTTCCAGACGTTGATCGTCTCGGTGGAATAACCGTCCCTGGCGAAATCCAACCGGCGACGGATAAGCCAGAAACCTTCCTGGGTCGACGGTTTGTCGGTGAGGACATCGAGCGACCAAGCGATCGTGCTGATCGGCGAGGGCGTTTTCAGCATCAGCACGCCACTCGAAGGCGGCGCGTCACCTATACCGACCAGCGCGACGGACGGGGGGATGTCGGCATTGCGGTCCGCTTCGGCACGAAACCGCATCCAAGTCAGAAAATCCGGTTCATTCGTGCCGCTGAAGGGCATGCTCTTCCCGGCAATGCGCATCTCGAAATTCTGGAAGAAAACCGGCGCGCCCGCGCGCGGCGGAGGTGCGAAGAGGGGATATTCGCGGGGCGCCTTCACATCCGGCGCGATGAGGTCGTCGTAATCGATCGCGGAAGCGCGCGCGTTGCCGAAGCAAAGATGTGCATGGACCAGCATGCCGTTGGCATCGCTCATCTCGGCATGCCCAATGACGGCCGACTTACCGCGGCGAAGCAGCGACGCCGAGATCCGTACGATTTCCGTTGCCGGCCCGACGAACAGGAATTGTGCCGAGCGCAGCGGCGGCAGATCGGGAATCGCATCGATAGCGGCTTGCACGCAAAGCGCCGCGGCGAGCCCGCCGAACATCGCGCGCCCCTGCCGCCATGTGTCAGGCACCGAGATTGTATGGTCGGGCGATTTGCTGAGCGCCTGCATGATCGCGGAGAAGGGAACGCGATCGCTCGCGGCGTCTGCGCTCACGAGCGATAGTCTCCGTTGATAGCGACATATTCCTTGGTGAGATCGCAGGTCCACACAGTCGCGCGGCCCTTTCCGATGTTCAGGTCGACGCGAATGTCGATCTTGTCGCGTTTCATAATTTCGGAGACGTCGGCTTCGTCGTAGTCGGAATCGCGCAAGCCTTTATGCGCGACGCGCACATCGCCGAAATAGATCGACAGACGGTCGCGTTTGGCTTTCTCGCCCGCCTTGCCGACGGCCATGACGATGCGGCCCCAATTGGCATCTTCGCCGGCGATTGCGGTCTTCACCAGAGGGGAGTTGGCGATCGACAGCGCGATGCGCTTCGCCGCTTTATCGCTGGTAGCGCCCTCGACCTGCACTTCGACGAATTTGCGGGCGCCCTCGCCGTCGCGTACGACCTGCTGTGCTAGATCGAGCAGCACCGAATCGAGCGCGCGCTTGAAGTCGTCAAGCTCGTCGTCGCCAGCCGATCCCACGCGCGGCGCCCCGCGCGCTTCCGCCGCGCCGGTCGCAAACAGCATCAGCGTGTCTGATGTCGACGTGTCGCTGTCAATCGTGATCGCATTGAAAGAGCCTTCTACGGATTTCGACAGCATCTTCTGCAGGACCGACGCGTCGATCGACGCGTCGGTGAAGACGAAAGACAGCATCGTCGCCATGTCCGGCGCGATCATGCCGGCGCCTTTGGCTATGCCCCCGATGATCACTTCGACGCCGCCGATCGTGGCCGTCGCGCTCGCAAGCTTCGGAAAAGTGTCTGTCGTCATGATCGCGCGCGCCGCGTCCGGCCAGCGATCCGGTTGCGCTTCGGCTGCGAGTTTCTCGAGGACACCGTCGAATTTGCCGGCGTCGAGCGGCTCGCCGATTACGCCGGTCGAGGCGAGGAAAATCTCGTTCTGTTTCGCGCCGGTCGCTTGCGCCGCGAGTTTCGCCGCGAACCGCACCGAGTCGACGCCGCGCTTGCCGGTAAACGCGTTGGCGTTGCCGGAATTGACGAGGAGCGCGCGCGCCTTGCCCTTCTTGAGCTTGGCGCGGCACCAGTCGACAGGGGCGGACGGACATTTCGATTTCGTGAAGACCCCCGCCGCCTGCGTGCCCTCGCTCATCAGGACGAGCAGAACGTCGGTGCGATCCTTGTAGCGGATGCCCGCCGCTCCCGTCGCGAAGCGCACGCCCTCGATCCGCGGCATGTCGGGGGTGGATTTGGGCGCGAGCGGAGAGATCGGAGCGGGACCGGCCATCGGCGTTCCTCAGGAGGCAAAAATGCGGACGGCGCACATGCGTGCGCCGTCACTTTGGCTTCCGCTTTGCGGCCTCGCTAAGCCGGCGTCAAGCGCGCCTATTTCGAGGAGGATGCAGGCGCGGAGGGATTGGCCGGAGCCTTCGACTCCGGTCCGGGCGCCGGCGCCGCGTCGGCCGGTTTCTCCGGCTCGGTTCGGTCCACCTTCGCCTCCTCCCGCAGCTTCAGGATGAGCTCGCTCTGCGATTTCTGCACGACGTAGCGGGTCACCTGATCGCGCACTTGGTCGAGGCTCGGGAACTGCTTCTGCCGGCGCTCCTCGAGCTGGATGATGTGCCAGCCGAACTGCGATTTTACCGGGTCGGAAATCTGCCCAGGCTGCATCTTGAAAGCCGCCTCGGCGAATTCCGGCACCATCCGCTCCTTGGTGAACCAGCCGAGCTCGCCGCCTTTCGAGCCGGGGTCCTTCGACATCTCGTTGGCGACCTTGGCGAAGTCCTCGCCTCCTGTCACCCGCTTCAAAGCCGCCTGGGCGTCGGGCTCCGACTCCACCAGGATGTGGCGGGCGCGCACCTCCTCTTCCGGCTTCTGCTGCTTCGCTACATCGTCATAGGTCTTCTGGATGGCGGTGTCCGTCGCGGCATCCTTCGCTACCTTGCCAAGCAGGTCCTCCATCAGCACCTTGTCGCGGTAATATGCGACTTTCTTTGCAAATTCAGGGCCTTCGCCCATCTTGTCGGCTTCCGCCTTCTGAGCGACGAGCTTCGCATCGATGAGATAATCCAGAATGTAGGCTTGGCGCGCCGGCCCCTCGATCTGCTGCGGCAGCGAGGAACCGATGTCCTCCATCGCAATCTTTACGTCTTCGTCTGTGATCTCCGCGCCGTTCACGCGCGCGAGAACCTTAGCCGAGGCCGGGGCCGCCAAGGTGAGGGCGAGGCCAACGGCTAAGCCAGCGCCGGTGAGGCGTAGAAATTGGGATAAGTTCATGAATGTCTCCGCAGCGGCATCAGCCGCCCCTCGAGGGGAGCCCCGCAAGCATCGCAAATGCGCTCGCGATGCGATTTGGTGATCGTTTATTGCCTTCGCGTGCCGCTTTCAAGGCAGGCGCATCGCGTTGACAAGGTTTGGACCGGCTCTTATCTCTCGGCTCTACATCTAAGCTGTGCGCCGGCTTCGGACTTCGGGGCTTTTGCCTCGCCTCCGCAACGCGTTTTCCGGCCGTAAGGCCCGAGCGCATCTCGCACAGCCCAATTTTGGCGCATTCGCCGGTACTTAAGAAAGGCGCCGCTTGCAGACATGGCGCCGCGCCGTCAAGAAAGGTCTTGGCTTCGATGCTGGGCACGCTCGCAAAAAAGATTTTCGGCTCCGTCAATGACCGGCGTTTGAAGAGGTATGCGCCGCGCGTCGCCGAGATCAACGCGCTCGAGCCGGAAATCGAGCAGCTCTCGGACGCCGAACTCGCGGCCCGCACCGATGCCTTCAAGGCCGAGCTCGCCGCCGGCAAGAGCCTCGAGGACATCCTCGTTCCTGCTTTCGCAACCGTGCGCGAAGCGGCAAAGCGCACGCTCCACCAGCGCCATTTCGACGTCCAGCTCATCGGCGGCATGGTCCTGCACGAAGGCGCGATCGCCGAGATGCGAACCGGTGAAGGCAAGACGCTTGTTGCCACGCTCGCCGTTTATCTGAACGCGCTCGCCGGCAAGGGCGTGCATGTCGTCACCGTCAACGATTACCTCGCCCGCCGCGACGCCGATTGGATGGGCCAGATTTACAAGTTCCTGGGCATGAGCGTCGGCGTCATCGTGCATGGGCTCGATGACGAGGAGCGCAAGGCAGCTTACGCCTGCGATATCACCTACGGCACGAACAACGAATACGGCTTCGATTATCTGCGCGACAACATGAAATACGAGCTCACGCAGATGGTGCAGCGTGGGCATGCCTACGCGATCGTCGATGAGGTCGATTCGATCCTGGTCGACGAGGCGCGCACGCCGCTGATCATTTCGGGTCCCTCCGACGACAAGTCCGATCTCTACAATCAGATCGATCTCCTGATCCCGAGACTCGGCAAGGAGCATTACGATCTCGACGAGAAGCAGCGTACGGTGAACCTCACCGAGGCCGGCAACGAGTATATGGAAGAACTGCTGCGCGATGCGGGCATTCTCAAGGACGGCTCGCTCTATGAGGCAGCGAACGTCACGCTTGTCCACCACATCAATCAAGGCTTGCGTGCGCACCGCCTCTTCCAGCGTGATAAGGATTACATCCTTCGCAACGGCGAGGTGGTGATCATCGACGAGTTTACCGGTCGCATGATGCCCGGCCGGCGCTATTCCGAAGGGCTGCACCAGGCACTGGAGGCCAAGGAGCACGTTCAGGTTCAGCCGGAGAACGTGACGCTTGCCTCGATCACGTTCCAGAACCTCTTCCGCCTCTACAAGAAGCTTGCCGGCATGACCGGCACCGCGGCCACCGAAGCCGATGAGTTCGCGGAAATCTACAAGCTCGACGTGGTCGAGATCCCGACCAACATGCCGATCGCGCGTGTCGACGAGGACGACGAAGTCTACCGCACGCAAGCCGAAAAGCTGAAGGCGATCGTTGCCGAGATTCAATCGGCGAATTCCAAGATGCAGCCGATGCTCGTCGGCACCACCTCGATCGAGAAATCTGAACAGCTTGCTGAGTTTTTGGTGGAACACGGCTACAAGCAGATCGATTTCGACGATCCGAAGAAGGCGCTGGCCGGCCTTTATGCGGCCGCGCGCAGCGGCAAACCGTCGAAGCTCTTTGCCGTTCTGAATGCGCGCTTCCACGAACAGGAAGCCTATATCGTCGCTGAGGCCGGCGTGCCCGGTGCGATTACCGTTGCCACCAACATGGCGGGCCGCGGCACCGACATTCAGCTAGGCGGCAATGTCGAGATGCGCGTTGCGACGGAATGCGAAGGCCTGGAAGACGGCGAGCGCGCCGCAAAAGAAGCTGAGATTCGGGCCGAAGTCGCCGACCTCAAGGAGAAAGCGATCGCGGCCGGCGGGCTCTATATCGTCGGTACCGAGCGCCATGAAAGCCGGCGCATCGATAACCAGCTGCGGGGCCGCGCCGGGCGTCAGGGCGATCCCGGACGCTCGAAATTCTTCCTGTCTTTGCAGGACGATCTCATGCGCATTTTCGGCTCTGAGCGCATGGACACAATGTTGCGCAAGCTCGGCCTCGAAGAGGGCGAGGCGATCATCCATCCCTGGATCAACAAGGCCTTGGAGAAGGCGCAGCAGAAGGTCGAGGCGCGCAATTTCGACATCCGCAAGAATATCCTGAAGTTCGACAACGTGATGAACGATCAGCGCAAGGTCGTCTTCGAGCAGCGCCGCGAAATGATGGCGCAGGAATCGCTGGAAGAGACCGTCGCCGATATGCGCGAGGGGGTGATCGAGGATCTCGTTTCGAAATTCATTCCGCATGATGCCTATCCCGAGACTTGGGACGTCGCCGGGCTGCACGAAGCTGTGCAGAACACGCTCAATCTCGATTTGCCGATCGCCGATTGGGCCAAAGAAGAAGGCATCGCCGACGAGGAAATCCGCGAGCGCGTGCAAAAGGCGGCGGACGAAGCGTACGCCGCGCGCGTCGAGAAGAACTCACCCGACGTCATGCGCTATGTCGAGAAGCAGATCGTGCTACAGGTGCTCGATCACCTCTGGCGCGAGCATTTGGTCACGCTCGACCATTTACGCCAGGTGATCGGCTGGCGTGGCTACGCGCAGCGCGATCCGTTGAACGAATATAAGTCCGAAGCCTTCGAGCTGTTTGACGCGCTGATTACGCGCCTGCGCGAGCTGACGACTGCGCAATTGATGCGAGTGGAAGTCGCCTACGAGCCGCCGCCACAGCAATTGCCGCCAATGCATGCCTCGCATTTCGATGCGACGACCGGCGAGGACGACCTGGCGATCGCCGAGATCAATTCCCGCATTGCAGCCGGCGATTTCGCGCCCCAGCAGCTTTTCGCCGCGGCGCAGGCCGACCCGGAAACGATGGTGCGCGACCCGGCAAATCCCTCAAGCTGGGGCAAGGTCGGTCGCAACGAGGCCTGCCCCTGCGGGTCGGGCAAGAAATTCAAGCACTGCCACGGCGCGCTGGTTTAGCTCGGAAGCACACGCGTTTTACATCCCCAAATACGATCGCCGCACGCGGTCGTCAGCCAAAAGCTCGGCACCGGTGCCGGAGAGCGTGATCGCGCCGTTCTCCAGGACATAGGCGCGTTGCGCCAGCCGCAACGAGGCAGCGACGTTCTGCTCGACCAGCATGCACGTCATGCCATCGCGATTGAGATCGCGGATGACCTCGAGGACGCGCGCGACCATCGTCTGGGCGAGGCCGAGGGAGGGCTCGTCGAACAT
>Ga0163163_10003421_pt1 | contig 13486 bp, 6 predicted proteins | sample S65metaG_FD_119766 | JGI IMG/M metagenome (GOLD analysis project Ga0163163, IMG submission 119766) | Switchgrass rhizosphere microbial communities from Kellogg Biological Station, Michigan, USA - S6-5 metaG | ecosystem: Host-associated > Plants > Roots > Rhizosphere > Soil | place: USA: Michigan... | reverse complement strand
CCCAAACGCAATGCCCGTTCAATAAGCGATGCGGCGCGTGTCGTCCCACCAATAAGCTCCAGAACCACATCGCAGGGTCGTTCGAGCAAGGCTTCCAGGTTCGGTGTGATCAGGTGCTCGGGAACGCCAGTAGATCGAGCGCGGTCACCTTTCCGAACGCCAACGCCCGTTACGGTAAACAAATCAGGTAGCGCTGCTAATCGTTGATAGACTCCTGAGCCAACTGTCCCGCAACCAAGCAAAGCCACCCGCAATGGCGACGAGCAATAGTGAGAACCGTCGAGCTGGTCGGGTACTGACCCTATGTTGGTCACGCGGCCTGAGCCGATGCTTGTAATTGAGAAATGAAATTTGTTGGCAGCGGCAAATCGCACTGCTTTCTGTTGTACAACTTTCCCGCCAACGCGGAGAGCGGTGTCGTAGCTCGCCTGGATGAACCGTAAGGGACGAATAGAAGTGCTCGCAGGATCACTCGTGTAGAGCCCATCGATGTCTTTCACCAATACGCAACGCGCCCGTAGTTGCTGTGCCAGATACAGTGCGGAATAATCTGAACCACCTCGGCCCAAAAGTGTTGTATCACCGTCTTCACCGCGGCCAACAAAGCCGGGCAGCACCACTACTTCGCATTGTGTTGCCTCAAGCAGCCGAGCAGTATCAATTGAAATCGGAGTAGCATCCATATGTCCGCCTGTCGTGCGAAGCCCAACCTGCACGGCATCCAGCAGACGAACAGGGATACCCGAACGAGTCAGAGCTAACGACAAGAGAGCAGCCGAAGCAGCCTCGCCCGTCGCAAGGAGAGTTGCCGATGCTGCCGTTTCGGGTTGAGTGCAAATGCGCTTTGCCTGTTGTAACAATCGATCCGTTGTGTTGCCGAGCGCGGAAACAACTGCGACGACGCGCATGCCTTCACGCCAGTGCCGATAGATCTCGTGGACGACGCTGGCGAAATCGGCCTCGCTTCGTAAAACGGAACTACCAAACTTCAAAACAATTATGTTGGAGTGAGTCATCATTAGTGCCTCACGCTTTTAATGCCTGTTCAAGATCGGCAATTAAGTCCTTTGCATCTTCCAGCCCGACCGACAAACGCACCAGGCCATCCGTGATGCCGGCAGCTTCGCGCTGCTTCGCCGGCACATCTGCATGAGTCATTGACGCGGGATGCGTAATAATCGTCTCCGTTGCGCCGAGGTTTTCAGCCAACGTACATAAACGAACGGAATTCATCAGACGAATGCCGGCCTTGACACCACCCTCAACTTCAAAAGCTATCAATGCTCCGGCGGCACGCTGCTGCCTTTGGGCCATCTGATACTGCGGAAACGATCTCAGACCCGGATAGATAACACTGCTCACGCGCTGGTGAGACTCGAGAAAGCGAGCGACCTCGACAGCGTTCTCTGAATGCCAAAGCATTCGCATCGACAACGTCTTTACGCCTTGCAAAGTAAGCCAGGCGGGAAACGGCGACTGAATCGCGCCGATGGCATTTCGTACGAACGCAAACCGTTCCTGCAACTTTTCATCTTTGGTAACCAGGGCACCCCCTACAGTCGCGTTATGACCTTCGATAAACTTCGTTGTCGAATGCAGGACCACGTCAGCGCCGAAATCGAACGGGCGCTGAAGAGCCGGAGTAAGCAACGTGTTATCGACAACTAACAGCGCACCCGCATCGTGACAATGCCCCGCTGCGAGTTGGATGTCCGTGAGTTTTAGCGTTGGGTTGGCAGGTGTTTCGATGAAGAGGAAACGTGCTGGTTTTTTTAATGCTCGCACAATCGCATCTTCGTCTGAAGTGTCAATGAAGTCGGCCTCAACACCGAATGGGGCCAGGACCTGTTGCAGGAGTCGAACAGTTCCACCGTAAACAGCTTGCGACACAACTACACGCTCGCCGGCGCGTAGTAACGCCAAAGATAGCGCGGCAGTGGCAGCTAATCCGGTTGCGTAACAGGTACAGAACTCCGCTCCTTCCAACGTCGCGAGTCGTCTTTCAAGCGCGGAAACGGTTGGGTTTGCCGAACGGCTGTATGTGAATCCCTTATCCTCGCCGACTCGTGCCTGGGCGTATGTGGTCGTCTGATAGATTGGCGTGAGCATCGCACCGGTAGCTGGATCAGGAGAAGTACCGCCATGTAGTGCGAGCGTATCGAAGCCGTAGGCTTTCTCATCCTGATCGAATTCTTCTGTGGCGAGCTCTACCTTCAGAAACTCTTCTTTGATACTGGCCATCGAACCTCCTTTCCCCGTTTTTAGGGCGAAGAGTGGTTACACGCACCGCGCTCGGGGAAGCTGAAACAGTGTGTGACTCTTTAAGGCGCGACTACTTGAATCTGGCGTGAAGCAAAAAACCTCGCGCCTCAGAGTGCGCGAGGTTTCCAAAAGGGAGCCTGGCAGCTCTTTAGCAGTTTTTTACGTGGAGCAAGTTGCCTTAAATCGCCACGACAAATATGTGTCAAAGATGACTGTGCGATCAGTAACACGTCTCCCGCGCGTGTGGCAATTTAATTTTGTTTATGACAAGCCTGAAACAGCAACGCGGCATTCTTTTGAGGAGCCCTCGCGGGCATTCGTCAGATATTTGTGGACAGAGACGGCTGCTTTGCGTCCATCAGCAATGGCCCAAACAACCAGCGATTGGCCTCGTTCGATGTCGCCAGCGGCGAAAACGCCCGGTATGTTTGTCATCTTGTTTTGGTCAACCGGCACGACGCCCTTTTCGTTTAGGGTCAGGCCAAGTTGCGAAATCAGTCCTTCTTTTTCAGCTCCCAGAAATCCCATTGCGAGCAGCACAAGTTGAGCTGGCCACACGCGCCTCGTACCTGGCACCTCACTTAGTCGGGAGATGGCGCTTCCCTTGTTCCAAGTGACATCGATCGTCTCAACGGCCGCCACCCGGTTGTTAGCTTGATCAGCAATGAACCGCTTGGTCATGACAGAGTACCAGCGTGGGTCTTTGCCACTCACAGCGATTGCTTCTTCATGTCCGTAGTCGACGCGATGAATCTTCGGCCACTGTGGCCAGGGATTATCAGCGGCCCGGGCCGTCGGTGGCTGGGATAAGATTTCAAACTGCACCAAACTTCGACAACCGTGCCTCAGGGCCGTAGCTACACAGTCAGTACCAGTGTCGCCACCTCCGATTACGATCACGTCTTTGTCTTTTGCTGAAATGTGGTTGCTATTGTTGCTGTCCAACAGTCGCTTCGTATTGGCCCGCAGGAAGTCCATGGCGAAATGAATGCCTGCTAGACTTCGATTCTCAATCGAAAGGTCGCGCGGACGAGCAGTCCCGGCGCAGAGAACAACTGCCTCAAACTCTTTCAAGAGTCGATCCGTGGGATAGCCACGGCCGACTTCAGTGTTGGTGATGAAGTCGATGCCTTCAGCGACCAGAAGATCCACACGCCGTTGAACGACAGCTTTGTCGAGCTTCATATTTGGAATGCCATATATGAGCAGTCCTCCAACTCGATCTGCTCTCTCGAACACAGTTACCGAGTGGCCCATCTTGTTCAGTTCCGCCGCGCAAGCCAAACCTGCCGGACCTGATCCAACTATGGCGACCTTCCTTCCAGTGCGCCGCGTAGCTGGCAGAGGAACAATCCAACCTTCTTCGAAACCGCGGTCGACGATGGCACATTCAATCGTCTTGATCGCGACTGGTTCGCCGGCCATTCCAAGCACGCAGGAACCTTCGCATGGCGCGGGGCAAACTCTGCCCGTGAATTCGGGAAAGTTGTTTGTCTTGTGCAAGAATTCCAGGGCCGCTTTCCAGTTTCCGCGAAAGACGAGTTCGTTCCAGTCGGGAATCAAATTGTTGAGCGGACATCCGGAAGCAGCACCCTCAAGCAGTTCACCGGTGTGACAGAATGGTATGCCACAGTCCAGGCAGCGGCCGCCTTGCTCACGCAGAGTCGATTCAGCGAGATGCGTGTGAAACTCCTTCCAATCCTGCACACGCTCTGCAGGCGCACGCAGGATTGGCAGCTTACGATTAACCAGATCCGTATTCATCCGTGAAAATCCGCGGCTAGAATTGCATGCTCCAACACGCGCCGGTAATCGTTTGGCATTACTCTGACTATACTGGCGACGAACTGATCCCATGCCAGGAGGATCTCAGTAGCGCGACGACTGCCGGTGTATTCGGCATGACGAAAGATCACGTCCTTCACAAACTCAATCTCCTCCTGATCCGCGAGCGCCGTCATTGAAACCATCTCCAGATTGCAGAACTGCCGCGACTGTTTAGCTTCATCCACCAGATAGGCGATACCGCCGGACATTCCAGCAGCAAAGTTACGACCGACCTCGCCCAATACGATCACCCGGCCGCCAGTCATGTATTCACAACCATTATCCCCGACGGCCTCGACCACCACCGTCGCTCCGCTATTACGAACACAAAACCTGGCGCCGGCGATGCCATTGATATAGGCTTCGCCGCCTGTCGCGCCATAGAACGCAACGTTGCCGATAATCACATTGTCGTGTGGTGTGAAGGTTGAGTTTCTTGGTGGAACAACAATGATCTTGCCTCCGGATAGACCTTTGCCGAGATAGTCGTTGGCATCGCCTTCGAGTCGGAGGGTGATACCTTTTGGGATGAAGGCCCCAAAACTCTGGCCGGCTGAGCCTTCGAAGCACAGTTGAATCGTATCGTGAGGCAATCCGGCTGGTCCGTATTGGCTCGTAACTTCACTTCCCAATCTGGTACCCACAGTACGATGAAAGTTGCGAATGGGAAGTGTCGCCGACACCGGTTCACCTGCCCGCAACGCAGGACGGCAGATATCAAGTAGCTTTGCGCTATCGAGCGTCTTTTCAAGCGCATGGTCCTGAGTTACCTGACAGTATCGGCCAACCGTCTCAGGGACGTCCGGCTGAAAAAGTATCTGCGACAGGTCGAGGTCATGCGCCTTCCAATGATTGATCTTTCTCACTTGCAAGCACTCTGAGTGGCCCACCATCTCGTTCAGATTACGAAATCCGAGCTGGGCCATGAGCTCACGTACTTCCTGCGCAACGAATGTCATGAAGTTGACCACGTTTACAGGATCACCGTTGAACTTCGCTCGCAATTTCGGATCTTGCGTGGCCACACCGACGGGACAGGTATTCAAGTGGCAAGCGCGCATCATGATGCAGCCAAGCGTCACTAAGGGCGCAGTGGCAAAGCCAAACTCTTCCGCACCGAGCAGTGCAGCAATTACGACGTCACGACCTGTTTTCAACTGCCCATCGGTCTCGATCGTTATGCGACTGCGGAGATCATTCAGCAATAGCGTTTGGTGCGTCTCAGCCAGACCGAGCTCCCACGAAGCGCCAGCGTGCTTAATGCTGGTCAGGGGCGATGCGCCCGTGCCGCCATCGTAGCCGCTAATCAGAACCACGTCGGCGCGAGCCTTCGCTACGCCGGCCGCAATTGTGCCGACTCCGGCTTCGGCAACCAGCTTTACGCTGATCCGCGCTTCGGGATTTGCGTTCTTCAGGTCATAGATGAGTTGGGCCAGGTCTTCGATTGAGTAGATGTCGTGATGAGGCGGGGGCGAGATTAGACCAACACCCGGCGTCGAGTGGCGGACAGTTGCTATCCACGGATACACCTTCTCTCCGGGCAGTTGGCCGCCTTCGCCCGGCTTGGCGCCCTGAGCAATTTTTATCTGGAGCTCGCGCGCGTTGACCAGGTAGTGACTCGTAACTCCAAATCTTCCTGACGCTATCTGCTTAATGGCGCTGTTGCGTGAATCGCCATTGGGATCGACAAAATAGCGCTCGGGATCTTCGCCTCCCTCACCGGTGTTGCTCTTGCCACCGATGCGATTCATTGCGATTGCAAGCGACTCATGAGCTTCCTTGCTGATCGAGCCGTAAGACATCGCACCGGTTTTGAACCGCCTGACGATCGCAGCCACCGGTTCGACGTGTTCAATCGGAATTGGTGGGCGAATAGATCGAAACGCCATCATTCCGCGCAGGGTGAAGAGATTGCGAGATTGGCTGTTCACCAGCTCACTATATTCTTTGAAGGTCTGATAGTTTCCTGTCCGGCAAGCCGCCTGCAACTTATGAATGACTCGTGAATCGAACATGTGGGGTTCACCGTCTCTGCGGTATTTATAGTGACCGCCGCTGTCGAGTGTTTGCTGTTCCGATCCATCGCTGAAAGCTGCAGCGTGCCTGCGTCGTACTTCTTCTGCGATCAACTCAAGATTCGCACCGCCCACACGTGAAGGGGTCCACGTGAAGTATTTATCGATCGTGTCCTGATGCAGGCCGATGGCTTCGAAGATCTGCGCGCCACAGTATCCCTGCGTCGTTGAGATACCCATCTTCGAGATGACCTTGATGATTCCTTTGTTTATGGCACTCACATAATTGTGTAAGGCCGCCGGCATCTCAACGGCTGAGAACAGACCTTTCGCGGCGCTGTCGTTAAGCGTTTCAAACACTAGATAGGGATTGATCGCAGCGGCTCCGTAGCCCAGCAATAAACAGAAATGGTGCACCTCGCGCGGCTCTCCGCTCTCAACTACCAAGCCAACTTGGGTACGCGTACCTTCTCGAATCAAGTGATGATGAACGGCAGCAACTCCAAGTAATGCAGGAATTGGTGCCATCTCGGCACTGATGTCGCGGTCAGAGAGAATGATGAGATCGTATCCGGCTGCGATCGCGGCACTCGACTGCTCGCAAACATTATCTATTGCTCTCTCGAGTCCCTTCCGTCCCTGGGCCACGCGGAAGATCGTCGGAATGGTGAGAGATTTGAATCCCGCCTTTCCCCAGATGCTCTCGGAATCACCGAGGAGTCGCAGTTTTTCCAGTTCTTCATTGGTTAAGACGGGTGATCGCAATCTGATTTGGCGCGCACACTGCGGCGAGGGCTCGAGCATGTTTGCCTCGGGGCCGATGCAAGTATCAGCAGACATAACCAACTGTTCGCGAATACCATCAACTGGCGGATTTGTAACTTGTGCGAAGAGCTGTTTGAAATAATTGTAGAGCAACTGCGGCCGTTCGGAGAGAACCGCGAGGGGAGTGTCAGTGCCCATCGAGCCAACCGCCTCATTACCTGTAGAAGCCATCGGCTCTATCAGCAATTTCAGATCTTCATAGGTATAACCAAAAGCACGCTGGCGTTTCACGATCGTCGCGTAGTTGGTCTCATGAACATATGGCGGTGCAGGCAAGTGGTCCAGCGTGACCATATTCGCATCGAGCCAGTCCTGGTAAGGATGTTCACTGGCCAGCCTGTGTTTCAGTTCATCGTCGCCGATGATTCGTCCCTGATGCGTGTCGACCAAAAATATATTCCCAGCCTTGAGGCTTCCTTTCGCGGTGATCTGATCGGCGGGGATATTAAGGACGCCAACTTCAGATGCCATCACTACAAGATCATTGCTGGTGATGTAGTAACGAGCCGGACGGAGGCCGTTGCGATCGAGTAGCGTTCCAACCAAAAATCCATCGGTGAAGACGATCGACGCCGGCCCATCCCACGGCTCACTTATTAGTGAGTGATATTCATAGAACGCACGCTTTTCCGCACTCATGAATGGATCACCCGTCCATGGTTCGGGAACCATCATCATCAGTGCGTGCGGCAATGAACGACCCGCAAGCAGAAACATTTCAAGCGCGTTGTCGAACATTCCCGAGTCGCTGGCGTCGGGGTCAATGACGGGCAGTACCTTCTGAAGGTCTGATCCGAAGAGGGTTGACGCAAATTTACTCTCGCGGGCACGCATCCAGCTTACGTTGCCTCGCAACGTATTGATTTCGCCGTTGTGTGCGAGATAGCGATAAGGATGCGCGCGGGCCCAACTGGGGAATGTGTTGGTGCTAAAACGTGAATGTACGATCGCCAGTGCCGACGCCAGTGTTTCGGCCTTCAGATCGGGATAGAACTCGGGCAGTTGACTGGCGGTCAGCATTCCCTTGTATACCACCGTCTTGTACGACAGGCTTGAAACGTAAAACTGATCGATGTTCGAACGTTTTATTTCGCGAGTCGCACGCCGGCGTATCACATAAAGTTTGCGCTCGAATGCAGCGTTGTCTTGTATATCCTGACTGCGACCGATGAAGACCTGGCGCATAATTGGTTTGGAATCACGTGCAGTCGGGCCGATCAGAGAATCGTCTGTGGGAATATCGCGCCAACCCATGAGCTGCTGGCCTTCTTCCTCGACAATCTTCTCCAGTATTGCTTCACAGGCTTTGCGAGGCCTTTCAGAAGTTGGCAGGAAGAGCATGCCGACGGCGTATTGACCGAAGGCCGGGAGTTCGAGGCCAAGCTGCAAACATTCTTTTAGCAAAAACTCGTGTGGAGTTTGAATCAGGATTCCGGCGCCATCACCGCTATTGGCTTCGCATCCTGACGCCCCGCGATGCTCGAGATTGAGTAAGACCTCGAGTGCGTTTTTTACGATTTGACGAGATCGCCGTCCTTTTATGTCAGCGACAAATCCCACCCCACAAGCATCATGCTCATGGCGCGGATCATAAAGACCTTGTTTTTTTGGGCCATTTACCATTCTGAAAAGAAATACGCCGAAGGCGTTGGCTACTTAAGGCCCAGGGTTGGAGCGAAACAACAACCTTGGTTACCCGCTGGCATTGGCCTTGGCTACGACAAGCCCTTCACCAAGAATCGCAACCGGCGAGGCCGCAGCGACCGGTCCCACTTCAGGTTGCGTCGCCATCACAGACGGCGTCGGCGGCAGAAACTCGGGATAAGCCAAAACGCCGACCTCTGCCATGTCAAGACCGTCCATCTCCACCGCTGCGGAGACACGGTTTCCAATCAAGTAACCGATAAGCTTGAAGAAGACGTGAAACGTCGTGAAGGTAAATGCGATGCAAACCACTGCGCCGATGAGTTCTGCCATGAGTTGGCCCAGGCCACCGCCATACAAGAGTCCACGCACTCCACCAGTCACGCCGTTCAAGCCCTGACCGTAAGTTCCATCAGCAAATAGACCGACCGCGATCACTCCCCAGGCGCCGTTGACACCGTGAACACTGATGGCTCCTACCGGGTCATCGATCTGCAAACGATATTCGACAAAGATTGTCGCGCCGACCAGCAGGACGCCGGCGACCAGACCAATCAAAACGGCGCCTGTGCTGTTAACAAAGGCACACGCTCCCGTGATAGCCACAAGCCCGGCGAGCATTCCGTTCGCCATGAACGACAAATCGGGTTTACCCCGCAGGTAAGTAACGGTAATCATTGCGGCCACAGCGCCTGCCGCTGACCCCAACATAGTATTTACGGCCACCACTGCGATCCGTAGATCACCGCCCGATAGTGTGGAACCTGCGTTGAAGCCAAACCAACCGAACGCGAGTATGAGAACTCCGAGAATTGCCATCGGCATGTCGTGACCAGGAATAGCATTTACTCTTCCGTCGTCTTCATACTTACCGATGCGCGGTCCAAGTATCCTGGCGCCGGCGAGTGCCGCGACGCCGCCAACCAGATGCACCACCGATGAGCCCGCGAAATCCACGTGACCATGACCCAACCCGAATTCCTTACCAAGTTGCGAGAGCCAACCACCACCCCAGACCCAGTTCCCGAAGATCGGATAGATCAACATCGACATGAAAAGCGCGTAGATGACAAATGATCCCCACTTCCAACGTTCAGCCATCGCGCCGGTTGGAATGGTTGCGGCCGTATCCATGAAGACCATTGAGAACAGGAAAAGTCCAAAAACACCGACGTCGTAAGCATCGCCACCCAGAAAGAAGCCCTTCGTGCCGAACAGACCGAAGGAATGACCCGCAATTGTGATCGCGTATTCAGAAGAGAGTGGAGCAGTACCGCCGAGGGTGAGAACTGCGCCCACACCGCCCATCTGCAAGGCGTATCCGCAGGCCCAGTAGCCAAGCAAACCGATTCCATAAACCATAATGTTCATGGCCATCGTGTGCGATGCGTTTTTCGCGCGAGTGAACCCGGTCTCGCAAAAAGCAAATCCGGCCTGCATGAACATCACCAGAAATCCTGCCAGCAGTATCCAAACAAAGTTGCTGGCAATCTTTGCGTGGCCGACTTCGGTGGCGAGTTCCTCCAATGTTGGACCAGATGTGTTTGCTGCCACTACATCCGAGGCCTTGCCGGTTTCGGAGCCAGTAGGATCACCGGCAATGGCGACTAGAGGTGTTGTCAGCAAAAGTATGCACGCAATAACCCACACTTTGACCATGCGTTTCACTCCTCAGAATTTGCTGCTGGCAGTAACAACATTTATGCCAAAGAGGTTTTTCGCCACAAATCTGCGCGGATCCGCGTCTCAACGAAGATCTGTGGCCGACAACTTTGTGGGTTTGAGCGTTGAGGCCTACAAGAATGTAAGATCAGTTTATGTTGCTATAAAACTTTTCACTTTGACTTGTAGAACTGTCCGCTTCAACATGCTGCGCATCATGGTAGCTACTGAGCGCATCGTAAAATCCAAGACTCCGGAACTGATCTCACGCGAGCGCCGCGAGGTGCGGAAGCTCTCAACGTTGCTTGAAATCGGTCGCATCCTGGCCGACGCGAGCAACCTCAAAACCGCTTTCGCTGCCACACTGGAAACAGTCGGCCGGCATCATGGCATGGTGCGCAGTTTTGTAATGCTGTTGGATAGGGAGAGCGAGAAGATTCGTATCGAAGCTACCTACGGCCTTAATCAGGATTCCGCTCACCGCGTGACTTATCGCGTTGGCGAAGGAGTTATCGGGCGCGTCGTGCAAACTGGTAAGCCCGTCGTCGTACCTCAAACCAGCCGCGAGCCGTTGCTTCTGAATCGCCTGCGCGGTCTTGAGGAACACGTCACTCGAAAGGAAATCAGTTTTATTTGTGTGCCAATCGTGATCGGTGGAACGGCTGCCGGTGTTATCGGCGCTGATTTGATCTACAAGGCGGAGCGCGACTACGACCGCACCACGAAGTTTCTCAGTGTAATTGCCGCGCTGATGGCCCAGGCGCTTAAAGTGAAAGAAGGAATCGAGCTCGATAAGAAGCGGTTAGTCGACGAAAATATTCATCTCAAGCAGGAGCTTCGCGAGCGCTATGACTTTAGCCATATTATTGGTAACTCCAATCCGATGCGCCTGGTCTACGAACAGGTGACGCAGGTCGCCCGCACTAACACTACTGTGTTGTTGCGCGGGGAATCGGGCACAGGGAAAGAGATGATTGCGCACGCCATTCACTACAACTCACTCCGGGCCAGCAAACCGTTTGTCAAAATAAGTTGTGCAGCCCTTCCCAACACGTTGATTGAATCAGAGCTGTTTGGTTACGAGAAGGGCGCGTTCACAGGAGCTCAGTCGCGGAAGAAAGGCAGGTTTGAACTGGCGGATGGCGGCACGTTGTTTTTGGATGAGATCGGTGATCTCGACCTTACCACGCAAGTGAAATTGCTCCGCGTGCTTCAGGAGCGCGAGTTTGAAAAGCTCGGTGGCGTTGAAACAGTCAAAGTAAACGTAAGGCTAATCGTGGCCACGAACAAGGATCTCGAAGAAGCTATCAAGCTGGCGCAGTTTCGCGAAGATCTATTCTACCGCCTGAACGTCTTCACTATATTCATCCCTCCGTTACGAGAGCGCAAGCCTGACATCCTGTTGCTCGCCGAGCATTTTGTAGAGAAGTTTGAGCGCGAACACAGCAAACGCATCAAGCGCATTTCCACGCCCGCAATCGACATGCTCACGAGTTATCATTGGCCGGGCAACGTACGTGAGCTCGAGAATGTGATTGAGCGCGCTGTACTGATCTGTGAATCGAGCGTTATTCATGGTCATCACTTACCACCATCGCTGCAGACCGCCGAAGGCTCCGACACCATCACGCGTTTGTCACTCGCGTCAGCTTTGGAAGCTTATGAGCGCGATCTCATTCAGGATGCACTTAAGACGTCACGTGGAAACCGGGCCAAAGCGGCGAAACTTCTCGACAGCACCGAACGAATAATCGGCTACAAGGTCAAGAAATACAGGATCAAGTGCGATCGCTTTCGCACCTGACTCCAAACCATTTCCAACATTCCTGTCTGCCAGTCAGGCATTTCCTACAAATTTGTAGGCAGAATTGAAGCGGCACTCTCAGCTTCACCTTCTCATCAAACGCAAATGTTAATGTCATTGTCTTTGCCCAGCATCGGCAAGTGGGCAGGCGCGCCCGACGTGACAATCTCACTGAGGAGCAGAGTGACGTATTCGCCAAAGGTTTGGCCGAAGAATCAACCAGCGCTGACCGGAGGAAGCTCCTCTCTGCATCCATGCGCTTTGAAATAACTTGAATGGTCAATAATTTCGAACTTGCCATAGCGGGTTAGCATGTCCATCGGTTGAAGGCGTAAGCGAGCTGCGGTGCCTCTAGCGTCAACTTGGAGCACACGGAGTCCACGACCGGGGTTGCGCTCATCATTCACTGGTTTCCGAAACTCTGCCTGTCCCAAAACGGGTGAGCGGGCAATCAAAATTGCGGAGAAGAACACTGCAAATGCAAAACCAAGTCGAGTAAAGGCGCCTTTTGTAAACATGTGATTTATTGAATGTAGCTGAAGTATGTAAAACACATGAGGTCTGGGGAGCAGCCATTTGGCTTAGGTCATTAATAGCTGGCCACGCTGAAGGTTGTCAACAAGATTTCGGGTGTCCGATATGCTTCAGAATGTCTTGCAAAACTCTGTTCGTTAGAACTTATAAACAGCTCGCGGTCCTCTAAAGAACATCAACAACACTCGACGAATTGCCGGTGTGATTGTGAATGGACATTACCTGCCGAGAGAATCGCTGCAGAGGATGCTTGCTGACGTCGAAGTTATGCTGAAGAAGAAGTGATTTGCTTCTTAAATTTTTGTAATGGAGGTTAGTTGAAAATTCAGGTGGGGATTAATTTACCGACCGAAGCTTGAAATTGTTCATCAATCTCAAGAGTTAAGAGCCTTGACGCGTCTGAAACAGGGTGACGATACTGTACTCAATCAGAACTTTTGTGGGACGTTAGCAGATGATGAACTCACACTTCGGAATAACTGTTTTAACATTGGTCCTTTTGACCTACACCGTTTGTATCTCACCGCAAGCCAAAATTCGAAGATCACAAGGCCCAGAACGCGGGCGTCAGGCAAGGGTGTCTGATGAGCCTTTTTGTTCTCCTAAGGAGGTGCAGGACCGTTTCTGCTTCGAGCGGAATTCACGGAAAAACGGTGGCTGTACACCGCTTATGACAGCCGCAGAACGTGGCCAACTAGACCGTGTTCGGGAGTTATTGGCGACAGGAGCTGAGGTCGACGCTCGTACGTCCCCAACTATTACGGCTCTCGCGCTTGCGGCAGGTGAAGGTCACTTGGAAGTCGTGAAGGTTCTGTTGAGAGCCGGCGCAAACCCAAACATTATTGGTGCTACTTTTCACGTTGGTGCTTTCGCAATTTGGATGTCCGCGTTGAACCGCTGCAATAAAGACTGG
>Ga0163163_10003419_pt1 | contig 13488 bp, 13 predicted proteins | sample S65metaG_FD_119766 | JGI IMG/M metagenome (GOLD analysis project Ga0163163, IMG submission 119766) | Switchgrass rhizosphere microbial communities from Kellogg Biological Station, Michigan, USA - S6-5 metaG | ecosystem: Host-associated > Plants > Roots > Rhizosphere > Soil | place: USA... | reverse complement strand
AGATCGTAAGTCAACTCCTTGAAGTTCACTTCGCCGAGTCTCAAGTTGAGATAGTGCGTGAAGAGACTCTCGACCACCGGGCGCACCGTCTCCGGATCAACTCCGGGCTTCAGGAAGTTCAGATTGATGATGTCCTGGCCCAGACCCTTCACGTCGCGACCGACAACGTGAAAGAACGCGTCGATCATCTGCGTCTGCAGTTTCGGACTGATCCGTCCCACCATGCCGAAGTCGAAGAATGCGAGATGCCCGCTATCCATCACGAGCAAATTACCGGGATGCGGATCCGCGTGAAAGAAACCATCTTCGAGTAACTGTTTGAGGTACGTCCGAATCAGCATCCGGTTGACCTTGACCGGCGAAATGCGGTTCGCACGCAGACCTTCGAGATCGACAACCTTCGTGCCGCGAATAAAGTCGAGCGTCAATACGCGCGTGTTGGTGTGTGACCAGTAAATCTTCGGAACTCGAATCGCGCGCCAGGTTCGGAAGTTATAACGAAAGCGATCGGCGTTACGTCCTTCTTTGACGTAATCCATCTCTTCAAAGATGGTAGTGTGAAACTCGCGCAGCATTCCTTCCCAATCAGCATTCTCATTCGCTTTCGGAAAGAAACGATTAGTGAACTTCACCAGGCGAAACAGAATCGCGATGTCGAAGGAAATGATCGACTCGAGGTTTGGTCGTTGCACTTTGACGGCAACTTCTTCGCCCGTCGCCAGACGCGCACGATAAACCTGTCCGAGCGACGCCGCCGCGATCGGTTCGGTGTCAACCTCCGCGTACGCTTCGTTAATACTGCGGCCCAGCTCCGCTTCGACGATCGCAAACGCCTCAGACGTCGGAAACGCAGGCACCTGGTCTTGCAGCGTCGCCAGCTCTTTGACGTACTCGAGCGGCAACAGGTCGGCGCGCGTACCGAGTGCCTGGCCGATCTTGATGAACGTTGGGCCAAGATCGATCAGCGATTCGCGCATCCACACAGCCTGCTTCTGGAGTCGCGCCTGTTTCCGCGCCGAACCTTCGGCGCCACGGAAAACTACGTAACGCAACACGCGAATGAAGCGATCGAACGCAGTGTAGAGTTGCGCGTTGGTCCATGCTTTGAACCGCGCGCGACGCCCGCGTTGGCGCGCGAGATCGCGGAGCCTCGTAACGGCGCGCTGGTTGAAATCCGCGCGCACGTCGTAAGTGTCGAGAAACAAGTAGAGCGAAAACAGTCCCAATACGCGCGCCACGCGCGCTGCTCGAAGCCAGCCACGCCAGCCGCGTCCGGACAGCAGTTGATCGACCATTTCTTCCGTCAGCGGTTGGACCGGCACCGACTGTTTCGGCAGCTGCGGTGGTGGCGGCAGAGTCGCCGGCACACCGTTTCCGTTTGTTTCCGTTCTCTTGACTAGTGCTTGATTCGACGTCATCGTTTTATATTACTGACAGCATGTGCTTCGTGCCGGCGCGCTCGAAATAACTATTCGCTCGTTCTACATCTCTGGCTATCTGAGTTTTTAACTCGTCGATCGAGCTAAACTTCCGCTCGTCACGAAGGCGATACAGAAAGCGCACGCGCACCACATCGCCGTAAAGATCGCCGTCCCAGTTCATTACGAAGGTCTCAACCGAAGGTTCCGTCGCGTCCGCAAACGTCGGTCTAAGCCCCACATTTGTAACGCTTCGGCGCCATTGCCCGTCAATCAACGTTCCCGTCACATAGACACCGTGCCTGGGTATGACGCGGTTGTGTGGGTGGAGGTTGGCCGTTGGAAAACCCAGCTTGTGACCGCGCTCCGAGCCGCGCTCGACGCGCCCTTCGACACCATACGGACGGCCCAACAGGCGGCGCGCGAGGTTCACATTCCCGGCGGCAAGCAGCTGCCGGATCTTGCTCGAACTCACGCGACAGCCACGAATCCTGACCTCGGGAACTTCGCCCGCAACAAAGCCGAGTTCGCCGCCCATACGTTTCAGCAACTCGATATTCCCTTCCCGGTTGTGACCGAACGCGAACCCTTTGCCGAGATAAACTTCCTTCGCGTGGAGTCGATCGAAAACAAACTCGCGAAGAAAATCTTCCGCGCGAATGTTCGAAAACTCTCGTGTGAAACGGACCACGATCGTCTGTTCGATTCCTAGTACGCCAAAGCCTTCGATCTTCTGATCGAAAGTTTGCAGCAAGGGCGGGGCTGACTCGGGATGCAATACCGCGCGCGGATGCGGATCGAATGTGATCACCGTCGGCACGGCGCCCACTACGCGCGCTCTTTCGGCAACCGTGGTCATGATCAACTGGTGCCCGAGATGGAGCCCGTCAAACACGCCTAACGTAAGCACTGTCGGCCGGTGAATTCCTGCGTTGTCAGTTCCGTGAAAGAGACGCATAAGGAGAACCGGCGATCACTCGACTACCAATCCGTCGTAAGCAAACTCGACGCCGGCCGGCAACCGTACCGAGTCGCGAGCGTGTTTGATGTCGTGGGCGATATGCGTAAAGAACGTTCGGCGCGGCTGCATTTGCTTGACGTAGTCGAGCGCTTTATCGACCCAAAGATGGGTAGGATGTTCTCTGAAGCGCAGGCAGTCCAGCACCAGCACGTCCAAACCCTGAAGCGCGTCGAGCGTCGCGCCCGGTATCTCACTGAGGTCCGTCAGGTAAGCAAAATCGTTGAAGCGATACGCCATCACCGGCAATCGGCCATGAATCACTTCGAGCGGCGTGATGCTCAATTCATTGCCGAGACAGAAGCTCGCGCCCGGCGTGACGACATTTGGAATCACTTCCGGCAAACCACCGCCGTAATATGTAGGCTCGAAGATGTATTTGAAGATGCGTTTGATATCGACCCAGGCACGCTCGTTGGCGTAGACGCCGAGTGCTCCAAAACGAAAGTTCAGCGGGCGAATGTCGTCGAGACCAAAAATGTGATCGGCGTGACAGTGAGTGATCAGGACCGCGTCGAGATTTTTCAAACCAAAGCGCAACGCCTGCTGTCTGAAATCGGCGGACGTGTCGACCAGCACCGTGCGCCCGGCATGTTCAATGATGATTGAAACTCTCAGACGCTTGTCGCGAGGATCGTCTGAAGTGCAGGTCTCACATTCACAGCCGATTGACGGGACACCGGTGGAGGTTCCTGTACCTAAAAAGGTGAGCTTCATCTCCCCCCAGTGATATCGCTTCCCGAAAACCTCCGCGGTTGCTGCGGCGAGTTGACGAGCGAGACGTACTGCATACGGAGATCCGCCAACAAGCCTTCGAGCATCCGCTTCTCCTGCGGTGTCAGGTTTCCTGCAGTCTTCTTTTGCATCATGCCGAGAATGTCGATCCAGTGTTTGCCCAACTCGACGTCAACTTCGCGCTGGTGCGTCACGGGATGTTCCATCATCCCCAACGCTGAAGCCGCATTTGAAGCAATCGACATCACGAAACTCACGAAGCTCGCGGGATCGCGCGCGTCAGCCAGATCTTCTTCGCTGAACTCTTCTTCAGCCCCTGCCGCAGTCGCGCCGGCGCTTACCGGGATTTCGGTTTCGGGTGGTGCTTCAGGCTCTGGAGCCGGCGCAGCCGCTGCTGCTTCTTGCGCGACCGCCGCCTGTGGCGCCGGTTTTTCTTCAGGAGCAAGCTCTCTCGGACTTCCGTCCGCATTGAACAAACGCCGGTCAGTAACTTTGAAATTAGGTTGTTCTTCAGCCATGGCTTTATTAAACCATAAGGTCGTAACGCACCAAAAACCGTCCACAGATTACACAGAACACTTCAATTGATCTGTGAAATCTGCGGATGGCTCTTGTAGACTACGGCCATGCCCGCAACATTCGCTGATTTAGTCGCTCTAATGGATCGTTTGCGCTCGCCAAACGGTTGCCCCTGGGATCGCGAACAAACTTACGCGACGCTCGCGCCGATGCTGCTCGAAGAAGCCTACGAGGCTTTCGAAGCAGTCGAAGAGGCGCGCGAGGGTAGACCAGCCGAACTGTGCGACGAGCTTGGCGATCTGTTGTTTCAGATCGTGTTCTACGCACAGGTCGCGAAGGAGCGAGACGAGTTCACCATCGACGACGTCACCACAGCCATTCACGACAAAATGGTGCGACGTCATCCGCACGTGTTTGGCGACGTCACTGCAAACGACGCGGCCACAGTTTTAATGAACTGGGAAACGATGAAGGCCGAGGAACGCCGCGCCGCCGGAAAAACCGAAAACACCAACACGTCGCTGCTGACTGGCGTCTCGTCAAAAGCACCGGCGTTGATGGAAGCACATCAGTTATCAACCAAGGCCGCGCGCGTTGGCTTTGACTGGAAATCTGTCGACGAGATCTTCGACAAACTTCAGGAAGAGATTGAAGAACTCCGCGTCGCGATTAAGGACCATGCGGCGATTCAGGATGAAGCGAACCACGCGCGTGTGCGTGAAGAGATTGGCGACCTGCTCTTCGCGGCGACGAACATCGCCCGGCATACGCAAGTCGAGCCGGAGGCAGCGTTGAAATTGACGAATCGAAAGTTTCGCAAACGCTTTGAATACATCGAGAACGCACTGCACACACGCGGGCAGCCGTTTGATCAAACGTCGATTGATGAATTGGAAGCTCTTTGGCAGGAAGCCAAGAAAAAGTTAGCCACGGATGACACGGATTGAATCCGATTTTTATCCGTGTTATCCGTGGCTAAATAATTAGTCGTTGATGCGAACGGACTGCATAATATTCTGGAACGCAGTCTCGAAGTTGCGTTCACTCTGCGGCGCGACGGCAATCATGTAGAACAATTGCCCGTTGCGTAACTGCGTCGTGATCACGCGCACGTTCTCCGGTCTTCCCGTCGCTTCATTTGTGTTGCTGAGCGTCGTGAAAATCGCGTTGCGACCTGACAGTGTGGTCCTTTGATATCCGCCACTGCTGCGTAGGCTGCTGTTTCCCTGGCCCAGGCTGTTCACCAGTTCCTGAGTGGCACGTTGCAGATCGCGATTACTCGATTGCGCGACACCGAAGCTCACCCCGTGTGTATACACTGCCTGCCCGTTGACCTGTCCGTAAGCACCTTCCGGCACAAACCACACTGAGTTGTTATCGTTAACCTCGCGCCAGTTGTTAGGCACACTTACCTGCACGCCACCGTTGAAGATGTTGTAACCCTGGTAACGTGACGACGGATATTCAACGCGTCCGCTCGGGGCATTGTTGGGATAGTTGCCGGCCGGTTCGCCGGTGGGATAACGCTGCCCGCTGCGCTGGATTTCAGCCATCGTCGGCGCAGTTTGATAACCGCGCAAGCGCGACTTGATTTGCTCAAACTCGCGACCTTCGCGCACGCCGGCGTTGACACGCAGCATTTGCGCTTCTCTGTTGATACGCGCGTAACGATCGCTCGGGCTTGGGTGGTCACTCAAGAAGCCGCCACCACCGCCGCCCTGCTGCTCGAGTGTACGGAACATGTTTGCAAGGTCACGCGGATCGTAGCCGGCGCGGGCCATGATCTGAGCGCCCAGCACGTCGGCTTCAGTTTCGTATTCGCGACTGAACTTCAGCAAGTAAACGGCAAACGGCGCCTGGGCCAACTGGCCCACGCCTGGTCCACCAAAGATCGTGCCGGCGATTCCCGCAATGCCGGCCAACACCCCATACTTCTGCCCCTTCGTTGCCTGGGCCGTGCCGTGACGCAACGCTACGTGACTGAGTTCGTGGGCCATCACACCCGCCATCTCTCCTTCAGTCTTCGCCGCTTCGATCATGCCGCGGTTCACGTACATTGGACCACCCGGCAGTGCGAACGCGTTGATGTCTCTCGCGTTAACGACTTTGAAATAGTAATTGAATTCAGGGTGTTGAAATTCAGAAGGGATACTCGCAACGAGCCGGCGCCCTACACTCTCGACATAGCCTCGCACTTGTTCGTCCCGAAGCAGCGGAAACTGTTGTTCCGCTTCCTGCGCGGCCTGGCGCCCGAGTTTGACGTCATCCTGAGCACTATATTTGTTTGTGTGATACTTGATTTGCGTCTGCGCCAAAGCGGAGAAAGGCATTACGCTTATGGCGACCAGCGCTATCCAGGCAATAAAAGTTTGTCGTTTAATCAACCTGCTTTTCATGTTACCTCCAACCGAATTGACCTTTTTCGGGCTTCCCTGCACCAAAACGCAACAGGACTGCAGCCCGCGAAGATCGGTTTTCCTTCGTGTTTTCGCGTAATCTGCCTGACCCAACCGACCTGCCGGACAATCATGCAATGAAAATGCCAAGGTCGGGCCTAACCTTGAGTACGGGGCTCGATATGTTCGTTAAACCACTGCGCCGGTTCCGTGAGAGGGGCGATTCGGTGAGGCTCACCTTTCCACACGCGAATCATCGAAATGATCAGAAATATAAATGCTGCGAGTTTGAAGATCGTGCCACCCAGCGAGCTGTCGGTGATCGTGCTGATGACGCCGAATAAGGTATGAACGATCAGAATGGCAATGTGGAGAGCAAGACCTTGTGACGCATAGAAGCGAACTTTAACTTCCTTACGCGGGACGAGAAACAATTCCAACAGCGAGACGATTAGCCCGACGTAAAAGGGCGCGTAAGGCAACATCACCGCCCACTTCTCAGGCAAACCTATACCCAGGACAGGCCGCGACGTCGGAAGTGAACTGACGGGCGCCTGATACACGTTTTGTGCCGGTTGATATTGCGCCGGAGGTGAATACGTTGGCGGAACAAAGACTGACGGATAAGGAGCTTCGAGCGGCGGGCTGTCGATACGACGCGTGGGCGCTTCGGAGTAAACGTTGCGACGCGCGTCCTCGTTGGGCGAATTTCCTACCTCACGAGTAGTGCCGCTGACCTGTTGGGTTGGTCTCGAGCCGCCCAGCTCGCCCCAAACCTCCTCCGCCTTCCGTTCAACGTCCGGATCCAGCGGATTGGTGTCGTATTTACTCTTCTTCGTCTCCATCAGTCGCCACAAAAGTGCACAAAGTCATGAGCCACAAAGAAGCACAAACCGCAAAAACTTGCCGAAGGCACTGCTTTATGAGCCTTTCGTGCCTTGTTGTGGCTAAAGGCTTTTGTGCCTTCTATGGCTAAGTTTACTAGTCTGCGATCTCATACTCAACCTGTTGCCATCGCTGCTCCCGCTCTGAGATGGAAAAGGCCCGAATTACGGCTTCCGCGCCGCCGAGTCCAATAATCAGGTATTTGGCCGAAGGGTAGTAGGCGAGCCGGACGTCCGTTGCAGACGGGCTGGGGTCCGCGGCGCGTGGGTGCGAGTGATAAATGGCCAGCAGGCCTTCGCCCCGGGCGCGCATCTGTCGTTGCGCGGCGAAGACGTCTTCGGGCGCGGCTTCATATCCTAACTCGGGATTTGGTGTGACGTTGCGAAGGCGATAAAGCGTGACCGCCCGCATTTCGGCAACTCCGCCAATCAATCCGCAACACTCCGCCGGAGCAGTTTCGCGAGCATGGGCGATCATTTCCTCCACATGTTCGCGACGGAGTTGAATTGGTGGCATGCTCAATCTTTTACGATGCGCAGGTGAAGTTCGTCCAACTGTTTTGGATCGACTTCTCCGGGCGCATCGATCATGAGGTCAGCGGCGGAGGCCGTTTTGGGAAACGCGATCACGTCGCGCATGTTGTCAGTCCCGGCCAGAACCATCATCAGGCGATCGATTCCGGGCGCGATGCCGCCATGCGGCGGCGTGCCGTATTCGAGCGCGTCGAGGAAGAAACCAAACCGTTCGCGCGCTTCTTCCGTGCTCATGCCCAACGCTTTGAAGACGAGACGCTGCACGTCGCGACGGTGAATACGAATCGAACCACTCGCCATCTCGACGCCATTGATTACGGGATCGTAAGCCTTGGTCCGAATCTGCCCGAGTAAGTTGGTCACGCCACCCAGGACTGCGCGTTCGAGTAGTTCGAGATCTTCGTCGACCGGCGACGTGAACGGATGGTGCATTGAGTAGTAGCGGCCATCTTCTTCGTGATACTCGAACATGGGAAAGTCAGTAACCCAAAGTGGCGCGTAGACGTTTGCCGGGATCAAGTTCTCGCGTTTCGCGATCTCGTTTCGGAGTGCGCCGAGACTGTCGGCAACTATCTTCGGTTTACCGGAGACGATCAAAACTGCGTCGCCTTTTTGCGCACCCGCAACCTCAGCGATCCGATTCACGACTTCGGCGCCGAGCGCTTTCAACAGCGACGACGTAACTTCATCGCCCAACTTGATCCACGCGAGCGCGCCGGCCCCATAACGCTTTGCAAACTCCTGCAACTCGTCCAACACCTTGCGCGAAAGATTTGCCCCGCCGGGTACGACCAATCCTTTCACTTGTCCGGCGGCACTCAAAGCTGACGCGAACGGAGCGAAGTCAACGCCTTCAACTGCCTGGCCCAGGTCCTGCAACTCGAGTCCTTTGATGCGCAGGTCAGGTTTGTCAGAACCAAAGCGCCGCATCACTTCTTCAAAAGTAAAACGCGGAAATGGCGCCGGCAGATCCACGTTGATGAGTTTGAAGACGGACGCGAACAGCCCTTCGATCAACGTGTAGATCTGATCGAGGGTCGCAAAGCTCATCTCAACGTCGAGCTGGGTAAACTCCGGCTGGCGATCGGCGCGCAAGTCCTCATCACGAAAACAGTGCGCGATCTGAAAGTACTTATCCATACCGCCAATCATGCACAACTGTTTGAAGAGTTGTGGTGACTGCGGTAACGCGAAAAACTTTCCGGGAAACAAGCGCGACGGAACGATGTAGTCGCGTGCGCCTTCGGGCGTCGACTTGATGAGGATGGGTGTTTCGATTCCAGTGAAACCCTGCGCCGTCATGTAGCGCCGGATCTCATTCAGCACTCGATGACGAAGAAAAAAGTTGGCCTGCAATTGCGGGCGACGCAGATCGAGATAGCGATATTTCAAACGAAGATCTTCAGCAGCGAGCGCCTCGGGCGCGGCGTCCAACTGAAAGGGTGGCGTGCGCGCATCGTTGAGGAGCAACAGGTTTTCTGCCTGCACTTCGACATCGCCGGTTGATAGCTTCGGATTGCGCGTGTTCTCCGCGCGCAGCACGACCTGGCCCATCACGGCCACGACGTACTCTGCCCGCACGTCCTTCGCACGCGTGTGAGCCGCGGCCGCTGTCTCGGCGTTGAAAACGACCTGCGTAATCCCCGCGCGATCGCGCAGATCGATAAACGTGAGTTCGCCAAAGTCGCGACGCTTTGCCACCCAGCCCATGAGGACCACTTGTTTGCCGACGTCCGGGGCGCGCAGATCTCCACAGGAGTGCGTGCGTTCGAGATTTCCGAGATTATCCAACATCCGTCATCACCCTTGTGCTATTTCTAAACGGTTTCCCCCGGGATCGCGAACATAAAAGCGCGACCAGCCCGGCGTGGGCATGTCATCGGGGAAGATCTCTACGCCCGCATTACGAAATTTGTGCTCGGCTTCGGTGAGGTCAGCGACTGTGTAACAAACGTGGCGCTTGCTAGTGGCATGCTCGCCGTCTTCGACCGAAAGATGAAGCTGCACCGCACCGAGCTGGTACCACGCGCCACCACGTCCGCGCGACGACTCCGGCTTTGGTACTTCTTTCAAACCCATTATCACGCCGTAGAAGTGCTTCGCCGCGACTTCGAGCGACCCTGGAACAGTAACGTTAACGTGGTGAATACTCGCGTTCATTTCTTGTCGGCGCCCGGCGAAAAACTTGCCGCGGCGTCAAACTGCTTTTCTTTATCGGCAACAGCGCCCGGCTGAGCACTGTAATAGGCATTGAATTCCGCCGAACGATTTCGCGGCACACTCAATGATTTCCACTCGACTGAACGAAAGTGCTTGGCGACATAGACAATCTGGCCGATGTGATAAGCATAGTGCATCAGTTGTCGATTAATCGCCTGCACGATGGTGTGCTTCTCACCGCGGATCATGACCGTCTTCTCGAAGTCTTCGGGCTGCAGCGGCTCGAGTGCATCGAACACAGACTGCCAACCGCGTTCCCAGTAAGCGATCACGTCGTCTTTGGTAGTTTGCGATTCAATGACAAACTCCATGTCGCGATTGCGATTGGGCTTTTCGCCGTCGGAGGTTAAGAAGTCGGTCCAGCGTGAGAGCATGTTGCCAGCCATGTGTTTCATGATTACGGCAACGCTGTTTGATTCCTCGTCGAGAGTTACAAAAAACTCTTCGTCTTTCAACTGCGCGGTTGCTTTCTCGGCGAGCTTCTTGTAAGCCCGCATGGCCTTGACCGAGTCTTCGTGGTAGTTCTGAACGATAGTGTCGCTAGACATAATCATGTACCTCAATGTTCGGGAGGGTGATGACCTTTTGAGTCTGTTTTCAAGCCTGCACGGCCGGCGCATTTGCGACTCGACGAAAGCCAGGGCTAAGATAATTCTCGTCGTACCAGCTCAGCCACTTCGCCGCGGGCGACGGCGCGCTGCTCGCCGCTGCGCATGTTCTTCAGCGCCACCTCGCCCTTTGCCTGCTCTTCTTCGCCGAGCACCGCTACAAACGGAACGCCGAGCGCTGACGCATACTTGAACTGTTTACCGAGCTTATCAGCGTCCGTGTACAAATCAACCCGCAGCCCCGCCGCCCGTAATTCCTGCGCCAACTTCATAGACTCCACTACCGACTCTTTATTCCAAATCGCGACCATCACATCCGCCGGCGAAGAATCAATGTGCGGTGGAAACATCCCTCTCTCGCTCATCACGACCAGGATTCGTTCGAGACCCAACGACAACCCACACGCCGGAATATCCTGACCCAGAAACATTCCGACGAGATTGTCGTAACGGCCGCCACCCGCCAGACTACCCGCGAGATCCTTCACGTTGATCTCCATGATCGCGCCGGTGTAATACGAAAGTCCACGCGCGATACTCGGATCGATCTTGATCCGATCGGCAATCCCCATCGCCTCCGCATACGTCATGATCGACTGCAACTCAGCAACAGCCACGGCGCCCATTTCATTGTCTTGCACAAACTCGACGATGCGACCGAGCACAGCCTTGTTCATCGCCTGCTGAGCTCTCTCTTCAGCCACAATCTCCGCCGCGTGTTCGAGTGAATTCAGGTCGGAAAAGAATGCGAGCAAACGATCCCCGGCACGCTCATCGATACCGCGTGCGGCAAACTCTGTCTTAACACCCTCAACGCCAATCTTGTCTAACTTGTCTAACGCGATCAGCGCCGCTTCGTGCTTGTCCAACGCGACACCCGCGACAGCAAGAATCCCTGTCAACGCCTTGCGGTGATTGAGCCGCATACAAAAATCCGTAAACCCGAGTTTCACCAGCACTTCACTCGCCGCCGCACAAATCTCCGCTTCAACGATCATCGAACGCGATCCGAGCACATCGACGTCGCACTGGTAGAACTCTCGATACCGCCCGCGCGCCGGACGGTCCGCTCGCCACACCGGTTGAATTTGATAGCGCTTGAAAAACTTCGGCAGCTTGTCGCGATATTCTGCCACCACCCGCGCCAGCGGCACAGTCAGGTCGTTACGCAACGCGAGATCGGCTTCGCCAGTTCCCTCGTGCACACCGCGCTTCAGTATTTTGAAGATGAGTTGGTTCCCTTCTTCGCCATACTTACCCGTCAACGTTTCGATGTTCTCGACCGCCGGTGTTTCCAGCGGTTCAAAACCGTAGCGCTCATAGACTTCTTTAATTACACCGATGACGTATTCGCGTTTACGAACGTCCTCGGGTAAAAAATCGCGCATTCCGCGCGCTGGTTGCGTCTTTGAGGGCATTACTTGAACACAGAAAATCCCGCGTAGATTATGAATTGATTGAGGCCACGGTTGGAACCTTGCCGATCGCCGTTTGAGATATGGTGAAACCTGACGCCGATGTTAACAGCGCGCCGCTCGGAAGTAAAAATGCGGACACCACCGCCCGCTTCGCCCACCCACGCAAACTGTCCCGCGTCTTCAATCGGCACCGACTTGTTGAAATACAGCAGCCCGCCGTTGACGTGAACAAACGGATGCACTTTTGCGCCGTTCGCGAAGTCGAGTTGCAGTCCCAACGGAGTCACTCCCACACCGTAAGCAGTTTCGCGTTCAAAAGTGGTCACGCCGCTCGGGTTCGTCGTGCGCGAGACGATCGTTCCGGTCGCAAACGCTGCGGGAACGATATCGGCCGTGTACTGCAACGCGAGGTGATCGTTTGCAGCTAACGTGCGACCATAATGAAGTGCAGCAATAAAGAACTTGCGATCCTCCGCCTCATCTTCATGCAAACCGCCGAAGATTGTCGTCGCGGCTGGTGAAAATCCACCCCAGAAACCAAACTCGTTATCGCCGCGCTCGAGAACGAATGAATTGTCACTGTTTTGAGCAAAGCTCGGCGCAGCGAAGAAAACAATCAGTGCAAGGGCAAATATGAGTTTCGAGAAAAAAGTCATTAAGGCGTCCTTCGACGTGAATTTTAGAGCGACTTCTCTTTACGATATTCGTGGGTGTATTCCACATAGTTCTTCCAAAACACTTCCAAGCCCGCGACTTCTTCGTCCGTCAACGGGCGTTTCACTTTCGCGGGAAAACCCATGACAAGCGATCGCGGCGGAATGATCGTGCCGGGACTCACCAGCGAACCCGCGGCAACGAGTGACATCTCTCCGACGCGCACGTCGTCGAGCAGAATCGAACCGATACCGATCAAACAACCACGCTCGACGTAACAACCGTGCAGAGTAACACTATGGCCCACGGTAACTTCCGCTTCGAGAATCGTCGGATGCGTGCCGTTGCGAACGTGAATCACAGAATTGTCCTGCACGTTCGCTCGATCGCCGATGCGAATGTAATGAATATCGCCGCGCACCGTGCAGTTACACCAGATCGACGCTTCTTCTCCAAGGTGCACGTCGCCAATTACCTGAGCACTGGGTTCAACGTACGCGGTTGGGTGAATCTGCGGGTGAACCCCACGAAACGGTCTAATCATGGTTTTGAACAGATAGTAACATACACACCCGTATGCTAAATTGAGCCCATGACTCAGATCCCCCGGCGCGCGGTTTTTCTATTCCTCCTAGGCCTCGCTCTTCTACCGGCGACGTCATGCACGGGCTCGTTATTCAAAGTCAAACCCGTCGCCGAACTGCCTCCGCTTCCGCGGAACACGCGCAGCGCTGACGCAGGCGGGGTAACGATTCGTGTTGCGCCTTTGCTTACTGATGAAGAAAGCCAGCACCTCTTCGAAGCAAACTTGCCGTTGAGCGGCGTGTTGCCGTTGCGAATTGAGTTAGCGTTTCAGAGTGGCGTGCCGGTGGAATTGAAGCGAGCACGCTTTCATTTGCGTGATGGTCAGAACCAGGAGTGGAAGTTGTTGTCGACGAAGAGCGCCATCTCGAGAATCATGAAGGCGAACGGCATTACGCTCTACAATCCAAACTCGCGCAAACAATTCGAGCAGGAGTTTGGCGCCTACGGGATCGATCTGAAAACGCCGCTGGGCTCCGGCGATTCACGTCGCGAGGGTTTT
>Ga0163163_10003414_pt1 | contig 13496 bp, 9 predicted proteins | sample S65metaG_FD_119766 | JGI IMG/M metagenome (GOLD analysis project Ga0163163, IMG submission 119766) | Switchgrass rhizosphere microbial communities from Kellogg Biological Station, Michigan, USA - S6-5 metaG | ecosystem: Host-associated > Plants > Roots > Rhizosphere > Soil | place: USA: Michigan... | reverse complement strand
GATGGCCAAGCCATTGCCGCCGAGGTCGTCCTCGATGAACCGTGGCAGCATCGCCACGACCATCCCGACGAACGTGAAGAACGCGAACGTGGCCACCATGACCACGACGAACGGGGCCGTGATGAGACGGCCGCGTGACGACGGGGGCATCCAAGCATGATGTCGTTCTGAACGCTCGACGGTCCTCCTCCCGGGCCGACATGCGACGGATGTCACACCGGATCGGGGGCCGGCGGTCGCCGAGCAGACGTTGGTCGCTTGCCGTCGGGTCAGTCGTCCAGCGGGGCGACGTCGACGGCCACCGCCATCTCCTGCGGGGCGCTCGGGCCGACCACGACCCCCCGCACCGGGGCCACGTCGCGGTAGTCACGTCCCCAGGCGACGGTGACGTGCCTGTCCGGGGCCAGCAGGTCGTTGGTCGGGTCGAGGTCCAGCCAGCCCCACCCCGGCACGTACGCCGCGCACCAGGCATGGGACGCGTCGGCGCCCACCAGCTTGACCTCGCCCGGAGGCGGCTCGGTCTCGAGGTAGCCGCTCACGTAGCGGGCCGCGAGTCCCACGGACCGGAGGCAGCCGATGGCGAGGTGCGCGAAGTCCTGACAGACACCGCGCCCGTTGCGCAGCACCTCGGCGAGCGGCGTGGTCACGTCGGACGAGGTGGGGTCGAAGGCGAAGCTGGTGAAGATCCGGTGGGTGAGATCGGTCAGGGCCTCGACCACCGGCCGGCCGGGTGGGAACGCGGGGGCGACCAGGTCGTGGAGGTTCGGCTCGGCCGGCACCAGTTCGGACGGCAGACGGCAGGCGTGGGCGAGCAGGCCGTCGTCCGTGGTGTCCGTCGCGAGCAGCTCTTCGATCTGGTCCCACGCGAGATCGAGGTCGTGCGGGACAGGATGGGGCTCCACGGCGACCTGGCTCTCCGCGACCAGCTCGAGCACGTCGTGCGGGTGATGCATCGCGAGGTAGGTGACGACGTTGCCGAAGCCGTCGAGCCATGTGTCCATCTCGTCCGCGAACGGGACGGACGAGATCACCGACCCCTCCACCGCCTGCGCCTCCGTCGTCCTCGGTACCAGGTGGAGGAGGCTGTGGCCGCCGGCCATGACCACGCCGTAGCGGTAGGTGGTGCGGTGGTGGATCCGGTAGCGCGTCACGGCCGCGGGCCGATGTGACGGACGAGCGCGGGGTCGGCGAACCAGCGGCGCACGAAGCCCCCGGCGAGGTCGAGCAGCGGCCCGCGCACGTCGATGACCAGCTGGTCGATGACCGGGCGCCGCCGGCTCACGACGACCGGCGGTCCGGCGTGCCACGGTTGGCGCAGGACGGCCCGGGCCGCGTCGTCGACCAGGGCCTCGAGGGCGGAGCGATCCGCCGGGCCGGGCAGCGCGGCGATGTGCTCCGCGATGCGATCGAGTTGGAAGGCGAGGGCTCGCGGGTTGGCATCGTCACCGGCGAGGAGGTCGAGCACCTCGTCCGCGCGGGCGTCGCTGCGATGTCGTCGCCGGTACGCCACCAAGCTCTCGTGCGCCGCCAGCACCACCTCGTAGCGGGCGCCAGCGGTGAGCGGCTCGGGCACCGGCGCGAGCATCGACTCGATCGCGCCGAGGAGGACGAGCGTGCGTTCGAGGCGCCGGCCGAGGTCGAGGAGACGCCACGACGGCCCACGGACGGTGCTCTCCATCACCAGTCCCGACAGGGCGCTCAGGGCCACGATGGCGTGCTCGAGGCCCTCCGAGGTCAGCCGCTCGGCGTCCGGGGTGGGCTCCCGCGTGAGGTCGCCGAGCACCTGCCACGTCGAGGTCGACAGGTAGCCGCGGACCGAGCTGGCCGCTCGCCTGAGACCGGCGACCTGTTCGGCCAGGCCCCCCGAGCCGTGCAGGGCGTCACGGATCTCGGCCTCGAGGCGGGGGAGCGGCGGGGTCAGTTGAGCGGACTCGGACGCGTCGCTGGCGGGCCCGGGCGGGAGGCTTCGCACGGCCCGGAGACCGGCCACCGCCCACTCGTCCCAGCCGGGGTCGGCCTCGAGCAGTCCCGGGTCCTGCTGGGCGCGCACGAGCAGGGTCCGGGCCAGGCGGGCGATCGCCTCCGACCGCTCGGCGCGGCGGCCGACCCAGTACAAGGCCTCGGCGGCGCGGGTGGGCAGCGAGGTGCGCAGGTCGATCTGCGGGGCGCGGGAGCCGATCGAGTGACGGCTGCTGTCCCGGCGTTCCGCCTCGCCCCCGACCACCCACACGTCCTTGGCCATGCCGGCGGTCTGCGTGACCACGGGCCGGTGCGGGTCGAGCACCCGCCCGAGCCCGCCCGGCAGCACGGAGACCTGGTCCGGGCCGAGGACAGCCTGGACGCGCAGCACGGCGGTGCCGGGCTGCACCCGTCCGTCCCGCATGAGCGGCGTCGTCGCGAAGTCCACCTTCGGCTGGGCCACGAACCGGGCCGGCTCGGTCTCGATGCGGGCCTGCCAGACCGCCCGCTCGTGGTCGTCCAGGTCCCGGGCGAACACAGCGCGCTCGCCTTCGGGCGACGCCGCGTCGTGGAGGACCATCGAGTCGAACCGGCGGAGGACCTCGGCGCGCTGGTCGGGGTCGCCGCACCACAACGTGTCGAGGGCCGGGAGGGCGAGCTGCCGGCCGAGCATCCGCTGGGCGGCGGCCCCGAGGAAGGGCTGGAGCGCCAGCGACGAGGCGAGTGCGGAACCGAGGGAGTTGGCGAGGCCGACGCCGCCGTGGCGGACGGCCCGCAGGAGCCCGGGAACACCCGGCCACCGGCCCGCACCGAGCTCGAGCGGGTCGGCATCGCTGTCCTCGACGCGGCGCAGCAGGACATCGACGGGCTCGAGGCCGTCGAGGGAGCGCAGCCAGACGCGAGCGTCGCGGACCGTCAGGTCGCCCCCCTCCGCCAGGTGGTAGCCGAGCTGCTCGGCCAGGTACGAGTGCTCGAAGTAGCTGGGGTGGCCGAGACCGGCGGTCAGGAGGACGGTTCGAGGGTTCGGGCGGTCCTCCGGTGCGAGGGCGCTCAGTGCGGCGCCGAGGCGGGCGAAGAACTCGGCCGGGCGCACCACCCCGAGCTCCCGGTAGACGTCGGGCAGCAAGCGCGTGAGCACGGTCCGGTTCAGCAAGGCGTAGCCGGCGCCGGCCGGCGCGTCGGTGAGGTCGCGCAGCACCCGCCACCGGCCGTCGCTCGTGCGGACCAGGTCGGCGCCGTACACGACGAGTCGCCGACGGCCCGTCGGGAGGCTCGGCGACGCGGGCTCGACGGTCCCGGCTCCGGACCTGCGCGGTGCGGCGTCAGCGTCGACCACGGGCCACTGATAGGCCGGGGAGGCGAAGGCGGCCTCCGGCGGGATCACGCCGTCGAAGAGCAGCCGGCGTTCGCCGTACAGATCCTCGAGCACGCGGTCCAGGAGCTCGGCCCGCTGCGCGATCCCGGCCGAGAGCGTGGCCCACTCATCGCGGCCGATGACGAGCGGCACCGGGTCGAGGCGCCACGGCCGGCTTACGTCCGTGTCACCGTCATGGTCCTCGTGGTAGAGGTAGCTCGCGCCCTGGGCCGCGATGAGGCGGTCGGCCTGGCGTCTCCGCTGTTCGACCTCGGCGCTCCCGAGCTGGCCCAGCGCGGCGACGAGGCTGCGCCATGCCGGACGCACGGCTCCCGTCGGGTCGACCGCCTCGTCGAAATCGGTGGGGGCCGCGTAGTCGAAGAGGGGCGACGCGAGCAGCGAGTCCATGGCCGGGGTCCCGTCAGGCGGTGACGGGAGCGAGCAGGTAGGTGGCGACGATGCGCTCGTGCACCTCGCCGAGGGCGAGCTGCAACCCGTCCATGGCGTGGTCGAGCGTCTTCCCATCCGTGTCGGCGGGGTCGACCCGGGCGACCTCGGCCTCCACTGCTCGCACCGCGGGCAGGACAGCGTCGGCGCGCGGGAGCCGCTCGAGCCGGTGCGTGAGGCGCGTGAGGCACGACGACACGGATCGGGGGAACGCGGGATCCCCGAGGAGGAAGCTGACGACGTCGGGGCCCGCGACCGGCGAGCGGGTGGACCGGTGGTACATGTGCAGGGCCGACAGCGACGACAGCACGCTCATCCACTGCACGTCCACGTGCGTCTTCGTGTCCTCCCCGGCGGCCATCAGGCCGGCGGCGTGGACGCCGAGCACCCGCGTGGTCATGTCGGCGCGCTCGAGCGACTGCCCGACGGCCAGGAACTCGTACGCCGCGTCGCGGTTCATCGTCGCCATCACCATGCCGTCGATCCGTCGCGACTCACCGACGATGCGCTCGAGGAACCGGCCTCGGCTGCGCCGTCCCACCCCCTCGTGGCGGTGCGACTCGGCGAAGAGGAAGAGGTCGTTGAGCGTCTGCCACACCTCGCGCGGCAGCACCTCCCGCGTCGAGCGCAGGTTCTCCCTGGCCTGGGAGACGCACATGAGCACGCTGCCCGGGTTGGCAGTCTCGGCCACGAGGAAGTGCACGATGCTCGCCTCGTCGGCGGGCTCGGACACCTCGTCGAACGCCTCGGTGGCACCGGCGATCGCGAGGAGGGGTTCCCAGGAGCTCATGACGCTCACCGGGAGATCCACGATCGTATCCGAGTAGCTGCGGATGATCCGGGCGGTGTCCTCGGCCCGTTCGAGGTAGCGGCCGGCCCAGTACAGGTTGCCGGCCACCCGCGAGAGCAGCATCACATCACCTGCTGCTGCTGTCGACCTCCGTCCACCGCCGTGGTCGCCGGTGGGTCGCTCACCGCGGCCCGGCCGGTGACCGGCGTGATGTCGGCGCGGCCGTCGAAGCCCGTCTCGACGATCCACGTGTCCTTGCTCCCGCCACCTTGCGACGAGTTGACCACCAGTGAGCCCTTGCGGAGCGCGACCCGGGTGAGGCCGCCGGCCGTGACGTAGCTCGTGCGGCCGGTCAGCACGAACGGTCGAAGGTCCACGTGCCGGGGCTCGATCTCGTCCTCGCAGATGGTCGGCGCCGTCGAGAGGTCCAGCGTCGGCTGCGCCACCCAGTTGCGCGGGTCGGCCTCGATGGCGCCGATCCGGGCGGCCAGCTCGCCGGCGGTGGCGTCGCGCCCGACGAGGAGCCCGTAGCCACCGCTCTCGTTCGCCGGCTTCACCACCATGTCGCCGATGTTCTCGATGACATGGCGCCGCTCGTCCTCGTAGAAGCACCGATAGGTGGGGACGTTGCGAAGGAGCGGCTCCTCACCGAGGTAGTAGCGGATCAGGTCAGGCACCCAGGCGTACACCACCTTGTCGTCGGCCACGCCGGCGCCCGGCGCGTTGGCGATCGCGACGTTGCCCGCCCGCCACGCCCGCATGAGACCGGGCACGCCGAGGACAGAGTCGGGCCGGAACGTCTCGGGATCGAGGAAGACGTCGTCGACCCGGCGGTAGATCACGTCGACCCGCTGCAGACCGCTGATCGTGCGCATGAAGACGCGGTCGTCGTCCACCAGCAGATCGCTGCCCTCGACGAGCTCGACGCCCATCTGCTGCGCGAGGTACGAGTGCTCGAAGTACGCCGAGTTGAAGACACCGGGGGTGAGCACCACGACGCAGGCCGATACCGCCGGCTCGGGCGCCAGGGAGCTGAGCAGCTTGTGGAGCTCGCTGGTGTAGCCGTCGACCGGCAGGATGCTCTGCCGCTCGAAGAGGTCAGCGAAGGCCCGCTTCGAGATGAGCCGGTTCTCCATCACATAGCTCACGCCCGACGGCACCCGGAGGTTGTCCTCCAGCACGTAGAGCGTGCCGTCCGCGTCGCGTACGAGGTCGGAGCCGCAGATGTGCGCCCAAGCGCCGAACGCGGGGTGCACGCCGCGGCACTCGGGTCGGAAGTTCACCGACCGCTCGAGCAGCTCCGCCGGGAACACCCCGTCGTGTACGACCTCCTGTTCGTTGTAGAGATCGTCGATGAACCGGTTGAGCGCCTTCATCCGCTGGACCAGGCCCGCTTCGGTGCGTCGCCACTCGGAGGCCGCGATCACGCGTGGGATCACGTCGAACGGCCAGGCCCGGTCGATCCCTCGACCGTCCGAGTAGACGGTGAAGGTGATCCCCATGGTGAGGATGTCGACGTCCGCGCGCAGCTGACGCTCCTGGAGCTCGGCGAAACCGAGCTCCCGCAGCCGGGTCACGAGCGCAACAGCTGCGGGCCGTGGCGTGCCGTCGGCCTCGAGGAGCTCGTCCCAGAGCGCGGTTCCATCGTGCTGCTCCCGGCTGCCGGTCGTGATCGCCACGTTCGCTGGCTAGTCCTCCCCCGTGTCGCGCGTGTTCGCACTCTATGACGGCTCGGTGAACCGTCTTCCCGAATGGTGTCCCCGGACCCGCCGCGCCCCCGGAACGGCCGCCCGGCACCAGGGAGGTGGTCTCCGACGTGGGCGCGTAGATTGCGGGTGTGACGATCGCCGAGGCGCCCATGACGACTTCCGCCAAGCCGGCACGATGGACGGCGCAGTGGAAAGAGCTCTACGACGAGGTGATCACCTCCGGTCTCTGCACGGGGTGCGCGGGCTGTGTGATGGTCTGTCCGCACGACGTGATCGGTTACGAGCACTCGGAGGGGCACTACCGGCCGTTCCACCTCGAGGACGAGCTCGGCGCGGACAACTGCATCCACGGCGAGAAGGGGTGCACGAGCTGCACGAGAGCGTGCCCCCGCTTCCGGGCCTGGGAGCCCGAGGCGGACATGCACCTGTTCGGACGGGTGCGCGAGCCCGACGAGATGTACGGCGTCTACAAGGATCTGCTCCTGTGTCGGGCCTCTGACGACATGGTCCATCAGATGGGCCAGGACGGCGGCTTCGTCGGCGCCATGCTGATCTGGCTGCTCGAGCAGGGATACATCGAGGCCGCGCTCACCAGCTTCCTCGAGGGCGACGGCACCTCGTGGCTCGCTCGGCCCGGCCTGGCTCGCACCAAGGAAGAGGTGCTGGCTTCTGCGGGTAGCCGTTACACGTACTCGGCGAACACGCTCGCGCTGAAGGACGCCGAGGAGGCCGGGCTCACGAAGCTGGCGCTGGTCGGCATGTCGTGCCAGTCGTCGGCGCTGCCGATCATGTGGTCCCGCCGTGTCGGGAAGGCGGCCAAGCCCTTCATCTTCAACATCGGCCTCCTCTGCTCGAAGACGTTCGACGACGCCATCTTCGAGGAGCTGTTCCTCGCCAAGTACGGCCTCCGCAAGGAGGAGATGGTGAAGATGAACATCAAGGGCGTCTTCCAGATCTGGATGAAGGACGGCTCGTACCACGAGGTGGACCTCAAGGAGTGCCATCAGTGGACCCGCGAGGGTTGCAAGATGTGCCCGGACTTCTCGGCCGAGCACGCCGACATCTCCACCGGCGGCATCGGTGAGGACAACGACTGGACGCTCGTCATCGTCCGCACGGACCTCGGGCGCGAGGTGGTGAGCCGCCTGATCGACGCCGGCGTCATCGTGTCCCGCCCGGCCGATAGCGACGAGAAGGCGATGAAGCTGTTGCGGACGCTGTCGATCGTGAGCCGCCGCCGTTGGCCCAAGGCGGCCGACGCCGCGCCGCTGATCGGCGTGCCACCGCCGAAGAAGAAGGCCGCCGCCGCCCCGGCGGCGACGTCATCGGACCAGGCACCCCCGCACGTCGCGATGGCCGTGGACCCCGGGGGCTCAGCGCCGGCTGCGGCTCCCGGTGGCACCGGCCGGCCGCCCGGCGACTCCCCGGGCTGATCGGCTCGGGCCGCGGGCTCAGGCCACGGCGAGCTCGACGGCACGCGCCACGACGGCGTCGAGCATGGCCTCCGTGAGGCGGCCGGTGAACGTGTTCTGCTGGCTCGGGTGGTAGCAGCAGAGCACCGTGCGACCGCCGTCGAGTGCCACCTCGACGCCGTGACCGAAGCGGGGACGAGGCCGCAGCTCGAGCACCCTCGCCAACGCCTCGTAGCCGAACTGGCCGAGCACCAGGAACACGCGGGCTCGAGGTAGGGCCTGCAGCTCTCGTTCGAGGTAGGGCCGGCACGCGTCGCGCTCCGCCGTGGTCGGCTTGTTGGCCGGTGGCGCGCAGTGGACCGCGGCGGTGATCCAGACGCCGTGGAGCCGCAGCCCGTCGTCCGCGCTCGTGCTCGTTGGTCGGTTCGCCAGCCCGGCGCGGTGCAGCGCCCGGTAGAGCCAGTCGCCCGAGCGGTCCCCGGTGAACATCCGCCCGGTGCGGTTCGCCCCGTGCGCGGCCGGAGCGAGGCCGACGACGACCACCCGTGCACCCGGATCGCCGAAGCTCGGCACGCCCTTGCCCCAGTACTCGGCGTCGCGGTGGGCCGCCCGCTTCTCCGCCGCCACCTGCTCCCGCCAGGCCACCAACCGGGGGCACGTCCGGCACGCCACGACCTCGCGCTGGATGGCGGCGAGGCGGCCCGGGGCGAGCTCGGGGTCGACGTCGGGAGTCAGAGACGGGAACCCTATGGTCGGGGCCGGAGGGCGGGGACATCGTGCGCGCCAGGCGCCGGCGGGGGGCGCAGAGCCGCTCGGGCTCAACCCGGTCGCCGGTCCGGCGGCGATGCCGGTACCCTCGCCCGACGTGAGCTCGTCCGATGTCGCGGCCCCTCCCTCGCCTGACGATGCTGCGGACGAGCCGGGGCGAGCGGTCGTGCGGGTCGGTGTCCTCGGCTGCGGCAACGTCGGCGCCGCGCTGGTGCAGCTGTTGCGCCGGCAGGCGAAGGTTGTCGAGGCCCGGACCGGCCTGCGGCTCGAGGTGGCGTCGATCGCGGTGCGGAACCTGGCCCGGGAGCGCGACGTCGAGCTCGTGCCCGAGCTGCTGACGCGCGACAGCCACGCCCTCGTGGAGGACCCGGACATCGACGTGGTCGTCGAGGTCATCGGGGGCATCGAGCCGGCCCGGGAGCTGATCCTCACGGCGCTGCGTCACGGCAAGCCGGTCGTCACGGCGAACAAGGAGCTCCTGGCCAACTGCGGCGCCGAGCTCTTCGGCGCGGCGGACGCCGCAGGGCGGGACCTGCTCTTCGAGGCGGCGGTGGCCGGCGGCATCCCGCTCGTGCGGGCGCTGCGGGAGAGCCTGCGGGGCGAACCGGTCCGGCGGGTGCTCGGCATCGTCAACGGCACGACCAACTTCATCCTGACCCGGATGGGTGAGGACGGGACGAGCTTCGGCGAGGCCCTCGGCGAGGCCCAGCGACTCGGCTTCGCTGAGCGTGATCCCACGGCGGACGTGGAGGGTCTCGATGCCGGGGCGAAGGCGGCGATCATCGCCAGCATCGCCTTCGGCGCACGGGTGGTCGCGGGAGACGTCTACCACGAGGGCATCAGCAAGATCACCGAGGCCGACATCGTGAGCGCCCAGCGGCTGGGCTACGTCGTGAAGCTGCTGGCCATCTGCGAGCAGGACGAGACCGGCGCGGTCGCCGTGCGCGTCCACCCCGCCATGCTCAGCCGGCAGCATCCGCTGGCCGCCGTGCGCGACAGCTACAACGCCGTGTTCGTCGAGGGCGACGCCGTCGGCTCCCTCATGTTCTACGGCCGCGGCGCCGGCGGCATGCCCACGGCCAGCGCGGTGCTCGGTGACCTCATCGACGCTGCCGTCAACCTCCGCAAGGGCACCTACGCGTCGCTCGGCACGTTCGGCCGCGTGCCGATCCGCGCCATCGACGAGACGACCGCCGAGTACCACGTCGTGCTGGACGTGGCCGATCGTCCAGGTGTGCTCCACGCGGTCACCGGCGTGTTCGCCCGCCACGACGTCAGCATCCGGGCCGCCGAGCAGGAGGGCCTCGGCGTCGACGCCCGGTTGGTGTTCATCACCCACGAGGCCCGCGAGGCAGCGGTCCAGGCGACGCTGCGGGAGCTCCGGGACCTGGACGTCGTCGAGCGGGTCGGCGGCTTCCTGCGCGTCATCGGGGCGTGACGGCCCCGACATGATGGCCTAGTGCGGTACGTCTCCACCCGAGGGAGCGCGCCGGAGCTCGGCTTCGCGGATGCGCTGCTGGCCGGCTTGGCGGTCGACGGGGGCCTCTACGTCCCCGCCGAGTGGCCCGCGGTGGCGCCCGTCGAGGCGGGCCGCCCCTACGCGGAGACGGCCGCGGCCATCATGGCGCGCTACATCGGCGAGGACATCCCTCGGCCGACCCTCGAGGCCATCTGCCGCGACGCGTACGCCACGTTCCGGCACCCGGCGGTGTGCCCTCTCGTGCAGCTCGGCGACGACGAGTGGCTGCTGGAGCTGTTCCACGGGCCGACGCTGGCCTTCAAGGACGTCGCGCTACAGGTCGTCGGCCGCCTCTTCGACCACGTGCTGGCGGAGCGGGGCAGCCGGTTGACCGTCGTCGGCGCGACGAGCGGTGACACCGGCAGCTCGGCGATCGCCGCCCTCGCCGGCCGGGCGAACGTCGAGGTGGTCATCCTCTACCCGAAGGGCCGGGTCAGCGAGATCCAACGCCGGCAGATGACGACGGTCGACGCGCCGAACGTCAGGACGGCGGCGATCGACGGCACGTTCGACGACTGCCAGGATCTCGTGAAGGCGATGTTCGCCGACGCGCCCTTCCGTCAGGACCTCCGGCTGGCTGCGGTCAACTCGATCAACTGGGCGCGCGTGATGGCCCAGACCGTGTACTACGCGACTGCCGCCGCCTCGCTCGGGAGTCGCACGGTCACCTTCGCCGTTCCCACCGGAAACTTCGGGAACGTCCTGGCCGGTTGGATCGCGGGGCGCGGAGGTGCCCCAATTCGCCGTCTGGTCGTTGGTTCCAATCGCAACGACATTCTCACCAGGTTCCTCGACACCTCGGTCATGTCGACCGCTGCAGTCGTGCCCACCTTGAGCCCGAGCATGGACATCCAGGTGTCGTCGAACTTCGAACGGTTGCTGTTCGAGATGAACGGGCGTGACGGAGGCCTGACCGCCGAGCAGCTGCACACGTTCCGTTCATCGGGTCGCCTCAGCGTCGAGCCCGATCAGGTGGCGGCCTGGCTGGCGCCGACCTTCCGCGCCGCCAGCCTCGACGACGAGGCGACCCTCGCGGTGATGCGGGACGTCTGGCGCGAATCCGGTCACCTCCTCGACCCCCACACCGCCGTCGGCCTCGGGGCCGGGCGGCGCTGGCGGGAGGACGGCGTGGCCACCATCGCGCTCGGAACTGCGCACCCGGCCAAGTTCCCGGAGGCGGTCGAGGCGGCGACCGGCGTGCGCCCCGGGCTCCCGCCTCATCTGAGCGATCTGTTCGACCGCCCGGAGCGGGTGGTCGAGCTCCCTGACGACCTGGCCGCCGTCGAGCGGTTCGTGGCCTCGACCGCCCGGGTGTGATCCCCCGGCGGACGACCGCGAACCTCCTCGATGCCTGTACGTCGTTGCGCGCCAGGTAGGCGCTAGCTAGGGTGACACCGCTCGGGACCCCGAGCAGGCAGTCGTGCTCCGGATCCGATCGAGCACCTCGAGGTACTCCGCGAGGGATCGGGCCGTGGTGAAACCCTCCGCTCTTGGAGCGTGGAACGTGCTGCTTCCCCACTCGCTGGCTGCGGGAAGGCTGGTGTAGTCACCCTGCCTCTCCGTCGGCCGTGTCGGTGGTCACTCGTCGCGCTGGAAAGTAGGTACGCATGAGCGCGGAGACCCTCGAACGCTCGGTCCTCGAGCGCAAGGACCGCGAGCAACTGGTCGCCATCGCCTCCGCCCTGGGGCTGAAGTCGTTGTCCCGGGCGAAGAAGTCGGAGATCGTGGACCGCATCCTCGAGCACACCGGCGCGGCGCCCGAGCCCTTGGCCGCCGTCCCGGCGTCGCCGCGGCCTGAGACCGTGTCAGCCGCGACCGACGACCCGAGCTCGGGCAACGGAGCCGCGCCCGCGTCGGCCCGCGTCGCAGAGCCGCCCACGGAAACGAACGGCCGCGCCGCCCCGTCCCCCACCGGCCGGGACAACGTGCCCGCCGCTGAGGGGAGCGGAGCCACGCCGCAGGTCGAGGTCTCGGAGGTGGACGAGTTCGGCGAGCCGCTCGCCGACTGGGAGATCGAGCTGCGCCGCGCCGAGGCGGCCGCGGCTCCCGCCGGACGCCCTACGGGTGCGGCGGTGCCCGGCCGGGGCCCCGCGTCGAGCCCGGTCGGCAACGGCGCGACCGACAGCAACGCCCCGCCACGCGGTGACAGCGGGCTCGACGGCGGTGCCGCGCACGACGGCCTCGACGACGGTGCGGGTGACGACGCCGGGCCGGCCGACGGCGGCGCCGACGGCCCTGAAGGCGAGCGCACGAATCGCCGCCGGCGGCGGCGCCGGCGCAAGGGCGGAAGTGGCGAGGACGGCGTGCCGGCAGGCGAGCGCCCGGATCCCGGTCGTGAGCTGTCGAATCGCAGTCCTTCGTCCGAAGACGCCGGGAGCGGGCCGACCGGCGCGGTCGGTGAGCCGGTCCAGGTCGAGGGCTACCTCGACCTGCGAGACGAGGGCTACGGCTTTCTCCGCGTGAACGGGTACCTCCCGAGTCGGGACGACGTGTACGTCTCGGTCAAGCAGACCCGCCAGTACGGCTTGCGCAAGGGCGACCTGGTGACCGGCCTGTCCCGTCTGGCCAGCCGCAACGAGAAGAACCCGGCCCTGCTGCAGATCGTCACCGTGAACGGCGCGGACCCCGAGGAGGCTCGGGCGCGCCCGAGGTTCGAGGACCTCACACCGCTGTTCCCGGACGAGAAGCTGAAGCTCGAGAACCCGGGCGACCCGACGAACATGACGGCCCGGATCATCGATCTGGTCGCGCCGATCGGCAAGGGCCAGCGGGGTCTGGTCGTGTCGCCGCCGAAGGCCGGCAAGACGTTCGTGATGAAGACGATCGCCACGGCGATCGAGCGGAACAACCCCGAGGTCAAGCTCATCGTCCTGCTGATCGACGAGCGGCCCGAGGAGGTCACGGACATGCGCCGCACGGTCAAGGGCGAGGTGATCGCCTCGACCTTCGACCGCCCGAGCGACGAGCACACCCATCTCGCCGAGCTGGCCATCGAGAAGGCGAAGCGGCTGGTCGAATCGGGCGCCGACGTCGTCGTGATCCTGGACGGGATCACGCGGCTGAGCCGGGCCTACAACCTGGCCGCTCCGGCGACCGGCCGGATCATGTCGGGCGGCATCGACGCCGGGGCCCTGTACCCCCCGAAGAAGTTCTTCGGCGCCGCTCGCAACATCGAGGAGGGTGGCTCGCTCACGATCATCGCCACGGCGCTGGTCGAGACGAACTCCCGCATGGACGACGCGATCTTCGAGGAGTTCAAGGGCACCGGGAACATGGAGCTGCGGCTCGACCGCAAGCTGGCGGAGCGCCGCATCTTCCCGGCCATCGACGTCGACGCGTCGAGCACCCGGCACGAGGAGCTGCTGTTCGACCGGCGTCAGCTCCAGCAGGTCTGGAAGCTGCGTCGGGTGCTGTCCGGCCTGGCCGCAGAGGGCAGCGCGGCGCCAGGTCTGGAGCTCCTGATGGACCGCCTGAAGACGTTCCGGAACAACGACGACTTCCTGGAAGAGATCGCCAAGACCCCGTCGATGTGACGGTG
>Ga0163163_10003412_pt1 | contig 13498 bp, 12 predicted proteins | sample S65metaG_FD_119766 | JGI IMG/M metagenome (GOLD analysis project Ga0163163, IMG submission 119766) | Switchgrass rhizosphere microbial communities from Kellogg Biological Station, Michigan, USA - S6-5 metaG | ecosystem: Host-associated > Plants > Roots > Rhizosphere > Soil | place: USA... | reverse complement strand
GCTGTCCCCGTAGGGGGCCTGCCGTTGCGACGGCGGATCGCGTTTGCGTCCCGGGTGACAGCGCGTGAAGATGGCAGCGGTCTGACCTGGAGGCTGGCGATGGCGCTGAGGATGACCTGCATATGCGGGTATGTCATCCAGGGCGGCAACGACGACGAGTTCTGGAAGAACGCGCAGGACCATATCGGCGTCCTGCACCCCGAACTGGTCGGCAACGTGACGCGCGAGGACCTCGTCGCGCAGGCCGAGCAGCTCTAGGGCCTGTCTCGAGGTCCCGGGTCGATCAGGGAGCGGGCATCCCGCGCCCGGCTGGCAAGGCGGAGGAGGAGCCCATGGCGGAGCCATGGGCGACGACGACAACGCCGCCAGGCGGGATGCGGGGGCCCGCGAGCCGGCCAGGGACCCCGAGACAGGCCCTAACTGCCCGTGTTTTGCAGCAGCCGCCGGTGGACGCCCTGCACGGCGGGACTGGGCGCGATCCCGAGTTCTTCCCGGAGCAGGACCCGTAGCCGCTCGTAGGCGCGGAGCGCTTCGGCAACGTTGCCACGGCCCGCGAGCGCCTCCATCAGGAGGCGGTGCCCGGTCTCACGGTAGGGCGCGAGCTCGGTCAGCATCCTGGCGCGTTCCTCGGCCTGGGCCAGCGCCGGGCCGCCCAGGCCGAGGCTGGCCGCGGCAAAGCATTCCAGCCCGCGCAGCCGGATCTCTTCCAGCCGGCGCCGCCACTCATCGATCCAGGGCGCGTCCAGCCCGGCGAGGAACGGCCTGGTGCCGACGTGGTAGGCGATCCCGGCCGGACCCCAGGCCTGCGCCCACCGTCCCTCCGCAATGGCGGACTCCGCCCGGTGGGCACCCTCCAGGGCAGCCTCGACGTCGACAAAGGTCGCCAGGGGCAGCAGAAGCTCGATCTCTGTCCGTCCCCGGAAATGCTCGGCGCCCAGGCCGTTCCTCAGCTTGGACAGCAGGACGTTCAGCGCGTTTCTCGTCTCCGCGGGGGCATCCTCGCCCCAGCCAGCCATAAGCAGCGTGTCGCGGGGCACCGGACGGGCGCGGTTGAGGACGAGGTAGGCGAACAGGACCCGCCCCAGACGGCCGGGCAGCGTGTCCTCGACACGGGAGCCGTCGAGGTCGGCGACGAAGCGGCCGCACAGCTGGATTCTGGCCTTCGTCCACTGACCCATCAGGCGACCTCGGTCAACTCTCCTTGCTGTCGTTGACACCAAGGATACGGAAAGGACGGGGAAAGGCTGCCGAACGGTCCGGGCAAGCAGCGACCGCGACCATGATCTCGTCAACCGCGGCCAGAGCCGCTCAAAAGGAGGAGTCATGGAATCGCCGAACGTCGCGACCCACCGCGCTGGTCATGAGGCCTTCAACCGGAGGGACTTTGTGGCCATGACCAGGCAGTACGCCGATGGCATCAGCTGGACTGATCATTCGCAGGGCCGGACCTTCAGTACGCCCCAGGAGTTCAGGGACGACTTCCTGCCCGGGTGGGTGGAAGCCGCCTCTGACGTCAGGATCACCGTCTCCCGGTACTTCGACGCTGGTCAGACGGTGGCGAGCACGTTCACCGTCACCGGCACGCACGACGGGCCGTTCGGACCGCTCCCCGCCACCGGCAAGGAGTTCACGCTGGCGCTGTGCGAGATGTGGCACTTCGACCGGGACGGGCGGGTCGTCGGCGGCGACCTCTACTACGACCAGGTCTCGCTGCTCACGCAGCTGGGCCTGATGCCGCAGCCGTCCGGCGCGTAGCCAGCTCCGGACGCAGGGCGCCGCCGGCCAGGGGCGTGTTAAGAGCGCGTTAGGACCTGGCTGGGCGGCGTTAAGAACGCGTCAAGATCGGTCCACCCCGGGCCGGCCCGGGGTGGACTGGAAACGTGCAGAGGTCTGTCCGGAGCAAGAGCGGTCTGGCAGCGCCGCTCTCCCTGCCCGCCGGTTTCGCGGCGCTGCTGGTCCTGGGGGCGGCCGCCGCCCTGGCTGGCGGGCAGCTGCCCGCGGCCGCGGTGCTGATCAGCACCGCGGTGATCGTCACGGCGGCCTGCGCGGTGGCCGAGCTGGCCGCCGCGCCCCTGCTCGCCCTGGCGGGCTGGCTGACCGCAATCGGCTTCTCCGGCCCGCCGTACGGCCAGCTGCGCCCGGCCGGGCCACTGGCCGTCCCGGCCATCGCAGTGGTCGGGGCCAGCGCGCTGACCGGCATTGCCATACGACTGCTGGTGCGGTATTCAGCCGCGGGGCGCAGACTGGGAGACGTGGACCGAGCTCGCGCAACGCGGGGGACCCGATCCGGAGGCCTGCCGGGGGCGATCAGCACCCGGCGGCTGCTGGCTGGCGCCCTCCTCCTGGCTGGGCTGCCGCTGCTGACCCTGGCCCTCACCGCGGCCCGCTCCCACCTGGACCTGACCGACGATCTGCTGCTCTACCTGGTCGTGGTGGTCGCCATCGCGATCGTCGGCGGGTTCTGGCCGGCCGTGGCCGGGGCGGTCGCCGCCAGCCTGCTGATCAACTGGTACTTCACCGCGCCGCTGCACACGCTCACCATCGACCTGCCGCGGAACCTGCTGGCCCTGCTGCTGTTCGTCACCGTCGCGGTCACCGTGAGCAGCGTGGTGCACCTGGCCGCCCGCCGCGCGGTGCAGGCGGCGCGCAGCTCCGAGGAGGCCGCCTCGCTGCTCGCCCTGGCGCAGACCGTGCTCGGCGGCGATGACAACCCCGCCGCGGTGCTCCGCCACCTGACCGGCACCTGGCACGGCCGGGCCGCGCTCATCGAGCAGGCCGGGCCCACCTGGGTGCCGGTCGCCTCGTCCGGCACCGCCCCGGACGGCGCGCTGGTCACCATCACCGAGATCCAGCCCGGGCTGGCCCTGGAGATCGCCGGGCAGTACCCGCCGATGACCGCGCGCCTGCTCGACGGGTTCGCCGCGCAGGCCGCCGCCGCGCTGGACCGGGACCGGCTGCGCACCCAGGCCGCCCAGGCCGAGGCCCTGGCCGAGGGCAACCGGATGCGCACCGCCCTGCTCGCCGCGGTCAGCCACGACCTGCGCACGCCGCTGGCCTCGATCAAGGCGAGCGTCAGCACACTGCGGCAGACCGACGTGCAGTGGACCGCCGACGACGAGGCCGCGCTGCTGGCCACCATCGAGGAGTCCGCGAACCGGCTGGACGCGCTGATCGGCAACCTGCTCGACATGAGCAGGCTGGCCGCCGGCTCGCTGCAGCCGTTCCTGCGGCCCACCGCGGTCGACGAGGTCGCCCCGGTGGCCCTGCTCGGCCTGGACGGCGGCGCCCGCCTGCAGCTGCCCCTGCCCGACGGGCTGCCGCTGATGCGCACCGACCCGGGGCTGCTCGAGCGCGTGCTGGCCAACCTCTTCGCCAACGCGCTGGCCTGGTCGCCGCCGGGGCGGCCGCCGGCCCTGGAGGCTCATGCGGACGGCGACGAGGTCGTGCTGGAGGTCGTGGACCACGGCCGCGGCGTGCCCGGGGAGCTGAAGGCGCGGATGTTCGAGCCGTTCGAGCGGCTCGGCGCCCGCGCGGGCAACGGCGTGGGCCTGGGCCTGGCCGTGGTCAAGGGCTTCGTCGACGCGATGGGCGGCTCGGTCACCGCCGCGGACACACCGGGCGGCGGGCTGACGATCCGGGTCCGGCTGCCCGCCGTGCACGCCCCGGCGGCGGCCCCGCAGCCCGCCCCGTCATGACCCGCGTCCTGGTCATCGACGACGAGCCGCCGATCCTCCGCGCCCTGCGGATCAACCTGGCCGCCCGGCAGTACGAGGTCTCCGTCGCCGCGGACGGCGCCAGCGGGCTGGCCGCGGTGGCCAGCGAGCGGCCCGACGTGGTGATCCTGGACCTCGGGCTGCCGGACATGGACGGCACCGAGGTGATCCGCGGGGTGCGCGGCTGGTCGGCCACGCCGATCATCGTGCTGTCCGCGGCGGGCCAGGAGAGCCAGAAGGTCGCCGCGCTCGACGCGGGCGCGGACGACTACGTGACCAAGCCGTTCGGCATGGACGAGCTGCTCGCCCGGCTGCGCGCCGCGGTCCGCCGGGCCAGCCCGGCGCCGGACGAGCCGGTGGTGGTCACCCCGGCTTTCACCGTCGACCTGGCGGCCAAGCGGGTGACCGCGGCCGGCCGGGACGTGCGGCTGACCCCGACCGAGTGGCAGCTGCTGGAGATCCTGGTCCGGCACTCGGGCAGGCTGGTCAGCCAGCGGCAGCTGCTGGCCGAGGTGTGGGGCCCGCAGTACGAGACCGAGGGCAACTACCTTCGGGTGTACCTGGCGCACCTGCGCCGCAAGCTCGAGCCGGACCCGGCCCGGCCGCGCTACCTGCTGACCGAGCCGGGCATGGGCTACCGGTTCACCGCCAGCCCGGCGGCGGGCGCGGCGGCGGGCACGGGCGCTGGTGCGGGCGCCGGGACCGCCGCCCGCCGCGAGAGCAGCCCGGCGCTGGGCGCTCAGTCGCTGCCGGGGGAGGACTGCAGCTCGTAGTCCGGGTTGTAGATCGTCAGCTCGCCCTTGATCCTGGACACCCGGCCGCGTACCTCGATCTTGCGGCCCGGCTTGATGCCGGGGATGTCCCGGCGGCCCAGCCAGATCAGCGTGATGTTGCCGCTGCCGTCGTACAGGTCGGCTTCCATGGTCAGGCTCGCCCCGCGCGGCCGCAGCGTGACCGTCCGCAGGGTGCCCGCCACGTCCGCGATCTGGCGGTCCACCACCTCGGCGATCGGCGTCACCCGCGGGTGGCTGACCTCCATCTCGGCCTGCAGTTCGTGCGCGTGCAGGTCGTCCTTGGCGGCGGTCAGCCGGCGCAGCACCGGAAGCTTGCGCAGCCGCTGCCCGCTGCCCGTGCCGTCGCCGTCACTGGCCTGCCCGGGTTCCGGCCGCCGCCCGTCGGGCCCGGTCCCCGTCTCGCCGCCGGGCTGGGCGGCCGCGGCACCCGCCGCGGCGGCGAGCGGGTCGACGACCGGCTCGCCCGGGCGGCGGATGATGGCCCCCTGATTCGCGGCCCGGGCCGCGACGGCCTGGTCCACGGCGCTGCGGCCCGCCGTGGGGGTGCCGCCGAACTGCATCGGCCCGGGAAGCTGCTCGCCCTGGCGGCGGACGGCCGATCTCAGCTGATACGGCACGCTGGCGACGACCACTCCGCGCTGCTGGAGCAGCCTGGCCTTGAGCCGCAGGGCCGTCTGGTTGTGCAGGGTCTGCTCCCACCAGTGGCCGAGCACGTACTCGGGGATGAAAACCGTCACGATGTCGCGCGGGCTTTCCCGGCGCAGCCGCTTGACGTAGCCCACCACCGGCCGGGTGATCTCCCGGTACGGCGAGGCGATCACGGTCAGCGGCACGGCCAGCCCGCTGCGGTCCCATTCCTCCTTGAGCCGGGCCGTCTCGGCCTCGTCCACCTCGACGGTGATGGCCTCCAGGTGGCTGGGGGTCGTGGCGCGGGCGTAGGCCAGCGCGCGCAGCGTCGGCAGGTGCAGCTTGGACACCAGCACGATGGCCCGGTTGCTGGACGGCAGGGTGACCGGCGCGTCCTGCGGCGGGGGCAGCTCCTCCGCGACGCTGGCGTAGTGCCGGAAGATGCCGCGCATGGTCAGCCAGATGATCGGCATGGCCACCACGACGATCCAGGCACCGGCCGCGAACTTCGAGATCAGCACGATGACCAGCACGACGGCGGTGATGATGGCGCCGACCGTGTTGATGCCCCGGGACCGGTACATGTGCCGCCGGGCCGTACGGTCGGTGGTGGTGCGCAGCAGCCGGTTCCAGTGCCGGATCATGCCGGTCTGGCTGCACACGAACGACACGAACACGCCGACGATGTACAGCTGGATCAGCCGGGTCGGGGACGCCTTGAAGATCACGATGAGCAGGATCGCGAAGCCGGACAGCAGGATGATGCCGTTGCTGAAGGCCAGCCGGTCGCCCCGGGTGTGCAGCTGGCGGGGCAGGAAGCCGTCCCGGGACAGGATCGAGGCGAGCACCGGGAACCCGTTGAACGCGGTGTTCGCGGCGAGCACCAGGATCAGCGCGGTGGCCAGCTGCAGGATGTAGAACAGCGGCGAGGTGTCGCCGAACACGGCCCGGCCCACCTGGGCGATCACGGTGCGTGGCTCCTGGCCCGCGGGCAGGCCGACCAGGTCCTGGGCGGGGGCCGCGTGCACGTGGCTGACCAGCGCCAGCGCGGTCACCCCGATGAACATGGCGACCGCGATGCCGCCCAGCAGGGCCAGCGTGGTGGCCGCGTTCTTGCTCTTGGGCTTCTTGAACGCAGGCACGCCGTTGGAGATGGCCTCCACCCCGGTCAGCGCGGTGCAGCCGGAGGAGAACGCACGCAGCAGGACGAAGAGCAGGGCCAGGCCGCTGAACTCCTTGGCCGACTTGATCTGGTAGTTCGCGCTCTCGGCCTGCAGGTGATGGCCGGCGCCCAGGCGGATCAGGCCCCAGCCGATCATCAGCGCGACCACGCCGACGAAGCAGTAGGTGGGGATCGCGAACGCCGTGCCGGATTCGCGGACGCCGCGCAGGTTGACCAGCGCGATGGTGGCCACCACCAGAACGGCGATCTCCGTGACGTAGCCGTTCATGGCCGGGAACGCCGAGGCCAGGTTGGCCACCCCGGACGACACCGACACCGCCACGGTCAGCACGTAGTCGACCATCAGCGCGCTGGCCACCACCAGCCCCACGCGCTGCCCCAGGTTCGTGCTCGCCACCTCGTAGTCGCCGCCGCCAGACGGGTAGGCGTGCACGTTCTGCCGGTAGGACGCGACCACGACCAGCATCAGGAAGGCGACCCCGGCGGCGATCCAGGGCGTGTACGAGAACAGCGCAAGCCCGCCGACCGACAGCACGAGCAGGATTTCCTCGGTGGCGTAGGCCACGGAGGACAGCGCGTCGCTGGCGAAAACCGGCAGCGCAATCTTCTTGGGAAGCAGCGTGTGACCCAGGCGGTCGCTCTGCATCGGACGGCCGACCAGCACGCGCTTGACGATCCCGAGCCCTATCGCCACGTGCGAATGCTAACCCGGCCCGGAAGTGCCCTGACACGCAAATCCGGCAGCCTTGATCACCGGGACGGCCCCGGGGGTGAAAGCATCATGACGTGACGATGCGCAGCCGAGGCCCGGCAGAGAGGCCCGGGCCAGGGGCGCCGCCGGACGGCCAGGCCCCGCCGATCCGTGTCGTCGACCATCTTCAGGGCCGGGTGCGGCGCCCGGTCGACCTGCTGCGCTGCCTGGCCGACCTGATCCAGGTGGCGCTGGCCATCGGCATCGGGCTGGCCGCGTCCGCGGCGGCCGGCGGCACCCAGCACGACATCGTCGGGGCCAGCCGCCGGCTGCCGGAGCCGCTGCTGGACCTGGCCCGGCCGGTTGCCCCGATCGCGCTGCTGATCCTCCCGGTCGCTCTGGCCGCCCGCCAGGTGTACCGGCGCCAGCTGGCCCGCCTGGCCGAGGGCATCGCCACCGGGCTGCTGGCCGCCCTGGTCGTGGCCCTGCTCAACCTGCTGCTGCACACCTCCAGCCTGGAGTCTGTCTACGACGCGATCGCGCTGAGCCGGGCCGGGGTGCACAACCTGGCGCCGCTCGACCCGGCGCTGGCCGCGCTGGCCGCCTTCACCACCACGATCGGGCTATCGGGACGGCCCCGGTGGCGGGCCGCGGTGTGGCTGACCGTCATCGTGTACTCGCTGGTCAGCCTCCTGGCCTCGCAGGCCAGCGTGCTCGGCCTGGTGATCGCGCTGCTGCTGGGCCGGATCGTCGGGCTCGGCGTCCGGTACGTGGCGGGCTACCAGGCCCGGCGGCCGGCCGCGGCGGAGATCGCGCTGGCCCTCGGCCCGGCCGGCCGCGGCATCACTGACATGCTGCGGCTGCCCGGCCGCGAGGCCGGGGCCCGGCGGTACGCCGCGATCCTGGACGACGGGCGGCGGCTGGACATCATGGTGCTGGACCGGGACCAGCAGGCGGCCGGCCTGCTGTACCGGCTGTACCGGTCGGTGCGGCTGCAGGCCCAGGTGTCGCGCACCGCGCTGCTGTCGCTGGAGCGGGTGGTGGAGCGCCGGGCGCTGATGTCCTACGCAGCTATCGAGGCGGGCGTGGCCACCCCCCGGCTGCGGGCCGTTGTCCAGGCCGGCCCGGAGGCGATCGTGCTGGCCTACGACCACCACCCAGGAACCACGCTGAACGAGCTGCGGCCGCGTCCGGACGACGGGCAGCTCGGCCAGATCTGGGACGAGGTGCTGCGCCTGCACGAGCACCGGATCACCCACCGCGGGCTGACCGCGGACCAGCTCCAGGTGACCAGCGACGGCGGGGTCCTGCTGCTCGGGCTGGGCAACGGCGACGTGGCCGCCAGCGACCTGCAGATCCGGCTGGACCACGCGCAGCTGATCGCGGAGCTGGCGGTGCTGGTCGGCCCGGACCGGTCCGTGGGGCTGGCCCGGGAGAAGCTCGGCGCCGCCGAGCTAACCGCCGTAGTGCCGCTGCTGCAGCCGGTGGCCATGCACCGGAGCACCCGCAAGGCGCTGCAGCGGGACCGGGAGGTGCTGCCCGCGGTGCGGCGGCAGCTGATCGGCCCGGAGGAGCCGGACGAGGTCTCGCCGGCCCAGCTGGAGCGGATCCGGCCGCGCGCCCTGGTCACCCTGATCGCCGGGGTGGCCGCGGTGTACCTGCTGGCCAGCCAGCTGGCCGAGGTGAACGTAGCCGAGCTGCTCCGGTCGGCCGACTGGCGGTGGACGCTGGCCGCGCTGATCCTGTCGGCCAGCACCTACATAGGGGCGGCGTACTCGCTGTCCGGCTTCGTGCTGGAGCGGCTGCGGATGGTCTACACGTTCCTGGTCCAGGTCGCGGGCTCGTTCGTGACCCTGGTGACCCCGCCGGCCGTCGGCGGCGTCGCGCTGAACATCCGCTACCTGCGGCGCAGCGGCGTATCGGCGGCGGACTCGGCGGCCAGCGTGGGGGTGGCCCAGGCGGTGGCGTTCGCGCTGCACGCCGGGCTGCTGGTGATCGTCGCGGCGATCACCGGCACGTCCAGCGGGCATTCGCTGCGGCCGCCCACCTGGGCGCTCTACCTGATCGCGGCCGGGCTGGCCGTGCTGCTGGTGATCATCGCGATCCCGGCGGGCCGCCGGCTGCTGTGGGCCCGGGCGGCGCCGATGTTCGGTGAGGTGATCCCGCGGCTACTGGACGTGGCCCAGCAGCCGGTCAAGCTGGCCCAGGGGATCGGCGGGACGTTCCTGCTGACCGTCGCCTACATCCTGTGCCTGGACGCGTCGATCCGGGCGCTGGGCGGCGCGGTGCCGCTGGCCTCGGTAGCGCTGGTGTACCTGACCGGCAGCGCGATCGGCTCGCTGATGCCCACCCCGGGCGGCCTCGGCGCGGTGGAGGCGGCACTGTCCGCCGGGCTGACCGCGGCCGGCCTGCCCGGCGCGACCGCGATCAGCGCGGTTCTGCTGTTCCGCACGCTGACGTTCTGGCTGCCGGTCCCGGTCGGCTGGGCCTCACTCAGCTATCTGCAGCGCAAGAACGTGCTCTAACCCAGCCTGGTCACCGCCAGGGCGCTGGCCAGCAGCACGGTGGCCCAGGTCAGCGCGCGCAGCGCGGCCTCGAGCGGGGCCAGCAGGAAGGCCTGGTCGATGGACACGGAGGGCCCGGCGGCCATCGTCATCGTGCCCTCGACGTGCGCGGACCGCCGCCGGATCGTGCGGGCCGGGGTGCTCAGGCTGCGCTGCGCGGCGGACAGCGCGACGGCCCCGGCCGCGGCCAGCACCGGGCCGGCCGCGAGCGACCCGCCGGTCTGCGCGGCGTAGCCAGTCAGCAGCGGGAACGCTCCCCAGGACACGGCGAAGCCGAGGTCGTTGTGGATGATGCCGCCGGCCAGCTCAGCGTTGTAGGCGATGACCAGCACCGGGCCGATGACCAGGTACGGCAGCAGGCCCCAGCCCGCCTGGGCGATCCCGGCCGCACCGCAGGCCAGCGCGCCGATCAGGCCGGCCACGGTGACCGCGATCAGCATCCGGGACGGGATCTTTGTGCGCAGCGGGCGGCCCTTGAGCTCGTCGAGCGCGTGCGCGGCGATCCCGACGGCGAGGAAGAAGGCGGCCAGCGTGAGCAGCAGGAGGCCGACGTCGACCCGCGGGGCCAGGCAGGCGCCGATGACCACATAGGACAGGTGCCACGCGGTGTACGGCGGGTGCAGCAGCGTCCACCAGTCCCGCCACGGCCCGGGGCCGGCCGCGTAGAAGGCCGGCCGGGCGCCCGTGCTGCCAGCCTCTGTGCTGCCAGCCCCCGTGCCGCCGGGCTCACCCACCGGCCCGCGTTCCCCACATGACCAGGCCCGCGCCCATGCTCATGACCTGGTAGCCGACGTGCTCGAAGCCGGCCTGCTGCCAGGCCCGCACGGTCCAGCTGACCGGGTAGCGGCGGTAGTGGCCGGAGATGTTGGGCCCGAGGAACCGGCCCACGTCGTACCACTCCCGGCCGCCGGTCAGGTAGCCGCCGGCCGGCAGCAGCAGCCGGGTGTACAGCCACCAGCCGAGGCGGAACACCGGCCTGGGCGGCAGCATGAACTCCAGGCTGGCCACCCGGGCGCCCGGCTTGACCACCCGGGCCAGCTCGGCCAGCGTGGCCTGCGGGTCCTGCACGTAGCGCAGCAGGTAGGTGAAGGTCAGCGAATCGAACGACTGGTCAGGGAAGGGCAGCTGCTCGGCCCGCCCGGCCACCAGGGCGACCTGGCCGGCCCGGCCCGCGGCGGCCACCCGGCGGTGGCCCTCGGCCAGCATCTGCTCGGTCAGGTCCACGCCGACCACGGCCGCACCGGTCCGGCGGGCCAGCTGGAGGGCGACCCCGGCGGTGCCGGAGGCCACGTCCAGGATCCGCTGGCCCGGCGCGGGCACGATGCGGTCGACCATGGCCCGCCGCCAGACCGCGTTCTGGCCGAACGAGAGGACCTCGGCCAGCCGGTCGTAGCGCGTGGGCAGCGGCGTGAACAGCCGTTGCGTGAAGGGGTTACCGCGGGCAGCGGCGGGCAGCGGCATGACGCCTCCTGGGGCCGGGGGCTTCCACGGTAACGCCCGCCGCGGCCGTCTCTGGCGGGCGTGCTCTTGTGACAGGGTGAAACGCATTTGGCGTATGAGTGTTATGTGACAAACCACGCAAATGACATTCCAAGCCTTTACCGTTCCGTATCTCCGCCTTTACGTAATCGCAATATACGTTCACGGCGACCCCGCTGACCGCGCTAGCCGCTAGGGGTTCCTGGCGGGCGGCGCGCTCTCCGATGAAGGAGCCTGCCTTGCTCAGACGATGGTCGATCCCGTTCACAACTCTTGCCCTGGTGGTGGGCTCCGTGGTGGGAGGCTCCGTGCTCGCCGCGGGAGCGGCCTCCGCAGCGGTGCACCCGGCGGCGCACCACGCGGTGCGCCCGGCAGTGCGCGGCTGGAACCCCGGCGGCGTGATGCACCACGTGTCCGGCGTGTCGCCGGCGGCCGGGGGAGTGCGGCACGCCGACCAGAGCACGAACTGGTCCGGCTACGCGGTTACCGGCGGGACCGGCGCATTCACCAGCATCTCGGCCAGCTGGACCGAGCCGACCGGCACCTGCAGCGGCAGCCGCAAGTACTCCAGCTTCTGGGTCGGCCTGGACGGGTTCAACAGCAACTCGGTCGAGCAGACCGGCTCCGAGGTGGACTGCTCGGGCCGCACCGCGATCTACTACTCGTGGTACGAGATGTTCCCGGCCGCCCCGGTCAACTACACGAACACGGTCCGCCCGGGCGACCACTTCACCGCGTCGGTGACGTTCAGCGGGACGAGCACCTACACGCTGAAGCTCTCCGACACCACGCAGGGCTGGAGCCACACCACGGTCAAGAACCAGTCCGGCCTTTCCCGGTCGTCCGCCGAGGTGATCACCGAGGCACCGTCGTCCAGCTCCGGCGTGCTGCCGCTGGCCAACTTCGGCACCGTCACCTACAGCGCGTCCGCGGCCAACGGCACGTCGCTGGGCAGCCAGGCGCCGACCCAGATCATCATGGTCAACAACAGCGGCGCGGCCAAGGACTCGACCAGCGCGATCAACTCCGCAGGCGGGTTCAGCAACACCTGGATCAGAGCAAACTAATAAAACATCCCGGCCTGATCAGCACAGCCCCGGCAGCCAGCCTGCCGGGGCTGTGCTTGCTGGCTCGCGGGAGGCCGCTATGCGCGCTGCCTTCCCGGCGAGCGCTGCTCACCGAACGGGGGGAGCGCCGATCGCTCGCCGGGAAAACAGCGCCGCGGCCGCCCGCGAGCTGGCCGGCTCCGCCGGCGGCCAGCTGGCCCGCGAGGGGCCGCCCTACACGGCGAGTGCCGCCCGCAGAACAAGGAGCGCCGACGCTTGCCGGGACAGCGCCGCGGCCCCCGCGAGCTTGGCCTATTCGGCGCCGGCTTGATGGCCGGCTCTGCAGGCCGCGGGTGGCCGGTGACGGCGGGACCGGGCCGGTCTACTCTCTGCCGTATGACCGAGCAGCGGCTGATCGTGCCGGGACCTGGCGGCCGGGAACTTGAGGTAGTGGTGGCCGGGCGGCCCGGCGGGCGGCCCCTGGTGTTCCACAACGGGACCCCTGGCGGTCTTGTCGTCTATCGCCCGATCGCTGACCAGCTGGCGGACCGCGGGCTGGCCCTGGTGATGTACGCCCGGCCGGGCTACGGGCGGTCCACCCCGCAGCCGGGCCGGACCGTGGCGGACGCGGCGGCCGACACCGCGGCGGTGCTCGACCACCTGGAAGCCGGGCCGTTCCTGACGGCCGGCTGGTCCGGCGGCGGGCCGCACGCGCTGGCCTGTGCCGCGCTGCTGCCGGACCGCTGCCTGGCGGCCGCGTCGATGGCCGGAGTGGCGCCGCACGGCGCAGCCGGCCTCGACTGGCTGGCCGGCATGGGCCAGGAGAACATCCAGGAGTTCCGCACCGCGGTGGCCGGCCCGGCGCCGCTGGAGGCCATGCTCAGCCAGCTGGCCCCGGCATTGCGCGGGCTGACCGCCGAGCAGATCGCTGCGGGGATGGGCGGCCTGCTGTCGGACGCTGATAAATCGGTGCTGACCGGCGGGTTCGCGGTCTACCTGGCCGAGTCGATGCAGGCTGGGCTCGAGGCCGGGATCGCCGGGTGGCGTGACGACGACCTGGCCTTCGTCGCGGACTGGGGGTTCAGCCTGGCCGCGCTGGCGTCCGGACCGGTCCCGCTGTCGATCTGGCAGGGCTGCCAGGACCTGATGGTGCCCGGCGCGCACGGCGCCTGGCTGGCCGGTCAGCTGCCCGGCGCGCGGACCCACCTTCTGCCCGCGGCCGGGCACCTGACGCTGGCCGCCGCCACCTTCGGCGAGATCCTCGACGAACTGCTCGATATGGTCACCGCGCAGCGCTAGCTGGCGAGCGCACGGCCGCTATACACGCTGCCTTCCCTCCTCGCTCCCTCGGCGCTCCTTCGTCGCGCCTCATCGCTCGTCGGGAAAACAGCGTCGCGGCCG
>Ga0163163_10003406_pt1 | contig 13508 bp, 8 predicted proteins | sample S65metaG_FD_119766 | JGI IMG/M metagenome (GOLD analysis project Ga0163163, IMG submission 119766) | Switchgrass rhizosphere microbial communities from Kellogg Biological Station, Michigan, USA - S6-5 metaG | ecosystem: Host-associated > Plants > Roots > Rhizosphere > Soil | place: USA: Michigan... | reverse complement strand
TCCTCCGACCACCCCGCCGTCGGGGCTGATGAAGAGGATGATCTCGTCCGAGCGCACGAACGGCAGGCAGAAGGTGCCCATCGGCACGATGCCGTCCGTCTGAAACGCCTTGAGGCGCCGGACGAAATCGAGCAGCAGGTCGTCGTACGCTTCCCAGCTCCAGACCTCCTCGACGTGCCCCTCGGAGCTCGGCCGGAAGACGAGGACGGCGAGGGAGCCGCGTTCCTCGAGCTGAACGCGCAGGTCGTCCATGAGCACCGCGACGGTCGGGAGCCCGGTCTCGCGGTCGTAGAGACGCGTTCGCTCCTTGAACCATTTGCCGCGGAGCGTGACAAGCTCGCTCTGCTTGCTTGTGGTCGCCATCAGCGGGACGGGATCTCCATCAGGGTTCCCCCGAGGATAGCACCCGGGCGCCCGGACGGCGCACGCCGGGATGCGCTCGGCCGAGAATTAGAGGGTGGTCACCGGAGCCGCGCGCCCGTCCTGGAGCTTCGCGATCGCCTCGTCGGTGCCGAGCACGACGAGGACGTCGCCGTGCTCGAAGCGGTCGGCGGGACCGGGCACGAACCGCCGCTCGATCCCGTCGCGCCCCATGCGATTGACCGCAAGCACGGAGATCCCGAACCGCGCGCGCGGCGCGGCCTCCGCGACGGTGAGCCCCTCGAGGGCCGCGGGCACGTCGAGCTCGATCAGGCGGTGGCTCTCCGGCAGCTCCAGGAACTCGAGCCCGCCCGGGACCGACCCCCTTTCGCCGAAAGAACGCACGGGAGTGAAGAGGCGATTGCGGCGCAGCACCTCGCTGTCGAACGCGCCGAGCAGGTCGCGCTGGGTGACGATGCCGAGGAACTTGCGCGTCGCCGCGGAGTCCACGACGGGAAGCTGCCCGACGTCGCGGAACCACAGCTTCTCGTTCACCGTCGTCAGCGACTCCTCGGGCGTCACGAAGGGAATCTCCGTGAGGATGTCGGCGGCCACCACGAGCGCCGAGAGCTCCTTCTCCGGGAACGACTCCTTGACGTCGTGGATGTCGACCGCGCCGAGCAGCCTCCCGTCCTCGTCGCCCACGTACAGGAGGAGGCTCCTCGAGCGCAGGAACGCGGCGACGATCTCGGGCAGCGGCGTCGAAGCGGGAATCAGCGCGACGTCCCGGCGCATGATGTCGGCGACCCGCAGCGTCGCGAGCGCGGTCGCCTCGGGCGTCTTCTCCCAGACGATGCCGGCGGAGCGCAGGCTCGCGACGTAGATCGAGTCCTTCTGGAGCGCGCGCGCGGAGACGACCGCGAGGACGGAGACGGCCATCATCGGCAGCAGGATCGCGGTGTTCTGCGTCAGCTCGAAGATCATGATGACGGCGAGGAGCGGGGCCCGCGTGACGCCGGCCATCATGCCGCCCATGCCGAGCAGCGCATATCCGCCGACCGGCGCCGAGAGGTGCGGAAAGGCGAGCTGCACGAGACGCGCCGCGGATCCGCCGAGCGCGGCGCCGACCATCAACGACGGCGTGAAGACGCCCCCCACGCCGCCGGAGCCGATCGTCGCCGACGTCGCGACCGTCTTGGCCACCAGCAGCACGAGAAGCAGGACGAGCGTCGGGTTGCCGTGGAGAATCCGGTCGGTCGCCTCGAAGCCGTTGCCGAACACCTGCGGCAGCGCGATGCCGATCACGCCGACGATCGCGCCGCCGATCGCCATGGTCGCCCACACGGGGAGCTTCGTCCGCGAGAAGAGCTTCTTCGCGAGGGAGAGCGATCGGACGAACGCCGCCGAGCAGACGCCGGCGAGCAGGCCCATGCCGACGAACGGGAGGAACTCGAGAGCCGACTCGATCCGGAACGGCGCGACCTGGTAGACCGGCTCGTCGCCGAGGACCGCCCGGACGAGGAGGGTCGACACCACGGCGGACACGACCGCCGGGCCGAAGAGCGCCATCGAGAACGAACCGACGACGACCTCGAGCACGAAGAGCGTCGCGGCGATCGGGGTGTTGTACGCGCCCGCCACGCCGGCGGCCATCCCGCACGCGGTCAGGATCCGGACGCGCTCCGGGGACACGCGCCACCAGCGCGCCAGCGCCGAGGCGAACGCGGCGCCGATCTGGATGATCGGGCCCTCGCGTCCCTCCGAGCCGCCGCTGGAGATGACGAGGATCGACGAGACGCCCCGCGCGAGAGACGGCCGCACGCGGACCGTCCGCCGGCCGATCGAGACGACCTCGATCATGTGGGAGATCCCGGACGGGCCCTTCTCGCCGAAGAAGTAGCTCGCGACGAGCCCGCCCGCGAGGCCCCCCGCCGCCGGGATCACGACGCGGAGCCACGGCTCGAGCATCTCGGCGCCTCGCACGACGTCCTCCGAGCCGACGAAGAGGCGGGTCAGGTACCGCGTGACGAAGCGAAACGCGATGGCGCCCATGCCGCCGCAGAGGCCGGCGGCGGCGGCGAGCAGGAGGAACTGGGTGTTGGGATCGCGCCAGAAGAAACGGCCGAAACGGGACGGCCGCGCGGGGGCGGCCGGCTCAGCGGGGGTCATTCTCCATCTTCGTCGAAACCGGGGACCTCCGACTCCGCGTCGTCCGGCTCCTCTTCCCCGCCGAAGAAGAAGGCGTGGGCGCACTCGGTCGAGGAGAAGGCGTTGCCTCCCATCCGCACGGAGCAGCCGTCGCAGACGGACTTGCGGCAGATCGGGCAGCGCGGCAGCGCGAACATGAACTCCTGGCCGCAGACCGCGCAGTGATCGGAGAGGCCCGAGCCCATGAAAGAAGTATAGGACCGGGTCTCCTCCGCTGGCGCCGGCCCGCGGGAAGAGGGCGGAGGAGGGGCGTCCCGGCGAAAGGACTCAACGACGAGGAGGCGATTTCGCGAGGCGTCGCGTTTCCCCGGCGTCCTGCTAATATTCCGCCCCCCTGGCGGTGTAGCTCAGTTGGTCAGAGCAAGCGGCTCATATCCGCTGTGTCCGGGGTTCAAATCCCTGCACCGCCACCAACCTTCCGAACGCGGCCCGGTTTATCGGCGTTCGGAAACCCTCTCTTCCCGGCTGTACTTGCCGGGCTTCACTTCAATCGCGCCGTCCTTGCCGTCCACGGCGACCAGCTGCAGGACGAGGCCCTTGTAGCGGAGCTTCTCTCTCTCCGCCTTGTCGACGATCCTGGCGTCGTCCGCCGGGTCCCTGAGCGGGATCGTCAGGCCCAGATTCGTGCCCCGCCCGAAGGAGTAGATGCCCTCGACGTCGAAGTTCAGGACGTTCGAGCTGAGCCGAAAGAAGTCCACGTCCACCAAATCGCCGTCGACCTTGAGCTTCCCCGCCAGCTCGCCGAACTCGATGTGCCCGAGGTCTCTCTTTCCGAAGAGCAGCTTCACGAAGAACTTCTTGCCGACCTCGATGAGGGGCTCGAAGTCTCTCAGGGATCCGTTCTCGATCTGATACGTCAGACCTCCCTTCAGGGAGCTCCGGACGACGTCACCGGCGGCCGTCATCGAGCCGCTGAGCGAGGCGTCCGCCGACAGATTGCCCTTGATGTTGTCGGGAGCGAAGGCGGTGATCCCGAAGTTGTTGAACGATTTCAGAAGCCGCGGAATGTCGCAGCTGGTGATCTTGACCTTCCCGCCGAACGGGTTGAGCTCGCCCTGGGGGGCGAGGTGGCCGTCGAAGGCGAACTTTCCTCCCGCCGCCTCGAGGTGCCCCTTCTTGACGCTGATCCGGCCGTTGGCGAGCACGATCTGCGCGCTCGCGTTCGTGGCCTCGATGTGATCGTAGACCGCCTTGTCGATCTGCATGTTGAGGACCATCTGGCATTTCTCGATGACCGAATGCAGCGTGCGGGTCGCACTCTCCTGGGGCGCGCTCTCGAGCGGGACGCCGTCCTCCCCGCGAAACTCAGTGCCGAGGAACCTCTTCGCGTCCAGGAACGGGCTGCGGACGTTCAGAGCGACGATCATCCTCTCGGGAGCGTCGTAGAACAGGCCGAAGAAGTTCTCGACCTCGCCGTCGATCAGGAGCGTGCTGTCGCCGCTCACATACTTCACGTTCCGGATCGTCAGCTTCCGGTCCGAGAACGCGAGATCCACGTCCGTCTTCAGCCGGAGATTCTTCGGCTTGTAGAGCAGATCGCCCTGCCGGACGACGATCTGCCCCTGGAAGCGCGGCTGATGGAGCTTCAGCTGGTCGAGCGCCGCCTGAAACTCCAGGTTCACCCTGGCCTGCCCGCCCGAGAACAGGATCAGCTTCTCGTCGATCAAGTCGTTGAGGCCGGGCAGGCCGAACTCGGCCTGGAACGTCCCGCTCGCGACCGGTTTCAAGAGGTTCACGAGGGTCGCGCGAGGGATCTGGAAGGGGATGCTTCCGTAGGCTCCCTGGAATCCGGTGAGGGTCACCGATGAATTGGGATCGCCGTTCGGTTTGCTGGCGTCGACGTGGTTCATGAATTGCCCGTGGAACGAGACGTTCGAGAGCACGCCGTCGGGAATGTGGACCTCGCTGTCGGCGATGTCGGCGTCGACCACGATCCTGGGGTCCCGTTTGTCGTTGAGGTCGCCGTGAATGACGCACCTCGCCTCGACGGGGTTCGAGACGTCGATCTGATCGAGGATTCGCGTGACGTTCTCGGACAACATGCGAGAGGCGTCGAGCCACCGAATGCTGCTCCGGATTTCGAGATCGAAGAGCGCCGGCTTCTGGCCGATCGCGAAACGGCCCTTGACCGCGAAGGAGTCTTTGCCGATCTCGAGTGCGTCCGTTTCGACTGCCAGGCTTCGCGTCGAAGTCGAATAGGCGGCCTTCAAGACTCCGGTCACCGGTTCATCCTTGAGGAAGCTCCCGTTGGTGCTGAGAAACGTCAAGCGGCGGGACAGGGTCTTCAGCTTGACGCGGCTTCGCGGCCCGTCGGGTCCGTAGTCGATCGGGGCGTGGAGCGAGGCGATCACGAAGTGGAACAGCTTTTTTTCGGGCCGAATCTCGGCCTGGAAGTCGACGTCTCGCAGCTCGACGTCACGGACCAGGAGCGTCGGAGCGCTGCGGCCCGGTACCGCGACGGCGGCGGCCGGCGCGCCGGCCGGCGAGGCCTTGAAGACGTTGAAGTTGGTGACTCCGTTCTCGTCGGTGAACAGGTCGACGGTCGCGCCGTCGATCCGGATCGACTGGACGTCGATCTCGCGATGCAACAACCTCATGACGTTCAGGCCGACGCCGATCTTCTTCGCCTGCAGCAGCCGGCGCGACGCAGGGACATCGTCCCTCAGCTCGACGTCGCTCAGGGTCAGCGAAAGGGTCGGGAAACCCGTCAGGAGATCGAGATCGATGCTGCCGATCCGCAGCGTGCCGTTGATGCGCTCGGTGATGTAACGATTCAGGTCGGCAACGATGCGGGCCTTGTTGTGTTCGAAGTAATACCTCACGCCGGCAAGGCCCAACAGCAGGAGCCCGATCAGCCCGGCGACGACGTAGAGCGCCGTGACGGCGAGCGGCCTGGACTTCGCTTTCTGCGATACCGATCCGCTCATCTCTCTGCGTCTCTCCGTTCTTCCGCCTCGGCATCCTTCCGGCACCCGATGGCGCCCGGGGAGTGACGGACTATAGATCGGGAGCTCACTTCGTTCGACCGCGCGCGAAACCCCCGCTCGCGCTCGGGCTCGCGCCGATACCTTGACCTTCGACACGTCGGGTGGTACATGTAGAAGCCGGAGGTATCGTCATGGCCGCGCCCGATGATGCCCGGATGGACCTGCCGCAGGGGACGCTCGACCTGCTCATCCTGAAGGTGATCGGACTGGGACCGCTCCACGGCTACGCGATCGCGCAGAGGCTCGAGCAGATCTCGCGGGGCGTCGTCGACGTCCCGCAAGGCTCGCTCTACCCCGCCCTGCACCGCCTGGAGAACCGCGGGCTGCTCGAAGCGGAGTGGAAGGACTCCGAGACCGGCCGCCAGGCGAAGTTCTATCGCCTGACACGCCGGGGGCGAACTCAGCTCGAGGCGGAGACCGCGAGCTGGAAGAGGCTGGCCGACGCGGTCGGTCTCATCCTGCGCGCGACGCCGGAGGAAGCGCGATGAGCTGGTGGCGGCGGCTTGGCGATCGCGGGCGGCTGGAGCGCGAGCTCTCGGCCGAGCTCGCCGACCACATCGAGCGGCACGTCGCGGACCTGGTCGCCGCGGGCGTCGGCGAGTCCGAGGCGCGGCGGCGAGCACGACTCGCGCTCGGCGGCGTCGAACAGGTGAAGGAGGCTTGCCGGGACGAGCGCGGAACGCGCTGGCTCGAGGACTTCTCGTCGGATCTGCGCTACGCGGGGCGCGGACTGCGACAGAGGCCGGCGTTCGCGGCCGTCGCCGTCCTCTCGCTGGCGCTGGGCATCGGCGCCAACACCGCCCTCTTCTCGATCGTGGACAGCCTGATGCGGCGCAGCCTGCCCGTCCGCGAGCCCGAGCGTCTCGTGCTGCTCGAAGGCGAGTGGACGAATCCCATCTGGGAGCAGATCCGAGACCGGCAGCACGAGCTGTTCGACGGAGCCGTCGCGTGGTCCGGGGCGGACTTCGACCTCGCGGCGGGCGGCGAGGAGAAGCCCGTCAACGGGCTGTTCGTCAGCGGCTCCTTCTTCGAGGTCCTCGGCGTGCCCGCCCGGCTGGGCCGGACGATCCTTCCCCAGGACGACCGTCGGCACTCGGGGACCGAAGGACTGGTGGCGGTTTTGAGCGACGGATTCTGGAAGCGGCACTATGGGGGCGACCCCGGAGTCGTGGGTCGGACGCTCCATCTCAACCGCGCGGCCTTCATGATCGTCGGCGTCGCGCCGCCCGGATTCGTCGGGCCGGAGGTCGGGGAGTCGTTCGACGTCGCGGTGCCGATCGCGGCCTATCCGATCCTGCAGCCTCCCCTCGATGGCCTCGACGACCGCAACTTCTGGTGGCTAGAAGTCGTCGGACGGCGGAAGCCGGGGCAGACGCTGGCCGGGGTGACCGACGCGCTGCGGGCGGTGCAGGCGCCGATCCGAGCCGCGACACTCCCGCCGCGCCAGACCGCCGAACAGCTTGCCGGATACCTCCGCGAGCCCTTCCAGGTGATTCCGGCCGCCGCCGGGACTTCCGTCCTGAGAGACCGATATCGGCGTCCCCTCTTCACGATCCTCGCCGTCGCGTTCCTGGTCCTGCTCGTGGCGTGCGCCAACGTCGCGAACCTCCAGCTCGCTCGAGGGAACGAGCGCCAGCACGAGTTCCGCTTGCGGCTTGCCCTCGGCGCCTCCCGCTGGCGAGTCGCCCGGCAACTCCTGACCGAGTCCATCCTGATCGCGGGGCTCGGTGCGATCCTCGGGCTCGCGTTCGCTCTCTGGGGAAGCCGGCTTCTGGTTCGGAACTTCTCCTCGTCCGGCACGCTCGCGCTCGACCTCCCCGTGGACGCCGGCGTGCTCCTCTTCACCGGAGCCGTCGCGGTTCTGACCGCGCTTCTCTTCGGAACTCTCCCCGCATGCCGCGCCGGGCGGTCCGACGCCGAAGGGGCCTGGAGAGAACCGGCTCGCGGCGCGGCAGGCGGGAGCGTCGGCGCGAGCAACGCGCTGATCGTCGTCCAGGTCGCGATCTCCCTGGTTCTCCTCGTCGCGGCGGGTCTGTTCCTGCGGACCCTCGCGGCGATCACGAACCGCGAGCTCGGGTTCCGGAGCGAAGGCGTCCTCGTCGTGAAGCTGTACGCGTGGCAGAGCGGGATCGCGTTGGATCAATTCGTTCCCCTGGCCGACCGAATCCGGGCGTCGGTCGTGGAGCTGCCCGGGGTCGCGAGCGCTGGCCTCTCCGATGTCACACCGATCTCCGGCTCCAGCTGGAGGGAGGAGTTCGAGATCCCGGGCACAGGCCGCGGCCGCGAGCAGGCGTTCGTCCACATCGTCACGCGCGGCTGGCTCTCGGTCTACGGGACGCCGCTCCTCGCAGGCCGGGACATCCTCGACAGCGATCACGCCGAGTCGCGGCCGGTCGCGCTGATCAATCGCGCATTCGCTCGGACGTTTTTCGGCGACAAAGACCCTCTGGGGCAGACCATTCGCACGACGGGGATCTACCTGGCCCCTATGGAAGTCGTCGGGGTCGTCGAGGATGCGGTGTACCGGGACCTGCGCGAGGATCACGCGCCGACGATCTATGTCCCGTTCGCGCAGGGAATGAAGAACGTGACCGCCCCGCAGGCGAGCCTGAGCATCCGCGCGGCGGCCGGTCCCCCCTCCCGTCTCACCTCTGCCGTCGTCGCCGCGATCGCCCGGATCGATCCCAGAGTGACCCTGCGCTGCCGCACGCTTTCGGACCAGATCGACGCGGCGCTCGTGCGGGAGCGTCTCGTCGCGATGCTGTCCGGCTTCTTCGGCGCGCTGGCCCTGATGCTCGCGGCGATCGGACTCTACGGCGTCACCTCCCATGCCGTCGCGCGCCGGCGTGGGGAGATCGGGGTTCGGATGGCCCTCGGCGCCGACGCACCGCGGGTCGTGCGGATGGTGCTCGGCCGCGTCCTCGGCTTCGTGCTCCTCGGCGTGCTCGCGGGCTCGGCGGTGAGCGCCTGGGCATCCCGTTTCGTGACGTCCCTCCTCTACGGCCTGGAGCCGGGAGACCCGCTGACGATCGCGGGAGCCGCATCGCTCCTCTTCGCGATCACTCTGCTCGCCGCGTATCTTCCGGCGCGCCGGGCGGCGCGGATCGATCCCGCGAAGGTCCTGCGCGAAAGCTGAGCGCTCACCGCGGTCGCGCGCCTCCGGGTTCCGGCGACGTGGACTAGAGTGGGCTCCGGCAAAACCTTCTCACGTCCCCGACACCGTCCCGGTCGGTTGTAACGTGCTGACGCCAACAACATCGAACGCCAGCGGACCGGACCGAAGCGGCGGCGCCGCCGGAAATCGACTCGCCCGTTCAACTCGAGTCCTCGCTCCGCTCATGGCGTTCGCCTTGCCCTGCCTCGTTTTCGCCGCGGGATGGCGATACCTCGGAAGCGGCGACACCGTGCCGGCCGAGCTCCTGCCCATCTCCGTTCTGCGCGAAGGAAACCTGGACTTCAACGAGTTCGAGCGAAGCGCGGACCTGCCCTACTACTTCATCCGGCACGGCGGCAGAGTGCTTTCCGCTTACCCGGTGGTCGCCGGCCTGCTGGCCGTACCCGTCTATGCGGCTGCCTCGCTGTTCGGCGCCGACCTGTTCTCCCGGCGCCAGCATCTTGCGCTGGCAGCGGCGATTCTCATCACGAGCGGTTCCGTCGTCTTCATGTTTCTCGCCGTGCGGCGGCTGACGCAGTCGTCGCGACAGGCTCTCGGCTTCGCCTATCTCTACGCTTTCGGAACGTGCGTCTGGAGCGTCGCCAGCACCGCGTTGTGGCAGCACACGGCTTCGCTGTTGTTTCTCTCCGGCGCTCTCTGGCTCATGTTCGCGTCCACCCGCCCCGGAGCCGCCGGTCTGCTGGTGGGCTGCGCCATCGCGAGCCGGCCGACCGACGCCCTGCTCTTCGCGTTTGCGATTCCCTACCTGCTGCTGAGGCGAAGGACGGGGAGAGCCCGGTTCGTCCTCCTCATGGCGATACCGATCACCCTCGTGGCGCTCTACTCGAAGCACTACCTCGGCTCCTGGTCCCTGGGTCAGCGCTTCCCGACGGAGGGACTCGGCGGCGATCTGCGGGCGGGACTGGCGGGGGTCCTGATCAGCCCTTCGCGCGGATTGCTCATCTTCAGCCCCTTTCTGGTGGCGGGTGTCGTCGGAATCGTGGCCGCCGCAAGACGGAGATCCGACGACGACGTCCTGCTGCTCACGCTCGCCGCCGGGGCGATCGCGGTCATCCTCCTGTACGCGAAATGGGGAATGTGGTGGGGAGGGACCTCATTCGGCTACCGGCTGATCCTGGACGTGGTGCCGATTTGCCTGCTGCTCGTCGTGCGCGCGTGGAGCGCAATCGACCGGTGGAGGCTCTCGCGTCTCGCCTTGGGTGCGTCGATCGGTCTGTCGGTGTATGCGAACGCGCTGGGAGCGCTCGTCTATCCGAGCGCCTTCAACCAGAACATCAACCTGGAGACGGCACGCTTGTGGGACTGGAAGGGCTCGGAGCTGGTCCTGTGCTCGCGAACGATCGTCGGACTTCCGTCGAAGCCGCCGGCGACGGTGCCGCCCGTCTGGTGGACTCCCGAGAAGAACGACGACTCGATTCCCGGCTGGCTGTTCCGCAGCCCGGGCGACGCGCCCGTGCACGGCCCGCTCGAGGTGTCCGGGTGGGCCAGGTCGGCCATGGGCGACGTGGATGTCCAGGTGGTCCTCGACGATGGGACCGCAGGCACGGCCGAACGGTTCGCCTTCCCCGCGCTCGTGAACGTCCTTCCGCAGCTCGGCGATCCGAGCCATGCGGGATTTCGCGTCGCGTTCCCTCCCCCGCTGAAAAAGGGCTGGCGGGCGGTCGCGATCGAGCTGCGATCCCCCGCGGGGACCGTGCGGCGGCTCGGTCCGATCCGATTCTGGTGGCAGCCGGACGCGTGAGCGCGTCGGCTCGCGGCCGACCCTTCCGGCGCTTCGCCGCACGGACGACCGAACCCGCCGCCGAGATCGGGTCGGGCTCGCTGAACGGATATGTCGCCCGGATGGGACACCGGTACGGCGGAACTCGCCGACGCGCTGTCCACCCCGCTGGTCCGGCCCCCGCGGGTCTCCACCCGACCGGGCCGCCGGCATGATGCCGTCCGATTTCCGGCTGTGACTTTCCGACCCGCGGATGCTGTGGCTCGCGCCCCGACTTGAAATGACCGCGCGGGTCTCTCCGTATAAAATCCTGGACACACGAGACGGGGCTCCGAGCAACGGAGGCAGTATGGGCAACGTGACGAACGAACCCGCCCCGCGCAGCGACTTCGGCGACCGCCGCGTCCAGGCGTGCGTCAAAGCCTGCGAAGGCATCCCGACGTCCGCGCTCGAATCCAGCGTGATCGTCCGACTCGTCGCGGCGTGCATTCACCTGAAGGATCCCCTCGTGACCGAGATCCTCGAGGAGATGGTGCCCCCGAAGCCTCGCCTCGTGAAGTAGGACGAGAGCGTCGGCGGCCGCCGCGAGCGGCCGGCCGTTTACTCGTTCGCCGCGGATTCGGGCTCGAGATCACCCCGCCGGGGCACCAGCTCGTCGAGGATCGCGCCGACTTCCGGGTCGTCGAGGTGGATGCACGCCGCGACGAGCCGGATCGGGATGCAATCCTCGAATGCCTCGGTCGGATCGCACGTCAAATCGCGCGATAATCTCCGCCCTGACGGACGTTCCACCAAAATTGGAGGCTCCCATGCGATTCGGCCGGCTCGACGGACGGACCGTCTCCTGTCTCCTGGCGCTGTCGGTGTGCCTCGTCGTCTCCGCGCCCGCGCCCGCGCGCGCACAGACGATCTCCGAGTTTCCGGTCACGACGGCCGGCTCCGATCCCGGCGGGATCACGGTCGGGTCGGACGGCAACCTCTGGTTCACCGAGTTCTTCGTCGGCAAGATCGGCCGCATCACCCCGGCCGGCGTCGTCACCGAGTTCCCGGCGGCCGGCAACCCGCAGCTGATCGCTCCCGGCTCGGACGGAAACCTCTGGTTCACGGAGACGTCGATCTCCAAGATCGGCCGCATGACGACCGCCGGCGGATTCACCGACTTCCCGACCACGACGCCGGCCAGCCTCGTCGGCATCGGCGCCGGGCCCGATGGAAACGTCTGGTTCTGCGAGCCGCAGAACGCGAAGATCGGCCGCATCACGACGTCCGGCACCGTGACGGAGTTCGACGTTCCCTCCGGGGGCGAGCCCTTCCACATCGTGACCGGGCCCGACGGCAACCTCTGGTTCACCGTCTACGAAGGCAACATCGGGCGCATCACGACGGCCGGCGTCGTCACCGAGTTCCCGACGAACATCCCCGGCAGCTCGCCCCAGGGGATCGCGGCCGGTCCGGACGGCAACCTCTGGTTCACCGACACGGGGACCGTGAAGATCGGACGAATGACGACGACCGGGCACGTCACGGAGTTCCCGATCCCGAGCGGCAACGCCAACCTCATCGGGATCACGCTCGGACCGGACGGCAACCTCTGGTTCGCCGAGGATGACGCGAACAACATCGGGCGCATCACCCCGGCTGGCGTCGTCACCGAGTTCCCGATTCCGACCTCCGACTCCGGCCCGTCCTTCCTGTCCACGGGGCCCGACGGCAACCTGTGGTTCACGGAGGTGTTCGGCAACAAGATCGGACGCGTGAACCTGAGCACCCTCGCGCCGCAGCCGGGGACGGTGGACGCGAACGCCGTCGCCGGCTCGAGCTCCGACCACAACGGCGTCCTCGAGCCCGGCGAGACCGTCGAGGTCTCCCCCGCCTGGCACAACACGCTCGCGGGGCCGCAGAGCTTCACGGGGACCGCGTCGAGCCTGACCGGTCCCGCCGGCGCGACCTACACGATCGACGACGCCTCCGCGAGCTACGGGTCGGTCGCGGGAGGGGCGACGGCGAACTGCCACGACGCCACTGGAGACTGCTATCTGATCAGCGTGTCGAACCCGGCCACCCGCCCGGTGCAGCACTGGGACGTCGTCCTGACGGAGGACATGTCCGTCGACCAGACGAAGTATCTGTGGCTGATTCACGTCGGCGACAGCTTCGCCGACGTCCCGCGGAGCAACCAGTTCTACAAGGTGATCGAGGATCTCTTCCACAAGGGAGTCACCGCCGGCTGCGACGCCTTCGGCAACTACTGCCCCAACGGACACGTGACGCGGCAGCAGATGGCCGTCTTCCTGCTCAAGGGGAAACACGGTTCGAGCTACGTCCCCCCGCCGTGCGTCGGGGGAGTATTCACGGACGTGCCTTGCACGCCGGGCGTGGGATTCTCCGACTGGATCGAGCAGCTGGCGGCCGAGGGAATCACCGCCGGGTGCGGCGGAGGCAACTACTGCCCGACCGACGACGTGACGCGCGCGCAGATGGCCGTGTTCCTGCTGAAGTCGGAGCACGGAGGCGCGTACACGCCTCCCCCGTGCGCGGGCGTCTTCGCCGACGTGACTTGCCCGTCGCAGTTCGCCGCCTGGATCGAGCAGCTCGCCGCCGAGGGAGTCACGGCGGGCTGCGGCGGCGGCAACTTCTGCCCGGACGACCCGAACATCCGCGGACAGATGGCGGCGTTCCTCGTCCGGGTCTTCGGACTGAACCTGTACGGGCCCTAGCCGTCTCTGCGCCGCACACGGCGCAGCGCGGGTGAGCTTCTAGGGCAGCGCGCCGGCGTTCGTCGCGGCGGGGACGGGAACCGGCGTGCGCGTTCCGAAGCGGCGCCGCAGGAACCGGTTCGCGGGAAGCTCGATTCCCCGGTAGAGCGCGATCGCGGCGAGGTTCACGAAGACGAAGAGGATCCCGACGTTGTCGAGCAGAGCGGCCGTCCGAGTCGCGGCCGAAGCGCTCACGAGCGCGATCAGCCGGAGCAGGTAAACCGCGAGGATCGTCAGGACCGGCGCGATGTGAATCAGGTAGAAGGCATACGAGCTGCGGCCCAGCAGCCCCGCGACACGCG
>Ga0163163_10003404_pt1 | contig 13509 bp, 12 predicted proteins | sample S65metaG_FD_119766 | JGI IMG/M metagenome (GOLD analysis project Ga0163163, IMG submission 119766) | Switchgrass rhizosphere microbial communities from Kellogg Biological Station, Michigan, USA - S6-5 metaG | ecosystem: Host-associated > Plants > Roots > Rhizosphere > Soil | place: USA... | reverse complement strand
TCAGGTGCCCCGCCATCGGGTAACCCATGACACCCAGACCCAGAAACGCCACCTTCGCCATTGCGTGTCTCCTTCACCTCTCTTGAGCCTCTCTTGGCCGGCCGACAGCCGATGCCTATCTGCAATAGGTCATTGCCAAGGCGGATCCGTCAACCGCTTCTGGGCGGAGCCGATTGACCCGGCCGCCGCCTTGCATATGGTGACGCTCCACAGCGGGAACACGCATTTATGCCGGTGAATAAAGACCAAGTCCTTGCAGCGCTGGCAAAAGTACCATCGCCGAACGGAGTAGCGCTGACGGATGCTCGCGTCCTTTCCGACGTCGTGGTTTCCGACGGAAAGGTTTTTTTCTCGCTGACGGTTGACGCAGCCGCGGTGAAGGCCTGGGAGCCCGTCCGCAAGGCCGCCGAGGATGCCGTTCGCGCAATTTCGGGAGTACAGTCGGCACTTGTTGCCCTGACCGCCGAGCGCAGTGGAGCGTCTGGCAGCCGGCCTCAGCAGCCGGCCGGACAGAACGCTCCGCGTGCCGCCCATCCCGCTGACAAGGTACAGCCGGGTATACCGGGCGTTGACGCCGTCATTGCGGTTGCGTCGGGGAAAGGCGGCGTCGGGAAATCCACGACCGCGGTCAATTTGGCACTCGGCTTACGCGACCTTGGACTAAAAGTCGGCATGCTCGACGCCGACATCTACGGGCCATCGCTGCCGAAGCTGCTCGCCATCAGGGAAAAGCCGCAGACCGTCGGAGGTACGCGCCTGAAGCCAATCGAACGTTATGGGCTGACCGTAATGTCGATCGGATTTCTGATTGATGAAGAGACGCCGATGATCTGGCGCGGGCCGATGGTGATGTCGGCGATCACGCAAATGCTGCGCGAGGTAGAGTGGGGCAAGCTCGATGTCATGGTCGTGGACATGCCGCCTGGAACGGGCGACGCGCAGCTCACGATGGCTCAGCAGGTCCCGCTGAAAGGTGCCGTGATTGTTTCCACGCCACAGGACCTGGCTTTGATTGACGCGCGGCGCGGCGTTGCGATGTTCAATCGCGTGAACGTGCCGGTGCTGGGCGTGGTGGAGAACATGAGCTACTTCCTGTGCCCGAGCTGCGGCACGCGGTCGGATATTTTCGGTCACGGCGGAGCGCGCAAGGAAGCCGAGCGTCTCGGCGTGCCGTTTCTTGGCGAGGTTCCGCTGCACATGACCATTCGGGAGAAGTCCGACGCAGGCCTGCCGGTAGTCGCAACCGAACCGGATAGTCCGCATACGCAGATTTATCGGGCCATCGCCTCCAAGGTCTTCGATCAGATAAAGGCCGGCACACAGAGCCGGGTTGCGCCGAAGATCGTTATTGAGGCCTGAAAACCGACAACTGTTGCCGTACACGTGGGCGGCTATAGAGAAGCCGCTGGATTTCGGCGCCCTAAAGCGTCATCCTTAGATACGGGTGAAAGCTGGGTTTCGACCCCCAGCGAATTTGGGAAATCCATCAGCTTTTGACGGGAGGAGACAAATGCAACGCCGTAAATTTCTCGCTGCCATAGGTACGGGAGCGGCAGCCGCCGCCGCCTCAACTGTTGCCAAGCCAGCGATTGCGCAATCCATGCCAGAACTCAAATGGCGCCTTACTATGAGCTGGCCGAAGTCGCTCGACACGCTCTACGGATCCTGCGAAACGTTTTCGAAATACGTGTCCGAGGCGACCGACGGCAAATTTCAAATTCAACTCTTTGCCGGTGGCGAAATCGTTCCCGCACTGCAAGCGCTTGATGCTGTGCAGAATGGAACGGTCGAGATGGCACATAGCGCTCAATATTATTACATCGGCAAAGACCCGACCTGGGCACTGTTCTGTGCAACGCCGTTCGGCCTCAATACGCGCATTCAGAACGCGTGGTTCTATGAGGGCGTCGGGCAGACACTGATCGATGAATTCGGCGCCAAGTTCAATACCAAGTGCCTGCTGATGGGCAATACAGGCGCGCAGATGGGCGGCTGGTTCAAGAAAGAGATCAACACCGTCGATGACTTGAAGGGACTCAAAATGCGCATCGGCGGATGGGCTGGAAAGACGCTTGGCAAGCTCGGTGTTGTCGCCCAGCAGATCGCCGGCGGGGACATTTATCCTGCGCTCGAAAAAGGCACCATCGATGCAACGGAGTGGGTTGGGCCTTATGACGACGAGAAGCTCGGCTTCTACAAAATCGTGAAGTTCTATTACTACCCAGGCTGGTGGGAGGGCGGTACGACCAATCACCTGCTGATCAATCTGCCAAAGTGGAATGAGTTGCCGAAAGCCTACAAAGCCGTCGTAACTGCGGCAGCGGGCTTCGCCAACGTGGAAGAGACGGCTCGTTACGATGCTCGTAACCCGCAAGCCTTAAAGCGGCTGGTGGCAAATGGGGTTCAGTTGCGGCCGTTTTCGACGGCGATCATGGAAGCTTGCTTAAAGGCGTCAAACGAAGTCAACGCCGAGACCTCAGCCGTCAACCCAAGCTACAAGAAGGTCTGGGATTCAATCGCGGCTTTCCGGCGCGACGAGTATCTGTGGTGGCAGGTCGCTGAATACGGTTACGACAGCTTCATGATCCGCACGGCCGCGAGAAGCTGAAAACTCATTGCGGCAAGCCTGGACCGGGGCCGGCCAAGAGGCCGGCCTTGGCTTTTTTCCAGCCGCTATTTTTGCGTGATCGAGCACTTACAACTTTCGTCGAACCCGTGCACACTGGATTTAGTGGGCTGCCTCCGTCATGGTTCCGGCCATACCCCTAAAGATGCCGTGCATGGGGGATAGTGGGGGCTCCCGCTATCAAGATTTAAGGGAGGATAAGGGATGAAACGTCGTGAATTCTTGAAGGCCGCCGGCCTTGGGGTTGCCGCGAGTGCGGTGGCCGCTCCGGCGATTGCGCAATCGGCGCCGGAGATCAAATGGCGCATGACGGCGAGCTGGCCGAAATCGCTCGACACGCTCTGGGGCGCTTGCGAAGTTATGGCAAAGGCCGTTGCCGAAGCGACCGATAACAAATTTCAGATCCAGACGTTCGCGGCGGGCGAAATCGTGCCTGGCCTGCAGGCCCTCGATGCGGCGTCAGCCGGAAACGTCGAGATGGGTCACACGGCGTCCTACTATTATTTCGGCAAGGATCCGACATTCGCCTTCGGCACCTCCGTGGCTTTCGGTCCCAATCAGCGTCTTAACCAGGGCTGGTATACGCTCGGCGGCGGCAAAGAAGTGCTTAACGAGTTCTACAAGAAGTACAACGTGCACTCTCTGCTCGTCGGCAACACAGGTTGCCAGATGGGCGGATGGTTCAGGAAGGAAATCAACACGGTCGACGATCTTAAAGGTCTCAAGATGCGGATCGGTGGTTTTCCTGGCCGGGTGCTGCAGAAGCTCGGTGGCGTTCCGCAGCAGATTGCGGGCGGCGATATCTACCCGGCGTTGGAAAAAGGTACGCTTGATGCGTGCGAGTGGGTTGGGCCTTACGACGACGAGAAGCTCGGCTTCTACAAAATTGCTCCGCACTACTACTATCCCGGTTGGTGGGAAGGCGGCTCAATGATCTTTGCCTTCATCAACCTGGATAAGTGGAACGCACTGCCGAAAGCGTATCAGGCTGTCCTGGAACAAGCCGGTGCGTATGCCAACACCTGGATGGTAGCCAAGTACGATCAGCTTAACCCTGCGTCGCTCCGCAAGCTTCTGGCGGGCGGCACAAAGCTGCACTCGTTCTCTGGTCCGATCATGGAGGCAAGTTACAATGCCGCCATGGAACTGCACGGCGAGATTTCGAAGGAGAATGCCAGCTTCAAAAAGGTCAACGACTCGATGCTGGATTTCACCAAAAACGGCTATCAGTGGTTCCAGGTGGCCGAATACAGCTACGACACCTTCATGATCCGCAAATCGCGCGGCTGAAAAACCTGCGAATGCAAAACCCGGGGCCACAGCCCCGGGTTTTTTATTTTTGCGGTAGCGTTATTTGGGTGGGTCGAAATTCAGCGGCGCTATGTCCGGCATCTGAATTTCGATTTTGACCTTCGAAGGGTCGACGTTGGCACTTTTGTCGATCCAATACGTCACAGACTGCGGCCAGATAATAACAATCGCGACAAGGATCACCATCGTGCCAATCCACGGGATCGCTCCCCAATAGATGTCTGATGTTTTGATTGATCTAGGAGCGATACCCCGCAAATAAAACAGCGCAAATCCAAACGGAGGATGCATGAAACTGGTCTGAATGTTGGCGCAGATCAGCACGCCGAACCAGATCAGATCAATCCCGAGTTTGTCTGCGGCCGGGGCCAACATCGGAATGATGATGAAGGCTATTTCGAAGAAATCGAGAAAAAACGCGATCACGAAGATGAAGGCATTGACGAAAACCAGGAAGCCGAGCTGGCCACCGGGGAGGGAGGTCAGAAGATCTTCGATCCACACCTTGCCGCCCACGCCCTGAAACACAAGGCTGAAAACACGCGCGCCGATCAGGATGTAAGTCACCATGGCGGTGATGCGCATGGTGGATGCCATGCCTTGGTAGAGAAGGGGCCACGTCAGCGTGCCGTAGGAGAACGCCAACGCCAGCGCGCCGACCACGCCCATCGCGCCGGCTTCGGTCGGCGTAGCGAGCCCCATAAAGATCGTGCCGAGCACGAGGAAGATGAGGCCGAGAGAAGGGATCATACCGCGCATGCAGCGCTTCCAGAGCGCCCAACCCTGCAAGGTGCGGGCTTCCTTCGGAAGCGCCGGAACTGTCTCGGGCCACACGATACTGACAAACAAGACCCAGGCGCAGAATAAGAGAACCTGAAGAAGGCTGGGGCCGAGCGCGCCGGCATACATGTCGCCGACTGATCGGCCCAATTGGTCCGCCAAAACGACCAGCACCAGCGAAGGCGGAATAAGCTGAGTGATCGTGCCCGATGCGGCAATCACGCCCATCGTATGGCGAACTGAGTATCCGAATTTGAGCATCGGGGTCATTGAGATGACACCCATTGCAATGACCGAAGCGGCTACTGTGCCAGTGATGGCGCCGAGGACTGCTCCGACGAATATCACCGCGTAGGAAAGGCCGCCTCGCACGGGTCCGAAAAGCTGTCCAAAGGAGTCAAGCAAATCTTCCGCGAGCCCGCACCGCTCAAGAATGGCGCCCATGAAGGTGAAGAATGGAATTGCGAGCAATAGATCGTTCGAGATGATTCCGAACAACTGATAAGTGAGGTTCCCAAGAAAATCCGGCCGGATCAAACCGAACTCGATTCCGAGAAAGCCAAAAAACAAGCCCGTTGCGGCCAGCGAAAAAGCTGCCGGGTAGCCGATAAGCATGAAAAGAATCATGCCCACGAACATCAAAGGTGCGAGATGCTCGGAAATCCAGGTCATTGCAATGGCTTTTCGTATTTGAAGTCGGCGTCGATCACATGTTCAAGCGCGGCAACGCGCTTGATGATTTCAGACACGCCCTGAATTGCCATCAGAAAAAATCCGACGGGCAACAGAAGTTTCACGGGCCAGCGAACAAGGCCACCTGCATTCGAAGAGGCCTCATTGATTGTCCAGGACTCAACAAACCACGGCCATGTGAAGTAGGTGAGGATCACGCAGATCGGCAGTAGAAAAAGAAGCCCGCCTACGATGTCGATCCAAATTCGCGTGCGCTCCGACGCAAGGCCGTAAAAGAGATCGACACGGACATGCTCATTCATTTTCAGGGTATAGGGTCCGCCGAGCAGAACCATGCCGGCGAACATATACCATTGAATTTCTAGCCAGCCGTTCGAGCTCTCGCTGAATAGATAGCGACTGCCCGCATTGGCCGCACTAATGAGTGCAGCCAGCAACACGAGCCAATTCGCAACAACAGCCAAATTCGTGTTGAACCAGTCGATCCCGCGACTGATCGCAAGCAGACTCTTCACACCTCATCCCCACAGAGGCTCAGGAAATTGTCCCGCCCCCAAAGATCGTCCCCCCTGGACCCTGGCCTGCGTAACGGGAAGCAAGCCAAGACCGACACCTAATCCGATGCCCATATCCGGCGTCAATGGAGAATTTCGTCGATATTCGAAGAATCAGCCGCATTGCTCCTATTTCGCCGAATTGCAGGCAACGGGCCGGCCGGACGAGTCATGTCGGGCGGGCGCGAAAACCTTCCTGCGCCAAACGCAGTCTGCACTAACCGCCGGTCATGCTCATGTGGCGAGGCAATGCCGGCTGCAGATGCCGGCGGTCGATCACAAAATCATGCCCCTTCGGCTTGCGCGCGATGGCCTCGTCGATCGCAGAATACAGGAAGTTGTTACTCTCGGACGCGCGCAAAGGCTTGCGCAAATCGGCAGCGTCGTTCTGACCGAGACACATATAGAGCGTGCCGGTGCAGGTGATACGAACGCGATTGCAAGACTCGCAGAAGTTATGCGTCAACGGCGTAATAAATCCGAGACGTCCGCCGGTTTCTTTTACACGCACATAACGGGCAGGACCTCCGGTCCGGTGGTCGATGTCTTCGAGCGTATATCGCTCCGCCAATCTTGCACGCACGATCGACAGTGGCAGGTACTGATCGAGACGCGATTCATCGACGTCACCCAGCGGCATGACCTCGATCACGGTGAGATCCATACCCCGTCCGTGCGCCCACTCGAGCAGATTGACGATCTCATCTTCGTTCACCCCTTTGAGGGCAACGGCGTTGATCTTGATCTCAAGACCTTGCGCCTGCGCCGCGTTGATTCCAGCCATCACGTTTTCAAGGTTGCCCCAGCGCGTGATGGCGCGAAATTTATCAGCACTGAGCGTGTCGAGCGAAACATTGATCCGCCGGATACCGTTTGCTTTGAGCTCCGCCGCGTACTTCTGCAGCTGCGAACCGTTGGTCGTCAGCGTCAATTCTTTGAGCGCGCCGCTGGCAAGGTGGCGGGAAAGGGAAGACACCAGTGTCATGATGCCCCGGCGAACCAGCGGTTCCCCGCCGGTCAGGCGTAACTTGTTGACGCCCTTTTCCACGAATGCGCTGCAGAGCCGGTCAAGTTCCTCAAGACTCAGAACGTCTGACTTCGGCAGGAACGTCATATGTTCCGACATGCAATACACGCAGCGAAAGTCGCAGCGGTCGGTGACGGAGACTCGCAAATAGGTAATGGCACGCCGGAATGGGTCAACCAGCTGCGACGGACTCGACTTTCCGCGGTCAAACTCAATGGCAGATGTGTCGTTCACCGGCGTCATCGTCTCTACGCATACGTTCGCAGCCACTGCCTCATCATATAGAGAGTCTGGCCGAGATTGGCTATGTCGTCCAGGAATCGCTGGCAACTAAGGCCGCCTGCGATCGGGCCACGCCGACAGCTCGGGACGTTCAGCCAGCTATTGTCGGACTGGCGGCGCGCTGGTCGGCCAGGGCGAGGCAGGCTGCGCCGGTGCTGCCGTCATGGGCGCGGGCGCAGCGGCTGCGGCCGGCTGCGGCGTTGCCGCCGATTTCTTCGCCGCCGGTTTCTTGGCAGGCGGCTTTTTGGTGGCCCGAGGCTGTTGTGCAGCGGGCGTGAGTTCCACGACGACGGGGTTGGGACCAAAACGGGTAGGCTCGCCTGTCGCCTGAATCGTTTCCAGTTTTTCGGATTCCGGCGCGTAGCCGTTTAGTGTGAACGTCACTGTCAGAGGTGACTCAACCGGCAGGGCAAGTGAGCAGGGCGTACGGCACGTCTGACCGTTGGACGTCTTGGCTTCGGCCCCCGGCGGCTCCGACTCGAAGCTGACCGTATCCAGCGTGGGACCGGATTTGAAGCTCATCCAGTCAGGTGAGGAAGAACATGCCGCAAGTGCAAGGGCACCGCCGGCAATTACAAGAACCCGGTACATCATATTAACCGTCCCACTCGAGCGACTTAAGCCCGCTCGCCCCCCGCAAGGATAGGGGCGCACCCATTTTCGTGCAACAGATTGCGCCCGATTAACCTTACCACATTTACCATATTTCTGTACCAGCTTCAGAACCCGGTGAAATCGCGGCGACCGACCGCGGCAGCTCTGAGAAATGACCGATAATCCGGTCCGGCCCAAATTCGGCAATAGGCCGCTCGCTGTAGCCAAAATTTACGGCGATAACCGGAACGCCAGCCGCACGCGCCGTGCGAATGTCTGTGACTGAATCACCGATCATGACGGTGGTCTCCAGTCGTCCGTTGGCGGCACTTATCGTGCGTCGCAATATCTCCGGGTCAGGCTTTTGCATGCCGAAGGTGTCCTGTCCGCAAATCGCAACAAAGCGGTCGGCAAGTCCCAAATTTCCGAGCAGTCGAACGGACAGTGCTTCGAGCTTGTTCGTGCAAACAGCGAAACGGCAACCGCGTGCGGCCATGCGGTCAAGAGCGTCTGCGAGCCCGGGAAAGGGAAGGGATCGATCGGTGAGATGTTCGGAATAATGCGCGATGAACTCTTTGAACAATTGCTCAAGCCTTTTTGGCGAAAGCACATGGCCCTGGGCATTGAAACCACGCGCGATCATCACCCGAGCGCCTCCGCCCACAAAATTCCGCGCATGCTCGTAGGTTAACGGCCCAAAGCCTTCCCGCGCGAAAATCACATTCAGCGTGTCGACGAGATCGGGCGCCGTATCCACGAGCGTACCGTCAAGGTCGAAGACAATGGTGGGTGAGGACATGGAGGGATCGCTAGCTTCCGTTCAGTCTGGTTGCAAGGTCGATTTACCCTTTAGCTATCACGCCAATTTTCAGCTATTCATATTGGAGGATCGGGGCTAGATAGGCTCGACGTACCAAGCCCAAATCGATAACCATTGCACAGCCGGCATGCTGATGAACACCGATGCCTACAAACGCGCGGCCGCAGCTCGTGCAGCTGAGCTTGTACGTCCGGGCATGCGTCTTGGGCTGGGCACCGGCTCGACCGCGAAGTATTTTGTCGAACTGGTCGGCGAACGTGTCCGTGCCGGCCTTGACGTCATCGCGGTGCCCACGTCGGAAGCGACGTTAGCTGATGCAATGCGCTGCGGGATTGCTCTGTCCACACTTGACGACACGCCGCAACTCGATTTGACGGTAGATGGCGCCGATGAAATTGCGCCCGATCTTTCCTTGATCAAGGGCGGCGGTGGCGCCTTGCTCCGGGAGAAAATCGTTGCTGCGGCTTCGGCGCGCATGATTGTGATCGCCGATGAGAGCAAATGCGTCGATGCGCTTGGCCGGTTTCCATTGCCGATCGAAGTCGTTCCGTTTGGTGTCGCGGCCATTCAGCGATCTATCGAGGCGGCGATAAAACACGTCCAGAAGCCCGGCACGCTGATGATACGACAGGTCAAGAACGGCCATCCTTTTGTCACTGACGGCGGGCACTGGATTATTGATGCAGGACTGGGCCGGATTGACGACCCTGCGACTTTGGCGCATGCGCTTGCAGGCGTGCCTGGGGTGGTTGAACACGGTCTCTTTATAGGTCTCGCACGAACGGCCATTATTGGCGGCCCGAAAGGTGTGAGGGTGATCGAAAAGTCGTGAATCTCGAGCTAGATGGAGTAACAAAATGAGTGTCGCAAAGGCCATCAAAAGCGCCGCCCGATGGGCCGCGCTGGGCCTGACTCTGATGACCTTTAGCCCACTGGCTCATGCCCAGCAGCCAACGCCGGCCGCTTTGGCGAGCGCCAAAGAACTGATTACGATTACCGGGGCGACAACACTTTTCAGCCCGCTCATTGCCGGTGTGGTTGAGCAGGCAAAGGTTCTCTATTTGCAGCAAAACCCGGCCCTGGCCAAAGACCTTAACGAGATCGCGGCGCAGATGCGCACGGATCTACAGCCACGCTTCAGCGAATTGACTGACGAAGTGGCGCGCCAATATGCAATCAATTTCACCGAGCCGGAACTGAAAGATATTCTTGCGTTCTACAAGACAACTGCCGGGAAAAAGCTTCTTACGGCGCAGCCGAAGATTGTCGACTCAAGCATGAAGTTTGCGCAAGACTGGGCAAACACTCTTTCCGATCAGGTTATCTCAAAGATGCGCGATGAATTGAAAAAGCGAGGTCACGCGCTCTGACAAATCATCGCCGGCGATCGCTCACGGCAATCCCGGTTAGTGTTGGCGACGATTGATGGCCGATCACGACGTCGATCTTTTCGTAGTTGGAGCTGGATCCGGAGGCGTGCGCGCGGCGCGCATCGCCGCCAGTCATGGCGCCCGCGTGATGGCCGCCGAAGAATATCGGGTCGGCGGGACGTGCGTCATCCGCGGTTGCGTCCCGAAAAAACTCCTTGTCTACGCGTCGCGATTTTCTCACGAATTTGAGGATGCGGCGGGATACGGCTGGACGGTGCCGGATCCAACCTTTCACTGGTCCTCGCTCATTGCGAACAAAGACCGCGAGATTGCACGGCTGGAAGCCGCATATATTGCAACCCTGGAGCGCTACAATGTCGCTTTGGTGAAATCCCGTGCCGTTCTCGAGGACGCGCACACTGTACGTCTGGCGACCGGCGGAAGCGTACGTGCGAAAACGATTTTGATTTCGACCGGCGCCTGGCCGCATATGGGACCGAGCATTCCCGGGCGCGAGCACGCGATCTCGTCGAACGAAGCCTTTCATTTGCCCGAGTTGCCGCGCCGCATTGTGATACAGGGCGGCGGCTACATTGCCGTCGAGTTCGCCTGCATTTTTGCAGGTTTAGGCAGCGAGGTTACACTTGTCTATCGCGGCGAAAACATTCTCCGTGGCTTCGATGACGACGTGCGAGAGCACTTGCGCAATGAAATGTGCAGCCGTGGAATTACCGTAACGTGCGGTCACACTGTCGCTGAGATTCAGAAGACCGGCGACGAATTTGTCACGCGTCTTTCCGACAAGAGCACGATCAAATCAGATAAGGTCATGTTTGCGATCGGGCGCCACCCGAATGTAAGCGGATTCGGGCTGGACCGTCTGGGGATCGAGATCCATAAGAATGGTGGCATTGCAGTCGACGACTTCTCGCGGACTTCGATTTCCAATATCTATGCCGTCGGCGACGTCACAAACCGTGTCAATCTTACCCCCGTGGCGATCCGCGAAGGTCATGCTTTCGCTGATACGGTGTTCGGCGGTAAGCCGACGCCGGTCGATCATACCAATGTGCCGACCGCGGTTTTCTCCGAACCCGAGATCGGCGTCATTGGACTGACAGAAACCCAGGCGCACGAGCGCCTGGCGAAGCTGGACGTCTACAAAACGACATTTCGTCCGATGAAGGCGACGCTTTCCGGTCGCAATACACGCACGTTCATGAAATTGCTGGTGGATGGCACGACCGATCGCGTTGTTGGATGCCATATTGTCGGCCCGGATGCGGGCGAATTGATCCAGGTTGTCGGAATCGCTGTGAAGATGGGCGCGACCAAGGCGGACTTTGATGCCACCATGGCCGTGCATCCGACGGCGGCCGAAGAGCTCGTCACGATGCGCGAAAAAGCCATGAGCTACGGGCAGCGCGCGGCGGAATAGCGTTTAAATAACCGATTTCTGCGGAAAAACTGGCCAGTTGAGGGCGCCCTCGTGTATAAGGCCGCCCAAATCCTGGAGTAGTGCGTGATGGCGGAACGTTGGACGCCCGATAGCTGGCGCAAGAAGCCGATTGAGCAGGTACCGGTTTATCCGGACCGGCAGGCCTTGGCCGACGTCGAAAAGCAGCTGGCGACATTCCCGCCGCTTGTTTTTGCCGGCGAGGCGCGAAATCTGAAGAAGCAGTTGGCCCGGGTCGCCAGCGGTCACGCTTTCCTGTTGCAGGGTGGCGACTGTGCGGAAAGCTTTGCCGAGCATGGCGCCAACAACATTCGCGACTTTTTTCGGATGTTCCTGCAGATGGCGGTCGTGCTCACCTACGCGGCGGCTTCCCCTGTCGTGAAGGTCGGACGTATAGCCGGGCAGTTCGCCAAGCCTCGTTCATCTCCGACGGAGAAACGCGATGGCAAGGAGTTGCCGAGCTATCGCGGCGATATCATCAACGACTACGCCTTCACCGAGCAGGCCCGACGGCCGGATCCGCGCCGGCAGATCGAGGCCTATCGGCAATCGGCCGCAACGTTGAATTTGTTGCGTGCCTTCGCGCAAGGTGGCTACGCCAATCTCGCAAGCGTGCGCCAGTGGATGCTCGGGTTCGTAAAGGACAGCCCGCAATCGCGACGCTACGTCGAGTTGTCGGATCGGATCTCCGAGGCGCTTGGCTTTATGCAAGCCTGCGGGCTTGATCTCGAAGGTCACCCTGAGTTGCGGACGACCGATTTCTACACGAGCCACGAAGCCCTGCTTTTGGGATTTGAGGAAGCGCTGACCCGCGTCGATTCAACGACAGGTGATTGGTACGCGACGTCAGGTCACATGATCTGGATTGGCGATCGGACACGCCAGCATGATCACGCGCATATCGAATATGCGCGAGGAATAAAGAATCCAGTTGGATTGAAGTGCGGTCCGTCGTTGAAAGCCGACGATCTTCTGCGGTTGATCGATGTTCTCAATCCCGACAACGAACCTGGCCGGTTGACACTGATCGGTCGTTTCGGTGCTGAAAAAGTCGGTGAACTCTTGCCCGCGCTCGTCCGCGCGGTAAAGCGTGAAGGACGGATCGTGTTGTGGTCATGTGATCCGATGCATGGAAATACGATTACCTCGGCCACCGGATACAAGACGCGTCCGTTCGACCTGATCCTCAAAGAAGTGCGCGGATTTTTCGAGGTGCATCAAGCCGAGGGCACTTATGCCGGCGGTGTCCATCTTGAGATGACTGGCCAGAACGTGACCGAATGCACGGGCGGAGCGCGTGCCATCACGGAAGCTGATCTCAACGACCGGTATCACACGGTCTGCGATCCGCGACTTAACGCTGAGCAGGCGATCGATCTCGCGTTCCTGCTTGCCGAACTGCTCAAGAAAGAGCGGTCTTCGCAGCTTAAGCCGGTGTCAGCGGCAGGGGGACTCTGAAAAACGGAAGTAGCCGGTGGCAACCCGCTGTGCATGTAAGGGGACGAACCATGAAGCGACGGCGCATTCAGTTCACGGTTTTCATTTGTGTGGCGCTTCTGGCTTCTGCGGGATTTGCGACTGCCGGGACCGTCGAAGTTTTCCATGCGGATTCGCTCGCCGGACCCATGAAGGGGTTGAAGGCTGCCTTTGAGGCAAGGAACAAGGATGTCACCGTCAACCTCACCCCGGGCGTCTCCCGCCAACTCGCCGATCGCATTCTGAACGGAGACACCTGCGATGTATTTGCCCCGTCATCGCCCGCAGTTGCTGACGATCTTCTCAAGAAGAAAGGGACCTCGTGGTATGTGATCTTTTCGGCCAACGAGATGGCCGTCATTACGGCAAAAGGCAATCCGCTGGGTATCCACAAGGTCGTTGATCTCGCGAGTCCAAACGTAAAGTTTATTCGTATCACTGGAGAGAAAGATCTCGGTACCGCCCGCACGATCGAATTTTTGAAGCGAGCGGCCACGTTGGAGGGCAAGCCAGAGTTGGC
>Ga0163163_10003402_pt1 | contig 13511 bp, 12 predicted proteins | sample S65metaG_FD_119766 | JGI IMG/M metagenome (GOLD analysis project Ga0163163, IMG submission 119766) | Switchgrass rhizosphere microbial communities from Kellogg Biological Station, Michigan, USA - S6-5 metaG | ecosystem: Host-associated > Plants > Roots > Rhizosphere > Soil | place: USA... | reverse complement strand
CTCACAGGACAGGTCTGAAAGTTTCGAGGGAGAGAATCAAGTTCTGTGGAGCAGCTGGTAAATTTTGCCGTCTACTGGACAACAGCTTCTATTACCTTTTAGGACTATGGAAAGTTACGACCCGGAGCAACTTATCGATCCGGAAGGATGGAACGCACTCGACGAAGCCGAGCGCCAGGTTCTTGTGGAGCGGCATCATCGAAAAATCCACATCAAAGTGCCGAATTTGCGTGCACACGCGGCTATCCATGTCGCCGTAGAAAACCAGGTGGCACTTGGTGACGAAATCCCAACTCAGAAGACGCTGAGGCGATTGATGAGCGAAGGACTCAGTCGTCATGACGCCGTTCATTCAATTGGTTCCGTTTTGGCGGAGCACCTGTGGAATCTGTTCAAGGACGACGCAAAGGACGAGGATCCAAATGCGGAATATTTCCGTCAACTTGAAGAATTGACAGCGGAGAGTTGGCGCAAAAATTACGGCGAAGAATCTGAAGAAGACGATCAGGAACAACGACTGGCCGGCGAATAAAACAGAGAACCCTAACGCAAGTTGGGCCGGGTGTAGTGTTTCAGAATGGATGAGCTGTACAGAAAGGCGATCGTACAGGGACTCTTCGGCTCGATCTTCTTCATCGCTATCCTTTGTCTCGCGGCGGGCACCTTCCAATAGCTGGGCTGCGTCCAACATCCGCGTGGAAGTAGGCCAGCAACTCATTTATAGCGGCTTCTATCCGTATGTGCGACACCCCCATGAATGTGGGCCGCGATACGGCTTTTCGCGGGTATTCCGCTGACGCTGGCTTATGGTGGACGATCGTGTTTATCGTGCCATTTATCCCGTCTTACTCTGGAGATTCCTCGACGAGGAACGCATATTGCGTCGCGATCTCCCCGGCTATATCGAGTACACGCAGAAAGTCCGCCATCGCCACATTCCTCGCGTGTGGTAAAAAATGAATCGCATTGCCGGGTCAGCGCGTCGCAATTAAAAGAATGCCGAGGGCTGCCAGCACAAAGCCCGCAAGGGACTGGCGGCTGAATCCTTCGCGCAATACGATGATGCCCAGCATCGCCGCGAATGCCGTGCCGCCGAGCCGGATCACCGGCGTGCCCACCGAAAGATTCACGCCTTTGGAAAAGAGGAAGAACAAAATTCCGGCGAAGATCCCGAACGCAAGCCCGGTCAACACTGCCCACATCACGCCCACACGGGTCAGCAGCAGTGGAGCCTGCGCACGGCTCCAAACCGTCCAGATCAATGCGGGCACCGTCGCCGTCGCGGCGTAGATCAGGGTTCCGAGAGCAGGGCTGATCCGGCCCGCAGTCTGCCTGGTCGCAAAATCGGCGAAGCCCAACGTGGCCATGGCGCCGATGAAAAACAACACCGTTGTGAATGACATTTTCGGGAGTCTCCTGTTCAGCGACTTCATGGTCGATCACACGCCGTCACTTCTTCGCATCAACGATGGAGCGTCCGGCAAGCCAGTTTGCGCCATGCGCATAAAGAGCCTGCGCTTCCGGGCCGCGAAGGCCCGGCATGTTTTTCTTCACATTAAAACCGAGCTTCGTTTGCAGGTATGCCAGATGCTGGTAACCGACTGGAAAGCTGGCGAGCAGTTCGGGCTCAAGGGTGACCTGCGTCGCCGGATCGACGACATCCATCCGGTCCTTCTCGTAAAACAGGCGCCGCAAAACAATGGCCCACTTTTCATTGCGCTTCTCGAAAAAGTCATAGAAGCGGCCCGTGCAAACTACTTCCACCAGCGTGTCGTGTACGGAGGCGCGCTGGGTAATGGTCATTTTGGTTTGAGCGATGGCCCGATTGGCGGCAATCTCCACATTGGAACCACCCAGGAAGTGCAGGATGCTGACACCGCGCTCGAAGCCTTCGCGGCTGACGCGTATGAACTCGGTTGCGGAACCCTGGAACCACGTGGCCATCATGTATCCATCGTCATGCCACACGGTTTTGAACTGGTCCCACATAGCCGCATCGCGGAAAATGACCCAGTTTTCGATCACTTCTCGAATGTCGACCTTGTCATGACGGAGCTTTTCTTCAGCGGACATTGCCGTGCAGAATACATCAACCTGGGGGGAACGCGGGGACTCGAATTGCCGCCTTTCGGTTTCCCGCATAGCCGGATGGTAGTCGGACCTGAGAGGCGTCATATTCGTGCCGGCCGTCCTTCCATCGAAGTTATGCTCTCCCATGTTGCTCAGATCGATGGCATCTTCACGGATCAGAAGACTCACCGGTTGCCGGGTGTGCAGGTGGTTCTGGTTCCAAATCAGAATCGCGATCGAGCGGATTTCTTCAAGCCCGCCACCTCCATCAGGCCGGCCGATTCAACATGCGGGGACGATTTCGATCCGGGTGTTCTCAAGCCATGCGATCTTCTCGGAAACGCCGTGGACGAATCCGCGAAAATGGCCATCGATATGTAGGTCATCCCTGCGGCCGCGCCATGGAGTCACAGTCGCGTTGCAGTGACCAGGTAAGTGCGCGGTATGCCGGAAACCCCTCGCGGAAGAGAAGGAAACGGCCAGCGCTGCGGAAGATACTCTGACGGTTGCGCGGCGCGCACTTTCGTGAATCCTGCGCGCTCGAGAAGTTTTTCCGGATCATCTGTTCCAAACAGCCACGGCGCGCCGGCTTTCGACATCACATCCAGGAATGACTGCGTCCATGGAGATTTGAGATAACTCTCGCCAACGGTGTCTAGCGCCAGCATGCTGCCGGACGCTGCCATCCCGGCGATGGACACCAGAAGACGGAGAACGGTTTCTCCATTCGGCAAATAGGGGAGAAGTCCTTCCGTAACGAATAGCGTTGGTTTGTCATCCAGAAATCCAGCGCTCCGCAGGGCCCCACAGAAATCATCGCGCAAATCGCACGCGACGACGATTCGATTCACAGCGGCTTTTGCACCAATGGAGTGGAGAACCGATTCCTTGTAGGACAGAACGTCGTCCCGCTCAACTTCGAATACTGTCGCGTCCTCTGGCCATTCCAGGCGAAAGGCTCGCGCGTCCATGCCGGCGTCAAGAATCGTGAATTGACGGATTCCGTCTTGTATCGCCCTGTGAACGACATCATCCAAAAATCGTGTGCGAATCGAAAGGTAGGGATTCTCCGTCGGCGCAGATGCTCCGACCTGCCGCGGCATGGACTCCGCCATAGCCAGCATCGACCGTCCTTCATCTCCGGCCAACGCTCCCGCAAACGGATCGTTAAAAAGGGGGTCGGCCCTCCGGGATTCCCGCTCACGTGCCGCCGCGACCAGTCGTGATGTCATGCCTAATTGATCCACGGCAGCATCATAACGTGGTCCGCGCCTTTCACCTTAGCGTGTGGTTTTGGGAGCGGCTCTTGTTAGTGCCGTCTCGCTGCGTCGTGGTGCCTGACTTCACGACGTTCTTCCTGGTTCCGTTGTTTTGGTTTTGCGCTCCCTCTCATCATCCCTGAATATTCAGAGCGAACGGACCGGGAATCCTTCAGAAATACAGCCGGAATCCGTCAATGAAGTACACAAAGCCGAGCAGGCCTATCCCGAGACCTATGATCCACACGATCTTCTGGCGGCTGAGCGCGGCAATTGCAGAGAGTGCAATGCCGACCTGAAACATGGTGACGGCGTAGGCAAAGCGATGATGATGCTCCAGGCTTTTGTCCGAATCTTCGTTCCTGGCCTTCACTTCCTCTTCGAGTTTCTTGGCTTCTTCGCTGATTTCTTTTTGTTCCGCCGAATATCGATCGGCTTCCTTGCTGGCCTCGCTGGAGAGTGCCGGATTGGACGTCTTTGCCGCGGCGGCTTGAGTTGAATAGACAATCCCCTTGATGCCCTTTGCCTGAAAATAGGCCCATTGATCCGAAGCCTTTGCCTGGGCCAGCATCGCTTCGTTTTTCTGAATCAATGCCTGGTTGGAAAACGCACCGGACTGCATCGACGCAATCGCCGCAAAAACCGCGATAATTGCCGTCGAAAACGATAACGCCACCACCCAGGACTCACGCTTCTCCGCAGCTTCCACGGCTCGCTCCGTGGCTTCTTCCAGCTTTTCCTTGAACTCCAATGTTTCGAATTCATCTTCCGGCATGTGCATCCTCTCCAGAATAGGAAATGTACTTCAGACGCGGTCTGTGACCGCGCACAATATTGCAGGAGCGCGTGCAGTCACCGACCGCGCCTGCAACTATTCGGTTGTCGTTTGGAAACTTTCGCATAGACTCTCGGCGTGTTCCAGCGCTTGAAACCCTTTCTGATTCCCCTGCTGCTCATTATTGTCTCGGGGATTGTGTACGAAGCGAAGATTCACCGGCAGATGGCGGATTTTGCCGTCTACCGCACCGCCGCTGTGCGTGCACGCGCTGCGGAGCCGCTCTATCGCACCGAGGACGGGCATTACCAGTTCAAGTATCTGCCGGCTTTCGCGATCGCGATGATTCCTTTCGCCCTGCTCGACAACGACTCCGCAAAGATGATCTGGTTCGCGATGTCGATGGGTTTGCTGGCATATTACGTCTCCATGTCCGTCGACGGGCTCCCCTTGCGTCAACGGTCCAGGTGGACACTCATCGGATGGTCCGTGATCCTGATGGCCAAATTTTACGGCCACGAACTGACGCTTGGGCAGACGAATGTGCTGTTCGGCTCCATTCTCGTGGCAGCGCTGCTGGCGGCGCAGGCGGATCGTTCCGTGCTTTCTGGCGCGTTGATCGGCGTTGCGGTGTTCGTCAAACCCTATGCTTTGGTGCTGCTGCCGTGGATCGGCTTCACCTATGGGGCGGCTGCTGCAAGTGCCTGCTTCGCAGTTCTCGTGGCCGGACTCATTCTGCCGGCAGCCGTGTACGGTTGGGCCGGCAACGTGGACCTGCTCGCGGCGTGGCTTCGGACCGTGACCGAGTCGACGGCGCCGAACCTGCTTAGCAACGACAACATTTCTTTGGCGGCGATGTGGGCCAAATGGGTGGGGCCGGGTACGATCGCATCGCGGCTGGCAGCCTTATGCGGTGTTGCGGTGCTCGGTCTCGCTGCAACAGTCTGGTTCCGCCGGAGGCGCGTCAATAAACCGGATTACCTGGAAATTGCGCTGCTCATGCTTCTCATCCCGCTTCTTTCACCGCAAGGCTGGGATTACGTGCTGCTGCTCTCGACGCCCGCTGTCATCTGCGTGCTGGACCGTTGGCCGAAAATGAGTCGGCCAGGGCAAATCTTCGCCGGCGTTTCCCTGGCATTGATGTGTTTCACAATCTTCGACCTGATGGGGCGCGTTCTCTACTCGCGCCTCATGGCGATGTCCATCGTCAGTGTCGCGGCGCTGGGCCTCGCTGTGACGCTGGCGCATCTGCGATGGAAAGAAATTGCTTGAGCCTATGCCAGCGAGAAGTCGCTAGAACACGATGCGATCCTTCAGGGATTCCATCCTGGCAGCGCTCAGAAAAGGTAGCTTCTTCAGATCCTCAAGAGACTTGAACTCGCCGTTCTCTCCCCGATAGCGAACAAGCTCCGCTGCGTTCTTTTCAGAAATTTCCAGGGCGGTTTCAAGATCTGCAGCTTTGGCCAGGTTGATGTAGATTTTTCCGCCTGGTTTGAAATTTGCCGTGAGGTACTCCACGATTGCGGCGCGTTCTTCCCTGGTCACATCCGGTTCTTCCTGAAGCATCTCGGTAACCTTGGATGTCCATTGCTCGCGGGTCCACTGTTTTCCCATGGGAGCAGTCGGCGAATGGCAGAGGCTGCACACACTGACAAAAGTTTCCTTGCCTGGGCCATCGGGCAGCGCAGGCTGCGGAGCAGCCCAGGCCAGAACCAAAGGAACGGCGAACGTAACCAGCAGGAAAACTATTCGGAATGGACGGCCGCGGCTCTCCGCGATTGGTGTCAGGCCCATAGTTTGGTGATCAGTTTTCCGCCCGTCACAGTCGGGCGCTCCGCGCGGCCATTGCGCATATACGTGGTCTTCAGGTGGTCGAGGCCGAGCAGATAGAGAATCGACGCATGGATATCGTGGATGTGGTGCGGTTCTTCCACGGCGCGTAATCCGAGTTCGTCCGTGGTCCCGATCGTTTGACCGCCCTGAACTCCCCCACCCGCCATGAACATGCTGAAGCCCCACGGATTGTGATCTCGCCCGGCCTTTTCGTCATTGGTTCCCTGGAAGAACGGCGTCCGGCCGAACTCCCCACCCCAGACGACCAGCGTATCTTTCAACATGCCGCGCGCTTTAAGATCTGCCAGAAGACCGGCAACAGGCTTATCGGCGGATTTGCAATTCTGAGTGTGATTCGACGCCAGATCGCTATGCGCATCCCAACGTGAACCGGAACCGCTGTAGACCTCGACAAACCGCACACCACGTTCCACCAGACGACGCGCCATGAGGCAGTTGGTGCCGTACGCTCTCGTTTCCTTCTCGTCCATTCCATACAGTTTCTTTGTCGCTTCACTTTCGTTGGAAAGGTCAATCGCCTCGGGTGCTGCAGACTGCATCTGGTATGCAAGTTCGTAGGAGCGGGCTCGGGCATCGAGTTCAGAATCGTCCTGCTTATTGCGTCCGTATCGTTCGTTCAGAGTTTGTAAATACTCCAGTTTGCTGCGCTCCTGCTCGTCGGTTGTTCCGGATGGAGGTTTCAAATTCAGGATTGGGGTGTCACCGCCGCGAAAAAGAGTTCCGGAATATGTCGCGGGAAGAAAACCGGAACTGTAATTCTGAACTCCACCGAGAATCTCTTTGTCGTCCTGCATGACAATGAAAGTGGGCAGATTTCGCCGTGCGCTTCCCAGGCCATAGGTCACCCAGGCTCCCATCGATGGACGGCCCGAGAGAATGTCTCCGGTATTCATCTCGCATACGCCGCCGACGTGATTGACCGCGTCGGATTGACACGAACGAATCACCGCAAGCTCGTCGGCGTGTTCTGCGATGCAGGGAAGCCAGTCCGAAATCCAAAGACCACTCTGTCCATACTGCTTGAAGGTCCGGCGGGAGGGCAGCAGACCATTCTTGTTTGTGCCAAAACCGGTAACGCCGAGCGTTTCGGGATGGAACGAAGGCGGAATCGGCTGGCCCGCATACTTGAGTAGATCGGGCTTGGGATCGAACAGATCCACGTGACTCGGTCCGCCTTCCATGAAACACCAGATTACGGACTTCGCTCTTGGGATGACATGAGGCGGCTTGGGGTCCAGTGGGTCCGTGGCCGCGCCCGCGAATGCGTCTTCCGCAATCAGACTGGCCAGTGCAATCGATGCCAGGCCGGTGCCAGCCTGTTCGAAAAATTCCCTGCGTGTGGAGACGTTCCAATGATGCCTGAGCTTGTTCAGCATGTCCGCTCCTTCAATTGATGTATAGAAATTCGTTCGAGGCAAACAGCATCTGGCAAAGATCGACCAGCGCGGCCGCCCGCGCCGGATCGGTGCCCGCAGGAATCACGGCGGGCATCGGCGGTTTGGACTTGCCGCCTTCGGCGATGCGCGCGGCCATTATCGGCGCCTGCTTGAGCAGAAATGCTTCGGCTGTTTTCAATTCTTCCGCCGTCACCGCGCGGCCGTAGGCATCCTTGAAGGCCCGGTCGACTTGTTCCCACGGTTCGGCGCTTTGTCCAACCTCGCTGAGGATGCGGCCGGCAAACGCGCGCGACCATTCCAGCATGAGGTCATTGTTTAAAATGTCCAGGGACTGCGACGGCGTCACCGTGTTCTTTCTCGTGTGCAGGCTTTCAAAGGTATTGGCGTTGTCAAATTCCTGGAGCATCGGGTAACGAAGGTTGCGTCGCACAAAGATGTAAACGCTTCGCCGATTCGCTTCCGCCGGATCCTTCTCGGTCCTCCAGCCCCCGGCAGCAGCGGTAGCCGAAAGTTCAGACACCACACCGGTCGGCACGGGCGGGAAAACTCCTGGCCCACCCATTTTGGGATTCAGTAACCCGCTGACTTCCAACATGGAATCACGAATCGCTTCGGCTTCCATGCGACGACGTGCAAATCGCCAGAGCAGCTTGTTGTCGGGATCCACTGCCGCAGCCTTCTCCTGGCTTTCACTGGATTGCTGGTAGGTATTCGACAATACGATCAGGCGGTTCAATTTCTTCATGCTCCAGCCGTTCCCAACAAAATAATCGGCCAGGAAATCGAGCAACTCCGGATGCGTCGGACGCGAACCCATACGGCCAAAATCGCCGGGTGTTGCGACAATTCCGGTACCGAAGTGGTACTGCCACATCTGGTTGACCATGACTCGCGCCGGCAATGGATTTTTTGTGTCCGTGAGCCATGCGGCCAGCACACTGCGCCGTCCCGTCGATTTCAGCTGGGGAAGCGGAGTGATTTTCGCGTCGGTGGGATCGAGAATCGACAGAAAACCCGGATGCACTTCCTCTCCCTTCGCGTACGGATCGCCCCGCGGATGCACATACGTGGGCGGTGCCACCGGACCGATATCGGTCATGAACTGACCTTCGGGAAGCGGAGCAGGCTTGATGGAATCAAAAGTCGCCAGTTGCTTTTTCAATTCGGCGTATCGCGCTCCGCTGTCTCCTTTGAGATTGCGAAGCGTGCGGGCATCCGGCTCATCAGTAAAAGCGATACGTGGTTCGGCCGTGTGGAACATCATCTGTTGCAACGGATCCCGTTTTGCGGGGTCCATCAGGATCGCTTCCTGCACATCGTCTTCGAACGTTTTGATGCCTCCCTCGATCTTGGTTTTCCGAAGAGGTTCAACGATGGTGTTCATCTCCGCGCGAATTTCCCTGGTCTTGTCCTCCCAGAGTTTCTTTTGCTCTTCATACTTCTGCCGAGCGGATGGATCTTTGATGGGAAGCGGACCGTCTCCAAAACTCGTATTTGCAAAAAACGCCTGAAGCCGGTAGTAGTCCTTCTGAAGAATGGGATCGTACTTGTGATCGTGACAGCGCGCGCATGCAATCGTCATTCCGAGAAACGCGGAGCCCGTCACATTCGTAACGTCGTCGAGAGTTTCCTGCCGGCGGATCACCAATCCGGCAGCATTGGTTTCATCGGTCCAGTTCCTGTTGAAGCCCATGGCTACCAGCGCTTCGGGGTCGCCCGGAAAAAGTTCGTCGCCGGCAATCTGCTCGCGGACGAATCGATCATAAGGCTTGTCGTCATTAAAGGCCTTGATGACGTAGTCTCGATAACGCCAGATGTTGGGGCGTGTTTCATCGGCTTTGAATCCATTGCTGTCGGCGTAGCGGGCAATATCGAGCCAGTGACGTCCCCAGCGTTCGCCATAACCTGGGGAAGCCAGAAGCCGGTCGACTACTTTCTCATAGGCGTTGGCAGAGTTGTCGTTGACGAAGGCCTGGGTTTCTTCGGGAGTGGGAACCAGTCCGGTCAGATCAATCGTGACGCGACGAAGCAAAGTCGCCTTATCCGCGGGCTTGTTCGGCTGGAGCTGCTTCTCTTCAAGCTTCGCGAGAATGAAGACATCGATTGGGTTCTTCACCCATTGCTTTGCGTTGACGACTGGAGTTGAAGGTTTCGAAACCGGCTGAAGCGACCAGAAGGTCTTTTGAGCTTCCGTGAAAACATGCGATTCCTCGGCGGAGTACACAACAACCGAAGCCAGACATAATCCCAGAATCAGGTAGACGTGGCGCATTGCACCTCCTAGATGGTTCTGCATGCCGGTCTATCACTAGTTTCACGCCAAGGTCAACGGATTCTTCGGTATCCGCGCTGATGGGGTGCCGCTGCGGGCGTAGGCTCAGGGTCTCGTGCGGCGCAGTTTCCACAAGCTCTTCAGGAACTCCGCACCCACTCTGGGTGTGAGCTTGCTGACTCCCTGTCGGCGGTCGTGAAATACATACGGTAATTCGACGATCTTCTTCGGTTGCGCCCTGCAGACGATTTCCAGGAGGATCTTGTAGCCTTCGTTCTGCAGCGCGCCGCTGACAGATTCGAAAACCGAACGGCGCAGTGCGAAGTATCCGCTCATGGGATCGGAAAGTGGCGCCCCCAGCCACCACTTCGCGAGCGATGTCGCCACATCAGAGGTCTTGCGGCGATGCCACTTCCAGTTGTCCGCACCGCCGCCGGGCACGCGCCGCGATCCCACAGCCATGTCGGCGCCTGCATCGATGGCATCGATCAGGAACGGTAACAGCGAAGGATCGTGTGAAAGATCAGCGTCCATGACCACCAACACATTGCCGGTGGCTTTCACAAAGCCTGCAACCACGGCGCTGCTCAAGCCGCGCTCCCCGATGCGCCTCAGGACGAATATTTCCGGATGAGAATTCGCATAAGTCGAAACAACCTCCCAGGTACGATCCGGGGAATCGTCATCCACGATCCAGACTTCGAAGTCACGCCCCGACAACACGGCGCGAATCGCATCCAGAAGAGGAACGATATTGTCGCGTTCGTTTCGCGTGGGAATCACAAGCGAAATGTGTGCCATTACACTTCGATGTGGGGAACGCCCGCTGGACCCGAAGCCAGGTTCAGGCAGAACAGGATCAGCCAGAGCATCGGCGTGAAGACCTGTGAATGCCGGTCCCATCGTTCGATGATTCGGTGAAGCCAGACCGACTGATTCGCAGCCGAAATCAGTCCGCACGCAGCAAACAGGTAGTACGCGGGAAAGATGTAGCGGTCTGCATGTCGATCCGACAGGCTGAAAAGAACAACGTAGAGCAATGAGACTCCAACGGAAAAAATGAAAGCCTGCCGGGTTCGCTCCGGCACTGGTTCGCGTTTGCCTCGTTTCCAGATGGCAGCGAGCACAGCCAGACTCCCCGGAAATGCGAACCATAACAATCGTCCACCATAGAAAACAAGATTCGATAATTTCTGCGTGAGGTATGAAGGCCCCTTAGCCATCGCCGCAGCTCCAATCTGACGCGAAGCGTACACCGCAAGAAAAGATTCGTGTGTGGCCTGCCGATAGAGATATTCGTATCCGGCGATGACGCCGAGAACCCCCGCGAAGGCAATCCCAAGGCCTATCCAGGCCCGCCGATCGAGTCGCATCCGATCACGGTAGCGATCGATTGGCGCCGAGGCATCGTTCCTGATAACCAAAAGCCAGATGGCGCAGCCGATAAACAGCCAGGCTGCAAACACGCCTTTGACCAGTACTGCTGCCGCAGTGGAGAAAACCAGAAGACTTATCCAGCGGACATCCTTGCGGGATTTTTCCATAGACCATAGCGCCACGAAAAAGAGCAATAGAACCGCCTGTTCATGGTTGGCTCGGATGCGATACGTGAATGCAATCGGAATCAGTTGAAGCATCCATAATAAGGCGCGCGCTTCCACCGCACGCACAACCGTTGCCGCGACGTTCTGAATGATCACCAGTGACAGCACCTGGTAGATCGCATTGGCCAGAAACGGCGCCTGCGAGGCGGGGAAGCCCAGCCTCGAAAGAATCAGGGGCGGAATCAGAATGCCGATGGGGTGTTCACGATAGAGACCGTCGAAGCCCCACAGGCCCCACCACTCCGGTGCAATCCACCGGCTTACCGGCAATGTATTCAACCGTTCGACAAGACCGATATGCAGCCCGGAGTCGGAATCTGCGGCGCGGACGTTAACGACAACCAGCAATATGGCGGAAACAACGAGGACGCTTCCCCACGCCAGCCACGTCGTCATAGCAAAGCTGCCCGTCGTTGGTTCACCTGCAGCGCGCTTATTCGAAACCATTGAATTCCACGCCGACCTCCCGATCGGCCGGCGAGTCTACATCAATTCGCATTCCGGTGCTTGATGCTGATTTCCGGATTCAGTGGAACGAGCTGGACGAATCCGACAAGGGCATTGGCATTCGTAAACTGATGTTTCTCGCCAAGGCGACAATTCGCTTTCAACCAGTCGCTGAATGATGGATCTTCCGAGGAGAGTTTCTCCAGTGCAGCAAGATCAAACCACATGGCTTTCCCCGAAGCTCTTGCTTGATGAAGTGTCGGAACCAGGTCTTCAAGAGGCGCACGATTCCAAAGCTTCTTCCAGGTCACCTGCGGATTGAAATATTTGATCGTGAGGTTTTCATCCGCATAGACATTCCCATAGACGGTTGTACCGGGCTCCCATACCACCCGCATCGATCTTGCGAACTGTTCCGTGTGGTTCAATGCCGGTTGTGCGGCCGGGTAGATGGAAGAGCTGAGATTGATAAAAAACAAAAAACAAATTGCGAGAGCAAGAATGGAATGACTGTGGGTTTTCAAACTTGCCTTGAATGTCCCCGCCAGCAAGATGACAGCCGGCAGATAAAACAGGCGGTAAAACGTGTTTTGGGGAAGCCAGAACACGAGAAACACCACGTAAACCGTGATCCATACAACGCAGATGCGGATGATCGGAGCGAACTGCACCTTCGGCCATTGCAATGGCGGTACTCCGGCCTGCCTCAAACGCCAGATCAATAATGCGAAGAACCCCATCGCCGCCACGGCCGTCCATGCAATAAAGTGTCCCCAGGTTTCCTGGATAAACCGCAGGCGTCCGCCCATAAAAAGTTTCGCGTTTCCTGCCGCAGACGTGAACACATTCCTGCCGATTTCGAAAGAGAATGCGGAATTGTAGGAATGAGATGAAGCCCAGCTCAGCATCTTTTCCGGATCCAGGTTTCCATGAGTGAAATGAAATGCAAAAACATACGCGGCCACTGTCATGAAACTCGCGAGGATCGTATATTGCGCGACACTGGCGATGCGCTTTTTCAAGGGATCGTGGCGGGTCTGGTACCAGAGCCCAATCACACAGGCCGGATAAAACAGCAGCGCAAGTTGATGCAGCAGCATCGCTGCGGTATGCGCCAATGCCAATACTATGGGTTTGCTCGTTTTTGAAGGCAGGAGAAACAGAACCGACACAATCAGGAAGAACGTGCTTGCCGTATAGCTGTCGGCATCTGTTGAAAATCTCCACCACGTCGCCGAGAACGCGAAACCGAAACTCAGCCAGACCGCGATGTAAGCGGATTCGAACAACTCATAAAGGATGTAGCAGAGCAGCGCTGCGCTGGCGGCGCCAAAGACGCTGTCGATTACCTGCAGAACGCGCAAGGCGCGCACGCTCGGATCAATGATCTGAACTATTTTCCAGGCGCCATACCCAACGGATTCGTATATCAGGTGATTCGCATGGAAAAGCAGCGCTGGATCCCCGCGAGCCGACTCGATGTTATCGGCGAATCCGATACCGTCCCCGTAATAAATCCTGGTTGGAAGCGAAAGATAGACGACAAGGGTGATTGCAAAAACCAGAAGGACCCGCGATCGCACTTTCCTGTTCGCATTCTTCAAATGCACGAACACATCATGAGCTTACTGCCTTTGTGGAACAAACAAAAACATCGGCTGTTGCGCGGAGCTGTGCTGTCCACGCCTTGTAACGCCGCAGACACCTGCCCGACCTGGACCCGGAGTTGAACTGAAAAGCGGATTTGGACAGCACCAGGAGGGTGGGGCGTCGAGAGAAGGCCCGCCGTTCGTACCCTGTTATTCAACTAATGATTGCCCGGGCAAGGCCTTT
>Ga0163163_10003399_pt1 | contig 13516 bp, 14 predicted proteins | sample S65metaG_FD_119766 | JGI IMG/M metagenome (GOLD analysis project Ga0163163, IMG submission 119766) | Switchgrass rhizosphere microbial communities from Kellogg Biological Station, Michigan, USA - S6-5 metaG | ecosystem: Host-associated > Plants > Roots > Rhizosphere > Soil | place: USA... | reverse complement strand
GCGATTTGCGCCCCCATGGTGCCGGCTCCGAGCACAGCCGCTTTTGCAATCCGCATCATGTCGTTTGGGTATTCCTCTTTCCGTGGAAAATCTGAGTCCAGCTTAACAAATCGAGTGTTCTGATACTACTGAATGAGCGCTCATTCAGTCAAATTGTCCGATATGCTTCAGATCGACCGAGACACACCTTCGTAGAGCGACAAACTAAGAGCAGCTTGCAAAAGTCAGGACCGAACAAAGCAATGTCAGGGTCTCCACTCCGGAGGAGTGCGACACAAGCTCAACTTAGGCCCACGACTTGGCATCGCTTATCGCCTTAACGACAAAACTGTTCTGCGGTCAGGTTACGCAGTCATATGGATTGAGCAGGCTGGGATAACAACGCCGTTCACAGTACCGCAGTTTCCCTTCATCCAGACTGTCACACAACGAACACTCGACAACATCAATCCGGCATTTGTCCTTTCGACCGGCCCCACAGTCACGCCCCTCCCTTTAACACCCGACGCCGGCCTGGGCCAGGGCGTGTTCTCAGTTGATCGAATCTTGGTAGTGGTTATGCGCAGCAGTGGAACTTTGCGGTACAGCGAGAACTTGCAAAGAACCTGGTAGTTGAAGTCGCTTATGCAGGTTCGAAGATTACCCACGTCGGAATTCCCGATACGAACATCAATCAGTTATCAAGCGCGCAACTTGCGCTTGGCGCGCCGCTATTAGCGAGAGTCGCGAATCCTTACTTCGGACAAATCCCTCGTTCGTCCAGTCTTGGAGACCCGACGATTCCGCTGGCACAACTGCTGAAACCATTTCCACGCTTCACGACCGTCAGTCTTTATCGAAACAACGTCGGGAACACCAACTACAACGCACTACAGGCCAAACTTGAGAAGCGATTCTCAGGCGGTCTTGGGTTTCTTGTAAGTTACACACGATCGAAATTGATTGACGAAGCATCCTCTGTTTTTGACGCCTCAATCCTCACCGGACCTATTGCAAACTTTCCTGTCGCCGATAGCCTCAACAGACGACTCGAACGCGACCTATCCACCGGGGACATTCCTAATGTGTTTGTGACTGGCTTTACATATGAACTTCCGTTTGGCAGGGCAAAGCTTTCAATCCTACGGGAGTTGTCGGAGCCATTGTGCGGGACTGGGAGCTGAGTGGAGTTGTCACTCTGCAGTCCGGTATCCCGCTCGCAATGACTCAGGTAACAAACTTCAATTCTTTCGCAGGCTTTGGCACACAGAGACCAAACCGCATTGCGGATCCTGATCTTCCAACATCGCAACAGACGACTGGTCAGTTCTTCAATACAGCCGCATTTAAAGTTGCGCCGCAGTTCACTCTTGGCAACAGTTCTCGTAATCCTGTGCGTGGACCTCACTACCATGATGCGGATCTGGCCATCATTCGTCATGTAGTGTTTGATGAGAGTAAGTCGCTTCAACTCCGCGCCGAGTTCTTCAACCTCACCAACACTCCGCCGCTTGGTGCTCCAAATGTTGTTGTTGGATCCGCGGGATTTGGTTCGATAATTTCAGCAGGAGATCCGCGAGTGATACAGGTGGGATTGAAATTTGAATTTTGATAACCAACTATGAGTGAATTACTAAAACCAATCGACGCTGCACGCATGGCGGGCGTCAGTTATCCGACGCTCAAGCAGTGGATTTATTCGGGCAAGATCAAATCAACCAAAACGGCAGGCGGACATCATCGCGTCGCGCGAAGTGAGATCGAGCGAGTAACTGGGGCGAAAGCAAAAGCGAAACGTGGCAAGCCGGTAGGACTCGACGCAATCAGCGGACGTAACAAGCTTCAGGGAACAATTACTGACATTCGATACGAAGGTCTGCTCGTCCAGATCACAATCGATGTCGGCGACCAGCAAATTACTTCAATCATTACTAGTGACGCGGCACGTTCCCTTGGCTTGAAGCGCGGAGTTTCAGTCTACGCGCTGATCAAGGCGACGGAAGTTATGGTGATTCGAGGTTGAGTCTGGAACCAATCAGGAGTGCAGCTTTAATTCTTTTAACACGCGATTACAAGCTGTCGGGAAGAAGGCAGAGCGGCCCTTTCTATGACTTAAACCTACTCAAACCTAGCGCGCCCCCGCAGGTTCAAAGCACACAACATCAAAGTAAGAAGCTCATGATCCAATCTCTGCTCCTACCTAGTAATTCGTGAGGATTTCATCTGGCTTGAATCCCATCTTGCCCAGCCTCTCGCGCGTCTCATTAATCATCTCTAACGAACCACAGATCAACGCCACAGGTGACGTGAGATCCGGCAACACGTGCTCGAGCAGAGATTGAACATAGCCGGTTGGACCCGACCAATCATGACCATCGGGTCGCGAGATTACCTGCCTCAGTTCAACGCCTTTCTCGGCCCAAAGATCAACCTCATCTCTATAACAAAAGTCGTCCGGGGTTCGAGCGCCGTAGAGAACAACGAGTTGTCCGTAGTCATCTTTGCGCTTCAGCACGTGTCGTAAGGCGGAACGAAGCGGCGCCACCCCGGTTCCCATCGCGACAAAAACAAGGTCTCTTCGCTTCTGTTCAGATAGATCAAAACCATGTCCGGCAATTCCAGCTAATTCGACGGATTGTCCCGGTGCCATGTCGAAAATAATTTTGCTCGCACCAATTTTCTGCTTAACGAGGACTTCGAGATCTGTATCGTCAGGCGCGCTGGCAAACGCGAAGTACCCTTGCTCGTCAGGCGCGACTTTTAGAATTGCGACTTGTCCAGGAGAGAACGGCAGTCCGTGATGCCCGGAAATTCCGTGCGGCTTCAAATCAAAAGATCGCGTATCCCGAGCCTGTTCGCGGATGTTTGTGATGATAAGAGTTTGTGGTTCCATGCGAAGGTTGTGATGCAGTTTAGCAAAAGGACATCACAGGCTCACTCTTACACTCATCCACAGCAGTCGGGAAGGGGGCAAGCGCAGCGCGCCCCCGCAGATTCCTCGGCACGTCAACAAAATAAAGCTAAGGATCGAAGCGATGTCATGGGATCTGCGGGGGCGCGCTAGGTTTGAGAAGGTTTAGTTCTTGGAATGGATCGCTCTGCCCCCTTCCCGACTGCTTGTAGAGGAGTGTAAGAGTTTGTCTTCACCTTATCACTTCGATACTCCCCGCACTGGCAATGGTGCTACAATCCCACCGCGCCACTCCCAGTTCTTCTAATCTAAAGATGAATAGTCGAAACACAATCCAAGCGATTTGTATTTGTCTTGCAGTTCTCTTTTGTTCATTGAGCGCCCAGGCGCAGTCTGGACGGCGACAGCAACGCACAGAACCTGCCGCTCCAGTTCCAACACCGACTCCGGAACCCACACCAAAACCTAAGGCTGAAGAAAAGGAGCCTGACCATATATTTGTGGTTGGCGTGGACCGCAACGCTACCTATTCGGTGTACCCGTCCAGTTTCTTCGACGCTGTCGTTGTTGGTTGCGCTGAAGCACTTAGCAGAGGTTCATCTGCGCAAGTCGACCCGACCAGCAAATCTGTCGATCGCGGTGAAGCAATTAAGCGAGCGAAGCAAGATAGCAAGACCTACGTTGTCTTTTTGGAATTAAGCGCGCCGACAATGGGGAGCAGCGCAAACAACAGCTATGATCAAATCGAGGTAGGCTACACTGTTTTTGCACCCGGAACCGGAAAAGTCGCAACTAGCGGCAGGGCATACCAAAGTTCTAACCGTGCAGGACCGGTAGTTGTAGGACCCACTGGAACCGGAGGAGGTGGCGGACTCTACCGCGAGCAGATACTCAAGCGCGCCGGTGAACAAGCCGGTGAGAGGATCCTCCGCGCACTTCATCTGGACATTCCTCGAACAAACTAAACTCATCCACGTCGGAAAACTACAAGCCTCCCGAAGGCCTCTCCAGTTCAGCGTCTTCGTAGATCTTGTCGATCACTTCTCGATACTTCTCATCAATCACTCGTCGTTTCACTTTCAAAGTGGGCGTTAGTTCACCACCTTCAATCGTGAACTCGTTTTCCAGCAAAGCAATGGCCTTGATCTTTTCGTACCTCGCAAGATCGGGAGTTAGCGCTTCTATTTGTCGCGCGAAAAGATTGACGATACGCGGGTGACGGCATAACTCAGCGTGGTTCGCTACTTCGATCCCTTTCAATCGCACGTAAGAGTCAATCTGTTCCCACGCCGGCACAATCAATGCCGCCGGAAACTTTCGCCCATTACCAATCAGCACAACCTGATTGACGAATCGCGAACCCTTTATCGCCTGTTCGATTGGTTGTGGCGAGATGTATTTTCCACCCGATGTCTTGAACAGCTCCTTCTTGCGATCAGTAATTCGTAAGAAACCATCTTTATCGAGAGTTCCGATATCGCCGGTCTTGAACCAACCGTCGGACGTAAACACAGCGCTCGTTTCTTCGGGGCGGTTGTAGTAACCGCGCATTACGTTTGATCCTCGCGTTTCGATCTCACCATCGGCGGCAATTCGAATTTCGACGTTCGGAATGGCCCTTCCCACTGTTCCGACCCGCATGTCATCAATATCGCTTGAAGTAATGACGGGTGAAGTTTCAGTGAGACCATAGCCTTGCCCGATCGGAAGACCGGCTCCGCTGTAAACGTAAACGAGATCATCCGGCAGAGCGGCACCGCCCGAAAGGAGCAACCTCATTCGTCCGCCAAAAGCCTTGTGCCACTTTGAAAATACTAACTTGCCGGCTAGCGCGTGTTTCAATTTCAGCAACAACGGGACTGGTCGATGGGCCAGCGTCTGCTCCGCGTATTCACGTGCAACCTTCACCGACCATGCGAACAAGGCAACCTTTATCTTTCCGCCTTCAGCCGCTTTCTCGCGAATGCGCGCGTAGATTTTTTCAAAGATACGCGGCACGCCGACAAGAATTGTCGGATGCACTTCTCTCAAGTTGGGACCAATAGTCAGCAACGACTCCGCAAAATAGACAGCCATGCCCTGGTACAAATACATGTACATCGCCTGACGTTCGAAGACGTGTGACAAGGGCAATACAGAAAGGGCTGTGTCGTGTTCACCGAAAGCCAGGTGACCCGAGGAGTCAATTAGATTTGTGACCAGATTGGCGTGCGTCAACATCACACCCTTAGGCTCTCCGGTCGTACCCGATGTGTAGATGATCGTTGCTAGATCGTCGGCGGTGGTTTTACTCGATAACTGATCTACGAGATCAGGCTGGTCAACCAACAATTGTTGACCTCTCGCTTCGAGTTGTTCGAGTGTCAAGGCATCAATGTCTTCGACACCTTCTGATTCAAACACCACAACCTTTCGAAGTGCAGAACACTCGCTCAGAATCTCCGCTAATTCATCGAACTTCGCCCGGTCTTCTAGAATCAGAACTGAGGCACCCGAGTCATTCAGGATATAGCGCACTTGTGGCGGCGTGAGCGTGGGATAGATTGGTACATCGATGGCGCCGGCAAACACACAACCCGCATCTGTCAACGTCCACTCAGCACGACTTTCCGAAAGGAGAGCAATGCGATCTCCATGGCGCACGTCAATCGCATAGAGGCCGGAGGCAATTCTTCCGGCGCGCGTCCTGAGTTCGTCGGACGAGATCGATACCCACTGGTTATCCTTTTTGTAGTTGAGTGTGTCAGGCCTCTTATGTTTGCGGGCTACTCTTTTGAATACGTCAACTAAGGTTGCGGGCTCATCGGGACTGGAGGGAACGCGCGTGGGTCGGCTAATGTGCAACTCATGAATGTTCCGGGTTGCGGTATTCACTTCACGTTTACTCCATGAAGAAAGATATCCAGCACCTGGTCAGCCATCGGGGCTAGCTTGTAGCGCCGCGGCGAAAGAATCCAGTTGGTGGCCATTTCATCGAGCGCCCCAAACAGGATCTTAGCGACAACCTTAGCGTTCAGATCAGGACGAAAGACATTCGCGCGTTGGCCCTCCTCAAACGTTGAACGTATCAACGCGAGATACTCTGCAAAACCCGCGGCGGAAAATTCTTTCATGAACTTGGTCGATCCGCGCAGTTCAACCTGGAAGACGACGGCGAGGTCGCGGTCGGCGCCTAATCGCTCGAGATGCAAAAGGGCAATCTGGCGAAGCTTCTCTCGAGGGTCTGAAATGTTTTCTATCTTTTGTTTAGCTTCAGCGAGTGCTTCGTCGACACTGCGATCGAAAATGGAGTGAAGGATGTCTTCTTTACTTTTGAAGTAGAGGTAGACGGTCCCGTCGGCGACGCCTGCCTCGCGCGCGATGTCGGCGACTTTAGAGTTGAAGTAGCCGTTATGAGCGAAGACTGTGGTGGCCGCGCGCAAGATCGCTTCGCGCTTATCGCCGGCTGTTGTTCTGACTGGGTTTATTGAACGAGCGCTACGCAATCTAGTTGGAACCTCTTTGCTTCAACTGTGGGGTGAAAAATGAATGAAGCCTCACTCAGTGCTAAGGAAGCGTAGAACAGTTGGTGAACGTTCCGCAAGATGGCTCAACAAGGACTATTGAGAAGGCGGCCGAGTTCGACTCTGATACTCAACTGCACACGGTCGGGAAGGGGGCAGAGCGGTCCTTTAAAAACTAGACCTTCTCAAACCGAGCGCGCCACCCACAGGTTCACTTACATGACATCAAAGCAAGACTTAGGATCAATCTAAGATCAGACTGTCATCGAACCGGCGGGGGCCGCGCTGGGTTTGGGTAGATAGAGTTTAGAGAAACTGCCGCTCTGCCCCCTTCCCGCCTATTTGTTTATGACTGTTCCTGTTGTAGGGGAAGTCTTAAGTTAATCCCGACTCATTAGCTCAGCGTCAACTCTCTCCGGCGATTCCGTCTTGCGCATCAAGAACTCTTGTGTCGGATATGGAATGCGGATGTTGCGCTCGCGAAAGAGTCGCGCGATGCGGTAGTTGATGTCGCTGCGAATCTGGGCGTGACGTCGTGGTTGGTTCGTCCACACCAGCAGGCGGAAGTCCAATGAATAGTCACCAAACTTCAGAAACTGTACTTGCCCGGGCGGATCGATAAGAACGTTGTCGACATCTTTCGCAGCGTCCAGGAGCGTTTCGGTAACGAGTTGGATATCAGAATCGTCCGCCACGCCGATTGGGATCGAAATTCGTGCACGCGGATCGCCATACGACCAGTTGATGACTCGCTGGCCGACAAGCTTTGAGTTGGGAACGATGATCGCTATGCGATCGTTCGTGGTCACAACCGTCGTCCGAAGGTTGATACTTTGAACATCACCTTCATCGTCACCGATCGTAATTCGATCGCCGACGCGGATTGGTCGCTCAAAGAGAAGAATAAATCCTGAAGCAATGTCGGCGGCGAGATACTGCAATCCAAAACCAATGCCCACTGAGAGCGCTGTAAAGATTACGGCTATCGAAGTCAGGTCGACTGCAAACGCCTGCTTAAGAGCCACCATGATACCGACTGTCATCAACGCATATCTCACCAGGCGAACTATCGTGTAGCGTAAACCCGGATCGATATGACGTTTGGCTGCAATTTGTCGGTCGATAAAGCGGCTGCCTGTTCGCGCAATGATGATAGTCAGAGCCAGTACTACCGCGCCGATGACGATGCTGGATGCGGAAACGGTGATGCGTCCGAAAGTGAATTGTTGGGTGAGATATGACCAGATGCGTGTGACCACGGCTGAGCCATCCTGCCAGACCAACGATGAAACATTCATTGTAAGAATGGAGAGCATAACTTTCGATTCTAACCTTTAAAGAATTGTCATTTAGAGAACGTCAGTTTGTAATTTAGATGCAGAGTCAGCGTGTCAACCTTCGATCATCCACAGATTACGCCGATTACGCAGATTGCTTTTGGAACGGTATCACTGTTGGGGAAGAAGAGCGGCATCTCTGTTGGAGAAGAAATCTGCGTAATCGGCGTAATCTGCGGATAACCTCACATCGTATTGATAGCGTCGAAAAAATCGACCAGTTTGTTTCGATCTAAACGACCGTCAGTTCTGACGCCACTGCAGACATCAACGCCAAACGGTTCTACTGTTCGAATTGCCTCCTGGACGTTGTCGGCTCTCAACCCACCAGCAAGGAAAAGGGGAACATCAATCGTATCCCTGATAGTGCGACTCAAGCGCCAGTCGTGTGTGCGTCCAGTACCGCCTAGCTCTTTCACCCTCAATGATTGATTTCCTGAATCTAACAAAATCGCGTCGACGTGTGGCGAGATCGCCTGGGCCTCCTTGACTGACTCCGGCCCAGTAACATGGATCACCTGAACGAGACTTACTCCGGGCATACTGGCTCTTAAATTCAAATAGCTCCCGTCAACCAAGCGGTCACAGATCTGAATTGTATTCACGCCAATTCTTTTCTGCTGATCGATGATGGAAGCAACATCCTGTTTGCAAGTGAGTAAGAAAGATGCGACTCCGGGTGGTATCACAGCAGCAATCTCGGCAATCAGTTCTTCAGCAATCGGCCCCGGACCACTCGGCATTGCAGATACCAGACCTATAGCGGATGCGCCCCGCTCAATGGCCATCCATGCTTCGGTGTGGCTGGCGATGCAGCAAATTTTTACCCTGGGCTTTGCTATGGGTCGCATACTGGCTTTGCCTTGAGGTCGCATGTGCTGCCGGGGCAGTAGCCCGACTGTCAAGGAGGGCTCTCAGAGTAGGTATCAAGTACTCGGAGCCCTCCTTGACAGTCGGGCTACTGCCCCGGAAAGTGCTTGCTGAGTTCCACGATCGTCTCGAGATAGATATCCGGTTCAGCAGACAAAAGGCGAGCACTACTTGGATAATTGCTTCGCACGCCTACAGTCAAAACATTCCCACATCTACCCATCTCAATATCTTCAGGAGCATCGCCGACATAAGCGGTCTCATCCGATCGGCTGTCTAATCGTTCTAACGCCAATTCCAGGCCTTCCGGATGTGGCTTCTTGTTTACGATGTGCTCGTTACAAATCATGACGTCAATCAAGCCATTCAATGCTGACGACTCCAGCTCGCGTGTCACGCGTGATTGGCTGCCACTCGTAACCACGCCGAGCCTGTAACCTTTCGAGTGCAAAGCGTTGAGAGTGTCGCCAACTCCTTCAATGAGTGGAGCAGTCTCTTCACCGTAATGCTCGAGCCAAAGTGCATCAGCGCGCGTCCATAGATTTTCCGGTAAGCCGAGAGCTGTATAAGTTGAATACCAGTTTGGTGAGTAGTGTGCTTCGTAGATCTCAATTGGAAACGCTACGTCGAGTTCTGCGAAAGTCTTTTGAAACGCAATCAATCCGAGATGGGCCGAATCTACGAGCGTTCCATCCCAGTCAAACACTAGTGTGGTGATCCTATTTTTGCTGTGTGGCATTCAGCTTGATATTGCCAGAACGTGTCGGGCTTTTGTAGTTCTGACGAAGGAGGATCAGTGCAAGGTGATAGTAGTGAGTGTGCAGGCAAATGCTGTGACCGCAGGCGTCCCCGCCTGCTGAGCACCTATTACTAACGTTAGTAGAAAGGACCACTAACCTTATTGCCAAGCGTTCAGTCCCAGCCAGTAGGAGCATAAATCCGGCAGGAGTCATCGGGCCAACTTCATTGACTTGCTTCTTCTGCCAAAAATAGAATGCGCCGCGAAATCATTTTGACGTTGACAGCCAACGCCCACCACTAAATGGACGATCTCTTCATCCTAATCTACGTCGTTATGTTGCTGGGCATCGTCATCATCACTTTTGTTCTACCAATTGTTTCACTCATCATTGCCTTAAGATCCAAACGCAAGCTGCAGGAACGATTATCACGACTGGAAGCCGCACATGGTCTAACTACCGGCGATCAATCCGCCATTCAGCAACTCAGTTCGCGAGTTCAGCGTCTGGAAGAATTGTTATCGAGTGGAGCAACTCCAGCTCTCGAGGCCATAAGACCGATTGAAGTCGACCCCACACCAACAGCTCCAACGATCCAACAACCCGCGACAGAGCAGCAACCCCCACAATTTGTCGCGCCGACTCCACCACCTTCTCCGCCTTCTTCATCGCTAAGCGCATACGACCTTGAATCATTGATTGGCCGCCGATGGATCGGTTGGATCGCAGTATTGCTGATCCTGTTCGCAACAGCGTTCTTTCTCAAGTACGCGTTCGACAACCGCTGGATTGGCGAAGTTGGTCGAGTCGCAATTGGAATTGCCGCCGGCGTCGTAATGACTTCTCTCGGCTTGAAGTATTTCCAACGCGGCTGGCGAATCTTTTCGCAGATCCTCACGGGCGGCGGCGTTGTGCTTCTCTATCTCTCAACTTACGCCGCGTTTGGTTATTACCATCTTGTTCCCCAGAAGGCGGCGTTTGTATTCATGGCGATTTTGATCGCCGAAGCGGCAGCGCTCGCCTTGCTTTACGAAGCTCCGGCAATCGCGATCATGGCATTACTCGGCGGCTTCCTCACTCCTTTGTTACTACATTCAAATCGTGATCAATACATTTCACTCTTTGCTTACATCATTGCGATCGACATCGGTGCGCTCGCTCTTCTAAAGCACTGGCGTGGTCTGCGCACAATCGCATTCCTGGGATCTCACATACTCTTCTGGCTGTGGTACGACGAGCACTACCATCACGAAAAACTCGGCGCCGTACTCATCTTTCAGCTGGCGCTATTTCTGATCTTTCTTACAGCTCACCTCGTTGGACGACTTCTCCGCCGGCTTCATTCGACAACTCTGGAAGATGTTTGGCTATTGGTCATAAATCCCTTCATCTTTTTCGCCAGCGTCTATCACTTGCTCAATCCGTCGTATCACGATTGGATGGGTGTGTTCGCGATCCTGACGGCGCTGATTTATGCGGCAGCTGCGAAACTTCTTCTCGATCGCAGCACGACAAGCCGCGTTGAGTCGCTCTCATTAATCGGCGTTGCGCTTACGTTCGTCACGATTGCAATACCAATTCAACTGCGCTCCAACTGGATCACCATAGCCTGGTCGATCGAAGCGCTTGCGATGCTTTGGGCCGGAATCGAAACACGCTCGAAGCGGCTCCGCTTATCTGCGTGTCTGATCTTCGCCCTCGCATTCCTTAAGCTGCTTCTGTGGGACACACCTTACGGTTATCGTCCAGCATTCATACCAATCTTCAACCGTTACTTTCTTTCATCTCTCGTTGTCATTGGTTGCTTGTTTGGAGCCGCCGCTCTCTATCAAACCCTGGCGAGACAAAAGAAGATATCGGACCAGGGCTTGAAGTATGTTTTCTTGCTTAGCGCGGTCGTGGCCCTCTGGCTCGTTTTCTCAATCGATACTTTCACGTTTTTCCAGGGTCGTGCGCTGGTTCAAAGGCTTGCTGAAGACGCGCGTCACCAACGCTGGCTGGGACACATGGCTCTCTCAGTTGTCTGGGCTGTCTATGCGGCGGTGCTCGCTGCCATTGGATTTCTGCGACGCTCGTCCGTTACACGCTGGGCCGCGCTTGCGCTTTTCGCACTCACGATAGTCAAGGCGATGTTCGTTGATATTGCCGAGTTGCAACAGCTCTATCGAATCATCGTCTTCTTTGTACTGGGTATTCTGTTACTACTGGTGGCGTGGGGTTATCACAAAGCTTTCCATGCAAGGGAGTCGACATCATGAGAACTCTTCGTGCAGTCGCGTTGATTGGTGGATTTGTCACTGCCGCTGTGGTGGTGGTAGCACAGACACAGTTGTCGTCGTGGCCGTTCTTTGTCGAGACCTCGACTAACGGTAACCCAGGAATATACCAATACACCGTGCCGCTTCAGGTAATGGGCCAGTCACGTGACGACCTTGGCGACTTGCGACTCTTCGACGCAGAGAACCATGAGATTCCGTATGCGATTCGAGTGCGTAAAGAAGTCAATGAACAAAAAGAATTCGACGTTCAAGTCTTCAATAAAGTGACCGCCGGTTCGTCAACAGAGGCGACAATCGACTTAGGCGAAAAGCCTTCAGAACACAACGAAGTTCAGATTGAGACTACCGGCAGTGATTTCAGACGTCGAGTAACTGTTGAGGGAAGCGATTCGATTGGAGCATGGAAAACGTTACGGTCTGATGCAGTGATCTTTGCTTTTCAGTCCGATGGGAAATCCGTTGAGTCGAATAGTGTGACTTATCCGGCGAGTCGATATAGATATCTTCGCGTGCGCGTGAGTGCCGATGAGCTCAGCGATCACCGGGCCCCGGACATAACTAGCGTGAAGGCGTTGATGACAGTGCATGAGAAAGGTGAGTTAACAACCTGGGGGTTGAACGTTCCGTCTTACCAGTTGCTTCGTAACCAGGGGGCGCATGCGAGTTCGTGGATCATTGATCTCGGTGCGCGCGTCCCCTGCGAACGCCTCAGTCTTTCCATTGCGGAACCTTCTTTTTATCGCCCGTTCCTGGTGGAGACTTTCGACGATCCACAAAATCCGCAGTTAATCGCAAGCGGCAACTTGAGTCGCAGAACAGGAGACGCGAACAACCCGCAAGTGATCGTATTCGATCATGAAGAACACGTTCGGCAGTTGCGTTTGCAGATCACGGACTACAGCAATCCAACACTTTCGATCGAAGCGATTGAGGCGAGTGCTCCGGCAAGAGAATTGGTATTTGAGTTGAAGCGCCCGCAGATTGTGCCGCTCCGGTTGTATTTCGGCAATTCAAAAATGCCCGAACCTCATTACGACTTTGAGAAAGAGTTAGGCAGATTGAAAACCGCTCCGGTTCAAAGTTCCGTTGGCGATATAAAGAAGAATCCGGTGTATACACCAGAGCCGTTACCATTCACTGAACGTGTGTCATGGTTGATCTATGTGGTACTGGCGGCTTCTAGTGTGGCCCTCGGTTGGATTTTGTTCAGTCTGGCTCGTAGGACAGTGGGCAAGGAAGAGGAAGGACCCACGGTGTCCGATATGCTTTAGCTTGTCGATCCATTGCCGATGTTTATTGCCAACTGCCGATTTAAAGATTTGGGCCCTGAGCAACAAAAACAAATCGGCATTGGCAATGGGTCGACAAGCTGAAGCATATATCGGACACGAGCGGGACTGTTTCACGGTAATGGCGTAAATCCCGTCAACGGATTTCCGTAGAACGCATCCTTCCAGGCATTGCGATCCCAGACTCCGTCCTGATCCCCAATTATCTGGACGGGAACGATCACTCGACCGCGTCCGAGCTTACTGTTCTTAGCGATTCCGTTGTCAAAGGTACCATCAGCTGCGACTGTGAACTTCAATGACCTTGCAAGCTTATTTGCTCGAAGCACCTTGACCTCATAGTCGCCGGGATGTTCAGCGAAAACAAAAATATCGCCCACTTGCCCTGGAATCGGCGCCGGTTTGTCGTGACCTTTATCTGCAACCTTGATGTTCGGAAAACTACAATACACACGCGACCATTTTGCTTTTTGGGCCATGGACTCTTCGACGTAGTGTGTGGTGTTGTTTTCCACTTCGGCCTCGCAGCCTGCAGCGCCGGCTATTGTTCCATCAATCGATATTCTTCCGACCTCTTTGCCCTGGTAAAAGATGTGTGGATCGAAACT
>Ga0163163_10003396_pt1 | contig 13523 bp, 19 predicted proteins | sample S65metaG_FD_119766 | JGI IMG/M metagenome (GOLD analysis project Ga0163163, IMG submission 119766) | Switchgrass rhizosphere microbial communities from Kellogg Biological Station, Michigan, USA - S6-5 metaG | ecosystem: Host-associated > Plants > Roots > Rhizosphere > Soil | place: USA... | reverse complement strand
GTGGATGCTGGGCGGGTTCTTCAGCGGCACGATGTGGACCAACCAGGTCCTCCTCAACGTCGTCATCCCGCTGTGGCTGGTGCAGGCGACCGACGCGCCGCACTGGGTGCTGGCGTGGCTGTTCGGTACCAACACCGTGCTGTGCATCTTCCTGCCGGCCTACACCTCGCGTGGCGTGAGAACGACGGCGGACGCCCTTCGCTCGGTACGAATCTCGGGTGCCTTCTTCGTGGCCTCGTGCGTGATCACCATGGCCACCCACAGTACGGCGGGGTTCGTGACGATCTTCCTCGTCTGGTTGGGTCACGTGGCGGTGACCGGGGCCGAGCTCTACTTCTCGGGGGCCGGTTGGGCGTTCCAGGCCAAGCTCATGGACCCGTCACGGCGCGGTGAGTACGGCGGCGTGGCCGAGGTGTTCAGCACACTCGGTGGCCGCTGGGCTCCGGCCCTCTACACCTTCCTCGCCATGTCGTGGCATCCCGCGGGGCTGCCGGGCGCCGGCTGGTTGGTGATCGCCGGCATCTCGCTGGTGGCCGTGGCGGGGATGCACCCCTCGGTCCGCATGGCCGAGCGATTTCTCGCGCGCGAGGGCATCGTCGTCGAGCCGAAGAGCGACGAGGCCGAGGTCGTTACCGCGCCTTCGCTCACCTGACGTCCGCTCGGCTCACCCTCACTGGCCAACTACCCGGGGCGAAAGCACGCCGCCCAGCCGAATGTGCGGTCAACGGTAAACCCGCCGTGGGGACTCCGGCGTGTGGTCAACAGCGCTGTGAAGACCATGCTGGCGGGTCACCCGCCGGCGGAATCCCGTTCGTTCGTGGCCGTCACGTAAGGAGAAACATGCGTCGACCCATCCTGCTCACACTCGCCGCCGTCGGCGGCATTATCGTTCTGCTCGGCGGCACTGGTCTGTTCGCCGCGTTGTCCGACACCGCTCGAAGCGACACGAACTCCGTCGAGAGCGGCGCCTTGGTGGCCTCCGCGGACATCCAGATGGCCCTGGCCTCAGGCGGCGCCGCGGGGACGCCTTGGACATGCAAGACCTTCTCCGAGGATCTGACGGCCGCGATGACGGTCACGGGCCCGCCCGGGGTCGACACCGGTCAGGTGTATCCGTACTGCATCCGCAACGTCGGTAGCCGGACCCTCAGCCTGAGCGTGCTCGCCGAGGACATCAACGACATCGAGTTGGGTTGCACCGGCGATGAGAGCCTGTACGACAACACCTGCGGTGCGGGTCCCGGCGAGCTCGGGGACTTCGCCGAAGTGCAGCACCAGATGATCGACTGTAGCAACGGCGATGTCCTCGGGCTTGTCCAGTTGTTGGTCCGTGACAACGGCAATGCCCCCAACCCGCTTGGCACGGTCGGACCGGGCGAGACGCGCTGCTTCAACATGGGCATCTACGGGTCCTCCGCCACCGAGGTCCAGCGCCAGGCCGCCCAGAGCGACCGTCTTGAATGGCGATTCGCCTGGACGGGACAGGCTTAGCGTGCGGCTGAGGCCTGTAGCGCGGCGCCGATGGGGGCTCGTTGTCCCCGTCGGCGCCCTCGGTCTCGTGCTGCTCGCGCCACTCGCGGCGTTGTGCGCCACGACCTGGGTCCTGGGCTGGCGGCTGCAGGTGGTGTCGACGCCTAGCATGGCGCCGCTCTACCCGGTCGGAACCCTCGTCGCTGTCGAGCCGATCGATGCCTCGGCGGTCGAGGCGGGGATGGTCATCGTCTTCCGCGATCCCCTTCGCGCTGACCGCCTCGTCGCCCATCGCGCGGTGGCGCGGATCCCTGGCGAGCAACCACTCTGGCAGACAAAGGGCGACGCGAACCGGGATGCGGATCCCTGGCACGTCGCGGCGTCGGATGTGCGCGGCCGGGTGCGGTGGGGAGTGCCGGGGCTCGGTTGGGTCGTGTCCACATTCCACGGTTGGGCTGGTGCGGCGATCCTCGTCGGAGGCCCGCTCGCGCTTCTGGCCGTCGCCGAGGTCTCAGACCTTGTACGCCGTCGATGCACCAACGACCCGCCCAGCCTGACCATCACGCTCTGGCTGCCACAGGACGAGATCGACCGCATCACCCAGGCCGCAGGTTCGGAGTCGCTCGCGGGCCTGACGGCCCGGGCGCTGCGCAGCGAACTGCACAAGCGCACGGTGTCGGCTTGCTCCGAGGGGAATCCGGACCGCGAACACTGATGGGCCAGCTCTGCCGGCTACATGTCCAGGTCGTACGCGCTGGCGATCGCGCGGCTCAACGCTGCCTCTTGCGACGCATGCAGGTAACCGAGGAGCCGCCCGATGGCGGACGTCGGGATCGTGGTGACGTTGTCGCAGGAGACGACGGAGTCGTGTTGCAGCCCGTTGGCGCGCCCGACGGCCACCTCGGTGGAGAGTCCACGGATGGTGCTGGTGATCGGTGCGACGGTGATGGCCGTGAGATAGGGGCGAACCTGCTCGCGGGTGAGGATGAGGACCGGACGGCTCTTGTCGAGCACCGCCAGGTGGATGGGGCGCATCAGTCGATGTCCATCGGTCTGCTGGCGGCCCATGTGGCGATCTCGTCCAGGTCGCCGGGTTGGGCGTTGGCCGCGTAGATCGCTGCGTCGCGTTCAGCCGCTTCCCGCCGACGCTCACGCTCGAGCGCACGCGCGACCACGGCGGCGCGGCTCGGGGCGGCGCCGGAGCTGACCTGCTCATCGACGAACGCGACGATGTCGTCTGGCAGGCGGACGGCGATCTGAACAGTCACGGCCCGATGGTACCAGAATGGGATTCAACCTGGTAGCACACGGGCGTCGGCCCCGGCGCTACGGGACGCCGTTGTCGCGGTGACGGCTCGCCTCGAGGCGCTCTGCGGGCGTCAGGTCCTCGTCGCGCATCAGGTGCACCGCCGTGACGTGGTCGCCGACCGGGCAGTACTGCATGCGCACCAGGCCGAGGCGGACCGCTTTGAACGACGCCCCCGGAATCCAGGTCGTCACGAACAGGTGCCCGTCGCGGCACCGTACGATCACATCGCGCCCGTACCGGTAGCCCTGCGCGCGTGACATCCGTGCGACCTTGATCGCGATCACGGCGACGATCACCAGGACGAGTCCGTAGATCAGGATCTGCGGCAGGTCGGACACGTACACACACTAACGCCGTGTGATCTGACACGGGGCCCCGACCAATGTGGACGATCGTGGGCATCCAGCGCGCCGTCCGGCCCACGAAATACGTGAGGGCTCGGCGTTACCCGAACGGAGAACCGCAGGCGGTTCGAAAACGCGGCCGGTATGGTTGTGCCTATCGCGACGGGGCAACCCGTCAACCGCAGAGGGTCGTTCACGATTCGGGAGCGCGATGCGTGCCGCGGGAGTACAGCGGTTCACCGCCGACGTCGAAGTGATGGACCTGCCCGATCCGCCCTCGCCCGGGCCGGACGAGGTCCTCATCGAGGTACACGCGAGCGGCGTGGCCAACTGGGATGACTTGGTGCGCACCGGTTCTTGGGACCTGGGCCGCCCGGCACCGCTAGCCCTGGGCACGCAGTGCGCCGGCGTGATTGCCGCCATTGGGTCTACTGTGGACAACCTCGCGGTCGGCGATCGCGTCATGACACACTCGGTGCCGCTGCGCGACCAGGGAACGTGGGCGCAGTTGTTCCTCGCCGCAGCGGCCGACGTGGCGCCGCTGCCTACGGAGGTCTCCTTCGAGGTCGGCGGCGTCGCCCCGATCCCGCTGCTCACGGCGGACCAGGCCTTGCGGGACGCACTTGACGTGGGCTCCGGCACCTCGCTGCTGGTTCACGGTGCGGGCGGTGTCACCGGGTCGGTGCTGGTGCAGCTGGCCGCCCACCTCGGCGCCAGCGTGTACGCAACCGCGGGAGCGCGTAATGCGGAGCGGCTACGCTCCGCCGGGGCCGCCGCAGTCCTGGACTACCACGACCCTGGCTGGGCCGACCGGCTCCGGGACACCACCGACGGTGGGGTGTCCGCCGCGGTGAACGCGGTACCCGGGGCCGACGGCGCCGCACAAGCGATCACGACGGTACGTGACGGCGGGGTGCTGGCCACCATCACGTCTGGCACGGCCTCCGAGCGCGGGATCGAGGTCAGGCAGGTGTACGTGGCGCCCAACGGGCCGCGGCTGGCGGCGCTCGGCGCGCTGCTCGCTTCCGGGATGCTGCGGATCGAGGTGGCGCCGCCGTACCCGCTGAGCCAGGCAGGCGCGGCGTTGGCCCAGGTGCCGGCGGCTGCCGGCCGCGCCCTGGTCGTGCTCCCACCCGAGTAGGTCGAGCGGGCTGCAGGCGGTTCCCGGCTCGGTGGCGTCTACATCGGACGTGCGCGAGCGGGTGACTGTCAGGATTCCGTCGGTCGATTGCACCCGGGCCTGCTACTGCTAGCATTTTCCACCATTCGAGGTCGGGAATTACGGACCGACCGGATATTCGTTGTTCCCAGCGAATTGCGCCATCCCACCCGCGGCCGCGGGTGGGATTCGGCGCGGCTCACGCAACTTCATGATCCCAGGCCGCGAACGGGGCCGGCAACGGTCCGTCGTCGACGCCCTCGAGTAGCGTCACTCCGAGCGCGAACGCGCCGCTGGTGCGCAACGGTGGCTTCGAAACCGGCATCGGTTTGTCGGCCGCGAGCGGCGACGCACCACCCGTCGCGAGCACCACGACAGTCCACAGTGGTTCAGGCTCTGCCGTGCTGGGAACCGTGTCCGGAACAGAGCCTACCGGTGAGAGCACGGTGAGTCAGACGGTCGTGGTGCCATCCGGCGGAAGCAGTTCGCTGACGTTCTGGTACTGGCCGGCCACGACCGATGAGATCTGCACAGGTGCCGCGTGCAAGTGGGACTGGCAAGAGGCCCAGATCCGCACGCCCGCGGGTGCCACGCTCGCGTCCCTGCTCAAGCTCAACTCCAATGCTCGCGCCTGGGCGCAGGTCAACTTCGACCTGTCGCCATACGCCGGGCAGACCATCGTGCTCTGGTTCAACGTGCATCAGGATGGCGCCGTACCACCGGACGACACCTCGATGTACCTCGACGACGTGGAGATCAATGGTTCGGGGCCAACGGTGCCTGGTGCGCCGACGAACGTGGTGGCGACGGCGGGAATACGACGGCGCAGGTGACGTGGACGGCGCCGTCGTCCAATGGTGGCAGTGCGATCACGGGTTATGTCGTGACGCCGTTCATCGGCTCGGTGGCACAGTCTCCGGTCTCCGCCGGTCCGTCGGCGACGAGTGCCACGGTGACGGGGTTGACGAATGGGACGGCGTATTCGTTCACGGTGAGTGCGACGAGTGCGATTGGAACCGGCCAGGCGTCGGCTCAGTCCAATGTCGTCACTCCAACGGCGGTTGCGGCGCCGGCGTTCGTCCAGTCCGCCACCGCGCACGGTCTCAACAAGACGACGCTGACCGTGACGCCAACGAACGCCGTGACGGCAGGCAACCGACTGATCGTTGAGGTCGGCCTCTGGAACTACACGGACCCCACGGCGACCAGCGTCACGGACAGCGCCGGCAATGTCTACACGGAGGTGCTGCACTTTGTCGCTTCCGACGGCACTGAGCAGAGCATCTGGACGGCGCCCATCACGGCCGGTGGCGGTACGAAACCAGTCGTCACCGCTCGTTCATCCGTTACGGCGGACGTTGGCGTTGTCGTGCTCGAGTACAGCGGGCTCTCGTCTGCCGCCGGTGCGGCCGCCGTCGACGTCAGCGCCAGCCGGAGCGGAACCACCTCGTCAGCAGCCTCTGTGAGCTCGAGAGCCACGGCCGCCGCACGGCGAGCGGCGAGCTTGCGCTCGGCTTCTACGCCGACTCTGGCTTCGGAACGACGCCGACCGCGGCGTCGGGATGGGGCATGCGAGCACGGATCGCCGGCGCGAGTGACATGGACATGCTGGTGGAGGACCAGAGCGTCGCCGCCGGTGGGACACCAAATGCGACCGTTTCAACCGCTGCCAACACCGTCTGGCTCATGTCCACCGTGGTGTTCAAACACGCCTGACAGCGATGGTCGGGTCCCGTCCGCGGGACCCGACCAGCTCGCTGCGCATCAACAGGGGTCATGCTGCCAAGGCTCCCGAGCTGTTACGTGAGTCGCCTCGCAACGTCCTCGACGACCTTGATGAGATCCGACAGGCTCAACACCGGGCCCAGTGCCGCATGTGCCAGCTGCTTCGATGCGTACGAGTAGATCTCGAGCACGAGACCGTTGGCTAGCGTGAGGTCGACCCTCCAGGTGGTCTCCCACTGCGGGTATGAGGACTCCCAATACCGCCAGATGTACATGGTCGCGCCGGCGGGGGACAACCCCACCCCGCAGGCCTCCTCTGGGCTTTGCGTCTTGCAGAGGAACGCGTCGCCGGTCCGGACGATGGATACCGCTACCCGACGGGTGACGCCCTCACGCGTGAGGCTTCCGGCGCCTCCGAGCATTGCCCCGGCGCTCTCCTCGGCGGTCGGCGAAGCGACCACTTGTGGTTGCCCGTTCGGAGCCCACTGGGCGTCCGGCGCGACTGCCGCTACCGCCTGCATCAGAGCGTCGGCGAGGTCGTACGGGGTCACGTCAGGCGAGAGTGTGCCGAATGGGATGACCGTGTTGTGTGATGGGGCCGCGGGACCGGTGTTACCGCGGCTGGGGGTGAGGCTCAGACCGGCGGCGACCATCGCTGACACGGCGACCACCGAGGTCGCCGCGATGGCCACCCGTCGCAGCGCGATGGTCCGGCGCCGCTGACGTACGATCGCGACGACGTCCACAGTAGACGGTGGTGGTGTGCCGATGACTTCGTCGAAGAGAGTCTTGCTCATCGATGCCTCACTATGCTCGAAGACTGTCCGCGCTCAGCCGAAGAGTGGCCAAGGCGCGCGCCGACTGGCTCTTCACGGTTCCCTCGGAGATACCTAGGATGCTCGCGGTCTCCTCGACGGTGTGGTCGAGATAGAACCGCAGGACGATCACCGCCCGTTGACGAGGCCCGAGTGAACGCAGCAACCTTGCCAGCGACTCGCGGTCCACGGACGCCGACGGGTCGGGGAGCGCGGAGTCGGGCGGCTCGCCGTGCGGGAGCTCCCTGCGCCAGGGCCGGCGAGCCTCGTTCAACCAGGTTCGGGTCAGCATCCGCTGTGCGTACGCGTCGACGTTGTCGGCCTCGCGGACTCTGCGCCAATGGTCGTAGAGCTTGCCGACCATGACGGAGACGATGTCATCGGCGGTATGCCAGTCCTGGCACAGCAGGTAGGCCGACCGCCGCCATCGCTCCATGCGCGCCGAGACGAACTCGTGGAACTGCACGGTGTCTGCGTGCCGCATCGGCCCCTCCGCCCCGGATATCCTTCGCGACCGTACGACACGGCGACCGCCTCGAACGGTTGCATCACCCTGGCAATTTCACGGTGCGGCGCAGTGGACCCGGAAGCGCAGTAGCGCGGGTAGTTACTTGGGTTGCGGTCGCGGGGTTAGGTGCCCGTTGACCCCGAACCTTGGCGGCTCGGCGCATCTCCGAGTAGATGCGCACGTCCTCGTGCCAAAGCCGCCGGGTGTGGACAAGTGCGTCGAGTGCCCGGAGCAACGCGGCATCGTCTGTCTCGAATCGGCCGGCGATGTGTTCCAGAAAGCTGAGACCGGCGCGATATCCGATCGGCTGGTACAGCTGAACGCACGACCGCAGACATTCGGCCGGCGCTGTTGGGCGCGACCCGTTCCGAGCGTCACGAGGCGGAGGCGGCGGTCCGTCAGATCTTTCCCGGGTACAACATCGCGCCCGCCAGTGACGGAACCTGTGGGAGCATCTGAACCCACCAGACGACGTCACCTACGCCACGGTCCTGGCCGGCGTAGATGTCTTCTGTGACTGGCGCCTTGTCCGCGATCGACCGTCAGAGCTGCCAAGACATCTGCTGGAGTTGGGCGCGGCCGACGAATTCTCATGCATGGCATACACTCGGTCGTGGATTGGCTGTGCTTCGCCGTATGGGAGGACGGCCGGCTCATTCGCTCGCTGAGCCTGTCACCCGACGGGGGCATCCAGGAGAACATCGGCGAGCCGTTCGCGTTCGAGCTGCCGTACTGGGCCGGGGAGCACCCGGTTGAGCCAGTCCCTGGTTGGCCTGACCATGGCCCCTATCCTTTGGCGTTCCATCCACTGGAGATGGGCGAGGAAGCCCTGCGATCGTTGTTCGGGTTTGTCGTCGAGGGCTACCAGAGCCCCGAAGATATCGATGCCTTCGGGGTTCATCTTCATGGGTTCGGCGTGACTGACCCGTCCGGGCAGGAGCAGGCCGAACGAGAAGCCGCCTACGCGAGGGCCCGAGAGACGATGGACCCACCGCAGGTGTTTCGGATGGGACCTGACGGAGTCCTGCAGGAGGTCAGCTTCGACGACCTCTAAGACCCGGCCCACGCTGTGCCGATACCCGCTGGCGACAGCAGAGCCGAGCTCACAATGCCGTGCCTAGCTAGCTTCACCAATGGCGTGCCGGGGACCACTTGATCCGTTACGGATCGGTGACACATGATGCGTGACACTTCGGCTAGACGATCGTGCACGTTGACGAGGCGGTCGACCTCGACCGCCGGAGGCAGGTTGGGCTGCACTCGGGCCAAGGGGAGGACTCCTTTCGCTGGCTGTCTTTATTTGGCGTACGAGGCAAGCACGCGCGTGACCTCGCCGGCCCGATCGACGCCGACATCGTGCCCCGATGAGTCGCTGACGTGCAGGGTGGCATCGGGTATGTCGCGCGCGAGGCGGCGGGCGAAGGCGATCGGCGCGTTGCGGTCAAGCGCGCCGTGCCACAGGTGCACCGGCGTCGTGACCTCGCTGAGCGGGAACGTCCACTGTCTCTTGATCAGGGCGAGTTCCTGCACGGTGGCACGTGAACCATGTCGCAGCGCGTCAGCGACCGCTTCGAACTCAATGCGCACCCCGGCGGCATGTGCGGCATCCGGCGCGGTGGCCATCTCGCGGTGCAGGTCACGCTCCCGTCTTCGCGGGTTGGTGAGCGACCGGCGTATCGCCGCGACCCGGATGGTGTTGAGCGTCGGCGCATTTCTGGCCAGCCAGTTCATCACCCGGGCATTCACCGTCATGCCCGCTCGCTCGGCCCGGCCCATCGGCCCGCCGGCTGCGATCAGCGCGACAACACTGACCCGGTCGGCGAGTTGACGCGCGGCGGCCAACGTGAACGGGGCACCGCCGGACTCGCCCGCCAGCGCGAACCGGTCCAGACCGAGGCGACCAGCTAGCGCGGTGAGGTCGTCACCCCAGCTGGCAAGGCTGCGTTTGGGCTGGTAATCGGAGGCGCCGTAGCCGGGTTTGTCCGGCGAGATCCAGCGCAGGCGGGCTGCTCGGGCCGTCTGGTCATAGCAGGCTCCGCCCAGGCCGGACACCGGTGTCCCTGCCGTGTAGATGACCGGCGACCCGTTCGGGTCTCCGAACTCGTGCCAGCTCAGCCGTCTGCCGTCGGCAAGGGTGATCACATCAGATGTCACCCGTACATTTTCACGCTGCGGATGCTCTCGACGCATCTCAAACACCGCCGCCTCCGTTGCCGGTTCGGCCCGCCACGGACTCGAGGACGGTTCGTGTCGGGTCATTCACGATAGGGCCCTGGCGCTGCGGCGCCTCGGTGATCAGCCCGTAGTCGAGCTGACTGCCAGACGCGTTCTGGGTCGTGTAGCTGTCCGAACCAATGGTGGCGGTGGCGGAGCACTTCCGTCCGCGACCGACGTGCGTACCTGCAGCGTCCGCGGGTCCGACGTCCTCCATTGCCTGAGCGTTCCCCCAGGTCGCGGTCACCTCGACTCTTTGGCCGATCGGACAACGGCTGCCGGTCACGGGTTTGCCGTCCTCGTCCGTGCAGCTGACGCTCCGGAGCGACCCCTTGACGGACGCAGTCGTCAGCGCGTCATCGATCGTGACCTGGACCGTCTTGCCTTGGTGCATTCGGTCGTCGGATGCGGTCGCAAGGTAGTACAGGTCGGGGCCGCCGTCGTCGATCTCGCCTTGCGCGTTGACGGACGTTATTGAGAGTGGGATGTCGTAGTAGGCGGTAACGAAGATCGTATATTTGCCTTCTGGTCGCACTTCGAAGAACGCGGCTACCGAGCGGGTCCGTTCGCCCAGTGGTCGTGACGGAGATGGCCCAGGTGACAACAGAGGCGCAGCCGTGGGCCGTGGCCCCCATCGCGCAGCCAGTTAGCAGGGGAGCCCACGTGAGTAGAAAGAAGCGCTGACAGTCCTAGTCGACCCCGACGACCTATCATCGCTCCTCCCCTCCGCTCGCGAGCTCGAGAACCAGGGGAGGCCGGTCGACGGTGTGGATCCTCAGTTCGGTGGCGGCCGATGGCACGCCTGGCCGGTAGTGCCAATCTGCCCGCCACTCCATGTCGGTGCCTTCGCCTTGACCGCTGTGGAGCTTGAACGAGGTGCCCAGGTCGTCGGTGATGTGCAGTCGGACGGCATCTATCTCGTGGGTCACCGGGATGGCGTCGCCTGTGAGGATGTCCGGCTCGAGCTCCAGGTCGACGTCGCGCCAACTCGGTATGCCGGCGAGGCGGAGCGTGACCTCGTTGCGCCAAAGCTCGACGACAAGCAGGAAGATGGTCCTGTCGCCGATCGTTCCGATAGGCGCCGCTGGTACCAGAATCTGGGGAGGCTTGGCCGTCACGGGCACGTGTCCATATAGTCGCTCACCGCTGGGTAGGCGTTATAGGCAGCCCACGCGGTGACGCACACTTCGTCCGGCGTGTGACTGTAATAGTACTTCGTGATGTTTAGCGACCCATGGAAGTTCCCCGCCGGGTTCGGCCACGAGAGCTGCCATCCGGTTGATCTCAGGTACAGGGAGCATTCGTAGTTGGCAGTGTAAAGGGAATCCCAGTCGACGAACGCGCATCCCCACACGGTGCCCCAGGCGCAGGCGTCCCAGAATGGGTATTTCGCCGTCGCGTTCCCCTCAATGGGAATCTGCCCGTCCGGCTGCGGAGGAATAGCAACGGGCACCTGGATGAGGACGATCCTGCCTACGCGGGGGGCGGCCGGTACGGCCGCGATGGCAGGGGTAGATGACGCGAGGACTGCGAGAATGGCGAGTGTCGATGCGCGGACAACCTTAGCGAGACGGGATTCATAGTTCCCTCTTCCCAGCCGTCCGCACGCTAGCACCCAATTTGGGTAGCCAGCTGAGCCCCGTGTGCAGGAAGCGAACGCTAGCACCAGCTTAGATTGATGTCAATATTGCTTTTCTTTACCGCGTAGCGCGCGACTGCCGGCCCGGCCGGGGCGCGTCGGCGACGAATACGGCGAGCCCTTGCTGGCCGCGCAGCCGCGTCGCCGCGGTGGTGGCAGCGGCGGGCGAACGTCTTTGCGAAGCAGTTGACAGCAGTTCCTGACAGCAACGGCTGCGGCCGTGACCGCACGAGGGCGGACTCCAGACCCCAATTGATCACGCATCGGAGACCCAGCGCCACGCCTTTGGATGACCTCGCCAAGTCTACGGATCAGAAGGTTGGGGGTTCGAGTCCCTTCGAGCCGCCGCAGGCCCAGGCCGCATAAGTCAAACAACTCTGATGGCGCTGGCCCTGTCTCTGAGTGGGCCGACCAGGCGACAACTGGCTGACTTCCATCGACACAAGGCTTGGAGGGGTTGTCCACTGTGGTCATAACGAGGGCTTCCTCGCTCTACTTGTCGCTCTCGCTGCGATTGATTCGTCCGGCACACGGTTCAACCCTTACCGTTCCCATCTCCGTCCGCTCGGCTGCGCCACGCCTCGCGCACCCAACACGCGACCGTGAGGACTCCGAGACACCCGGGCAAGACAAGTAACGCCATAGTGCCAATCACAACGGTCGCGATCCATAAGCTGTCCACCGCAGGATTCGGGCCTATGCGGTTGTGTGCGAAGAGGAACCCGACGAGCCAGGCCAAGGCGTAGCACACGACGACCGGGAACAGGGATTGATGCCGGTCGGCGACCCACAGCAGCAGGAAGCCGATCACCATACCGAGCACTCCCAGCACGCCGGCGATCCACAACGTCGGCGTCCCCCACAACGGGGAAATCCTCAAACCGGTTGAGTTCCCTCAGCCAGAACCAACCGCCGATTAGGGTGCCGACCAACAGCAGGCCCAAAAGCCGCCATCGATCAAGCCGACCGCGCACCGCACCCGCCAATCCCGCTCAGGCGAGTGTACGGTGCCCGGACCGCTAGGAGTTGACCCCAGCAGACCGCCCAGCCGGGCTCGTTTGGGCCCCGGCCGCCGGAGGCCGGCCGCGCGTGGTCTGGGTCGGTGGATGACTGCCACGTCTCTACGGATCAGAAGCTCGTCTGCAAGATCACCTCCTCCCTTGGAACTCGACAGCCTAGCTGTGGCCACTGGCGTGCCCGACCGTCTCTGCCGCAAACAAGCTGACCATCGAACGCCGAAACGGCCCTACGGCCGCCCAGGGGAACTCCCGGTGCACGCATAGGCAACCAATTGCACATCCTGCGCAACCCGATGTAAGCTCACTGTGAGGGGGTGATTGCTATGGCGTCACAGACCATAGGGTTCGCGATCTCCGACGAGGACCGCGAACGACTCGACCGACTCGTTGACCACTTCGGCGGGGGCAACCGCTCGGCCTACCTTCGCGCGACGTTGAAGGTCATGGAATCACTACGCCGAGCAGAGCGTCTACGCGAGATGCAGGCAGCCAACCACCGCCGACTCGCCGAGCGCGGCGTAGACGCGGTCGACCTACCGCAGCTGATTCACGAGTCGTACAAGGGGGCCGGGGAGTGACCCTTCCCGGCCCCGTACCGACCCCGGTCGTGTTCGACGTCAACGTCCTCGTACAGGCCATCGCCTCGGGCAACAGCCCCTACATCTCCTGGCCCTCGCCGCCGCCGACCTCAGGCAACCCGTTCGCCGACTGCCTGGGCATCATGAACGACGCCGCCGAGTTCGCACTCTGGCTGTCGCCGCACATCCTCGACAACACGACCCGGGTACTCATGACTGTGGTCGGAACACCCAAAGAAGAAGCGGACGACTACAAGGACATCCTCGGCGAGATAGCCGACGCATCCGGTGGCGGAACGCTGACACCACCCAGAACAGTCCACGACTGCCCAAACCACGAGGACAACCTCGTGCTGGACCTCGCAGCCGAAGTCGGTGCACTCCTGCTCGTCTCCGAGGACGCCGACCTCACCAACATGTCCCCGTGGCGCGGCGTGCCGATCCTTCGCGCCGCCGAATTCACCGCCCGAGTCGACGCCATGCGGCGCCATCAACGACGCGGCGGCCGACGCTAGGAACCCCGGTTCGGGCCATCCGCGGGCCAGTAACTCAGGCAACCGGGTACACGACGAGGCACAGTCAGACCACCATCAGCAGGCCGATGCCAGCGACGGCACGGAAGCTGGTGCGATTCCCAAGCTGACAGTAAGTCAGGTTGGGCGACGCGGCATTGCCCCATCAGGCAGACGTAGATACCAGCGGATGAACTGGCGGAGAAGCGTCGATCGATCGAGTCCCTGTGC